>Ga0214473_10001421_pt1 | contig 31639 bp, 31 predicted proteins | sample RVTome_7_FD_203509 | JGI IMG/M metagenome (GOLD analysis project Ga0214473, IMG submission 203509) | Soil microbial communities from uranium-contaminated site in the Upper Colorado River Basin, Wyoming, United States - RVT98D197 | ecosystem: Environmental > Terrestrial > Soil > Contaminated >...
CCAGCGCCTGTCACCGTTCACCCGCCGCTCGCTGGACATCGACGTGGTGCTGGACCTAATGGTGCACGACCTCCAGCTCGCCCAGGCGCTCAACGGCGGTGCTCCGCTCAAGGAGGTGCGTGCGGTCGGCGTGCCGGTGCTGTCGGAGCGGGTGGACCTCGCCAACGTTCGCCTCGAGTTCGCCACCGGCTGCGTCGCAAACCTCACCGCCAGCAGGGTTTCCTCCGAGCGCGTCCGCAAGCTGCGGCTTTTCGAGCCGGACGCCTACCACTCGATCGACTACGCCGAGCAGAGCGTCTCGGCGTACCGTTTGGTTCGCTCGGGGGGCGGGACCACGATCACCCCCCTTGACGTCCGGGTCGAAAAGGCGGAGCCCCTTGCGGTCGAGCACCTTGCCTTTCAACGCGCCTGCCGCGGCGAGGCGGGTCCTTTTGTTGACGGGGAGGCGGGTACGGCGGCCCTTGCGGCTGCCGTCGCCGTGGTGGATGCCATCGCCGCCGCAAAAAGGCCTTGACATCGTCGCGATACGCTTCCATATTGAAAGTGCCAATCCGGCCGCGGGCGTTCGACGGACATAGCAGCCGCGAGACCCACTGCAAAGGTCCGGGCGGACCTTCCGCCAAGCCGAAACCCCGCCACGCGGGGTTTCGCTGTCCCTGTTCCGGGCGCGTTGACCGGGAGGGCGCGTCCGGGTAACCTCGGCGCAGTCTCCGCAGGAGGGCTCCCATGCAGGAAATCTCGGAGCGCCATATCCGTCGTCTCCAGATCGTGTGCGTGGGCTTGCTTGCAAGCCTGGCCGTCTACGCCGGCGTGGTCACCGCCGTACCCCTCACGGCCGAACCTGGGTTCCCACAGGGCGAGCCCCTCCTTTGGGGGTTCGCGTTCCTCGCGGCGGTGAACCTCGTGACGATCATGCCGGTGTATCGCGCCATGCTGGCCGGCCCGCGGCGGGTCTACGCCGTGGGTCAGCAACCGGAACGTGTGCTTGCGGCGCACCTCTCGGCCCACGTCGTCGCCTTCGCCCGCCTCGAGGCGGTGGCGATCCTGGGGCTGGTGCTGCACTTCCTGACGGGGCGCCGGGACTGGTTCTGGATCTTCACGGGCGTCGCAGCCGTCGGCATGCTCCTGCTCTGGCCGAAACGCCACAAGGTGGAGACGCTGCTGGCCCTCCCCGGCCAGCCCGGACCGCAGGCCCCAAGCCCGCAGTGATGTCGGGCCTGCGCCGGCCGTCGAGGCCCTCCCCCGAACGAGGTTACCCTGTCGAGTCGTCCGGCCGCTTGTGAGGGTGTCCGAATCGGGCGCGCACACGCTGGATCGGATGACGCAGGGCCGGAAACCGGTCTTCGATCCAGCCGAGGAGGCGAGCGAACACCGGCACGTCGGGGGCGAGGAGCAGGGCCGCAAGGGCGATGAAGAGCCAGCCCTGCAGGACCGGCAGCACGAGGCCGGCGATACCCAGGATCAGCAGACTCCACCCGAGAGTGTGGCGCACGATACTGCCCAGCCGACTCGCCATGACCGAACGTCCCTCGCCTTCCTGGTCGAGCGGTAAAATACCCTACTCGAGGTTCACCCCGCCGCCAGCCTGCTTGGCGCGCATCAGAGCAGCGTCAGCAACCGCGAAGAGCTGCCCGGGGCTCTGCAACCCGTCACCCATGCAGCCGATCCCGACCGAGAGCTGAACCGGGGGCGGCACGACCCTGCGAAGCTCCCTTGCCACTCGCCGCGCGGCCGCCCCGGGGGTGTTGGGCAGCACCACAACGAACTCGTCGCCCCCGTAGCGCGCAACAACGTCGCTGGTTCGAACCGCATTCCGAAGACTCTGGGCCACCGCCGCTAGCATCTCGTCGCCGGCCAGGTGACCGTGCTCGTCGTTGAACGCCTTGAAGCCGTCCAGGTCCAGCATGAGCACCGAGAGAGGCTGGCGCGACCGGCGGCTGCGGGCCATCTCGCGGCCCAGGAACTCCTCGAGGAACCGGCGGTTGTAGGCGCCGGTGAGCGGATCGGTCCGGGCCTCCGTCCGGTCGCTTGCCCCCAGTCCGACGTCGTAGCTGATGATGAAGGTGACCACCGCCAGGATGACGACACGAGCCAGCTGCAGATCCCAGCGGAAGCTTCCGTACACCGGATCGGGCGAACTCCCGATCTCTACGCGTCGCCACGCCACCGCCAGGAGCACCACGAAAGCGTAGCTGGCAGGCACCGACCATGCGACGGTCCTCGACACGGCCTGGTCGCCGCGAATACCCGCCGAGACGATCACGAAGAAGTAGAGGAAAAAAAAGACCTGCGAATTGGTCGCCACGATCGCGCGGTCTGCCACCACGCAGCCGAGCAGGAAGCCGGTCACCGCGACGACATCGCCCGCCACGACCAGGAGCGAGAGCCGGTTGTCCCAGGGGAACCACGCGAGGTAAAGCTGGAGCGCCAGCCCGAACAGCAACAGGCCGGCGAGCACGACCTCCGCGACAGCGTACTCCGGCCTGGTGGTCGGACTCCCGAGCCGACCCACCAGCATTGCCACCGTCAAGCTTGCCGCCAGCGCAATCCGCCAGAGGTTCAGGAACCGCTCGAGGTCCTTGCCGCGCCGGCGGACCCTCTGGCGAACGGGCAGGAGCCGAGGGCTGGAGTCGGTGTCCAGCGTGATCGTCATTCATCGCTCCTACGCTTGATGCGACGACAAGCTCCCCACAAGTAAGCATAGACGGTCGCGTCGCCGGGTGGCAAGCCTTTTGCTGCCGGGCCGATCAGGGGTGGAGGTCCTTCTCGCGGCAGTGTCGCTGGATCACTGCGAGGAGCTCCCGGTGCACCGCCGGGCCCGCGGCGACCACGTTGCCGTGGGCAAAGATCTCCGCCGATCCGTCGAGGTTGCTTACCACACCCCCGGCCTCCCGAACGAGCAGCGCACCCGCAGCGATGTCCCACGGGGAGAGGCAGAATTCGAAAAACCCGTCGAAGATCCCTGCCGCCGTGTGGGCGAGGTCGAGCGCGGCGGAGCCTGGCCGGCGGATCGCAGCGACCCTCAGGAACACGTCGTGAAAGACCCGCAGGTACACGTCGAGCAGGCGGTGGACCCGGAACGGAAACCCGGTCGTGAGAAAACCGCCCGAGAGGCCCTCCCGGCCGGTCACCCGCAGCCGGCGGCCGCTGCACCACGCGCCGCCGCCCCTCGCGGCCGAGTACAGCTCCTCCCGCATGGGGTCGTAGACCACCCCGACCTCGACCTCGCCGTCCACCACCGCCGCTACAGAAACCGCAAAGTGCGGGAACGAGCGGACGAAGTTGGCCGTGCCGTCGAGGGGGTCCACCACCCAACGCGCGCCGCTCGCGCCGCTCGCACCAGCCTCCTCGGCGAGGAGGCCGAACTCCGGAGTCTGCGTCCGCAGGTAAGAGGCTATGACCTCCTCGCTCTCGCGGTCAGCGGCAGAAACGAAGTCGTTCTGGGCCTTTTCGGTGACCTGCCCGGGCTCGATGGTCCGGAAGTAGCGCCGGAGCACCTCGCCGCCGCGCTGGGCCGCGGTCATAGCCACCGCGAGGAGGGGTTCGCCTGTCACCGGTCCCCGCTTCGTGGTAGCGTGGCTCCAGGAGCGACTTGGAGCCGTGACCTTTGCCTCGGAAATGTCACAGCGTGTCTCCGTGTTTCGGTGATCGGATGGAGGAGAAGAACCTACTACACGAGGAGGAGCAGCGGTTACGCCGGCTCCGCCTGCTGGTGGACGTCACGGCACAGGTGCTCGCAGAGGACCACAGCCTGACGTTCTGCGAGGCTCTGCGCCTGATCGAGGCGGCGCGCACCGCCTCGACGCGGCTGTTCCCCGACAAGGAGCAGACGTTCGACCTGGTGATCCGCCCGCGGCTCGAGCGCATCGTCCACGAACGCTTCCAGATACCATCCCTTGCCCCGGTCAACTGATCCCGGCCCCGTACTCGGGGTACGTTGTCATGTCCCGCTTCGAGGGTTGACCCTCCATCTGCAAGGTCACCTCCTCCCCCTCGCGAACCTCGACGCCCGGGACGGTCACGAGGATCTTGCCTGGCACCCCGGGCACCAGGTGCGAGGTGTCCAGGGTCAGCGGCACCCGCACCCTGTCCTTGCCATCGGGCTCGATTATGTGCAGCACCATCGTGACCCTGTCGAGTGACTCCTTGCCGGTGTTCGTGACGCCCAGGTCCATCGCGAGCACGGGCTTGCCGTCCTTGTCCTTCTGCATCTCGAAGAAGTTCGGGGAAACCTTGTAGTGAAGACGCAAACGGGTGATCCGCTCGAACGGCTTCTCTTTCCTGGGCTCATCGCACCCGGCCATCATTCCGATCGCCGTCACCCCGGCCAGCGCCATTGCAGGGACTCGCGTTCTCACAGCCCCACCCCCAGTCCGAGGAAGATGCTGGTCTTCGCACTCTTCCGCACCTCCCCGACGAGGTGGACGAGCGGAAACAGGGTCACCCGTGCCCCGACTGTGACCGTCCCCCGATTGAGGTCGACCGAGTGCCCGGCCGCCACCGGCTCGCCAAACGTGGCCCGTGCCGACACGCGGCGATACCCGATCCCGCCGTACGGGGAGACCACCAGGAAACCCTTGGAGACGAAGAGCTGACCCTCCGCGACCTCGCACTCGAACGGGGCGGTGCTCAACTTGGAATAACTCGCGCGCAGCGCCACCGCCGGGGATACGGCACCGCCCTCCAGGACCGCCCAACGGACCTCACCGCCCCAGAAACGCTCCCCCGCAACCTGTCCGGCCTGCACCCCAACATCGAGATTGAAGGGCAGCCCCTTGCGCACGATGACTCGCTGGCCGTAGAGGACGCCCCCCGCGGTGCGCGCGTCGACGTACCTCCACCAGTGGGAACCGGTGTCCACCTGGGGCCCCCCCGCGGCGGCGAGCACCTCGAACCCCGCGAGGCCGGTCGGAACGGCCGTCCCGAGGTTGGGGAACGTCAGTGCGTCGCCAATGCCCTCGGCGAGGCCCGCAAGGTCACTCTGGGTGAAATGGGCGTCGAACGTGAAACCACCGGCGTGCGCCGGCCCAGCGGCAAGCGCAACTGCGACCACGAACACGCCCAAGCACAGGCGCTTCATTCTCGCCTCCCTGGCGGAGTGTACCCCGGAACTGCGCCCCATCAGGAGACGTCCTCACCAGAGCGAGGCGAACAGCTCGTTGGAGACGAGCCACCCGCGCGGAGTCAGACGCACGCGACCGCCGCTGCGGCGGGCGAGCCGGAGAGCCAGGAAGTCCTCCATCCGTCCCCGGAACGCCGGTGCTTCCGCCATGCACTCCTCGACGAGCTCTTCACGCACGCCGCGTGCGAGGCGCAGGCCGAGCATCACGCGCTCCTTGAGCACCTCCCCCGAGTCGAGGCCGCGGCTCCACACCCGGGGCAGGCGTCCCCCCTCCGCCGCCTCGAGGTACGCCGGGAGCTCCTCCGGCGCGGCCCAGCGTCGCCGTCCGCACTGCCCGTGCGCCGCCAGACCAGCCGAGAGCACGGTCCGGCGGCGCCAGTACCTCAGGTTGTGACGGGCGAGTTGCCCCGGCAGAGCGTAGTTGGAGACCTCGTAGTGCCGGTATCCCGCCCGCGTCAGCGCTCGGCCCACGGTCAGGTACTGGCGGGCCGCGGCATCGGCGTCGGGGAAGAGGTCTGGGCGCCGCGACGCCAGACGCCCGAGGGCGTGCGGCTTGTCGGTCTCCAGCAGGTACACCGAGACGTGGCCGGGGCGCAGACGCAACACCTCGCGGACCGTCGCGTCCAGATCGCTCTCGGACATGCCGGGCAGCCCCAGCATCAGGTCCACCGAGACCGAGAAACCAGCGTTTAGGAGCAACTCCACGGCTTCGCGGGCCTGGACCGCGGTGTGGCGCCGGTTCAGCGTCAAGAGCACGGGGTCGCAGAACGCCTGCACCCCCACCGAGACCCGGTTGACCCCGAGCCGGGCCCAGGCGCCTGCCTTCGCCCCCGTCACGTCGTCGGGGTTGGCCTCGAGAGTCACCTCGGCGTCGGGAAGGCGCGGGAAGTGGCGTGCGATAGCCTGGAAGATCTGCCCGAGAAGATCCTCCGGCACCAGCGACGGCGTCCCGCCCCCCAGGTACAGGGTGGCGAGGGCCCGAGCACTCCGGCTACCCATCAGATCGAGCTCGCGACACAGCGCGGAGATGGTGCGAGGGACCAGCCCAAGCTCGGTGGAGGTCACGAACGTGCAGTAGGAGCAGCGACTGGCGCAAAAAGGCAGGTGGATGTACAGCCCCGCCGCCGCCCTCCCGGCGCCGTGCGCCCTATGCCCTTTCCTCAATGGGCGACCCAGCGCGCCAGCACCTCGTCGAACGGCTCCCCACTCCCGGCCCACACCGATCGTGCGAACGCTTCAACCCAGGGGTTGAACCCGGGGATGACCCGGAGGTTGTCCTCGGCCACCAGCGCCTGCGGGTCGCGGCGCGAGGCGAGGAGGGCCTGCGCGGCGCGCCGAAGCTGCCAGCCGGCCGAGCTCACGCCGTCGAGCAAGTCGAGCCGCCGAGCCCAGAGCAGGAGTTGCGCACCCGCCGCGAATGTGCCCCGTGGCGTGATCGAGGTCGCGGGCCCCGGCAATCCCTCCGGCAGGCCGACGCGGCGACAGGCCCGCGAGGCCTCGCGCTCCAGCTCCGTGGCGAGCTGGCCGAGGTCGGTGTGAAAGAGGAGGTTTTCCAGCTTCTCGTCGCCGCCCTCGCCGGCCAGACGGTCGTAGACGCGGTGCCTGTCCTCCGGCGGCAACGAGAGCGGGCTGGGAAGCACGAACGCTGCGCCGGCCTCCTTTGCCTCGTCGATTCCGCGGTTGACCTGGTCGAACGGCTCCGCCGACGGACCGAGGCACAGCAGCACGCCTGCGGCGATGCCCCGCTTGCGCCAGGGCTTCAGGTCGGGCAGGGGCCCCCCTCCCCAGAACGCCGGCAGCCACGGCGCCAGCACCACCGCCTGCCCCTCCAGGGTCGGGGCAGGAAGATCCTTGACGGCGAGGGCCCCGTCAAACACCGCGAGCGCCCCGCACCCTCCCTGCAGGAGCCGCCCGAGAAACTCGTGCTCCTGGCGGGCGCACCCGGCGTGCAGCAGCACCCGAACCGGACGTCGCGGAACGGTGCGGTCACCAACACCCCGCCACCGGGAGGGCGCCTGCCAGACGAGGCGCATCTCGACGGGGTCCACAGCAACCGGACTGCCGGAAACCGCCGAGGGCGGCGGCCCGAGGCGGTGGCTTACCGGCAGGAGATCCGGGAACGCCGGCTCAATCCGTCTCATCGGAGAGGCCTGAGAGCAGCGACTCGAGGTCCCGGCGTTGGCCGCCGAGGGCCCGCCGCACGTACTTCGCCAGCACGTCCGTCTCCAGGTTGACCTTGTCGCCCGGACCGAGCTTCCCGAGTGTGGTTCCGGAGATTGTCGTCGGGATGAGCGCCACGTCGAACCAGCCCTCGCCGAGCGCGGCGACCGTGAGCGAAACGCCATCCAACGCTACCGAGCCTTTCAGCGCGACCTCGCCGGCGACCGCACCCGGAAGGGCGAAACGGACGGCCTGGAATCCGTCGCCCGGCAGAACCGCGACGACCGACGTCGTTGCGTCGACGTGACCGAGCACGATGTGCCCACCGATGCGGCTGTCGAGGCGAAGGGAGCGCTCGAGGTTGACCTTCGCGCCCGGTCGCAGAGTTCCGAGCGTCGTGCGCGACAGGGTCTCCGGAGAGAGATCGGCGGAGAACCCCTCGCCATCCGGCGCGACGACCGTCAAGCAGACACCCTGGACGGCCACGCTCTCGCCTGCCGCGAGCGGCTCCGCCGAAAACGCGCACCGCACCTCGACGACCGCACCGCGCCCCCGGCGCCGCAGAGCGCGCACCTCGCCCAGCGCGGCCACGAGACCGCTAAACACGTTCGACCTCTGCTATCAGCACGAGGTCCTCCTCGAGCCTTCTCACCTCAACGAAGCGCAGGCGCACGGCTTCCTGCGGCGAGGAGAAACCGGCGCCCCCCACCGCCGACGTGGCCTCCCGCCCGCCGAGGACCAGGGGCGCCACGAACGCGTGCACGCTCTGGGCCAGACCCTCTCGCAGGAACGACCAGTGCACTTCGCCCCCGCCCTCCACCAGAACGGAGCTGGCCCCGTGCGCGCCGACCCACCGCAGTACCTGTCGAAGGTCACACTGGCCGCGGCCGTCGTCCCCTACCTCGACCACCGCGGCGCCTCTGTCCTCCAGCTCCTTGCGCCGATCCGCCGGAACGCCCTCGCTGCAGAAGATGACGACGCCCTGGGGGTCACGCTGGAACAGTGCGGCGTCCGAAGGCGTGCGCAGGTGGGTGTCGAGCACCACCCGAAGCAGTTGCGGGTCTGGGTTCAGACCCAGGTGACGCAACAGCCTCGGGTCGTCGGCCAGCACGGTGTTTACCCCGACCAGTAGCGCGTCGTACTCCTCTCGCAGCGCGTACCCTTCCTTGCGGGAGGCCTCCGACGTGATCCACTGCGAGCGCCCACCACGCGCCGCGAGCTTGCCATCGAGGGTCATCGCCATCTTGAGGGTGACGTACGGAGAGCCGGTCGCGACCCAGTGGAAGAAGCGGCGGTTCAGCCTCCGGCAGGCCTCCTCCTCCACCCCTTCCACGACCTCCACGCCGGCGGACCGTAGCGCCTCGACCCCGCTGCCGTTGACCAGCGGGTTGGGGTCGCGCGTTCCGATCACCACCCGGGCGATGCCTGCGGCGAGGAGCGCATCCACGCAGGGAGGGGTCCTCCCCTGGTGCACGCAGGGCTCGAGCGTGACGACCATGGTGCCGCCTGTCCCTTCCGCTGCACCCTCCTTCAGCGCAAAGATCTCGGCGTGGGGACCCCCGCAGCGCAGGTGTGTCCCCGTCCCCACAACCTCGCCGCTGCGCGACAGCAGCACGGCCCCAACCATGGGGTTGGGGCTCGTCCCGTAGCGGCCACGCTCGGCAAGCTCCAGGGCTTGACGCATCAGGGCGATCCACCTGCCGGTCATGCCAGACCCTCCAACAGCGCGTTGGCGAAGACTTCGGGGACAAACGGCAAGAGGTCCTCGGGGGCCTCGCCGACGCCGACCCACCGCACCGGAACACCCAGGTCGCGCGCGACCGCAAGCACCACGCCGCCCTTGGCGGTCCCGTCGAGCTTGGTGAGCACGACGCCCGTCACGCCGGCACGGGCGCGGAACTCGCGGGCTTGCACCAGCCCGTTGGTGCCGGAGGTCGCGTCCAACACGAGCAGCACCTCATGGGGGGCTCCGGCGACTGCGCGCCCGCAGACCTTGCGTACCTTCTCGAGCTCGGCCATCAGGTTTTGTTTGGTGTGCATGCGGCCGGCGGTGTCCACGATGACGTCGTCCACACCGCGCGCAACGGCTGCCTTGAGCGCGTCAAAGACCACTGCGCCCGGATCGGCGCCGGCACGCTGCGCCACCACCGGCACCTGCACCCGGTCGCCCCAACCCTGGAGCTGCTCGATGGCGGCGGCACGAAAAGTGTCGGCTGCGACGAGGATCGTCTGCCTCCCGCTCTCGCGCGCCAGCCCGGCGAGCTTGGCGGCGGTGGTGGTCTTTCCCGTTCCGTTCACGCCGACGACCAGCACGACGTGGGGCTTGCCCCTCGGCACGCCAACGTCGGCCTCGGTCAACAGCGCCCGAACCCGTTGCCGCAGCCAGTCAAGCTCACCGCCGTCCGCCACCGCGCCTTTCGCGCGGGCACGCTCGAACTCCTGGGCCAGGATCTCCGCCATGTCCGGGCCGACGTCCGAGGCCAGCAGGGCCTCCTCGAGGGTCTCGCGGGTGACGCTCCAGCCCCCTGCGGAGAGCCGCTCCCCCAGCAGCGAGCGCGTCGCTTCCAGCCCACGCCGCAACCTTTGCAGCAAGTCCAACACACACCCCCGGAAGCCAAACCCTCAAATCGGGTCAAGGAATCTCACGGTTGAAGTGCTCGCTGGCCCGTTGCATCGCTTCAGAGGCGATCGCGGGCGAGGTCCCCGTTTCCATTATCAGCACCAGATAGTATCCACCCTTGAGCGCCCGGCTCATCACCTGCATCTGGGTTCCCGCGATGGCAATGCGCTCGATCTCGCCGGCACCAGACAGCGTGGCGAGACGAGCCGCCTGACGCAGAAAGATGCCGTGATAGGCGCCCTCCAGCTTGAGCTCGTAGGCGGTTGCCTGGCGCGAGATCAACTCGACTGACTCCCCCTCCGAATCGAGAAACACTACGCCCTGCGCCCCGGGTACATCGACCAGGAGGTTTGTCAGCAGGTACTGGAACGCCACGTGATCACTCCAGCCGCACCCGTGCCTGCTGCGCCTCGAGCGAGCCGGGAGCCGCCGCGATCACCTTGAGGTAGAGGTCGCGGGCCTCGCCCTTGCGCCCCTGGACGTCGACCAGCTTCGCCAGGGCCAGGATCACGTCGGGCCGCTCCGGGGCGCGGGTCATCGCGTCCCGGTACGCCGTCTCGGCAAGCGCAACCTTGCCGAGTTTCTCCTCCACCTGACCAAGGAGGAAGTAGGCCTCCACCGGTCCCTCTTCCCTCGTGGCCCGGCGCAGGTTCTCCTCCGCTGCCGCGAGGTTGCCGCGGACGAAATAGAGGGAACCGAGGTTGTAGTAGACCCCGGACCGATTCGCGTACGTGTTGTCCGAGAGCACCGACAGGTAGTCCGACTCGGCCAGGCTGTACTGCGCGAGTTGCATGTAGGCCGCCCCGCGGTTGTTGAGCGCGTCGGAGAACTTGGGCGCGAGCCTGAGGGCGCGGTTGAAGGATTCGAGCGCCTTTCCGGCGTTCCCCCGCTGCAGCTCGGCCATCCCGATGAGGTTGTGCAGCGTGGGGTTGTCGGGCTGCAGCTTCAGGGCCAGCGTGTACTTCGCCATCCCCTCCGGGATTTTGCCCTCGTTCACCAGCGCCCGACCCTGCTGCATCAGCAACGTGCCGGCAAGCGGGTTGGTGAGGTCGATCTCGGGTGCCGCTTCCGCCGGACGCGGCGGGGGGCTGGACGCGCACGCCACCATGACCGCGAGGGCAAGCAGGCAAGCCGAACAACGGGCCAGACTCCTCATCGTCACGCCACCTCCACGCGCCCCAAGGGTACCAGGTCTCCCCTCTGGATGGCGGCGAAGAAGGCGTCCACCATGGCGGGATCCAGCCGCGCCCCGGAAAGCTCGCGCATGCGCTTGAACACGTACTCGAGGCCCATGGCGTTCTGATAAGGGCGCTGGGTGGTCATCGCGTCGAAGACGTCGGCGGCCGCAATGATCCGGGCGACCACGGGGATTTGCTCCCCTACCAGACCGTCGGGGTATCCGCCGCCGCCCCAGTTCTCGTGGTGCGACCGGATCCCCGGGAGCATCTCCCGCAGCCTCTTGATCGGGCTGACGATGGCAGCCCCCTTTACGGTGTGGATCCGCATCTGCGCGAACTCTGAGTCCGTCAGGGCGTCGGGCTTCTGGAGGATCGCATCCTCGATGCCAATCTTGCCCACGTCGTGCAGGAGTGCGGCGATCTCGACCTTTTCCAGCTCGCCTCCCGAGATCCCGCAGTGCCCGGCAATTGCAACCGCGTACTGGCTCACGCGCTCGGAGTGGCCACGAGTGTACGGGCTCTTCGCGTCGATCGCGGCCGCGAGCGCGCGGATCGAGTCGACCAACAGCTCCTTGTTCTCCTGCAGCGCGTGCTGCAGAGAGCGCACGTAGCGGTCGATCTCCACCGCCATGACGTTGAAGTTTTCCGCCAGCTGGCCGAGCTCGTTTCGGGAAGTCACTGGGACCTGGCGCGTGAAGTCGCCCTGTGCGACCGCGGTACTCACGTCTGCCAGGTTCCGCAGCGGCGAGGTAATGCGCCGCGCAAGTAACACACCAGCGGCCATCGCCACGAGCGCCGTGCCGACCGCCAGCAGCGCCGTCTTCTCGGCCATGTTCCTCACGGCCGCGAAGGCAACCCCCACGTCGCGGGCAGCCACTACCGCCCACGGCGGGTCCTCCACCGGGCACAGCGACCCGAGTACTTCGTCACGGGCCGGACGGAGCGGATCGTCATAGGTCTTCGTCAGGCGCACCGGCGCCTCGAGAAACTGCGCCACCAACGGGTGGGTGCGGGCCGACTTGCCTACTCGAGTCGGGTCGCTCGAGAAGATCACGTTCCCGGTCTTGTCCACCACGTCCACCGTGACGCCGCGGCCGCCCTCCTCGGCGAGGCGTGCGACCACCCCCTCGAGAGAAACCACGCCCTGCATCACCCCGGCCACAACACCGCCCTGGCCCATCAGGGGGAGCGACACGAGGACCATCGGAGCCTCGCCGGGGAGCCGTAGCAGGTCGCGCCGTACCGGCCTCCCACGGAGGTTGGTCGTGAACGCCTCGGCCAGCACCGGCCCGAGCTCCGACTCTGATGTCGTGGAGAGGGCCCGGTTTTGGACGAACGATCCCTTCCCCGAGGCGTCGAGGACGCGCAGCAACACGATGTGCCGGTTCGCCCTCACAAGCTCGTTGAGCACTTCAGAGGCGGCGGCCGCCTGCAGCTGCTGGCCCTGAACTGGGCGGAGCGCCTGCGCCACGGACTCGATGCGCCCGACGCTGTCTAGGAAGTACAACTCCACCTCGCGGGCCAGCCCCACCCCCTGCCGTGTCAGGTACTGCTTCTCGAGCGTCGCAACCTGCTCGCGGTTGGTCGTGACGAAACCCCACCCCGCCAGCCCCACGGGCAGCACCGTGAGCGCGACGAGGATCGCCGTGAGCGGGTAGAGCAGCGAGCGCGAGAATGGCCAGCGCGGAAGCATAGAACCTACTAGACTATAGCATGCAAGGGACACGCAGAAGCCATGGATGAACGCCGTCGAATCGCCGCGGCCCTCGAGGAGTTGGCGATGCTCGCCGAGCTCGCGGGCGAGAACCCGTTCAAGGTCCGGGCAATGGTCAACGCCGCCCGTGCCGTGCTGCAGCACCCGCAGGACCTCGCCGAGACCGCGGCAAAGGGCGAGCTCACCAACATCCCCGGCATCGGCAAGGGCATCGCGGCGCTCATCGTCGAGACGCTGGACAGAGGCGAGCCGGCGCAGCTTGTCGAGCTGCGATCCAAGCTCCCCGCGGGCCTCCCCGACTTGCTCTCACTCCCAGGCCTTGGGGGCAAGCGCGTGCATACGCTGTGGCAGGAGCTGGGCATCACGACGCCCGGCGAGCTGGAGTACGCCTGCCGCGAGAACCGGCTCGTGACGCTCGCCGGGTTCGGGCCGGCCACCCAGAAGAAGCTCATGGACGCCATCGAGTTTCGCCGTCACGCGGCCGACAAGCACCACCTCTCGGTGGCGTGGGCGGCAGCCGAAGACACGGTCGCTGCGTTGCGCCGCGCCTTGCCCTCGTGCGAGGTCGAGGTGGCCGGGGCGGTCCGGCGGTACTGCGAAGTCGTCACCGAGGTGGTGCTCGTCTGCACGGCTGTCACCCCCGCCGAGGTGAAGATCGCCGTCGCCAGGGTGTTGGCGGACGTCGCCGTCTCGAAAGGGGGCGTGACGGGTCGGAGCCCATCCGGTCCACCGGTCCGGGTCGAAGTCGCCTCGAACGATTCCTTCGGAGCCGTCCTCCTCTGGCACACCGGCGGTGCCGCCCACCTGGAGCAGCTCGACCGGCACGGAAAACGGCGGGGCGTGAGCCTGTCCGACGGCGTCGTCACGGACCGATCGGGCAGACCCCTCGCCTGCCACGACGAGCGGGAAGCGTACAGCCGGTTCGGGCTGCCCTGGATCCCTCCCGAGCTGCGTGAAGGGATGGGCGAAATCGAGGCGGCCACCGAGGGAACCCTGCCTGCGCTCGTGGAGAAGGACGACCTGCTCGGCGCGGTGCACGCACACACAACCGACTCGGACGGTACCGCCTCGCTCGCCGAGATGGCGGCCGCGGCAGCCGCGCTCGGGTGGTCGCTGCTGGGAATCGCGGATCACTCCCAGGTCGCGGCCTACGCCCACGGCCTCGACGCCGACCGCCTCCGTGCCCAGGGCAAGGCGATCGAGGACCACAACGCCAGGGGGGGCAAGCCGCTTCTGCTGAAAGGGCTCGAGGCGGACATCCTGCCCGACGGCACCCTCGACTTGCCCAAGCGAGTGCCCCTCGACTTCGTGATTGCGTCCGTGCACTCCTCGTTCCGGCAGAACCTCGAGGCGCAGACGATGCGCCTGGTGCGCGCGGTGTCGCGCGGGCGCGGCACGATCCTGGGCCACCCGACCGGACGCCTGCTGCTCGCCCGGGAGGGGTACCCGGTGGACCTCGAGGCGGTGCTCCAGGCTGCCGCCAAGAGCGGCGCCGCGGTCGAGATCAACGCCCACCCGTTCCGCCTCGATCTCGATTGGAGGTGGGTGCGGCGCGCCGTGGCGCTCGGCGTCCCGATCGTGATCGCTCCCGACGCCCACGACCCTGCCGGCCTCGCCGACGTCCGCTGGGGTCTCGGCATCGCCCGCAAGGGCTGGGCCACACCGAACGACGTGCTCAACGCGCGGCCCTGGCCGTGGTGGTAGCGACAGGCAAGGGCCAAAAGAAAAAGGGCAAGCGGAAAACACGAAGCGAGGGAGGATAGAAGCGTCAGGACATCGGTCCGCCTGGCCTTGCCCTTTGCCGTTTACCCTTTTCCCTCTTCCTCCTCCAGCCTCTTCTTCAGCTGCTTGAGGTCCACCCACGACTCGCGCTTTGCGGCCGGGTTACGCAGCAGGTAGGCGGTGTGGTACGTCGGCAACACCGAGTACCCGTGCCAGACGGTCCACTTCCCCCGGTAGCTGGAGATCGGCGCCGTGGTCCCCAGCAGGAAGCGGGCGGCGACCCGGCCGAGCAGCACGATCACCTCGGGTTTGACCAGCTCCAACTGGCGCTTGAGGAACGGCATGCAGGCGGCGGCCTCGTCGGGCTGGGGATCCCGGTTTGCCGGGGGGCGGCACTTGACGATGTTGGCGATGTACACGTCCTCGCGGCGCAGCCCGATGGAGGGCAGCATCGCGTTGAGGAGCTGCCCGGCGCGGCCAACGAAAGGTTCACCGATGCGGTCCTCGTCGGCGCCCGGCCCTTCCCCGACGAACACCACCTTCGCTTTCGGGTTGCCCACCCCGAACACCACCTGGGTGCGCCCCTGACAGAGGCGGCACCGCCGGCAGTCCGCCAGGCGCCGCGCCATCTCGGCGAGGTCCCCGGCGGCGAGGGGATCTTCTCCACCGGCGGCGGCATGTGGGGAAATCGTCTTCCCAGCCTGGGGAGCCGGCTTCCCGGCGGTCGCCGAGGCGGTGTCAACGTCGTGCCAACCGAAGTCGTCAAGGTACCTGAGCAGGTCGCGGCGGCTCATGGGCGGTGCGCCGACACCAGCTCCGGCGCCAGGGTGAGGAGGAGCTCGCGGGCAAGCGACTCCTTGTCCTGCGCCGGGAGCTCCCGCCGCAGGCCGAGACGCGAGAGCACGAGGGCGCGGTTGCGCGCCGATTCCATTCCGAGGCCAGGCTCGTCGATCGGGTTGGCGATCACGGCGTCCGCCCGCTTGCCGGAGAGCTTTCGCAGGGCGCGCTCCTCGAGCCCGATCGCGGGCTCGGCGGCAAAGATCACGAGGTACGGGCGGCCGTTGGCGCGGGGCATGCCAGCAGCCAGATCGGGCACGGGCTCGAGGGCCACCTGCAGGGTGCCCTGTCGTCGGTCGAGCTTGCCGGTCGCGACCGACGCCGGCCGGAAGTCGGCCACCGCGGCCGCGTGCAAAACCGCGTCGGCCTTCGCGGCCCGCGCTTCCAGCAGCCGACCCAGATCGGCTGCTGTTTCGAACCACTCGACCTGCATTCCGGCCGGGACGGCCAGGCCCGCCCCCGCGAGTACACTCACCACGGCGCCGAGCTCCCGCGCGACAACCGCGAGCGCGACTCCCATCCGTCCCGAGGAGCGGTTGGTGAACACGCGGACGGCGTCGAGGGGCTCTCGCGTGGGGCCTGCGGTGACGAGGAGCTTGACGCCCGCGAGCGGACCGCGCGGCGGGAGGGCAGCCAACGCCGCGCCCACGATCTCCTCCACCTCCGCGAGCTTGCCGACGCCGCGCTCCCCGTCCGCAAGCAGACCGAACACGGGCTCGACGACCACCACGCCGCGGTCCTTTAACACGGCGAGCGCCTGCTGGGTCGCCGGGTGCTTGAGCATGAAGGTGTTCATCGCGGGCGCTAGAACCACCTGCCCACGATGCGCCAGCGCATAGGTCGTCAGCGCATCGTCGGCGATCCCCGCCGCCATCTTGGCCAGCACGTTGGCGGTTGCGGGCGCCACGAGAAGCAGGTCGGCACGCCGCGCGAGGTTGATGTGGTCGATGCCTGGGCTTGTGGGCTCGCCCCAGAGTGAGACCTGGGCCGGCCCTCGGGAGAGCACCGCGAAGGTGCGCGGCGTCACGAAGCGCGTTGCGTTTTTCGTCAGGATGGGAAAGACCCGACAGGAGGCCTTGACCAGGGCGCGCAGCACCTCCACAGCCCGGAAGGCCGCGATTCCCCCGCAAACACCCAGGACCACACGGCCGCGCACCTACTCCTCGCTTATCTCCTCGGTGAGCAGGACCTCTGGGGCCGGCTCCTCGACCACCTCGAGGTTCTCGTCGAACTTGGGGCCCTCGGGCTCTACCTCGAGTGCTTCCTCCTCCTCCTCGGCCTCGGCCTCCGGCTCGACGATGGCCGGGATGATCGGGGGCGGGATGGGGAACAGCACCGGGGCGTGCTCCTCTGCCTCCTTGGCCGCGACCTCCTGCTGCAAGAGCATCTCGTACTCCTCCGCGGTGACCTTGCGCCACGGCACGTCGGCGGCGGCCAGCTCTGCGAGGGCCACAGTGGTGGGCTTCACGTGCCGGGTCGCGACGCGCGCCCTGGCCCCGTGGATCAGCTGCTCCGCACGCTTCGCTGCGATCAGGATGTAGCGAAAGGTACTATCGATTCCCTCGGGCAAATCCGACATCAATCCTCCTTCTTCACGGCTCGTTCGAACTCCTCCAGGATCGCCTGGACCCTCGCCCGCATCCGGAAGGGCCGCATCCTCGCCGCCGCGACAACGCTTGCGAGGGCGCGGGTCGCCTCCTCGAGGCGGTCGTTAATGATAACAAAATCGAACTCCGCGTACTCGCGCATCTCCTGCACCGCGTTCTTGAGCCGCAGCTCGATGGCGGCCTCGTCGTCCTGCCCGCGAGCCACCAGACGGCGGCGCAACTCGACGTACGACGGCGGGAAGACGAAGACCTTGACCGCGTCCGGAACCGAGGCCCGGACCTGTCGGGCTCCCTGGACATCGATGTCCAGGAAGACGTCACAGCCCCGCTCGAGTCTTCCCTCGACCTCCGCCCTCGACGTCCCGTAAAGGTTGCTGTGAACCTCGGCGAACTCGAGGAACTCGCCGGCAACGACCATGCGCTGGAACGAGGCGCGGTCGACGAAGTGGTAGTCGACACCGTGCCGCTCTGCCGGACGTGGAGGCCGGGTGGTGTGCGAGATTGAGAAGTGAGGCTCGCGGCCCTGCGCCGCGAGCTCCTGCATGACCCTTCGGATCAGCGTGGTCTTGCCGCCGCCCGAAGGCGACGCGACGATGAAGAGCTCGCCCCTGGTCGCGTCCACTCTCACCTCCAGCGCCACGATGATACTCGCCCCCACCCCTTGGCCGGCCGGTCCCGTCCGGGTAGACTCTGGCGGTGGCCTCGCTTGGGCGCAAGCTGCGCCACGACCTCGGCTACTGGTCCCTCAAGGTGGCCCTGGCGGGGTCCTGCCTGCTGCCCCTCCCGGTGCTTCGCAGCCTGGGCCGGCTGGCCGGGCGGGCGGCGTTGCCCCTGGCGCGGCGCGACCGGGGGAGGGCGCTCGCTCACATCGCCCTGGCGTTTCCCGAACACGACGAGGCGTGGCGGCGGACCCTGGCGAGGCGCTGCGCGGGCCACCTGGGCACCGTCCTTGGCGAGGTGGCCTGGCTGTGGTCCGCCCCCCCTGACGCGGTCCTGGCCAAAACGGACTTCGTCGGGCTGGAGCACCTGACCGGCGGGCTGCGCCCAGACCGTGGTGCGATCCTCGTCACGGCTCACTGCGGCAACTGGGAGTGGCTTGGCCTCGGCCTCGGCGCGTACGGAATCGCGATGACCGCGGCCGCCCGAGAGGTGTACGACCCGCGCCTGGACGAGGTCGCACGTCGCCTGCGCGGGCGCTTCGGCGGGGAGCCCGCCCTGCGGGGAAAGGGCGCGGGATCCAAGCTGGTGCAGGCGATCCGGAACGGGCGCGTCGACGGACTGCTCATCGATCAGGACATCGACGTCCCGGGGGTGTACGTCGACTTCTTCGGCCGGCCCGCCTGGACTCCTACTGGCGCCGCCTTGCTCGCGCTGCGCACCCGCTGTCCGGTGGTCGCCGGGTTTGCCACGCGCTTGGCCAACGGCCGGATGCGCCTGTCGTTCTCCGAACCCATCCAGACCGCCCCGGGCGCGGACCTTGACACCGACGTGGCCAGGCTCACCGCGATCTTCACCGCCCACATCGAGCGCCAGGTGCGGAGCCACCCGGAGCAGTGGGTGTGGATGCACCGGCGCTGGAAGCACCAGCCGGGCGAGGGCGAGACCGTCTGGCGTGTGGACCGGGACGGCCCCGACGCGGCCCCGGTGCCTGCACCGGGCTCCCGCATGGGCTAGAATCGCGAATCGCGATCGGGGATGCGTTCGAGACCGCCTTACCCCCCGAGCGTACGGGAGGATGCATGAAGAAGGTACTGCTTGGATGCGGACTTGTCGTCGTGGTCGTGGCGGTACTTCTGGTTATGGCGGTGATGGGCAGCTACAACCGTCTCGTCACCCTTGAGGAGTCGGTCAAGACCGCCTGGAGCCAGGTGGAAAACGTGTACCAGCGCCGGGCCGACCTCGTCCCCAACCTGGTCGAGACGGTTAAGGGTGCCGCAGCGTTCGAGAAGGACACCTTCACCGCGGTCACCGAGGCGCGCGCCAAAGTTGGCCAGATGACCCTGGGAAAACTCCCAAACGCGGCGGAGATGCAGCAGTTCCAGGCCGCACAGGACGGGCTCTCCTCGGCGCTCTCGCGGCTTCTGGTCGTGGTCGAGAAGTACCCTGAGCTCAAGGCCACCCAGGCGTTCCGGGACCTCCAGGTCCAGATCGAAGGTACCGAGAACCGCATCGCGGTCGAGCGGCGGCGCTTCAACGAGGCCGCACAGGCGTTCAACACGTTGCGCCGGCGTTTCCCGACCGTGATCGTTGCATCGCTGTTCGGTTTCGCCGAGAAACCGTACTTCCAGGCCGCACCGGGGTCAGACAAAGCACCGCAGGTGAAGTTCTGAGAGACGGGGCGCAGGGCGCAGGGCGCAGGGCACCGCGACAGCGGGCGCTTTGGTTGGCGCCGCTCGTTGCTGCGGGCGCTTGTGCGGCCTTCGCGCTCGAGGTGCCGCCGACACCCCAGGAGTACCTCAGCGACTACGCGCAGGTGATCGGGCGCCAGCAGGAGGCCAGCATCGACGAGCGTCTGGCGGGGCTCGAGCAGCGCACCGGGCACCAGGTCATCGCGGTCGTCTTCCCCTCTCTCGAGGGTGAGCCCCTGGAGGACTTCACGATCCGCTGTGCCGAGCGCTGGAAGGTGGGGCGGAAGGGCCTGGACGACGGAGTCATCTTCTTCGCGTTCGTGCGCGACCGGCGCATGCGCCTCGAGGTCGGGTACGGCCTCGAGGACGAGGTCCCCGACGCGCTCGCGATACGGCTCCTGGACGACGTCGTGCGCCCGTCGTTTGCGGCGGGGGATTTCGGAGCCGGCGTGCTGGCCCTGGCGGACGCGCTGGACAGGATCTTCCGCGGCGAGGCCCCCCTGAGGCCGGCCCGGGGCACGAGCCCGTCGCCCGGCGTTCCGTTGGTGGTCGCCATCATCATCCTGATCCTCCTGATCCAGGCAATGCGCGGCAGCCGCCGGGGGCGCTGGGGCGGGCCCGGCGGCTGGGGCGGCTTTTCGGGAGGGGGTTTTTCAGGAGGTGGCTTCTCTGGCGGTGGGTTCTCAGCCGGTGGCGGCTCGTTCGGCGGCGGCGGTGCTTCCGGTTCGTGGTGATGGGGGTCGGCGTGGAGAAGAACAACGTGAAATGTGAGCTAATCATCTCGGGCGGCACGGTCCTGACCATGACGCCGGAGAGCGAGCCGCTGCCGGACGGAGCGGTCGCCGTGACGTCCGGCGAGATCGTTGAGGTCGGCGGTGCGGCTGACCTTCTCGGGAAGTATCGGCCCGCCCGAGTGCTGGACGCGGGTGGGGGCATCATCCTCCCCGGCTTCGTCAACACCCACACCCACCTCGCCATGACGCTGCTCCGCGGGCTTGCCGACGACCTGCCACTCATCGAGTGGCTGGAGAAGCACATCTGGCCCACCGAGCGTGTGCTCATGAACGCGGAAATGGTGATGCTCGGCACGCGCCTGGCTGCGGCCGAGAGCCTGCAGGCCGGGGTCACCTGCGTCTGCGACATGTACTTCCACGCCGAGCGGGTGATCGAGACTGTGGTCGCGGCGGGCCTGCGCGCCGTCGTCCCGGAGGCCATGATCGACTTCGCCACGCCCTCCAGCGCGACGCCGGAGGACGCACTGGCCGTGCAGCGCGATCTGCTTGAGCGCTACCGGTCGCATCCGCTGGTCGTACCGGCAGTGGCGCCCCACTCGCCGTACACGGTCTCGGCGGCACACCTGGCCAGGGAGGCGGAGCTCGCCGAGGAGTTCGGCGCCCCGCTCATTATTCACCTGGCCGAGACCCGCTGGGAGGCGGAGAAGATCAAATCCGAGAAGGGTGTCTCACCGGTGGCCTATCTGGCCGACCTGGGTATCCTCTCAGAGCGCACGGTGGCGGCCCACTGCGTGCACGTCACCGAGGAGGATCTGGGACTACTTGCCGAGCTCGAGGTCGGCGTGGCGACCAACCCCGTCTCCAACCTCAAGCTTTCGAGCGGGGTTGCCCCCGTGCCGCAGATGCTCGAGCTCGGGATCAAGGTGGGCTTCGGCACCGACGGGGCGGCGTCCAACAACACCCTAGACCTGCTGCGGGACGCTCAGCTGGCATCCCTGCTCTACAAGGGCCTGACCGGTGACCCGACCCGAATGCAGGCGCGCACGATCGTGGAGATGCTCACGATCGGTGGGGCGAAGGTGCTCGGGCTTTCGGACCGGATCGGCACACTCGAGGCGGGCAAGCGTGCGGATGTCGTTTGCTTCGCCCTCGACCACCCGCGCAGCGTGCCGGTCTACGATCCCTACTCACACATGGCCTACGCGGCACGCTCGTCGGACGCGCGGCACGTTGTGGTGGACGGGCGCGTTGTCGTGCAGGATCGCGCCCTGATCGACACCGACGTGGATTCTCTGCTCGATGACGTGCGCGAAGCTGCCGCCCGAGCGCGGGAGCTCCTCGCGACCTAGTCCCCGTCCTCGTCCTTCTTCTTGTCCTGATCCCTGTCCTTGTCTCTGGGCTGTTTCAGGACCCTGCGCACGTGCTCGGAGCTTATCCGGATCTTGACCGGCCCCTCCTTGCGCGGGGCGCGCGGCCGGCCCTCCTCATCGGCCTTGGCACCGCCGGTCTCCTTCGGCGGCGCCTTCGCGGCCTGGCCCCCGCGAGCCCTTTCCTCGGCGGCGCCGAGGGCCTTCGCGATCATCCTGGTGAGCGCCTCCGGGGCAGCCTCCTCGAACTCGATGCCCGCGCGGTAGAGGAGCACGCGCTGGTCCTTCTCGTCGAGGCCGAAACCCCAGGCGCGGCACCGCCGCACGATGCCGTGGACCACGATGTCGCCGCTCTCGAGCTGAATGCGCAGGTCACAGGGCACCTCGGGTCTCAGGCTGGTTGCCAGCTCGATCTGCGCACCCCGGGAGGAGATGTCCACGATCCGTGCCGGCAAGAACGTCTTCACCCTCGCCGGCAACGGTTTTGAGGGCTCCACCCTGGGCACGGCGCGCCGTTCGTCCATCGCAATCGATCCGAGAAAAGGCCTGCATGACGAATATAGCGGTTCGCCCACGTTTTGGCCACTCGGACAAGACAGCTGCCGGCCTCGCGACGACGCCAGCCCCCGGGAATGAAGGCCGACCGCGCGGCCGTTGTCAGGGTCGGTAGCTGACCAAGCCCGCCCCGAAAAGACCTCGGGAGCGGACCGAAAAGGAGAACACGTCAATGGCAAACCTATCACTCCCTCCCCTGCCCTACGATTACAAGGCCCTCGAGCCCTGGATCGACGAGCAGACGATGCGGGTCCACCACGACAAGCACCATCAGGCCTACCTGGACAACCTCGTCAAGGCGATCACGGGGACCGACCTGGAGAACCGGGAGGTCACCCGGATCCTCGCCGACCTGGGCCACGTGCCCGAGAAGATCCGGACCGCAGTTCGAAACCACGGCGGCGGGTTCGTCAACCACAACCTGTTCTGGGAGGTCATGGGGCCGAATGCGGGCGGTGCGCCGGCCGGCGAGCTGGCGAAGGCCATCGGGGGCACCTTCGGGAGCCTCGAGTCGTTCAAGGAGAAGTTCACCGCCGCCGCAATGGGGCAGTTCGGGAGCGGCTGGGCCTGGCTGGTCGTCGGTAAGAGCGGCCTCGCGGTGTACAACCTCCCCAACCAGGACAGCCCACTCACGAACGGGGACGCCCCGATCCTCGGCCTCGACGTCTGGGAACACGCCTATTACCTCAAGTACCAGAACCGCCGAGCCGAGTACGTGACCAACTGGTGGAACGTGGTCAACTGGGGGAAGGTCGCGGAGCTGTTCGCCCAGGCGAAGAAGTGACACCCGGCGCCGTGCGCCGGGTGTCATCCTGAGGCCCCCGCCATCGGCGGGGCCGAAGGATCTCCCCGCCCACCGGGAAACCGTCACGGCGCGCGGCGCCGGGTGTCATCCTGAGGCCCCCGCCATCGGCGGGGGGCCGAAGGATCTCGTCGCAGACTGGGAAGATCGTCCCGGCGCGGGATCAGGCGTGCGGCAGGTCCTTGGCGGCGCGTCCCACGCACTCGTACTCGAACCCCGCCTCGTGCATCTTCTCGGGCTCATACACGTTGCGCAGGTCCACCACCAGCGGTCGCGCCACGGCCGCCCTCAGCCTCTCGAGGTCGAGCGAGCGGAACTGGTTCCACTCGGTAAGGATCACTAGGCAGTCCGCCCCTGCGGCCGCATCGTACTCGTCCGCGCAGTAGGTCACACCAGCCGGCAGCACGTCGCGCGCGTTCTCCATGGCCGCCGGGTCGAAGATGCGAAGGGCGGAACCTTCGGAGGCCAGGGCGCTCAGGACGGGGATGGCCGCAGCCTCGCGCATGTCGTCGGTCTCGGGCTTGAAGGAGACGCCCAGCACGCCGATCGTGAGCCCCTTGACCGAGCCTCCGCACGCCGCCCGGATCTTGTCCGCCACGCGTAGCTTCACCCGTTCGTTGACCTTCACCACGGTCTCCACAATGTCGAACGGTCGCCCGGCCTGACGCGCGATGTCGACCAGGGCCTGGGTGTCCTTGGGGAAGCAGGAGCCGCCGTAGCCCGGCCCGGGGTGGAGGAACTTCGGGCCGATGCGCCGGTCGAGGCCCATCCCTTTGGCGACGTGGTGCACGTCCGCGCCGAGGAGCTCGCACAGCCCGGCCACCTCGTTGATGTACGTGATCTTGGTGGCGAGGAAGGCGTTGGATGCGTACTTGATGAGCTCCGAGGACTCGACGTTGGTGATCACGAACGGCGTCTCGATCAGGTAGAGCGGCGCGTAGATGTCTTTCATGATCGCGATCGCCTGCGGGTCGCGGGCGCCGATCACAACCCTGTCAGGGCGCATGAAATCGCCGATCGCGGAGCCCTCGCGCAGGAACTCGGGATTCGAGACCACGGAAAAAGGCTGTTTGCTGTTGCGGTCCTTGATGACCTTTTCGATGAGCTGGCCGGTCCCGATCGGCACGGTGGACTTGGTGACCACCACCTTGTACCCGTTCATGTGGTCCGCGATGGCCTGGGCCACCTCCACGACGTACGTGAGGTCCGCCGATCCGTCCTCCCTGGGAGGCGTCCCGACCGCGATGAAGATCGCGAGCGACTTCTCGATGGCTTCCTTGAGCTCGGTGGTGAAGTGCAGCCGCCCGGACTTCTCGTTCTTTGCCACCAGGGTGTCGAGGCCGGGCTCGTAGATTGGGATCCGCCCCTCCTTCAGCATGTTGATCTTTCGCTCGTCCTTGTCGACGCAGGTCACGTCCATGCCGAAGTCGGCGAGGCAAGCTCCAGTCACCAGCCCGACGTACCCGCTTCCCACGACCGCGATGTGCATGCGCCCTCCTCCGAAACCGCACTGCTGTGCGCCTGCAGAGTTTAGCTGCGGGTCGTCCCCGTCTCAAGTGCAGTCGAGATCTGGACTGGGGCCCGCAACCCTCCCCGCCGCACCCCGGACCAGCCGCGCCCATCAGACCGCGGGTCACGGCTTCAGATGGCGCTCGAAATACTCCACCATCCGTGCGTAGAGGTCCACCCGCTGGTCCTTGCGGTAGAAACGGTGCGTGGCCCCGGCGTGGAGCGCGAGGTCGTAGTCCTTCCCGGCGCGAGTCAGGGCGTCGGCGAAGGCCAGCGTGTTGTGCCAGTGTACGTTGTCGTCGGCGGTGCCGTGCGTCAGCAGCAGCGCGCCTGAGAGCCTGTCCGCCTGGTTCACCGGCGAGGAGTCGCGGTACCCATCGGGGTTCTCGGCGGGAAGCTTGAGGTAACGCTCGGTGTAAATCGAATCGTACAGGCTCCAGTCGGTGACGGAAGCGACGGCGACCCCGGCCCTGAAGACATCGGGGGCGTTGGTCATGGCGTAGCACGTCATAAACCCGCCGTAGGAGGCTCCCCAGATGCCGATTCGCTGGCCGTCCACGAAGGGCTGCTTCTTGAGCCACTCGACCCCGGCGAGCTGGTCCTCGAGCTCGACCTTGCCCATGCGCCTCAGGATGGCGCGCCCGAACTCGCGTCCGCGCGCCGGCGTCCCGCGGCCATCTAGGGAGAAGACCAGGAAGCCTCTGCCCGCTAGTACCTGGGACAGGAGATCGTATCTGCCGCCCCAGGCGTCGAGCACCGTCTGGCCGCCCGGCCCGCCGTAGGTGTAGATCACCACAGGGTACCGGCGCTCGGGGTCGAAACTCGGGGGCCTGACGAGCTTGGCATTCAGGGTCGTGCCGCCCGCGGCCGGCACCCTGAGAAACTCCGTGCGCCCGAGTGCGAACGTGTCCAGCCTCGGCGGGAGGATGCGGGCGATCTCCCGAAGCGTCTTGCCCTCGGCGTCCAGCAACCGCATTGAGGGTGGGCGCATGAACCGGGAGTGGGTGTCGAGGAGGAGGCCGGTGCTTGGAGCCCGCTCGAACGCGTGGCTGCCCGCCTCGTGCGTCAGCCGCACGAAGCCGCTGCCGTCCAGGCGGACCCGGTAGAGCTGGCGCTCGAGCGGGCTCGCCTCGGTGGCAATGAAGGTGACCCACCCGGAGTCCTCGTCCACCGTCACGACCGACGTCACCTCCCACGGCCCGCTCGTGATCTGGTGCGCCTTGCGGTCCTTGCCATAGAGATAGAGGTGTCGGAAGCCGCTCCTCTCGGAGCTCCAAAGGAGACGACCGTCCCGGAGGAAGCGGAGGTCGTCGCTGAGGTCGATCCAGGCGGGGTCCTCGTCTACCAGCAACTTGTCCGCCCTCCCGGAGCCCAGCTCGTTGCGCACCAGCTCGAGGCGGGTCTGAGCGCGGTTCTCGAGCTCGTACCACACCGCGTGACCGTCCGGCGTCCAGCCGAAGCGCACAAGGTAGGCAGCGTTCTCACCGCTGAAGCGAAGGTCGTGTCGGGGACGGGAGCCGTCGAGGTCGGGGACCACCCGCACGACCGCGAGCCCCGCGACCGGGTTGGGGTCGCCGGGGCACGGGTAGTGCTGGTCCTTCACGGTCGGGTGCGGCCCGAGCAGGCTCACGAGCGGAAAACGGGGCACGCCGCTCTCGTCCAGGGTGATGAAGGCGATCGAACGCGAGTCGGGCGACCACGCGTGGCCCGAGGCTCCCCGCTCGTAGACCTCCTCACCGTAGACCCAGTCGAGCATCCCGTTCAGGCGATCCGCCGAGCCATCCTCGGTAAGACGGACCTCTTTGCCGCTCGCGAGCTCGAGGGCGAAGAGGTCGTTGTCGCGAACGAACGAGACCCAGCGGCCGTCCGGCGAGAACGCCGCCATTCCTTCCTCCGCCGCAGTGGTCGTGAGGCGGTGGACCTGCTTTCCGGGCAGAGCAACGAGGAAGAGCTCTCCGCCGCCCGAGAGCAGCACTGCGTCCCCGTTCGGCGACCACCGGTACCCGGCGAGCCGCGGCGTGACCGCACCCTTGCCCTCGCCGAGGGTGGGAAGCTCCACCTCGTCCAGGAGGCACTTGCGGTCCCCCGAGGCCGCCCCCTCGACCCAAAGAGCGGTGTGGGCGTCGTTTCCTTCGCTGCGGGGGGCGAGGAACGAGAAGCTCTCCCCCCGAGGGAGCCAGCGCACCTCCTTCGGCAGCACACCTTCGAGCGGGGGTTCTGCGAGGATTCGCTCGACGGTCAAAAGCTCCTGCCCGGCGAGGACCCGGGACGCAACCAGCGCGATGAGTGGAAGCAGACGACGCACACGCACCTCCGCAGCGCGGCATGATACGCGTGGCGCCTTGACGCGTGACGCCGCCTGCGGGGACACTGGGAACGTGCCACGCGCCGCGAGAGAACAATGGCTTTGGCTGGGGCTCGCCCTCGCCGCGCTCCTTCCCCGCGCCCTCGCGGCGGCCCTGCGAGCGCCGTGGCACGACGAGTACTTCACGGTCTGGGCCTCCGGTCTCCCCCTGAACGAGCTGATCGCCGCCCTTCGGGTGGATTCCGGGCCTCCGCTACCGTACCTGCTTGTGAAACTAATCACGATTTTCGGGATGCCCGCGCTTGCTGCGGCCCGCGCCCTCGCGGTGGCCGCGGGGACCGGTGCCGTGCTGCTGGCCGCCCGGGCGGCTCGCCGGGGGTTTGGGGGCCAGGCCGGCTGGTGGGCCGGCGCCCTTTTGGCCGTCCACCCCCTCGCCGTGGCCTGGTCGAGCGAGGGGCGGGCGTACGCGCTCCTGCTCCTCGCCGTGGCGTGGGCCTGGGACCGCCTCGAGGCGCTCGCAGGAGGCAAAGGCGGAGCGATCGGGCTGGGGTGTGCGGTCGCCCTCGCCTGCTGGTGCCACGGCCTCGGCCTGCTGCTCGCGGTGGTCCTCGCGGTCGCGGGGGTGACGCTGCCCCGGCCGGCACGGTGGCGGGCCGTCGGCGCCGTGGCTGCCGGCCTCGCTTCCTTCCTCCCATGGGTTCCCGTCGCCGCCCACCAGCCGCCCGCCGCCACCGCGTGGATGGCAACGTTCTGGCGGACGCTCCCCGCGGCGGAGAGGCTCGCGGCTCCGGCGCGCCTGCTCTCGCCGCTCGGGGGGTTCGAGGGGTTCCTGGACCTGCCTTCCTCCGCTGTGTGGGCTGAGGCAGCCGCGGCGGCCCTGGTGGTGGCGCTGCTGGCCGCAGGTTGGCGGGGGTCGGGTGGTACGACCCGGTGCCTGCTCCTCGGCGTCCTGCTGCCCGCAGGCGCTCTCGCAGGCCTGGCGACGCTCGGGGTGCCTGCATTCTACCCAGGACGCGGTGAGGCTCTGTACCTCGCGCCGTTCGTGTTCCTCCTCGGGGCCGGCGCGACACGCACCCGGCTCGCGCGCGCGGCCGGTGCCGCCCTCGTGTTCGCCGCGGTAGCAACGAGCACGGTCGCGATCGCCCGTTGGGCCGGGCGACCCCCGAGCGCCGAGCAGCGCCTCTGTGCGGAGCTGAGCCGGCGCCTGCCGAACGGAGGCCAGGTCGTGATCGGAGGGTACTGGCGACTGGGGATCGCCTTCCACCTCGGGAGGGAGCCAGACCGCTTCCACCTGGTCAACTACCCGGCCTCGGCGGCGGGGCACCCGGGTTGGTACGACGACCGGTCGGAAAGGCCTGCACCAGGGGAGCTCGATCGGCTCGTGGCGGGGTTGCGTCCGCGCGCGGCGCAAACTGCGGTCGTCGTGACTCCGGGGATCGAATCCGCGGCCGACCTTGAGCGCCTGGGAGCGACCCTCTCCCTGCACCCGGGCCTCGCCGTGCCCGGAGGCAGGCTCTGGCTGCCCCCGGGGGGAGCGCCGGCGAAGTGAGCTCATCCGAAGGAGGCGGCAGCCCTCACGTCGCAGCGCCGGCAGGGCGGCTACTCGTGGCTGCGGGCCTGGCATTCTCGGTCGTCACCGCGGCGCTCGTGGCACTCGGCAATGTGGGCACGCTGGCGTTCCTCGCCTGGCTCGCGTCGCTCGCGGCCGGCCTGGCCGCCTTCCGCCGCACCGGCCCGGAACACCGCCTCACCGGCCGGGACTGGTTTGTCCTCGCGTTCCTCCTCGCGCTGGCGGGGTTCTTTCGCCTGTACCGCATCGGTGAGATCCCCAGCGGCCCGTGGGTGGACGAGCTTGCCGCCGCGGCGAACGCCGTCGACCTCGCCGGCCGGGCGCCGTTTGCCCCCTTCGCGACGACGCCGATGTTCGAAGCGGGGCCAGACTGGGTGCACACCCCGAACCTCTACCTGTACTACTGCTACGCGGTTCTGTGGCTGTCGGGGTTCTCCCCGCTCGGGGTGAAGCTGATCTCGGTGCTGCCGGGGATCGCGACGCCCCCGCTGCTCTACATGCTCGGCCGTAGGTTCCTCTCGAGGGAGTCCGCGCTGCTCGCCGCGGGCCTGCTCGCCGTCTCGCACTGGCAGGTGACCGTCGGGCGCTGGGGGTGGGACGAGGTCCTGGTCACCGCCCTCACGGTGGCGGCGTTTGCGGCGCTCTTCGCCGGTGTGCAGGACGAGCGCCCCTCCTCGTTCTTCCTTGCCGGCGTCGTGACCGGCCTCGCCCAGTACGCCTACGCCGCGGCACGCCTCTCGGCGCTCGCGGCGATGGCGTTCCTCGCGCTACACGCTCTTCAGGCGAGGCGCCGCCGGGGCCTCGTGCAGCTCGGCGTGTTCGCCGCAGGTATTGTGCAGGCCGTCGTCCCGATCGCCGTCTACTGGATCGCCCACCCGACCACCTTCGCCGTCCGGGAGCGCGAGATCTCCATCCTCCCGAAACTTCTCGCCGGCGACCTTCGACCGCTGCTGGAGAATCTGCGTGCGTACGGTCTGATGCTGCTCGTGCGCGGAGACGCTAACCCGCGGCAGAACCTCCCCGGTCTGCCGATGCTCGACCTCGTGGCGGGGATCCTGTTCGTGGTGGGTCTGGTAGCGGCGGTGGCGGCCTGGCGCCGGGCCGAGTGGCAGTTGACGCTGCTGTGGCTGTCGATCGGCCTGCTGGGGGGTCTCCTCAGCCACCCCGAGAGCGCCCCGAACTCCTACCGCGTGGGAATCGTCGCCCCGGCCTGCATGCTGCTGGCCGGCATGGGGTGGCAGGCCGCGCTGGGCATCGCTCGGGGAGCGCGTCCCGGTGCGCTGGCAGGCTCCTCGGCGTACCTGGCGGCAGGCCTCGTGGCCCTCTCCGGGGTGCTCACATTCGCAAACTACTTCGTAGCCCGCCCTGCGAGCCGGGAGTGCTGGCTCGCAGTCAAGGAGGGGGCGTACTGCGAGGTGCTGCGGCAGCGGGCCGAGCGCGCAATGGACGCCGGAGTCCAGGTGTTCCTCGACAGCAGCCTTAACTGGGTGACGACACGACTGCAGTTCGACACGCTCATCGCACGGCGAAGAACGCCGGCAGGGTTTCGCTGGGTCGAGGCAGGGGCGTTGGAGCCCACAACGCTTCGCTTCGCCGTGCTCTTCGTCGAGCCCTTGCGCTACCCGGAGCTGCCTGCCGCCCTGCAGGCGCTGCCCGCGCGGGCCGTCGCGAACCCGTTCGGTGAGGAGATCCTCGTCGCCATCAGCGCCGACCGTGCCCTGGTCGCCCTCGTCGAGTCCGCCACCCGCTGACACCCCCGGCGCTAGACCTTCACCCCCGCGTTGAGGAGCAGGAAGCCGGCCGTGTGGACGAAGGATGTTGCTGCTGCCGAGAGCACGAGGGCGTCGCGCTCCTCGCCCGGATCGAAGGCGGTGCGCAACCACCACACTCCCAGAAGCGTAATCGGGACGGCCTCGAACGCGAAGAGGTCCCACTCGTTCATGACGCCCAGCGTCTGGTCCCCGACCATCATGTCGGGGTTGAACGTGAAGGCGTAGACAACAGTGCCGAGCGCCGCGAGCAGCACCCAGGTGCCAGGATCGGTGCGGCCTCCGTCCCGTCGCCGCCCCAGCCACAGGGTGAGCGCAAGGATCGCGCCCACCGGGGCCACCAGCAGCAGCTCGTTCCCGACCGCCGCCAGGTGCGCGGGGGAGAACATTGTGAACCGCTCAAAAGGGGTCTCGACCGCGAAGAGCGGAACGAACAGCCTGCCGTCGCCACCTCCGAAGCCCGAGGCCGAGAAGCCGCCGAGTCCGATCCCGGAGACGAGCATGCCGAGGACGACCAGGGCGATGGGAAGGCAGGCCGCCATCGCGCTTCCGATGGCCTCGCGAGCGGCGCCCGTGCGTTCCGCCCGGCTTGGCCATCCTCCTCCGCGTGCCTGCCGCACACGCACCAGCCACGTTACCGGCACGACGGCCGCCAACCAGGCGGCCGACAGGTGCGTCGCGAACGTGAGCCCGAACGCAAACGCCGCGGGCCAGAGCGGGCGGCGCGCGTCGGTGGCGGCCTCTAGGCTCAGTGCCAGCGTCCAAAGCGTTCCTGCGGTCAGCAGCGAGTAGTTCTCGACGTGGCCGAAGAACAGCTGCGTCGCGCCGGTGGTGCCGACCAGCGACCACACCACCCACCCCCCGGCTCCGGACACCGGTCGCAACCGAGCGAGCCGCAGCAGCCCCGCCCAGAAGAGCGCGCCCGCGGCGATGCTCACCAGGGCTATCGCCGTGCCCGCGTCCCACCCGCTGAGGGCGTACCCGGCCCGGTAGACGAGCGCCGTCACGAGCCGGTCGAGGGGCTCCTTGTGGTTGATCAGCTCCCCGCGCTGGAGGTGCTCGATGGTCGCCGGACCGTCGCCCGACAGCACCCGGCTTCGGAGCAGCCACGTCGCCGCGATCAGCAGAGCGATCCACACCCACGCCGGGACCCCGGCAAGGGCGGCCGCAGCGCGCCGGGCGGGCGCCGCGCCGACCCTCACCAGCCGGCGGGAAACCGGGGGCAGCGCCAGCAGGGCGGCCAGCACGAGCAGCAGCCAGCGCACCGGCGGAGAGAACGCCAGCACGCCCGCCACGGCCCAGACTCCGTCGGGGGGGCGTGGGTCCGCGGCGGCGTGGAGGGCCAGCACGGCCAGCAGGGCAAACCCGACGGCCCACGGTCGGAGGTCGCGCGTGTCGGGAAGCTCAGCCATCGGTCGGCCCCACCACGGTCGGAGAGAGCCTCGACACACGGGGCGCGGGTGCAACGACATCGGAAGGCATGCTCCGCCAAGTATAGCCGCGGGCCTTGCGTCGCCCCGCCCGACGTCCGACCGTTCTCGTGGCGGTCGTATGATGAGGAGACATATGGAGGCGAGCGGCACGGCACGGTGGTGGCAGGCGTGGCGCGAGAGCGCCGAGCGCCGGTGGAAGCTCGCACCGTTTGCCGTCGTGGCCGCCACGTGCGCTCTGGCAGTTGCGGCAGGCTGGAACAACTCCGCCACCAGTGACGAGCCATACC
>Ga0214473_10001422_pt1 | contig 31638 bp, 29 predicted proteins | sample RVTome_7_FD_203509 | JGI IMG/M metagenome (GOLD analysis project Ga0214473, IMG submission 203509) | Soil microbial communities from uranium-contaminated site in the Upper Colorado River Basin, Wyoming, United States - RVT98D197 | ecosystem: Environmental > Terrestrial > Soil > Contaminated >...
CGGAGGGGGTCAAACCTATTTTTTACGCCCTTCTTGGCCCGAAAAGCGTAAAAAATAGGTTTGACCCCTTCTTATCTTCGACGCCCTCTTCAGGTTTGACCCCTTCTTCCGAGTCCCTTGTCGATCACGGACTTCTCGACGCGGACGACGATGGGGCGGCCGTGCGGACAGAGGGCCGGCTGGGTGGTCTTGAATAGTTCCTCGACGAGGTAGCCCATCTTCTCCCTCGTCAGGAGCTCCCCGGCCTTGACGGCCGTTTTGCAGGCCATGGTCGCCAGCAGGCGCTCGCGGCGGTCTTCGGCGGTCTTTTGGCCCGCCTCTTCGAGGAGGCCGAGAAGAATGTCCGTGGCCTGTTCGGGTTTGAAGAGGTCGGGGTATTCTTTGAGGGCGTAGGACCGCCCGCCCATGGCCTCGACGCGGAAGCCCACGTCCTCGAACAGGGCGGCGTTCGTCTCGAGGCTGACGACCGCCGACGGAGAGAGCTCGAGGAGGGGCGGGATGAGGAGCGTCTTCCGCGGCCAGATCCTCTCGCGGTCGATCTCCCGGTATTTCTCGAAAAGGACGCGCTCGTGGGCGTTGTGCTGGTCGATGACGAGAAGGCCGTCCTCGCCGGCCGCGACGATGTACATGTTCTCGTACTGGCCGAGGACGGCAGGCCCTTTCGCCGCCGGAAAAGCCGCGCCCGGGGCGGGACGGGCCCCTGCTCTGGGCGCGAGGCGGTCGGCCGCGACAGGCTCGAAGCCGAGGTCCGGCGACGCCCAGCCGGCGCTCTCCTCCGCGACGCGCCCGGCCGGCCCCTTATCCCCGGCCGCCGGGAGGACTTCCTTTATTGTATGTCCGCGGGCGGCACCTTCGCCCACGGCCCGGAGGACGAGCCGGAACACGAGCTGGGTGTTCTTGAAGCGGACTTCGGCCTTGGCCGGGTGGACATTGACGTCGACATCGGCGTAGGGCAGGGACACGAAGAGGAACGCCTCGGGCGACCTTCCCCGCTCGAGGATGCCGGCATAAGCCTGGTTGAGCGCGGCCATGAGGATCCTGTCCTTGACCGGACGGCCGTTGACGAAAAAGTGCTGGACGGTCTTGTCGGGCCGGCCGGCCAGCGGCCGCGAGGCCAGGCCTTCGATGCGGCCGCCGCCCTCTTCGGCGGCGACGTCCATCAGGCCGTCGACCATTTTCTTGCCGAAGATCTGGAAGACCCTTTCCCGGAGGGTCATGACCGGGGAGCAGGCGATGACCTCCCGCACCCCGTGGACGAGCGTGAAGCGGACGCCGGGCGCGGCCAGGGCGGCCTGGGTCACGTACTTGGCGACGGGCCCGAGCTCGGACGGGCCCGAGCGGAGGAACTTCTGCCGGGCCGGCAGGTTGAAGAACAGGTCCCTGACCTCAACGCCCGTGCCGCGCGGGAAGGCGATGTCCGTGACCGCGATGAGGCGCTCTCCCTCCCGCTCGATCATCGTCCCCCGGTCGTCGGCCCCGTCCTGGGTGCGCAGCGTCAGCCGGGAGACGGCGGCGATACTGGCCAGGGCCTCGCCGCGGAAGCCGAGCGTCGCGATGCGCTCCAGGTCCTCCTCCGTGGCGAGCTTGCTCGTCGAATGCCGTCTGAAGCAAAGGGCGGCGTCCTCCCGGTCCATCCCGGAGCCGTCGTCCTGGACCTTGATCAGGCGCTTGCCGCCGTCGAGGAGCTCGACGCGGACGTCCGTCGCCCCGGCGTCGAGGGAGTTCTCGACAAGCTCCTTGACGACCGAGACGGGCCTTTCGACGACCTCGCCCGCCGCGATCTTCTGGGCGACCTCCTCCGACAGAAGATGGATCTTCTTCATGGAACGACCTCTCCTTCCGTCCGGCGCGGCAGGACGCGGCTGATCGCGACCCGGACGAGTTCGCATTTCGGAGCCCGGCACGAGGGGGCGAAGACCCGGATGGCATTCCCCGTCAGGAGTTCGGCGCCCCTCTCCGATGCGTGGATGACCACGGCCTCGAGCTCCCGCCCCTCGAACTGCCCGCGGAAGCGAAAGTCCTTCTCCGCCGCGAGCCGTCGGAGTTCCATCGCCCTGTCCCTGACGACGCTCACCGGGACACCGGGCCGTCCCGCAGCGGGTGTGCCCGGCCGAGGCGAATACGAAAAGACGTGAAAATATGTCAGCGGAGAGCCGGCCAGGAAACGCCGCAGCTCGCCGAACTCCGTCCCGGTCTCGCCGGGAAAGCCGACGATGATATCCGCTCCGAGAGCCGCTTCCGGCGACCTCGTCCTCAGATCCTCCAACAACCGTTCGCAGGTCCCCGGCTCCACGGCTCGGCCCATCAGCCGCAAGAGGCGGCCCGAGGCGTGCTGGAGCGAAAGATGGAAGTGCTGACAGATCTTCGGGTTCGCCGCGATGTGCTCGACGAGCATGCCGTCCGTCTTCCCCGGGTCGAGGGAGCTCAACCGGACCCGCCCGAGCCCAGGGATCGCTTCGAGCTCCCGGAGAAGGCCGAGGAGCGTGCCCGGCGGCTCGAAGTCCTCCCCGTAGGACGAGAGATGGATGCCGGCCAGGACGATCTCCCGGAAGCCGCGGCCGGCGAGTTTTCGGACGCGGGCCTTGACCTCGTCCGGACCGACGCTCGCGCTCTTTCCCCGGACGCTCGGGATGACGCAGAACGCGCAGCGGTTGTCGCAGCCGTCCTGGACCTTCAGGAAGGCCCGCGCCCGGAACGGGGCCTCCGTCTCCTGCGCCGCCCCCATCCTCTCCCCTTCTCCCCCGACGATCTCCATCACCCGCTCCGGCAGACGGGCCTTGGCGCTGTTCGGGAGGACGGCGACGACGTTCGGCATCCCGGCGATCTCCGCGGGCGCCCGCTCGGCGTAGCACCCCGTGACGACGATCCTCGTCCCGGGGTTATCGCGGGCGGTTTTCCGGATGAACCTGCGGACGTCCCGGTCGGCCCGGCCGGTCAGGGTGCAGGAGTTGACCAGGATGACGTCGCTCCCGCCCCCATTCTCTTCGAGCCGGAGGCCCCTCTCCCGGAAGGCCTCGGCCCAGGCGAAGGCCTCGGCCCGGTTGACGCGGCAGCCGAAGTTCCGGACGGAAAAAGAGGGCATGGCCGGGGTTCACAGCTTTTCTTTGATCTTGAGCGAGGCCGCCTCGACCTTGTCCGCCATCTTGGCCCGGTAAGTGACGAGCTTCGTCCGGAGCGCCTCGTCGTTGAGGGCCAGGATCTCGACCGCGAGCAGGGCCGCGTTCGAGCCGCCGTGCCGGCCCAGGGCCATGGTCGCGACGGGGATGCCCTTGGGCATCTGGACGGTCGAAAGGAGGGCGTCGAGTCCCGCCAGCACCTCGCTCTCGACGGGGACTCCGATCACCGGCTTGACCGTTTGGGAGGCGATGACGCCGGCCAGGTGGGCGGCCTTGCCGGCCACGGCGATGAAGATCTCGGTCCCGCCGGCCTCCGCCGATTTAACCAGGCTGATGGTCCGCTCCGGCGAGCGGTGGGCAGAGGTCACCTCGAGGCCGAAGGGCACGCCGAAGTCCTTGAGGAGGACGAGCGCGTCCTCGACCACGCCGAAGTCCGATTCGCTGCCTAGAAAAACCATGACTTTCATGTCCGCTCCTCCTGGATCGCACCGATGTCGCGACGGTAGTGCATGGCCTCGAAGTAGATCCGGCCGCAGGCGTCGTAGATCTTGGCCATGGTCCCGGCAAGGTTGTCTTCCGAAGCGCAGATCCCGAGGACGCGGCCGCCGCTCGTCAGGCAGGTGTCGTTTTCATACCTGGTTCCGGCGTGGAAGACGTTCACCCCGGGGATCTCGGCCGCCTCGGCCAAGCCGGAGATGATCTTGCCTTTGTCGTAGCGGACCGGATATCCGCCCGAGGCCACGACGACGCATCCCGAGGGTTTGGCGGACCAGCGGACGTCCTCCCGCAGGACGTTCTCGTCGACCGCGGCCGTCAAGAGCTCGACCAGATCGCTCTCCAGACGGACGAGCTGGGACTGGGTCTCCGGGTCTCCGAAACGGCCGTTAAACTCGAGGACGCGGGGCCCCTGCTCGGTGATCATCAGGCCGGCATAGAGGACCCCCTTGAACTTCCGGCCCTCCTCGAGCAGGCGGGTGACGGCCGGGGTGATCACGGTGTTCATCACTTCATTGAAGAGCTTCTCGGTCATGAAGGGCGACGGCGTTATGGCGCCCATGCCGCCTGTGTTCGGCCCCTTGTCCCCATCATAGGCCGCCTTGTGGTCCATCGCCGAGACCAGGGGCTGGACCCTCATTCCGTCGGAAATGACGATGAAGGACACCTCGTGGCCGCGGAGGAACTCCTCGATGACGATACGCCGGCCGGCCGGCCCGAACTTCTTCTGGACGAGCATCTCGCCGGCCGTGTCCTCGGCCTTCTTCTGCGAGGAGCAGACGACGGCGCCCTTGCCGGCCGCCAGTCCGTCGGCCTTGATGACGACGGGAAAACCGAACTCCCCGGAGGCCAGGATCTTCTTGGCCTGGTCGAAGCCATCGGCGACCTTGAACCGGCCCGTGGGGATGCGGTGGCGGTCCATGAACTGCTTGGCGAAGACCTTGCTGCCCTCGATCTCGACCGCCTTCTTCGAGGGCCCGAAGATCCTCAGGCCGCGCTTCTCGAACTCGTCGACGATACCCATGGTCAAGGGGACCTCGGGGCCGATCACGGTCAGCTCGATAGTTTCCCGAGCGGCGAAATCGGCCAGCCCGGCGATGTCCGTCTCGGCCAGGGGGACGTTTTCGGCGACAAGCCGCGTCCCGCCGTTCCCCGGCGCGCAATAAACCTTGTCCGCGTGCGGGCTCTGGGCGATTTTCCAGGCCAGGGCGTGTTCCCGGCCGCCGGACCCGACGATTAGAATTTTCATCGTCTCACCCTCCGTTCACGGGCTGATCGATCTTCGCCTCAGGCCCCGGCGGTCCGACGGAGGTTCTCGGCGAAGAGGGCCGCGTAGCCGGCGTCGGGAATGACACTCGAGAGGATCCGCGCCGCCAGCGGCAGTGCTTCGGCGGGCGGGAGCGAGAAGCCCATGGTCAGAAAGTTTTTCCTGTACCGGGCTACTTCGTCGCCAGCGGGCTTGTCCCCGACGATGATGTCGCTCATCAGGCCGGCCAGGGCGTCGAAGTCCTTCTCCTTCATGCCGAACCGGGTCATCTCCTGGACGCCAAGACGGATGCCGCTCGACTCGAGGAAGGTGGCGTCGTCGGGCAGGGCCTGGTAGTTCGTCAGGACGTTGTTCGTCTCGAGGCGCCGGGCGATCTCCATGCCGGGACCGAACGCCTTGACCCGAATGATGACCTGGTGGGTTTCCGTGTAGCCGTCGGCGGGGTCCCCCTCGACCGGGACACCGTGGGCGTGGAGGGCCTTGGCGAAAGCCCGGGCGTTCGCCCGGACTTGGTTCTGGTAAGGTTCCTTGAACTCGTTCATCTCGTAGGTCGCCAGGAGCAGTCCGAGGAGCGTTCCGAGGTGATGGTTACTGGTCGAGCCGGGGAAGGCGCGGCCCTTGATCTCGAGCCAGAGCGGCCGCAAGGGCGAGCCCTTGGGGAAGTTCCCGGCCACGACGCCGCGCTGCGTTCCGAAGAAGGTCTTGTGCGTGCTGCCGGTGACGAGGTCGGCGCCCTCGTCGAAGGGGGCCTGGAAGGCCCCGTAAAGGCCGAGGACGTGGGCCATGTCGTACATCAGGATGGGCCGATCCTTCCAGTCCTTGACGATGTCGGCCACGAACCGGACGGGCTCCCGGTAGAGGAACATGCTCTTGCCGAAGACGACGAGCTCGGGCTTGTGCGAATCGAGGAGCCCGGCCAGCTTCTCGAGATCGGGTTTATAAGGATTCCCCTTGAGGACGGGAAAATTGACCACCCGTTCCTTGCCCGTCTCCGGATCCTCCTCGACGTAGTTGAAGAGCGCCCCCATGGGCTGGGCGCTGAGGTGCCCGCCATAGATGAGGTCGTTGTTGAGGACCAGGCGCATCCGGCGCGAGGGCTGCCCGACGGCCCGGCCCCTGTTGATGTACTTAACGACGCCCTTGAAGACGATCTCGTTGGCCATCTGGCCGCTGACCGGGCGGAGCTCGACGTCGGTGCACCCGAAATAGACCCCGAGCTCCTTCTGGGCCTCGACTTCGACGTCGCGGATGAAGTCCGTGCCCTGGTAGAAGTAGACCTCCTCCCCTTTCATCGTCCGGTGCTCGGCGTAGCGGCCGGCCGGGTCGGCGATCTCGCACATCTTGACAAGGATGGAGGGCGTCGATTCGGACGGGATGAGGTTGAAACACGCTTTCTGACGCCAAGCGCTGTTCCGCTCGGCTCTCGCGGCCAGCGCCTGGACCTTCTCGGAAAACGCGGGCATGGAACGGCTCCTCACTTGAAATTTTCGTCTTCGAGGTCGCGGATCTTCTGGACCCTCCGGGCGTGGCGGCCGCCCTCGAAATCGGTTTCGAGCCAGACCCGGACAATGCCCAAGGCCAGCTCGAGGGAGTGGGTCCTGCCGCCCAGGGTCAAACAGTTCGAATCGTTATGCTTGCGGCTCATCTCGGCCACGTGCTCGCTCGAACAAGGCGTCGCCCGGAGGCCCTTGAACTTGTTGGCCACGATGGCCATGCCGAGGCCGGTGCCGCAGACGAGGATGGCCCGGTCGCAGGCGCCGGAGACGACGGCCCGGGCGCCCTTGGCCCCGTAATCGACGTAGTCCACGGATTCCCCCGGCCCGCAGCCGAAGTCCTCGAAGGCGAAGCCGCGGCCGCGGAGATAATCGGCGATTCCCGTTTTGAGCTCGAACCCGGCGTGGTCCGAGGCGATCGCGATCTTCATTTCTGTTCGAGGAGCCTGGCCGCCTCGGGCATGACCTGGATGGCCTTCATGACGACGGGGTCGTTCACGCGCGCGGCCCGGACCCCGGCCTCGACGCCCCAGACGGCGCCGGCGATTTCGCGTTCGAGCTCCCGGCGGATCTCGGTCTCGGCCTCCTGGAACGTCTTCTCGTCGTATTCGACCTTGCGCGTCCCGAGGAACTTGCGGAAATCGGCAACGACGTCGGCGTCGACGATGAATGTCGTTCCGACCTGGATCTTCCCGGCCATGGACGCTCCGGCGTCCTGCGAGTCCTGCGGATCCTGCGGAAAGACGAACTTCCGGCCGAGGTCGGTCTGGTGCTGGACGAGCCTCCGGGCGTAGGAGAAAAGCGCCCCGCTCATGCGGAGCCGCCCGGTGAACGGCTTGAGCAGGGAGTTGACGGCGTAGTCGGGCGTGATCCCGCCCTGGCCGAGGACCTTGCGGCCGCGGTCGGTGTAGCGGACCTCGCGGCTGTCCTCGGGGGCGCGCTTGTTCATGACGTAATCCTCGAGATGGCTGTAATCCCGTTGGATGGACCGTCCGCTCGGCGTCAGGTACTTGGCCACGGTCAGGGCCACGGCCATGTTCGGGGCCAGCGGGAAGACCGTCTGGACGAGGCCCTTCCCAAAGGAATCCTCGCCGACGACGAGCCCCCGGTCGTGGTCCATGACCGCCCCGCTGACGATCTCGGAGGCACTGGCCGTGCCCTGGTCGATGAGGATGACGAGTGGAAGCTTCTCGTACTGATTGTCCAGGAAGGCCGGGAATTCCCGGTCGTAGGCCGGGTTCCGTCCCTTCATGGAGACGATGAGCGCGCCCTTGGGCAGGAAGAGGTCCGAGACCTCGATGGACTGGACGAGGGTGCCGCCCGAGTTCATGCGGAGGTCGAGGATGAGGTTTTTCATCCCCTGGCCGGTGAGCTTGGCCAGCCCGTCCTCGAGCTCGCGGGGCGTGGTCTCGGCGAAATTCCGGATATAGACGTAGCCCACCCCGCCCTCGAGGAGAAAGGCGTACGGGACGCTCAGGAGCGGGATCTCCTCGCGGGTGATGGTCAGTTCGAAGGGCTTGTCGGCGCCGTCGCGGACGACAGTGATGGTGACATTGGTCCCCTTCTCGCCGCGGAGCTTCTGCATGGCGTCGTAGCTCGAGATGGGCACCGTCGATTCCCCGTTGATATGGGAGACGACGTCCCCCGGGAGGATGCCCAGGCGCCAGGCCGGCCCGCCCTCGATCGGCGCGATGATGACGATGTTGTCGCCCTGTTTCTGGATCTGCATGCCCACGCCGAAGTATTTGCCCTTGTACTCCTCGCGCATGCGCGAGAAGCTCGCGGGGTCCAGAAAATAGGAGTGGGGGTCGAGCGTGTCCAGGGTCCCCTTGATCGAGGCGACGGCCAGCGCCTCCTCCTCGAGCGGCTTGTGATAGCTCTCTTCGAGGATGCCGGCGATGGCGCGAGCCTTGTCCAGGGAGGCGGTCCAGAGGTCCTGGTCGTGCGACGGCATCCGGATGAGGACGAGCCCTAGCAGAACTAAGGGGACGAGCCGCTTTTTCATGGACTTCACGTGCTGACAATTTTATCATCGGCGGCCCCCGTTGTAAAGGCAGACGGCGGCCTGCCGGCGGGGAGCGGATTCCGAGAAGCGACCGATAGAATTACGGCGGAGCGACTCGGAGCCGTAATTCTAGGAAATATCTGAATCATGTCTTAGCTTAAGAAGGCGGCCCCGTGCTATAATACCGCCGCGAGACGGACATGTTCGGGAGCATCGGGCCGGCGGAACTCATTCTCATCTTCGTCATCGCCTTGCTCGTTTTCGGCCCCAAGAAGCTGCCCGAGATCGGCAGGTCGGTCGGCAAGGCCATCCGGGAATTCAAGAAGACGTCCGACGAGATCAAGGGCCGGATCGAGGAGGAGATCGAGGCCTCGGAGATCAAGGACATCCACAAGGACATCCGGTCGGGCATGGACGATATCAAGTCCGGAGTCAAGAGCTTCCAGGACGACATCAAGAAGGACATCGAGACACATGAGACTGGGGAAGGGCCGAAAGTCACCTGACGAAATGACCTTCCTCGAGCATCTGGAGGATCTCCGGAAGCGGCTCTTCTACTCCGCCATCGCCATCCTGGTGGGGTTCTTCCCCTGCTGGATGTTCAGGGATAAATTCTTCGAGATCCTGTCCCGGCCCGTCATGCAGTACCTCCCGCCGGGCACGAAGTTTTCTTTCTTGACTCTTACGGCCCCCTTCATGATGTACTTGAAGATCGCGTTCCTGGGTTCCCTGTTCTTCGCGGCGCCGTTTATCTTCTTACAGGTCTGGTATTTTGTGGCTCCCGGACTTTTTCAAAAGGAAAAGAAATACGTCATTCCCTTCGTGCTGATGACGACCTTTTTTTTCGCCGTCGGCGCCGCCTTCGGCTACTTCGTCGTTTTCCCCTTCGCCTGCAAGTTCTTCCTGAGCATCGGCAAGGATTTCCAACCTGTCCTCACGCCCGACCAGTACCTCGGTTTCTCGATGAAGGTCCTCCTTGGCATCGCCCTCGTCTTCGAGCTCCCCACCCTTATCTTTTTCCTGGCCAAGATGGGCCTCGTCACGGCCCGGTGGATGATCAAGAACTTCAAGTACGCCGTGCTGCTTATCTTCATCATCGCCGCCGTGATCACCCCGACGCCTGACCCGATCACCCAGAGCATCGTAGCCATCCCAATGATCGTCCTGTACGGTCTCGGCATCCTGATCGCCCTCGCCGTGGGCCGGGGAAAAGAGAAGGCTCGGTCGTCGGGGACCGATACGGCGGGGTGACGCCCATGGACGGACGCCTCATCATCCGCAACGACCGGATCGAAACGCCCGAGAAGCTCGTCTCCGAGAACCCGGCCACCCTCGAGGCCGTGGGCGAAGTCAGCCTGGCTTCGCCGGTCCTCTGCGACAAGGCCATCCAGGCTGCCAAAGAGGCCTTCCCCGGGTGGCGATGGATCGACCCCCGGGAAAAAGGGGCTATGTTCAAGCGGGCCGAGAACATCCTGGCCCGGCGGTCGAGCGAGGCCGGCCGGCTCATCGCTATGGAAAAGGGGTCGCCCTACCCCGAAGCCCTGGCCGGCGAGGTTTTCGGCGCCCTCCAATCCCTCAACTACTACGGCGAGAACCAGGGACGCCTCCTCCGTCCCCGGCGGGCCGGTCACCACACGCCCCTGTTCTTCAACAAGACGGGCGCCTTCCATTTCCATCCCCTCGGCCCGACGCTCATCATCTCGCCCTGGAACTTCCCCTTCCTCATCCCTTTCTGCGACATCCTCAGCTCCCTCACGGCCGGCAACACTGTTGTCCTCCGTCCCTCGACGACGACTCCGCTCACGGCGCTCCTCATCGGCGAGGTCTTCCTCGAAGCGGGCCTCCCTCCCGGGGTCCTCAACGTCGTCCCCTGCCGTGTCCCGCAGGCCGAGGCCATGATCGTCCACCGCGACGTCCAGAGCGTCATGTTCACGGGCAGCGTCGGCATCGGCAAGCGCATCATGGAGCTCTGCAGCCGGAACCTGACCAACCTGACCCTCGAGCTCGGCGGCAAGGACCCGATGATCGTCCTGAAGGACGCCGACCTCGAGCGGGCCGCCCGCGGCGCCGTCTGGGCGGCCTTCATGAACTGCGGCCAGAGCTGCGGGTCGATCGAGCGGGCCTACGTCGCACGCGAAATCGCCGAGGCGTTCACGGCGCGGGTGGTCGAGCTCGCCGGCCAGGTCAAGGTCGGAAACCCCCTCGACTCCGGCGTCGACATGGGACCGATGGCCACGGCCGGCCAGCTCAAGGTCGTCGAGGAGCACATCGCCGACGCCCTCGCGAAAGGGGCTCGGATCCCGGTCGGGGGGAAAAGGGTCGCCGGCCTCACCGGCTATTTCATCGAGCCCACGGTCCTCACCGGCGTCGACCACACGATGCTCGTCATGACCGAGGAGACTTTCGGCCCGACGCTGCCCATCATGGTCTTCGACCACCCGGACGATGCCGTGGCCCTGGCCAACGACAGCGTCTACGGGCTGACCGCCTCGGTCTGGACGCACGACCGCAGGAAGGCCGCGTGGTTCGCCGAACGCCTCGAAGCGGGGTCCGTCACCGTCAACGACCACATGTATTCGTTCGTCGAACCCTGTGCGATCTGGGGCGGCATCAAGCAGACCGGCATGGGCCGCTCCCACGGCCCCTTCGGCCTCCACGAGCTCGTCAATATCAAATACGTCGGCATGGACTTTTTCCGGAAGAAATCGCAAACCTGGTGGTTCCCTTACGACCGGAGCCTGGAAGGCCTGATGGAAAAAGCGATCACGGTCTTCCACGGCCGGGGCCTCCGCGCGAAGGCCAAGGCCGGCCTGGGGCTGCGGAAGGAGTGGCGGCGGATCAAGGCAACCGCTCCCCTAGGGAACTATGTCCGGGCCCTGCCCAGGATCCTGAAAAAATGAAGACGCCACCGCGACTCATCGGACTGACCGGGACCAACGGGGCCGGCAAGGGCGAGGCGGCGGCGTTCTTCATGGCCAGGGCCTACGCCTATTTCTCGCTCTCCGATATCATAAGGGAGGAGCTCGGGACCCGGGGCGAGGCGGTAACCAGGGACAACCTGATCCGGACCGGCAACGAGCTCCGGGAGCGCTACGGGCCCGACGTTCTGGCCCGCCGGACCATGACCAAGGTCCGCGGCCCGGCCGTCATCGACAGCATCCGCAACACCCACGAGGTCGCCTTCCTGCGCCGGCAGGAGGGCTTCGTTTTGCTGGCCATCGACGCGCCCATCGAAATGAGGTTCGCCCGGGTTACGGCCCGGGGTCGGGACGAATCGGCCGCCGACCTCGAGTCCTTCCTGAAAAAAGAAGAGCAGGAACGGACGGGAGGGGCGACGGCCCAGCAGCTCGAAGCCTGCCTGGCCGCGGCCGACCGGCTCATCCTGAACGACGGGACCATCCCGGACTTGCATCGAAAACTCGAGGAGATCGCATGACGCCGCCAAGAACATCCAAAGACCTTTACTATCTGGGCATCGCCAAGGAAGTTTCGCTCCGGAGCACCTGCTTCCGAAGGTCGATCGGAGCCATCATCGTCCGTGACGACCAGATCATCTCGACGGGCTACGTCGGCGCCCCGCGCAAGACCCGCGACAGCCTCGAGCACGGCTTCTGCCTGCGAGACCGGTTGGGCATCCCCCACGGCCAGCGCTACGAGCTCTGCCGCAGCGTCCACGCCGAGCAGAACGCCATCATCAACGCCGCCCGGGCGGGCGTCAGCCTGCTCGGGGGAGACATGTACATCTACGGCAGCGTCCCGGGCGGGAGCGCGCCGATCAACGCCTTCCCCTGCTACATCTGCAAAAAGATGCTGATCAACTGCAGCCTCGACCGGGTCGTCTGCTCGACGGCCGACGGCGGGACGATCGTCTTCCGGGTCGAGGAATGGATCCGGGACTGGCAGGAGCGCGACATCCTCGACGACGAACACCAGTACGGCAAGGACAAATGAGGTTCTTCTCCCAATATCGCGGAACTCTCCTTTTCGGCTCGGCAAAGGATATCCCCCCTAGCCCCCCGGCCCCCCCCGGGACCTGTCCCGACGGTCCCCCCATCGCAAACGATGGGCCCCCCTCCGCTACGGGGGTCTTCGGGGCGATATCCATCGCCGCCCGAGGGAGGATTTCCGCTTTAACAGGAGAAGAACTAAAAGAGAGGAGGAATAAGGAACGTGGAGGGAGGGGCAGGGCGGCAGCGGCTGTAGCAGTCATCGTGGCGTTGGTCGCGACGGGGATGGCGCAAGAAACCGGGGATGCAAAGGGGAATCTTCTCAAGCTCCTAGGGGTCGAGCCTTCCGCGGAATCCGTCGATTACGTCCGGACGAAAACGCAGTTCCAGCTCCACACCTTGCTCACGGAGCAGCGCCATCAGAAAACGTGGCCCCTCGGCGAGCGCATCCAGAAGGACACGCTGGCCGGTCTGAAGATGCTGTCCTCGGTCGACGACGATGTTCGGGCGAAATTGGAGGAACTAGCGGCGGCGCCCATGGTCCTCGAGCAAGCCGCCCGGGCCGTCGAGGACGCCATCCTGGCCGGCAGGAAGATCTATGTTTACGGTTGCGGGGCCACGGGCCGGCTGGCCAAGCAAATGGAGAGCGCGTTCTGGCGTCCCTTTTGGCGGAGGGTGAAGGCGGACAGGAAGATTGCGGCGAAGCTCGCCGGCCGCATTCCGGAGGGGGTCGAGGATGCCCTCATCGGCGAGATGACCGGGGCAGACAGGGCCTTGATCAGCTCCCTCGAAGGCTTCGAGGACCTCCAGCTTATCGGCCGCCTGCAGCTCCATGACAGGGGCATCCGCAAGGGCGACGTCCTCATCTGCGTCACCGAGGGCGGCGAGACGTCGTCGGTCATCGGGACGGTCCTGGCCGCGCTCGACGAGTGGAAGGGCGAGCCGGGATACAACCCCGAGGAGAGCCGCAAGCGGCTGTATTTCGTCTACAACAACCCGGATGACAGGCTCCTGCCCTTCGACCGGAGCCGGAGCGTCCTGACCGAACCGGGCATCACGAAGATCAACCTGACGACCGGGCCCCAGGCCATCACCGGCTCGACGCGGATGCAGGCCACGACCATCGAGACCTATGTCGTGGCTGCCGTCATCGAGACGGCAGTGGGGCGGGCGCTGGCCCGTGTCCTCGGGAAGAGAGAGATGGCCCGGCTCGGTTTCAAGGACGGCGGCGGGGCGGAGCAGGCGGGGGTCGCATCCAGGCTCAGGGAGTTCGGCGCCGTCCTCGACGGGGTGCGGGCGGCGCTCTCATCTCTCACAGCGTTGACCGACGTCGAGGCGGCGGCCTACGCGGGCGGACGATTCTCAACATACTATGCCGAGAAAGGGCTGATCACGGTCTTCATCGACAGCACCGAACGGAGCCCGACGTTCCGGCTCTTCCCGCTGGACACGATCAGGGAGCCGGAGCGGAAATGCTGGATCCAGGTCTGGACGGGAGGGAAGGCGGCCGGCGACGCCTGGCGCGCTTTTCTGGGCAGGCCCTTCCGCGGGTTGGCGTCCGAGAAGTACAAGCAGCCGTTCGAAACGGGCATCGACGACCCCTACCTGCGCCGGGCGGCCCTCGAGAGCCTGAAGAAGGCCGGGGACGATCAGGCGGAGCTCTACGATTTTTCACTTTCCACGTCGAACCTGGAGCGGCGCGGCCCGAAAAAGGGCGACCTCTGCGTCCTGGTCGGCCTGCCACCCGAGGAAGCCGAGTTCGGGCGCGAAGGGTCGTCATTCGGGAATGTCCTGCGGCTCGCCGGGGAGAGCGGCGCCGATGCCGCGGTCGTGCTGGTCACCCAAAGTCCGCAGAAGGACTTCCCGCGGATAGAGGCAGGGATCCAGCGTCTCTTCGAGGGACGGAGCGGCAGACTCATCGTGGTCCCCGTTCATGTCCGGGCGACGGACGATCCGTTTGGCATCAGGCCGCAGATCGCCGCCAAGATGCTCCTCAACGCCCACTCGACCGCCGTCATGGCCAAGCTCGGCAAGGTCGTCGGCAATACCATGACCAACGTCAGCCCCAGCAACCTGAAGCTCGTCGGCCGGGCCACGTATCTCATCCAGTCGCACGTGAACGACATTCTGGGGCTGGCCGATTGGGTCAAGGCGAATGGCGGGCGCGCGCCAATCTCCTACGGCGAGGCCAACGCCATCCTTTTCGATTCCATCGCCTACCTCAAGGACCGGCAGGCCGAAGCGGGACAGACGGCCGAGGTCGCTTTTTCCATCATCCGCATCCTGGAGTCGCTGAAGCAGAAACGCGGCCTCAGCCGGGAAGAGGCGCTCGGCATCGTCAAGACCGTCGGTCTCAGCGCCTACTTGACAAGCATAAGGTAAGATAAGAATCAAGAGGGGGTCAAACCTATTTTTTACGCAGAATTGCGTAAAAAATAGGTTTGACCCCCTCTTGACCTATGGCATAGGAGGAGCGCCGTCGAAGCTGTAGCAGGGGGCGATCGCCGGCCTCGGCTTGCGCTTCGGTTTCGGCTTCACCTGCGGGTAGACGGTGAGCTCGCCGGCGTAATTCCGCAGGACGACCTGCTCGTCGGTGATCGACTGGAGGTACTTCGGCAGGATCGGTATCTTGCCGCCGCCCCCGGGCGCGTCGATGCAGTAATACGGGACGGCCAGCCCCGACGTCCAGCCCCGCAGGGCCTCCATGATCTCGAGCCCCTTCTCGACCGTCGTCCTCAGGTGCTCGGTGCCGGAGACGTAGTCCGCCTGGTAAATGTAATAGGGCCGGACCCGTACCGAAAGGAGCTTCTGCATGAGCCGCCGCATGACCAGCGGGTCGTCGTTGACACCCTTGAGCAGAACCGTCTGGTTCCCCAGCGGAATCCCGGCGTCGGCCAGGAGGTTCAGGGCCCGCGACGATTCGGGGGTGATCTCATCGGGATGGTTGAAGTGGACGTTGACATAAAGCGGATGGTACTTGCGGAGCATGGCCACGAGCTTTTCCGTGACCCGCTGCGGCAGGACGCAGGGGACGCGCGTGCCGACGCGGATGATCTCGACGTGAGGGACGGCCCGGACACCCTTGATGATCGCCTCGAGCTTGCTGTCGCTCAGCATGAGCGGGTCGCCGCCCGAGATGATGACGTCCCGTATCTCCGACTGGTTCCGGATGTAAGCGAGGCCGTCCTCGATGTACCGGGGATGGATCTTCGACGGGTCTCCGACCTTCCTCTTGCGCGTACAGAAACGGCAGTACGAGGCGCAGCTGTGAGACACCAGGAAGAGGCAACGGTCGGGGTAACGATGGACGATGCTCGGCACGGGCGAGTCCTCGTCCTCATGGAGGGGGTCCGCTTCCCCGGTGTTTTCCTTCAATTCGGCCGGGTCGGGCACCATTTGACGCCACATGGCGTCGCCGCGCTCCTTGATCAAACCGGCATAGTACGGCGTGATCTGGATCTTGAAAACGCGACCGATCCGGCGGACCTCCTCGACATCAAGTCCGAAACACTGGGCGATCTCTTCCGGCTTCCTGAGACTGCCCTGGAGTAAGCGTTGCCAATCGTCCATCTCTATCATGCTCCTCAACGAAAATATTTCGCGTAGATGACGCGGTCGTCCCCGGCCCGGTAAAAGTCCGGGACCCGGGCGACTTCTTTATAGTCCAAGTCGATGTAAAATTGCCTCGTGCTGTTGTACTTCAGCTGCGACGACGTCTCGATGACGATCATCCGTCCGTCGCGGCAGCGGACTTCGTCTTCGAGCCAGCGGACGAGCGCCTTGCCCCGCCCCTTGCCCTGTTCGGACGGCGCGACGGCCATCCAATAGATGTCATAGGCGTCCTCGGCGAGCGGCGTCGGCCCCCACGTCATATAGCCCACGGCGCCCTTTCGGTCGTTCTCGACAACGACGATGCGATAGTCCTTCTGTTCCGGATCCTCGAGATAGATGTCCATGAGCTCCTCGGCTACGGCGGCCTCGGCGGGCGTGAAAAAGCCCGTGGCCCGGACGATGCCGAGGACCGGTTGTTTATCGCGCGGTTCCATCGGTCGGATCACGGACGACCCTTCTCTTCATGGCATTATCGACCATCTTGCCCCAGAACGAGGCGTAGGCGACCCCGCCCGCCTTGAGGGCCCGGGCGTAGCCGGCGTTGGTGCTGATGTCGGGGTTCGGGTTGACCTCGAGGATGAACGGCCGGCTCTTGGTGTCCATCCGGAAATCGACCCGGGCGTAGTCCCGGCAGCCCATGATCCGGAACGCGGCGGCGGCCAGGCCCTGGAGCTTGGCCCGGAGCTCCTCGTCGATGGGCGCCGGGCAGACCGGGGGCGTCTTCTGATAGAGCGGGTTGTCTTCGAACCACTTGGCTTCGTAACCGAGGATGCGCGGCAGATCCTTTGGCATGGCCGAGAAGTCGATCTCGGAGACCGGCAGGGGTGTCACCGCGCCGTTCTCCAGGACCGAGACGTTGAACTCCCGGCCGTCGATGAACGCTTCGACGAGGACCGGCTGCTTGTAATTCTCGAGACAGCGCCGGACCTGCCGGCGGAAGGACTCCTCGTCGCGGACGACGGAGTCCGGGTAGATGCCCAGGCTGGCGTCCTCGGTGTTCGGCTTGACGATGAGCGGGAATTTCAGCTCGAGGGGTTCATCCCCCGTCAGCATGAGCTGGGCCGGGGCCGTGGGCAGGCCGGCGGCCCGGAGGACGGCCTTGGCCTTGAACTTGTCCTGGCAGAAGGCCAGCGTCTTGGAGGCGCTTCCGGTGAACGCGAGGCCGAGGAGCTCGAAGATGCCGGCGACGTTCGACTCCCACTGTGGCCGGCCGTAGTACCCTTCGCAGAGGTTGATCAGGGCGTCGGGGTTGAGCTCGCGGACACGTCCCAAGAAATTGAGCAGGCTCCTCTGGAGGGGGACGAGCGTCGCGCCGATCCCGAGCGTGCGGACGGCATCGTGCGTTTGCTGGGCCATCTCGGCCACGGACTCTTCGGACAGACGTTCCCCCGTCGCCGTCGGTCTCGGTTCGTAGGCGTTGAAGACGATGGCGATGTTAGGGGCAGGGTTCATGCACGATCCGCGTGGACCGCCGGCCGCTCGCTCACCGCGGGCCGAATGCGCGTGGGACGGAGGCCGTACCGTTTCGAGGCCTCCTCGACGACCTTGTGGATCAGGTCCGAATAGGAATACCCGGCCGTCCGGGCCGCCTTGGGCAGGCAGGAATTGTCCTCGGGGTTGGGCAGGATGCCCGGCAGCGGGTTGACCTCGAGGATGTTGGGCTCCCCTTTTTCATCGAGCCGGACGTCGACCCGGCACCAGTCCCGGATGCGGAGCACGGTGCAGGTCCGCGTGACGAAGTTCTCGATCTTGGCCTTGAGCACCGGGCTGACGGGCGCCGGGCACTTGAAGATATCCAGCGGTTTTTCCCGCGTGTCCCAGATCCACTTCGCCTCGTAGGAATAGATCGGCGCCGCCCCGAAGGGCAGCTGGCCGTGGTCGATCTCCACGATGGGCAGGATCTCGTGGTTCGGGGTGTTGCCGAGGACGCCGACGGTGAACTCGCGGCCGGAGAGGAAGCGCTCGACGATGGCCGGCTGGTTGTAGGTCGCGATGACCTCCTCCACGCGCTCGTAGAGGTCGCCCAGGCTGTGGACGAGGGAGTTGTTCTTGATGCCCTTGCTCGAACCCTCGAAAAGGGGCTTGACGATGGCCGGGAGCCGGACGCCGGCCGGGATGCCGGCCGCGGACTCGACGATCCAGAAGGCCGGGGTCGGGATCCTGTGGTAGGACAGGATCTCCTTGGCCCGCGATTTGTCGAGGCAGAGGCCGAGGGTCAGCGGGTCCGAGCCGGTGTAGGGGATGTCCAGCATCTCGCAGATCGTCGGGATGTGGGACTCTCGGTTCGGGCCGACGACGCGTTCGGCGATGTTGAAGACGAGATGGGGACGCTGGCGCTTCAGGCGCGCGTAGGCCTTCTCATCGGATTCGATAAAGGCAACCTGGTGCCGTTCCTGGAGCACCTGCCCGACGGCTGCGATCGTTTCGTCCGAATCGCATTCCGCGAGCAGGTCGACTGGCGATGGGGGCTCGTCCTCCTCGTCGCGTCGCTCGTCGGGGCGATGAGAGAGCGTCGCTTCCATCCCCGTTTTCGAGCTGAAAAGCAATGCTACTTTCATCGCTCTATTCCTTCTTTCAACTTAAGCTTTCGTAATTTCCTATAACCGTGACCATTTATAGACCATTCTAGCCAAATGTCAAGTGTTTTCTCGTCGGTCGACCACTTTTCTTTGTAGGACGGCGCCCCGCCCGCACCATTAGTGGTGTCGATCCGTCCCGCTTTGCCCGTTTCTCAAAACCGTTGGATCCGGCGGCGGACGAAGAGAAACAACACGTAAATTGCGGGGCGTCGAGAGCGGAAATCATGGCGGGGTCCGGGTGATTCTTACCTGAAAAAGAGGAGCGTGACGACGACGTAGAGCGGGATGAGGATGGCGAACGAGTAGGCCATGTAGCCGAAGAACGAGGGCATTTTCAACTTGTATTCCTCGGCGATGACCTTGACCATGAAGTTCGGGCCGTTGCCGATGTAGGAGTTCGCGCCCATGAAGACGGCGCCGGCGCTGATGGCCTTGAGGAAGATCGATGGGATGCCCATCACGTCGCCGTTGAGGCCGAGGCCCTGCCCCATGGAGAAGAAAGCCAGATAGGTCGGCGTGTTATCGAGGAAGGAGGAGAGTATGCCCGTGGACCAGAAGAACTGCCACGGCTTGGCGATGCCGAGCTCCGCCGCCCGGGCGTTGAGGATGAGCAGGGCCGGCACCATCGTGATGAAGATGCCGGCGAAGAGGATGGCCACTTCCAGGATGGGGTTATAGTTGAACTTGTTGTCGACCCGGCACTCGCGCTTCGTCGTCAGCAGGGACATGACGGACATGAGGATGAGCCCGCCCTCCCGCTGAGGGAAAGGCAGGAAGATCGCGGCGATGACCCCGGCGATCCAGAGGAAGTTGATCGTCCCGGTCATGTGCAGGGGGACGACGCGCCGCCGGTCGCGGATGAGGTCGCGGCATTCCTCGAGATGGTAGTGGTGCCGGTCGAGGACGTAGAAAATGGCCAGGACGCCGGCGACCATGAAGGCCCAGAGCGGGAAGAGCCGGAGCGTCCAGAAGAAGGGCACGCCCTTGATGAGCCCCATGAAGAGCGGCGGGTCGCCGAGCGGGGTCAGGCTGCCGCCGATGTTGGAGACGAGGAAGATGAAGAAGATCGGGATGTGGAGAGTCCGCCTGCGCTCGGAGTTGGTCTGCAGGAGAGGACGGATGAGGAGCATGCTCGCCCCGGTCGTGCCGATGAAGTTGGCCAGGACGGCGCCGATGAGCAGGAACATCGTGTTGACCTCGGGGGTCGCCTTGAGGTCGCCCTTAAGGACGATGCCGCCGGAGATGATGAACAGGGCCGTGAGAAGAAGAAGGAAGGAAGAGTAGTCCTTCATCGACAGGACGAGTTCGTGGGGAGCCTGGAAGAGGAAGAAGATGGCGATGGGCAGGGACCAGAGGAAGGCGACGAGGGCCTTGTTCTTGTGGTTCTCCCAGAAGTGTGGCGCGCGGAGGGGAAGGAGGGCGATGGACAGGAGAAGCCCCGCGAACGGGACGACGGCCCACAGTGACAGCGATTGCCCGAGTTCATGCGCGTTCATGAGATTCGTATTGTAGCGGAACATCGGGTTTTTTCAAGAGAAATCGGGGGCGCCGCGCTTTTGCCCCGCCGGACCGCCGCTCACGGCAGGAAAGCCGTGGACAGATGGAAGGCGCGTGCTGGGATCTTCCGTCTCGCCGCGCGCATCTCGACCGGACGCAGCAGGGACCGGTCGTCGCTCGGCGGCGTCAGGAAGAGGAGCGCGGCGCCCGCGGCCCAGAGTTCCTCCAGGACGTCGAGCGGGAGGCCCCGCTCGACGCGGACGACGGCCCGGGCGCCAGCCGCCGCGCCGGCGCGGGCGGTCCCGGCAGCGAGCCCGGCCCACGTCTCTTCCACGGAGCCGCTGTCAGTCAGATGGACCCAAGCGCCCCGGCTCGCCGGCATGGACAGTTCCGCCGCGAGCGGCCCATGGTGGTAATAGACGAAATAGCCTCGGCCGGGCTTGGATACGGCCGCGAGATCGGCCAGGATTCCGGGGTCGCGCCGCACGTTCATGTTCGATACATGGAAATCCATCCCTCGCGCCAGGAGGCCCTCGAGGGCCTGGAGGGAGATGCCGCCGGTTCCCTCCGCCGACGGAAGAGGGCCGTTCCAGAACACCGAGAGGTGCGTCCGCGAGGCCCGGCAGGTCTCGAGCAGGATCTCCCAATCGTCGGCCCGGGGCCGGGCTTCGTCCGACGTCAGGACCCGGGCGCCTTCGCGGGCGAGCGCCTCGAGCTCGGTCAGGCCGAACCTCCCGGTGTCGAGGAGACTCAGGCGGATCCGCCTACGGGCGGCATACCGGGCGGCATCGAGCAGGGGTCCGTAGTCGAACTGGTCGTCGCGGATGACGAGGTCCTGACGCGTGCGGACGCGGTCGAGGAGCTCGTAGGTCCTGACGACGCCGGCGATGTCTTTTTCGACCGGATGTTCGCTCATCTTCGGAAATTCAAGATATACCATCCCGGCTCCGGAGTGTCAACCTACGGCCGGCCGCAGGACGCCACCCGTTTTTGGCGGTGAAAAATTGAAGCGAATATTCTAACGGGGACATGTCCCGGAGGTGCGCTCCCTGCCGTACCGCTTCGAGAGAAGCGGTGCGTGTCCCCCTTCTTTTTACCTTCTTTATCAAGATTCAAGACTCGTTTCAGATATTTACTAGAAGTGGGGCTTCGAGCCGCTCCGCCACAATTCTGCCGGTCGCTTCCAAGAGTCCGCTCCCCGCCGCTCCCCCGCTGGCCGCCATAACGGCCCATGTGGCGTCTGGACGGCCCTGAATGTATTGAAAATCACCGTAATGTCATCTATTATCGTCCCGGGAGGAGAACGTCGGTGACATCCTGCGCGGTGCTCTTTTCGGGAGGGCTCGATTCGACGACGGCCCTGGCCTGGGCCCTTGCCCGTTACGACCGGGTCCACGCCCTGACCTTCGACTACGGCCAGCGGCACCACGTCGAGGTCTCTCTCGCCCGGAAAGCCGCCCGCCGGCTGGGCGTCCCGCACAGCGTCCTTAAGGCCGACCTGCGGCAGATCGGTGGTTCGGCCCTGACCGACCCAGCCATACCCCTCCCCCTCTCCGCGCGGCAAGCCCGCCGCCCCGTCGGACCGCCCTCGACCTACGTCCCGTTCCGTAACGGCATTTTTCTCGCCCTGGCCGCGTCCTGGGCCGAGGCGCGCGGCGTCCGGGACCTCGTCTGCGGCTTCCACGTCGCCGATTCCCCCGACTACCCGGACACGACGAGGGCGTTCGTCCGGGCCATGGAAAGGGCCATCCGCGAGGGGACGAAGGCCGCCTTCGGCGGTCCGAAGACGCGGGTCATCGCGCCTCTCCTCGGGCTGAGCAAGGCGTCGATCATCCGTAAGGGCCTTTCCCTCGGCGCCGATTATTCTTATTCGGTCTCCTGTTACTCCGGACGCGTGGCCCCCTGCGGGACGTGCTCGTCCTGCCGCTTCCGCGGCCGGGCTTGGAAGGCCGTCGGCCGCGAAGATCCCCTCCTCGTCCGTCTTCGAAAGGAAGGAAAGCGATGAGCTGGACACTCAAGGTCCGGGACAAGTTCTCGGCGGCCCACTATCTCAAGGAATACAAGGGCAAATGCGAAAGGGTCCACGGCCACACGTTCCAGGTCGAGGTCGAGATCGCTGTCCGCGAACTCGACCGGACCGGCATCGGATTCGACTTTACGGAAGTCAAGAAGGCCCTAGCCGCGGCCCTGCCCGATCACACCTTTCTCAACGAGGTCTTCCCTTTCAATCCGTCCGCGGAGAATATCGCCCGCCATCTCTACAACGAACTCAAAAAAACGTACCCGGTCAAGTCGGTGACGGTCTGGGAATCCGAGGATGCGTCGGCCGCCTACTCTGAAGACGACTGAGGTCTTCGCCTCTGTCCAGGGCGAAGGCCTGCGCCAGGGCGAGCCGACGATCTTCGTCCGTCTTTCCGGCTGCAATCGCCGCTGCGGCTTTTGCGACACGAAGAAGGCCTGGCGTGGCGGCCGCGAGACGCCCGTCGAAAAGATCGTCGAAGAGATCGGCCGGCTCCGCCTCGGCAGTCCCGCGGAATGGGTTTGCCTGACCGGAGGCGAGCCCCTGGCCCAGGACGTCCGGCCTCTCGTCCGGCGCCTTCACGAAGAAGGACTCAAGGTCCAGGTCGAAACAAACGGGACGTTCCCTCCCGAGCCAGGAGCGGACTGGCTGACGGTGTCGCCCAAGCCGCCCGATTACGATGTCCACCCCGGGTTCCTGAAGCGGGCCCGGGAGGTTAAGCTGGTCGTCTGCCGGACGCTGACGCTCGACGCGGTCAGGACCATGAGGACGATATTCCCCCCGGCCACGCCCATCATCCTCCAACCCCAGTCGAACGCTCCATGGAGCCGGAAGAAAGCGCTGAAGATCCTCGAAGACGCCGGACGGTCGGGTCTCGCCGGGATCCGCCTGTCCGTCCAACTCCACAAAGTCTACGGGCTTCGCTAGCCCTGCGGGGCGGCATCCGGAGCGCGGCGGGCAGCCTTCCTTTCGAAGAAGCGGTACCCGGACCTCGTCAGGTAAACGCCGGCCAGGGTGATGGCCGCGCCGATGGCCTGGACGCCGGTCAGCCGCTCGCCGAGGACTATTCCCGCGAAAAAGATGGCCAGTACGGGGGTCAGGTTGCCGTAGACTCCGGTCTTGGCGCTCCCGACCTTCTGGACGGACTGGTACCAGAGGACGAAGCAAAGGAAAATGGAGACGAGGCCCGAATAGAGGATCGCGCCCCAGCCCTGCCAGGAAATCTTCGTCCAATCGAGCGCCGCCAGGTCCCGGGCCGCAAACGGAAGATAGAGGAGGGTCCCGACCACCGTACCCACGGCCGCCAAGCGGAGGGGCGAATTCCGGTCGAGGGCGGGCTTCGAGAAAACGGTGTAGCCAGCCCAGCAGACATTGGCCAGCAGGATCAGGCCGGCCCCGCGGAGGGCGCTCCAGGCGAAGACGAAGCCGCCGTTCTCGCCGGAGACAACGAGAAGGAAACCGGCGAAGGAAAATAAAATGCCGACCCACCCGGCCAAGGTGATCCGCTCCTGGCCGAGGAAAGTGGCCAGGAGGGCGATGAAAACGGGGCTCGTCCCCAAGATCACGGAAGCCGTGGACGCGCTCATGCCGTTGATGGCCTGGATGAAAAAGAGCTGGTAGCCGGTGATCCCCAGGAGGCCCAGGCCGGCCGCTTTCCAGCCGTCCCCCTTCCGCGCGAGCGAGAACTTGCCCGGGCTCGCGGCGAGGACGGCGATGTAGGCGAGCGAGGCCAGGACGAGCCGGATGGCGTTGAAGCTGTGGGGCGAGAGGGTCCGCAGGCCAATCTTGATGACCGTGAGGTTGACGGCCCAGAGGAAGACCGTCAGGAACATCAGCAGGTCGGTCCGGCCCATTCGCGAACCATTCAATGAAGGGGTCATGCTGGTTTTTCCTTGGAGGTCGAGCTCGAGCACGGGGACGGCGGGGAAGTCCTCAGCGCCGCCGTTTCCGGGGGCGGGGGTAACGGGCTTCGACGACCGACCGGAGTCCGCCGCGCGGGTTGAACTCGCCCCTGACGACGGCACTCGACGGGCGGCAGGCCCGGACGATGTCCTCGAGGATACGGTTGATCACGTTCTCGTAGAAAATGCCCAAGTTGCGGTAGGCCAGGAAATACTCCTTCAGGGATTTGAGCTCGAGGACCTCCCCGACCGGGACGTAACGCAGGAAAATCGTCCCGAAGTCGGGCAAGCCCGTCTTGGGGCAGACCGATGTGAATTCCGGGAACTCGATGGCGATCTCGTAGTCCGGGAACTGGTTAGGGAAGGTCTCGAGCGGCGGCAGTTTCGCCTCGAGGCCGGCTTTGGCCTCCCGGTCCGTGTATCGGGGCATGGGACTCCTCACTAACCTCTTGAAGATGGCTATGATACACGAAATCCGCGGCCTGAACAATGGGGCCGAGTGGCCCGCCTTGGAGCTCGTTGCATATAACCTTGTCGGACGCGAGATGCCACCCATGTTGGCTGTGACGGGGACCGCCCACATCCCCCGGCCCCCGGGAACCAGTCCCGGCGGTTCCCCCATCGGCAAGCCGATGGGACCCCCTCCGCTACGGGGGCTCTGGATGGTCCCCGTCACAGCCCGGGTGGCGTCAAGGCCGCCCATCCGAATGGATACCAGTATCGCGCCTCCGCCGAGCATCGCCCTTGCATATTGTGGACTGGTGCCGGCTATCCCTCAGGCCCGTCAAGGGGCAGCCGCAGCTTTCGTGCGGGGGCGGTTTCTTTATGGTCAGGGAAACCCTATAATAAAAGGAGAGCGATATTCCTTATATAAGAGAGCGACGGATGGGCGAGTGTAAAAGCGCGAAAAACAAGGCCCGATGCAACTGCAGCTGGGAGCCCTGCAGCCGGAAGGGGCTCTGCTGCGATTGCCTGGCCTACCACTGGAGCCTCCGGGAGCTACCGGCCTGCCTGTTCCCCGATGCCGTGGAGAAGACCTACGACCGGTCCCTCCGGGAGTTCATCGAGATCTACAAGGGCAAGGCCTGATGGGCGGCCGCCGCCGTGTCTACGGCCCAGTGCCCTCGCGGCGCCTGGGCTTTTCCCTGGGCGTGGACATCATCCCCTTCAAGACCTGCACCCTGGACTGCACGTACTGCCAGCTCGGGTCGACGCGGAAAACCGTCTTCCGGCGGAGGAGCTGGTTTCCTCCCGAGGAGATCCTGGCCCAGGTCAAGGAGGCCGTGAAGTCGGGGCAGAAGATCGACGCCATCACCTTCTCCGGCTCGGGTGAGCCGACCCTCAACCGGGACATCGGCCGCATTATCCGGGCCATCAAAAAGATGACCCGGATCCCCGTCGTCGTCCTGACCAACGGGACCCTGCTCACCCGGAAAGAGGTGCGGCGGGACCTCGCCGCCGCCGACATCGTCGTGCCCTCGCTCGACGCCGTTCCCGGGAACTTGTTCCGCCGCGTCAACCGGCCCAACAGGACCCTCGATCCCGAAAAGATCATCGACGGCCTGGCCCGCTTCCGCGAGGGATTCCGGGGCGAGATCTGGCTGGAGGTCATGCTTATCAGGGGCGTCAACGATTCCCCGGCCCATATCAAAGCCCTCAGGACGGCCGCGGACAGGATCCGCCCGGAGCGCATCCAGCTGAACACGGTCGTCCGGCCGCCCGCCGACCTCAAAGCGAAGCCGTTGAGCCCCGGAGCGATGAGAAAGATCCGCGATGCCCTCGGCCCCCGGGCGGAAATCATCGCCTCGTTCGAAAAGCGGAAACAGGCGCCGGCCGCCGGCGACTTCGAAGCGGCCCTCCTGACCGCGGTCGGGCGCAGGCCCATGACCGCCAAGGATATTTCTCTCTCCCTGGGCCGTCACCAGGACGAGGTCCTCAAGGCCCTTTCCTCACTCCGCAGCCGGCGGAAAGTCCGGAAAGCCGCCCATGAGGGGAAAACGTACTTCGCCCGGGCGCGCGGCTAGCTTTACTCTGGCCGTTCGGCTGTGATAGCATGGATTTTCAGCGAGGTAGTGTCTTCACCAAGCATGAATTGGCTTTCTCCGGGCTGACCGATTCTCGATGCCTGATAATTCCCATCATCCATACTCCCGTATTCCGTAAAGGAGTCGTCCATGTTTCTTAACACCCATTTTCCCAAGGCCGAGAAATACTGGTACATGGGGAAGCTTCTCGACTGGTCCGAGGCGGGCCTCCACCCCATGATGCACGCCCTCCACTACGGAACGTCTGTCTTCGAGGGGATCCGGGCCTACAGCACGGCGCGGGGACCCGCGATCTTCCGCTTGCCGGAGCATGTCGACCGGCTCCTCCTGTCGGCGGGCGTGGCCAAGATGAAGACTCCCTACAACAAGGACGAGATCACCGACTTCATCAAGCTGACCGTCCGCGAGAACAAGCTCGAGAGCTGTTACATCCGGCCCCTGATCTTCTTCTCCTACGGCAACCTCGGGCTCGTGCCCAAGGCCTGCCCGGTGGAGCTGGCCATCAGCGCCTGGGAGTGGGGGGCCTACCTCGGCGAGAAGGCGGGCGGCGGCGTCAACGCCTACATCGTCCCCTGGCGCCGTGTCCACCACACGCAGTTCAACATGTCCGCCAAGCTCGGCGGCGTCTACGTCCAGTCGGCGATCTGCGGCCTCGAGGCCCGCGAGGAGGGCTTCGACGAGGCCGTCTTCCTGAACTTCGAGGGCCGCGTCGCCGAAGGGCCCGGCCAGAACATCTACCTCGTCAAGAACGGGACGCTCGTGACGAACGACCGGAAGGAATCCGTTCTCGAAGGGATCACCCGGATAAGTCTCCTCGAGATCGCCCGCGACCTCGGCTACAAAACGGCCATCGGGCCCATCAGCAGGGAGGATTTCTTCGGAGCGGAGGAAGCCTTCTTCTGCGGAACGGCGGTCGAGGTCATCCCCATCATCTCCGTCACGGACGGGTCCGACCCGGCCGGCCCGAGAAAAAAGCACACCGTCGGGAAGGGCGTGCCGGGGCCGATCGCGCTGAGGATGGTCGGGGCCTACAAGGAGGCCGTTACTGGCCGCTCCCCCCGCTACGAGAAATGGCTGACGTACGTCAACGGTTGACGGGCGCCGTCCGGCTCCGGCCGGTGGGGGTCGTCAGGTCGCGTTTCAAGGAGCCGGCCGACCTGCCGCCTCCGGCCTTCGCCCCGCCCCGCTTCCTCGAACGCGTCGCCGGCCAGATCGAGGTCTTCCCCGAATTCGCCGACGGCCTCGACGACCTCGAGGGCTTTTCGCACGTCATCGTCCTCTTCCATTTCCACCGCTCCACGGGGTTCAAGCTCAAGACCGTTCCGCCGGGCGAGTCCGGCCCTCGAGGGATTTTCTCGACCCGTTCGCCGCATCGGCCGAATCCCCTGGGCATGACCGTCGTCAAGCTGCTCGGGAGAGACGGCCGGGTCCTCGAGGTTTCCGGCCTCGACCTCGTCGACGGGACGCCGGTCCTCGACCTCAAGCCCTACACGACCCGGGACCGGAAATCGCGGATCCGGACGGGCTGGCTCCGGAAAAAGGGCCGCCCCGCGCGATAGATCGCGGCTCGCTCCCGCCGCCATGCTCGTCCTGCTGGCCTCGACGGTCCTGGCCGGCCGGGACATCCTCAGGATGCTCGGTGAGAAACAGGATTGCCGGAGCCGCCGGGTTTCGTCCTACGACCGGGGCGGCGGCAGGGCTATTACCTCCGGTTCGCGGGCCCCGGCGGCGAGCTGCGCTCCGCCCTCAAGCCTGAATAGGCCGGAGGTTCAGGTCTTCAGGACGTCCCCGGCCGCAGCGGAGATGATATCCCAGGCGCCCCGGACGTGGCGCTCCTCGGTCGTCCTCTGCCCCACGACCAGCCGGATGGTGTATTTCCCCCGGAGCATCGTGTGGGTCAGGAAGACGCGTCCCGAGGCGTTGACCCGCTCGAGCAGCCTACGGTTGAGCTCGTTGAGCCCCCTTTCCTCCCGACCGTCGTCGAGGCGGAAGCAGACGAGGCCTAGGTCGACCGGGGCCAGGAGCTCGAAGCGGCCGTCCCCCTCAACCCAGTCCTTGACGAGCGCGGCCAGGCGGAGGTGCTCCCGGACCATGGCTTGGAGCCCCTCGACACCGTAGGCCCGGATGACGAACCAGAGCTTGAGGGCCCGAAAACGCCTGCCCAGTTGGATGCCCCAGTCCCGGTAATTCTTCACTCTGGCGTCGACGCCGGTCTTGAGGTACTCGGGATGGATCTCGAAGGTCCGGACAAGCGTCGCCGGGTCCTTGACGAAATAGGCCGAGCAGTCGAAGTTGGTCACCATCCACTTGTGGGGGTTGAAGACGAAAGAATCGGCGAGTTCGATCCCGTCGAGGATCCAGCGTTTTTCGGGGAGCAGGGCGGCCGTCCCGGCCCAGGCCGCATCGACGTGGAACCAGGCGCCGTGCTTCCTGCAGATCTCGCCGACCGCCCTCAAGGGGTCGATGGCTCCGGACGACGTCGTGCCAACCGTGGCTACGACGCAGGCCGGGACGAACCCAGCGTCCCGGTCCCTGGTCATGGCCTCCTCGAGCTTCTCCGGGATGACGGCGAACCGCTCGTCCGTCGGGAGACGGCGGAAGTTCTTACTCCCAAATCCGGCGATCTTGACGCCCTTGTCGACGCTCGAATGGGCCTCCTCGGACGCGTAGACGGTCAGGGGAGCCCGGAGGCCGGCGTCGTTCGATTCGAACCCGGTCGACCTCTCCCTCGCCGAAAGAAGGGCGCACAGGGTGGCGGTCGAGGCCGTGTCCTGGATAACGCCGGAGAAGTTCTCGGGGAGCCCGGTCATCTGCCGCAGCCAATCGAGCACGACTTCCTCCAGCTCGGCCGCCGCCGGAGAAGTCTGCCAGACCATGCACTGGGCGCCGAGGCCGGCGGTGAGGAATTCCCCCAGGACCGAGGGCGGGCTATTATTGGCCGGGAAGTAGGCGAACCAACCGGGGTGCTGCCAGTGGGTGATGCCGGGCAGGAGGACCCTCTCGAAATCCCGGAAGATCCCCTCCATGGCTTCGCCCCTGGCAGGCGGGACGGCTGGGATATTTTTCTTGACATCGCCCGGCTCGAGAGGGGAAAGGACGGGGAATTTCTCGACATTCTCGAAATAATCGGCGATCCAGTCCACGAATTGGTGCCCGACGAGCCGAAAATCATCGTTTTTCATGCCTTTCTCCTCGATAAAGGGCCCTTTTGTCTCTCTTGAAGGCACCCCCACTATACTATTTTTAAGGGGGAATCTCAAAATGAGGGCCCTTGCCTGGTCATTTCTGTAAAAACCTCAATATGGGGCGATTTTACAGGTAAAAATCGGTCGTTAATCCGGCCATCGCAGTAATTTTAAAAAGATCCTAAAAAGTCATTGTTTTCCTCGCGGCTTTGTGGTATAATTAATGATAGTCATCAAGGGGAATTTTAAAAACTTAGAAAAATAGCCGTTCGGTTTTTTCTGTCCTCCCCGGCCCTCTTTGCAACGCTTTCGCCCCACCAGTCGTATTGCGCCTTCTTATTGGCCTCCCTTGACCCCTTCTTTCTTTTAGATTAAAATCTTCACGGCTTATTTGAAGGGAAGTCCGTCGGATGCGGACACAGCCCCCGCTACTGTAACCGGGGACGAATCCCAAGAGACGCCACGGCCGCAAGGCTGGAAGGCTTGGGAGGAGAGCGATCCGGGAGTCAGGAGACCTTCCGTAAGCCAGGGTCGACCGGTCTTCGGGCGGAAGACGGGAAACTAAAAGCGGCGGGGGCGGCTGCGGAGCTCCTTCCATGGACAGAAGAACGCTCGTCCTCGCCGGCCTGCTCGCGCTCATCCAGGTCGGCCTTCACGCCGACGACCCCCAGGACAAAGCCAGTTCGGCGCTGCGGCGCGACATCGTCGTCACGGCCACGCGGCTGGAGACGCCGGAGAAGAAGGTCGGAAGCTCCCTGACGGTCATAACGGGCGAGGAGCTGGCCCGCAGCCACAAGGCCTACGTCCTCGAAGCCTTGGAGGATGTCCTCGGTCTGTCGACTCTCCGGAACGGCGGCCCGGGCGCCACGGCCTCCGTCTCGATCCGCGGGGCGGGTAGCGAGCACACGTTATTCCTTCTCGACGGCCTCGAGCTCAACGACCCGATCAACCCCTCCCGCTCGTATGACCTGGCCCATTTGTCCCTCAGCCAGGTCGAGCGGGTCGAGATCCTCCGCGGCCCCCAGGGGCTCCTCTACGGTTCGGACGCGCTCGGCGGTGTCGTCAACATCATCACCCGGGTCGGCCGGGGCAAGCCCCGCCTGACCCTCGCCTCGTCGGCGGGCACGCTCCAAACGCTCACCTCCGATCTCGGGCTCTCGGGTTCGGGCCGAAAGGCGGAGTACTCGCTCTCCCTTTTCCACGAACGGACCGCGGGCATATCCGCGGCCTCGTCCGCCTATCCGGGCAACGCCGAAAAGGACGGCTACCGCAACCTGTCTCTCGCCGCCCGGTTCGGCTACGCTCTCCGGCCGACGAAGAGCCTGACCTTGACGGTCAAGGCCGTGGAGGCCCGGACCGAGCTCGACAACTTCGGCGGGCCCGGAGGGGACGACCCGAACAGCCGCCAGGATTACGGGGCTCTTCTCGTCCGCGGACAGTATCGCGGCCTCGCCGCGAGCGGCCGCTGGGAGCAGGCCCTCTCCGTGTCTTGGCTGGGCGCCAGGCGGGAAAACAGGAACCCGGTCGACGACACTCATCCCCAGGATCGGGACGAGGGCCTCTATCAGAGCGACATCTTCAAGCTCGACTGGCAGAACAATTTCTTCCTCCACCCGGCGCATACGCTCACGGCCGGCCTCGAGCTCGAGCAAGAAAGAGGGCGGTCCGATTACCTCTCGGAAAGCGCTTGGGGCACCGTGGAAGCCCGGTTTCCCTCCGCCCGGGCCGGGTCGACCGGCGTTTATATTCTCGATCGCTGGGAACGCGGAGAACGGTTTTTCGTCACGGCCGGAGTCCGGGCCGACCGTCACAGCCGGACCGGGACCGCGGTGACGTTCCGCATCGCTCCGGCTTATCTCGTCGCCGCGACGGGAACGAAACTCAAGGCCTCTTTCGGCACCGGCTTCAAGTCGCCCTCCCTTTACCAGCTTTTCGCGCCGGAGACTTCCTGGGGGCCGGTGGGCAACCCGGCCCTGCGGCCAGAGCGGGCCGCGGGCTGGGACGCGGGATTCGAGCAGAGCTTCATGAAGGAGCGTTTCACATTTGGGCTGACCTGGTTCGAGAACGCTTTCCGGGACCTCGTCGACTTCGACTTCGCGGCCGGCTACATCAACATCGGCCGGGCTCGGACGAAGGGCCTCGAGGCCTCGGCCAAAACACGGCTTGGCGGCGGAGTCCGTCTGGGCGCCTCCTACACCCGGCTCACGGCCAGGGACGAGGACGCCGGGACGGACCTCCTCCGGCGGCCCCGCGACAAGTTCTCCGCCGACATCGGCGCACTCCTCGCCGGCCGGTTCGACCTGACGGTGACGGTCCTCTACGTGGGCCGCAGGCTCGACCGGGACTTCAGCGCCTATCCCTATGAGACGGTCGGGCTCCCCGGTTATGTCCTCCTCGGCGCCGTCCTGTCGACGGCCGTCGGCCCCCGGCTCGAGCTCTTCGCCCGCTTCGACAACATCCTCGGCGCCCGCGACGA
>Ga0214473_10001423_pt1 | contig 31635 bp, 61 predicted proteins | sample RVTome_7_FD_203509 | JGI IMG/M metagenome (GOLD analysis project Ga0214473, IMG submission 203509) | Soil microbial communities from uranium-contaminated site in the Upper Colorado River Basin, Wyoming, United States - RVT98D197 | ecosystem: Environmental > Terrestrial > Soil > Contaminated >...
TCAAGTCGTGCAAGCAAGCGGTGGTGCACTTGGTATCATTTTAACGTTGCCGCCGCCTATTCCATTTAAGGGCATGACCATGACCGTTAAAAAAGTTGATGCGGCAGTGGGCACCGTATCTGTGTCGCCAAACGCTCTTGAAACTATTGATGGTGTAGCTGCCCCCATTGTAATAGCAGCACCTAACCAGTCCGTCGACTTCTATTGCGATGGCACTAACTGGTTTCTAACATGAGCAACGTAAACCCAACTACAAAGGGCTCTATAGCCGTTGGTCGTGGTGGTGGTTATACCGTGTTACCGGCTGGCTCAGACGGGCAGGAACTGGCAGCTGATTCTTTCTCGCCAAGTGGCTTAAAATGGGTATCGGCTGCTGGTGATACTCCGATCGGTGAGCTAGGAACACCTGCTCCGAACGTTGTCAATACAGTTATCTCAACTATAGCAACATACACTCTGGTAAATTTGGCTGCTTATACACTTAGTTCTGCCATACACTTTGATATGCCGTCACCTGGCCGGTTGCGTTACACTGGAGTTTCAACACTTATTTTTCAATGTGGTTGTACGATCTCTTGTTCGTCAGCTGGCCCTAATGATGTAACTAGAGCAGTCTTGTACAAAAACGGCGTGACAAACCTTAACAATGAATTCACTGGTGGGATTCAGCTTTCGCAAGGCATTATCGAGCAAAAGCTTGGTGGCGCAGGTGACGTTACATCATCGGCTATTCATGTCTTCACTACGTTAGCCAACAATGATTACATAGAGCTCGGTATTGCTAATCAAACTGCCGTGAGTGCGCTTCTCGTCAAGTTTTCGAATATCTCAGCAATTGGAATTTCCATTGCACCACCATAATCTGATTGAAATTGACAAAAAATCCAATGCGATGAATGCGATGAATGCGCTGGCAAATTGATGTATGAAGAAAACGTGGCCTGGGGAAATGATGGCCGGCTGAAATTTTGGATTGGAAAGCGATAGTTTTATCTCCGGGAAATTTTGGCGATGAAATTGTCCGCTGAAGAAAAAGAAAATTGCTTGCTCGATTGAGAAAAAGGAATCTTATAAAACGAAAGTATTTGAAAAATCTAATGAAAATGAATAGATTCAAAGTCTATCAATTTCAGTTTTCCGTCCTTGCCGAAGGCGACATTGCCGGGATGTAAATCGCTATGTTCTATATCATTTTGTTGCATGATTGTTTTCAATTCGAAAAGTGGATCGAACATGTTGTTGTCTAAATGTGGAGATTGTCTTTCGTTTATTTCTTTATTCAATTTATAAACAAATCCGTCTTTCTTGAATCTGTCAAGATAAAATTTCCAGCGAGGATGGAGTTCTGCCATCTTCTCTGTTATCAAGACCGGATCGTCGGAATCTTTAGTGATTTCTCTCAAATCTTTGATTTGTTGTAGATAATAGGTGTCTAATCTGATTGAAGAATTGATGTCATTAAATTCTTTCTCGGTTAAAACGCGGAGTTTTTCCATTTCGATGCCGCAAATGCCGGGTTTGAAAATGGTGCTCGGGTCTTGCATGATCTCTATGTCGTAAACTTCGGGAAAGATTTTCAAATTCTTCCCGACCGATGTTATGGCGGTTTCGCACGGTTCCTTGCCGGCTAGAAATGCCACGATATTGCCGTTCGAATTCTCGAAAACGACGCTTTGACTGCCTTCGACAAATGGGTGAGCGTCTTGCGGAATCCGAAATTTTTCTTTAATCTCGGGAGTTATGAATTTCATCAACCAGAAGGAATATGCCGTTTCCTCGGAGAGGGCGATTATACGAATGATTTTATTGATGTTCATGTTATTATAAAAGCGAAATGAGAATGTTAGATCCGCCGCCCATCACGGTGCCCTGATACTGGCAAGGAACGTCGGGGTTGAATTGCGTTCCGCTCTTGCATCCGTCGGACCCGGGATTCATGCCGCATGATGGAGCTTGCCTGGAAACGCAGATATCGCAACCGAGCGGATAAACGCCGAAAATTTTTTCATTATACTTGGCGTTGATGACCGGTCCAAGCAATGTCGTATCGACCATGACGGAAATGCTGTTTGAATAACCGTCTACGAGGCTGATATCGACTATATCGTACCAGTGAGGGTTGTTGATATTAATCTCCGCCTTGGTGGTGCCGCAACCGGCCGGAGAAGAAAACGAGATGGTGGCGTTGAGATAACGGTTGTCGAGAGGCAATTGTCTGCTTGAATATGAACCGAGTGGAAATTCACAATGCAAATTGACCGTCGATTTGCAGAATGACCATTCGGTGGGAAGAACGACCGAATTGGAACCGAACGAAACGTAAACGGTCGTATCGTTATCGGTTTGATTCGAAACGACTACGCTGGATTTTTTAGGATCTGGAATTTCATTGACGGGGGCCCCCTGTCTAGTGCAGGAAATGAATAACAGTGATGATAAAATTGGAAATTTCACAATTACCCGAAAGATAAAATCTTCAAGAAATGATCGCCCGGGGACCCGAACGGCCGTGTGTGCGGGATGGGTTTTTCTCAAAAAATGTTAGGATTGCATTGATTTTTGGTTGTGGGGATTGGCGAGGAAAAGAATGTTGAAGAAGTGTTTACCTAAGAAATTCCGAAAGATAAATGGAGAAAAATTGGATGCGGTGAAAAGGAAAAAATTTCTGGATATGGAATTTGATACGACGGCTATGTGGCGTGATGCGAGGGATTGTCGTTCAAAATGTGCTGTTACGAAGTGATTTTTGATTATGGGTTGTTAGATCGATTTTTATCTGGAGATGCCGGTGCGGCTGCGGCTGCGGCTGCGGCTTGATTCGTCTTAGGAAAGAATGATGAGGATTCATTTTCGATTGCTGTTATGATCCTGTTCAAACCGTCGGTGACCGATTGTTTGTCCGGACGGTCCGAAGATGAAACTTTCTCGATGATTGTACGCAATGCTTTGATGATCATTGGTTTATCCATGTTTGACACTGTACCCGAGGGGTTTGTTCTGCGTAAATCGACGCGCTTCGGATATCTTTAACGAAGAAAAAAGATTGAAGACTCGTTGAAATCTTGTTGCCCCGGTTTTAGCGTGGATATTTATAAAATTGCCCGAAAAATTGCTTTGAATGAGGAGACGGCTGCTGATCTTGATCTGCTTAAATTTATTGGACCGAAATTGAGAGAACGATTTGACATTGATAAGAATTTGGAACCTATTGCGAAGGGGCAGTCAAATTTGGTTTATGAAAATAGAAGGGGAAATATAACGACGTTTATTTCGGCAACCGGATCAGCTGCACGGTCCTGTGATCAAGCGTTGGAAAGCGTTGGAAAAAATTCGAAGATTTTACCGGAGATTTTTGACCTGGAATATATACGTGTGAAAGGTAGGAGGTTTTGTGTCATAGAAATGGAAAAATTGAGGGTACTCTCAGATGAGGAGGAGCATGATATTGCCGGATTGTTATGTTATGATGGTGAAACTATTGAATTGTTGTCGGATTTGAAGAAATTGTTGACAGAATTCGATGACCCGAAATTGATTGCTATAGAATTAGCTGATCGTTATTATAGATGGGAGAGGATTCTGCTGTATCCTGATGAGGATATTGAAAAGGTTGTGGAACGACATATATACTTGTCGGAGAATCCGATGTTAGACCTGGTGCTAGAATTGTTCAGAACGATGAAACAGGAAAATATAAAACATTTTGACCTAAGCTGCCAAAACGTGGCGTGGGGGAGAGATGGAAATTTGAAATTGATCGATTGGGAAGCGATTTCGTTATCATAGGTTATTACAAGAGTGATTTTTAAGTGATAAAGGATAGTGTAAAGTAAGAAAATTGCCTAGAGAAAAAATTATACGGTTATCAGGAACCGGTAATGGTTACCGGCCAAAAGTGGGTAGAGGTTGGAAACGGTTATTTTGTTAAAATAGATGAAGAAGACTGGGATAGGGTAAAGATTTATAAATGGTCAATCGGTTCGCATGGAGATCTGCGTGCTTCCATCACACATAAATACATTAGATTAAAGAATTTGATTCTGCGGAAAAATACGACTAGAGGATATGTAATTAAGAATATTGATGGAAACCAATTAAATTGCACAAAACAAAATATACGATTGATGTCAATTAAAGAAGCCAGAATTATTGATGAAAAACTATTTAGAGCCGGAAAACATAAAAATCATATAATAAGAAATCGTTTAAAAGATATACTAATTTGATGGGACCCGTCAATAACATGTATATAGATTAATCTGTCCCAAAAAAAATTGACGGGAAACTACGAGTGTAAAATCAACGGTCTGGTGGCATGGTACGCAGGGAGATCCTGCGGCGGAGATAGTTAGACACGGTGTGGACGCTTCCCTCCCATGAAACACCACCAGATTTAAGAATTATTTCCTTCAGTCATTCCCTCCCTATTTATAATCATTCCCTCCCTGAGTTTTAAAATAAACGGTTGTAAACTAGTCTAGTAGGGTAGTTCCTGAAAGGAATAGTATGGCAAAGGTAATCAAAGGCAGCATCAATCTTGGTGATCTAGTCCGTGATGTTTATACCGGATTTACGGGTACAGCTATAGCAAGAACTGAATGGCTGCATGGTTGTGTAAGGATTACGGTTGAGCCAACCAAATTAATTAAAGGCATGATTGCTGAAACGACCTGCATTGACGAAGCACGTCTACGGATCGTAAAGCGGCGTGCTGTCATAAATACAGCACCAGAACTCGGTCCTGCCGGACCGAGGACGGCTGTTAGCCGTGGGCACATACTACCGAAGCAAGCACGAAGGTAGCGTAGAGCCACATGGACAAAATAATCGAAAAAGCTGCTCGAATTGCTCACGGCATCAATCGTGTCTACTGCATTGCAATTGGTGACGACTCTCAAGTGTCTTGGGACGAAGCGCCCGACTGGCAAAAAGATAGCGCACGCAATGGTGCTAAGTTCGTACTTGAGCATCATGAAGTTACACCAGAGCAGTCACATATTAACTGGCTAAAGCAAAAGCAGCACGAGGGTTGGAAATACGGTCCAGTGAAAGACGCTGAAAAGAAGGAGCATCCTTGCTGTGTTCCATATAGCGAGCTACCAGCTGAGCAAAAAGCTAAAGACGTCATCTTCAGCGCTGTTGTTCATGGGATACTAGCTCACCACGAGAAGCTATGAATGAGTTCAACTTAGCTGGGTATCGGCCAGAACCTAATAGTCCAGCAAACACCAAACACTGGAGCTTTGGTGAGCTTCTCAGGCCAAAGCTAGCTGTGAGACTAACCGCACATCTGAAGCTAGTGATCTACGTAGCTATGCTTCTCCAAGGCACAATCAGCAGTCTCGCGACTTTGTAGTCATCACGGGCAACTAGAGCTTGCGTGGGCTTTTACTACTCCAGGCAGTGCTGCAGCTGCATGGACTGTTAACCAACCTTGGTCACTTACCGAAAGTTCAGTTCCAAAGCCAGCCACGATTACTCTCGACTTTGGTATCAACTACAACAATGCACAAGTTGTGCTAACTGGTGACGGCAAAGTAGAGTTTCGCAATGGTTACAAGCCAACAACTGAAAGCGCTAATCTGTTTTGGGAACTCATGCACGCAACTTCTTCGCGGCCAATTGAACTAGATGCTATCATCCCTGAAACAACAGTTGTTGACAAAGAGAAAGGCGTCGTGCAGTTCAGAAGCAAGCTTGGTATGCAGTACCAGATCACATTAGCAGACTTGCGAAAGCTAGTGCTATGAAGATTCTGCTTCTTGCTGTCTCTTGTGGTCCTAGCATCCCGGAGCCGAAACCAAGACCACTTACTGATACACCAGACGTTTTATGAAATAAACAGTTGTTCAGTATAAACGACGCCAAACCGGAACCGAGCGTACGAAAATCAGATTAGCCCCCGGAGGGGAGGGGATTGGGTATGAGATCGCCAAAGCGGTTCCGTATCCAACGGAAACTCATTTGCCTGGGATACCCATACCAATATACCCCTCCCATATACGGGTATACCCATCCAACCCGGGGATCTCACCGCCGGGGAGATCCCCCGCCCCCGGACGTACCCACCCGGTTGGGACTGTCCCGGCCCGGCTGACGCGCCGCGTCGTCTTGGCCGGGCCTTCCAGCGAGATCGAGGCGCTCGATCGGTAGTCGTGACTGGGCGGACGGAACGGCGCTGGTGCCGGGCCGGCCGCCCCCCGGGCCGGCAGTCGGCGGCCGGCCCGGGGCGATCTCAGCCGAATTACGAAGGAGTCTTTCCCATGTCCATTTCCACCGAGTTCATGTTCTCCGTCCGTCCGGGTCTCAGCAAGAAGGGCATCGCCGCCCGTGTGGTCGAGAATGACAGCTTCATGCTCGCCTGCCTCATGATCCTGGCCGGCCGCCAGACGGACCACGAGCGCGCCATCAAGGAGACCGTTTCGAAGAACCGCCGGGGCTTCATGTCGTCGCACGCCGTGAACGGCACGACGCTGGCGGATTCTCTGGAGCGCACGGGCGCCCTGCCGAACGACGACAGCTTCAAGGGCAAGCCGATCTCCTCCCTGGAGATGGCGCGGTCGATCGTGGTCCGGTACAGCAAGCAGCTGGCAGCCCACTTCCGGGCGAACCCGGTCGACGGCGCCCGCTGGGAGCTGAAGCAGGGCGCGGCGTCCGAGGCCCCCGAGGCCGAGGCCCCCGAGGCCGAGAAGGAGGAAGGTTGGGAGGTCTGATCTCCCGCTGAAGCGGCTGGCCCCCGATCCCCCTCAAGGGGATCGGGGGCCATCTCGTGTTCGTGCTTGGCTGGTCAAGGACTGTCTTGAAAGCGGACGGGTTCTTACCGTCTTGCGGATAGTCCTGTTTTTGAAGGGTTACTTCAAAAACAGCTTTCAAAGGATATGCTTTGAAAGCAGTCTTCAAAGGTCTCCTTTGAAGACCTCTATCGACCGCCTGATTTAATCGGGCAGGTTACGGCACGTGTGTATTTATGACATGATTTGAAGAAGTATATCTAATATACTTGTTTGATCTATGTATTGTATTTACATCATAGAATTTAACAGACGACGTCAAACGGATCGTTGATTGTGCATTAACGATCCGTTTGACGTTGAGAATTTTGTACAAGTTATAAATCTATAACATAATTCTGATTTAATATATCCATACATTTGTTTAATTATTGGGAATAATTAAACATTGCGCAATGTAAACCCAGAAGAATTATGTATGATAATTCTTTAAATACTACAATAATTAACCGATATAAGAGTCTTTATTGCGAATTGTCAGACAGAACCTATACCGGACGTCTTTAACAAGCTGTTAAATTCTATAATATATTTGTTTCATATAATACCTAGATCGCGTGATTAATGCCGTACCATTTGGTCAAGAGGTGTGGCATATATCATGAAAATTATTACACTATCTCCCTTAACACTACGGCAGGCAGCGGAGCGCGAGGGGATTAATCTCGAATTGTTTAGCTCTAACGGGTTCCCGGTCGAAGATCTAACGTTCCGGCCGCAAGATGGCACCGATGTCGTCGGTCGGTTGAATCAGACCCGGACCGTGGCCACGGTCACGCCGAAGAGCCTTATCGGTCAACTATTCCTTTCGATCCTCGTGGAAGGAGGATAAACGGTAGTCTAACAGATTCAAGACCATAGCCGGCCGGTGACAAACATATGGCATGGATCTGCAGTGTATGCCATATGTTTGAAGGTGGGCCGAGATTCGGGGCGTTCGGCAGTACCCCTCTTCATGCCCCGGGATCTCCGTCTGTCTTTCTCCCCTCGGGGCTTCAAGGAAATCATGAAGAATCCCACGTTTTTCGTGCCCAGTCGGCTTCAGTCGGGTCAGTTCATGCAGCTCATCAAGCCCCGCCCTCGGGCGGGCCACGGTCTGAACGTCACCTTCCTGAGCGTTGGCGGGAAGCTTCTTCGCGGAGCAGCACCTCACAACGAGGAAGATCGTCTCGGAGCCGTCCACGACTTCAACTGGGTGTCCGCCGAGGATGCGGACGCCGAGGCGGCGTCCCACTTCAAGAGGCCGGTCTTCGTCAAGAGCGGAAAGTTTCTTCGGAACGGCATCGTCGGTCACATCTGAGTTCCAAACCGGCCCCGGGTCTCGAAGGCCCAGGCCCGGGGCCTTTAGGACCGCCCGATCCGAGATCGGGCCGGTCGGATCGTATCCGATCCCGGCCGCGCATTTCGCGCGCCATTTTGGAGGCCACATCATCATGAAGAAGCCGGTGAAGATGAAGCCGAGCGCGTTGAAGATGCACCATTTCGTGCAGTACCCGTCTGGAACCGAGCACATCATGTTTCTCAGGCGGGAAGGCGGCTTGAGCCGGGGATTCTCCGACGACCCGGATTCTTGGGACCCGAACGACTTCGAGCCGGTGTCTCCGAAAGCAGCCGACAAAGAGGCGGCCGTTCTCGGACAGCCCTCCAAGAGCGGACCAGCCGACTGAAGAACGACACATCAGGAGCCCCGGGGTCCCGAAAAGGACCCCGGGGCTCCATGTTTCACGTGGCACGTCAAAACGGGACCGCGATCGCGCCCTGGCGCGCGTATTCTGTGGCGGAGGTGACGCGCAATGATTGACAACAGGACTGTCGAGCAGGACACGCCGGAAGAGGCTGCGGCAATCGAGGCAGCCGAGGCGGGACACCTTCAGGACTGGCACGCGCTGCTCCTGGAGGCCATCCCCGAGGAGGCGTGGTCGCAGGCCCGTCTCGAACGGGCCGCGCTTCAGCTGCGCTGGCTTCGCTGAAACCGCGCTCCGGGCCGGGTCGCTCTGAGATCCGGCCCGGAGCGCGGACTCTTTCAACGAAGACGATCGTTCGGACCACAAGGCCGGAAACGGGAGCGGTGTCCAAGACCACACCCACTTCGACTTGAGCGGGATGGCCACGGTAGAAGGAGTCTCGGAAACGAGGCGTAACCCGTGGAACTCTCCGTGGGAGATCGGCTTCAATGTCCGCTGAGATCTGGGCACCTCGCGCGTCTCCGGGATCGCGCGCCGGATCGGCCGGTGCGCTTTGGAGGAATCATCATGAAGAAGTTTCTCATCATCGAAACCCATGGCCTGGGCGGCGACTTCAACGAGGGATCCGAGGTGGTGCTGGCAGCCAGTCCTCAGGCGGCGGCTTCGAAGCTGACCGGCTGCAAGCTGACCGCCAAGCGCAAGTTCGGAAAGGCGCCGGGGGTCTGGGAAGTGTTCAGCCCCGCCGTTCGGGACGTCGCCGTCATCGTCGTCCAGCTCTGAGCTTGGGTCCTCCGGGCCGGATCGCTCTGAGATCCGGCCCGGAGGGCCGTTGTTCGAGAATCACCCCGTCCGCCCGACGGGTGATTCCTTAACTAGGCCAGCTTTTTGATAGCCTAGTTCTTTGAAAACGTGCTTCAAGGAGCACCGAGCTGAAGACCTACTCGACCTCAAACCCGATCGTCGAGGTCGAGCGCTTCAAGGACCAGGTTTGCCTCTGGCGGGGCCTCTAAAACCCCCGGTTGAAACAGCCTGACCCGCCGGGACTGCGCCCGGCGGGTCAGGCTTGTCAGGAAACTTAAATAATCATCTTCAAATGCCCCCAGAGATCGGTCGATCCGGCGCGTATGCTCGAGCCAACCGAAGGGCTCCGGCCCGGGAGATCACCAATCATGCGTTCCAACAAGAAGGACCACTACTCGCACATGATGACCGCGCGCAAGGCCCGCAAGGCTCTTCGCGACATTCACCGAAACGGCAAGCTCACACGCGCCGAGGCGCTGGCGCAGGTCGCTCGAACGACCGACTGCACGGCGCTCACCGAACTTGCGCGCCACCAGAGCGGGCACGTCAAGAACGCCGCGTTCTACAAGGCGACCGCGCCGATCCGGTTCGCTCTGCCGTTCCTCGTCGAACCCGCCACTGCCGCAACCATCTAGACGCCTAAACGGCGTCACCCGCCCGGCCGTCCCTCCAGCGGCCGGGCGGGTTCATGTTCATGACATGGAATCTTCAAAGGAGTGCCATACCTCTTTGAATAATGGCAGAGATCCGACCGATCGGCCGGTATCCGGCGGCGGAGGTCCGCATTATGCTAATCGCCAAAGCCATCGCTCTCGTTTCGCTTCCAGCCGGGTTGGTTCTCGCAGGGTCTGTCGCCTACGTTCAGGTCAACCCTCCCGTTCCGACCGTCCAGACGGCCGACGTTCCGGCACAGGTCACTCCGAAGCCCGTCGTGCGGTCTCCGACCGGGGTACGGCCTGAATCACTTCCGCTCGAACGGAGCGCAAGGAAGACCCCGTCCCGTGTCAAGACGACCCGTCGTCCGGCTCCCTGTCGTGACGGTGAGTACCGCGTCATCGGGTTCCTCGGGGACCCCGAGTCTCCGACCGCCTTCCTCGGCGTGACCATTCGCTGCAAGTCCTAGGTCAACGGACTGACGCCGGCTCTTGACCTACTCATCTTCAACAGCGATCCCGGGCGGCTGCGAGATCGGCCGCCCGGCGCGGTATCTGTGGCTGGGCGGGACGTTGCGGCGCGGTGCCGCAATCGCCCCCGTCCGTTACGGAGACCGTCATTATGAATACCACCTACATGTACAACGTTGCGCCGGGCTTCTCGAAGAAGGCGATTGCCGCCCGGATCGTCGAAGAGGATTCCTTCATGCTCGCCTGTCTGCTCATCCTGAACGCCCGGCAGACCGACGTCGAGCAGGCCCGTCGCGAGACGATCGTGAAGAACCGCCGGGGCTTCATGAGCAGCCACGCGGTGAACGGGACGGCGTTGGCGGAGGTGCTCGCGAAGACCGGGGCCCTCCCGAACGACGACTCGTTCAAGGGCAAGCCGATCTCCTCCCTGGAGATGGCCAGGTCCCTGGTGGTCCGGTACTCGAAGCAGCTCGCGGAGCACTTCCGGTCCAACCCGAAGGACGTGGAGCGTTGCAAGCCGGCGACGGCCCCCGCTCCCGAAGAGCCCTCCTCAGAGGAGGAGGATGCGAAGGACGGCTGGGAGGTCTAGAAACCCAGCGCGCTGAGCACGGTCGGCCCGGGATCTCGAAAGGGATCCCGGGCCGAGCCGTATTTGCGTATCCGCTTTCAGGACAAAGCGGAGGTTTCCTGGTATATTTCCAAGGTCCGCTTCAAAAGCGGACCTTCAAAAGCGCCAATCAAAAGTTATCTTTGAAGGCCGCTTTCAAAGATAACTTTTGATTGACCAGATTCGGAGCCATAATCAGATAACCTGCTGGCTCGACGACGAAGTCAAACTTGTTTTACAGCTGGAGGCCACGCTTAGTTCTTCGATTGTCGCCAATTTCCTTGTATCTACTATGAATGCGAGAAACTCATCACCTATATTTATGCCAGATTTCAAAGAAGATTTTTAATCACGTTGCGTACGCGCGATTGATCAATCAGATAACTTGCTGGCTCGACGACGTCTGGTGTTGAATTATGACATATATTTGAATTACTCCCTTCTAGGATCTGACAGGGAAATTCAATATGTGACAAAACTGTGACATGACTAGAGGAACATGTACACAAATTTCCTCACGCCGTGCGCACGTCGTTTAATTTAATCATTACTTTAAAAATTATGTGAGATCCAGCACTGCGCACCGTATGCCATAATAGCGCTCGATCTATGCCGGAGGGTTATCAAATGAAATGTGATTTAAATTCAGGTTGTTCAGATTCCCTGTTCACCGTCATCACCCGCGCACGGAGCGGAAAGATGGACGTCATTCATGTGTGCGAAGCTCACAAGGGGGTTTTGGCAGAGCCCAAACCAGTGCGAGCCCTAGTCTTTCAGCGGGGAATCGTGTCTCGTGAAGACGCAGAAAAGCTACTGCGTATAGCGGAGCTCATGAGATCGTAACCTAGACCATTAAGTTGTAAATTCTGCCATATAGATCTTCAATATATGGCAGAGATCGCGCGGGTATGTCGGTATCCGCCGATCGGGCAATTACCTGGAGGACTCACCATGCTGAAAATTGAGAAACGGTTTGCTGTTGACGGCGTACCTTACGACGTCATGGTCATCACGCACGGGGGCGCCAAATACGAACTGGAAGACGGCTGTGACGAAGAAGGTCGCGACAGCGAAGCCGAGACGCCATGGGGCTTCAAGCTCGTCGAGACGTCTTACAAGAACATGACTGACGGCGAGTTGATTGTCAAGATCCAGAAGCTCGCCAATCACCCGGACGCGACGTACGAAGAGTTCCGAGACGAAGACGGCGACATGGTTTGGCGCGTCTTCTTTAAGACGCCGGAGGCGTCATGACCCAAAAGAAAGTCCGGGAGTGGGTTGAAGGGGTTCTCTCTCTGGCCTCGTGCGGCGGCTCGCACGAAATCGAGCGAGACGAAGAGCTGACCGAATTACAACACAAGTTCGAAGACACCGAACTTACTAAAGCCGGTTTGGTTCTCGTTGCCGGAGACGGACAACGTTTCTTGGTCCGCGTCGAGAAGCTGTCTTAGCGACGTTCCAGATCGTTCGGTTCTGCTCGTAAAGAATCCGCGTCGAAAGTTTGGCGTTGGTTCCAGCCTAATTTCTTCAACATCAGAGCGCAAAATCGGGCCGAGATCCACACGCCCCGGGCGCGCGTTTGAAACCCGCTGAGATCGACGCGCCTCGCGCGTAACCGGAGCTAGCGCTGAATCATCCGGCGCGTTTTGGAGGTCATTATGAAGGTCAAAGAGCTGGTCGCGCTGCTTCAGGCACAGGACCAAGAGGCGGCTGTTGGCGCCAGCATGAGTAGCTTGAACGGCTGGGTTCAAGAGATCGATTCGGTGATCCTCACCGAAGGGGGCATCGTCTGCGTCAACCAGGGAGAGCTGGTGATCGTCACTGACGAGGTCGGGTTCGCAAAAACGGTCTAACCTGTTCTAAAATCATACCTCGCGGCCGGGGTGAGATCGCCCCGGCCGCGAGGTATGCGTGTTGCCCGCGCTCCTGCGGGCCGATCGGAGCATTAAAAACATGCCTATCAAGATTGCGATTGCCACAGCGAAGCTTTCGGACGCCGCTCGTTCCTGCGAGGTCCCGGTTCAGCTGCAGATCGACGCAGACAGGACCACTCAATCGATCGATTTGCAAGAGCTCCCGAGAGAGTTTCTCGAAGCTCTCTGCACGCAAGACCTGAGCATGAAGCAGCGCGAGCAAATCAAGTTCGCGATGGGTGATCTCTCGGGAGAGCTGGACAAGCCGTTGACAACGGTTCGTCAGCTGTTCGGGGTGCTCAGCGCCCTGTGCGACCCGACGAAGCCGACGCTCGAAACCAAGATCGGTTCACGTTGGTACCCAGTTCTGTTCTCGCAGTGCTCGCTCAACAACGGCATGTTCGGCGGCCAGATCTGTCAGATCGCTTGCGGATACCAGATCTGCGAGATGCAAGACACCCTGCAGGAAGCCTTCTCTGACTCAGACTTCACGGACGGTAAGGACCGAACGACGAGGATCGCCAAGAACGCTCGTCAGATCTTGCTGGAATCCAATCTGAGACCTGTCACCCAGGAGATCATGGAGGTTTTCGAGGAGCGACAGGCCAGAGCTGACAAGATCCGGCGCAAGACCGGTCTGGTTCTGAACGGCATCGGCCCGGCACTCGTCCGCAACGAGCACCTCTGGGGAGCCCCGTTGAGGGAAGCCCCGTTCGGATCGGAGAAGAATCCGCGAACGGTGATCATCGAGCCGGATCTCGAAATCAACCATCAACGTGGGTACTTCTCAAATGGAAGGGCGGACGTTCTAGAGCTGCCCTTCGTCAGGGCCTTCTCGCTGGACCTCAAGAAGTACGTCTACAGCGATGTGGACGACGTGAAGGAACATGTCTTCGACATCTCTGCCAGGGATCGGTTGGTCCTCCCAGAGGGGATGAAGACAATTCTGAACCAGCTGTTCGAAACTCACCAGACCCAAGTCTTCGGCGATCTGTTCCAGGGCCGGCACGGCGGGATGGTGATGCTCGCAAATGGCCCCAGCGGCGTCGGCAAGACGCTCACCGCAGAGGTGTTTGCCGAGTTCACCCGCCGGCCGCTGTACGTGCTGGAAATGGGTGAGCTCGGAACGGACCTCGCTTCGGTGGAGAAGAGCCTTTCACTCATCTTCGCCAGGGCAGCCCGCTGGAACGCCGTCCTTCTCTTCGACGAAGCAGACGTTTTTCTCGCCAAGCGTCAGGAGACGGACCTCGAACGGTCAGCCATCGTAGGAGTGTTCCTCCGGCTACTGGATCGTTACGAGGGCATGTTCTTTCTGACCACCAACCGTTCGGAGGTGATCGATCCAGCGTTCAAGTCGAGGATCACGTTGAAGATCGATTACCCAGATTTGGACGCCTCGGCCAGGCGTCGGGTCTGGAATTCCATGCTCGCAGCGGCTGGATTGCGAGCAGTGGATAGTTTGGAAACGGCGATCGCTCGTGAAATGAACGGCCGGCAGATCCGCAATCAGGTCCGGTTGTTGCGAGCCCTACACAAGGGAGAAGAGATCCGGCAGAACGACGTGCTTCAGACGCTGACGTACTTGGCAGACTGAGCTTAACGCGGCCCCGATCCTGCAAACCGGGTCGGGGCCGCGTTGTATTTATAATATAAATCATTTGAATGTACGCCGAGATCCGAGCGCGTGCTCGGTACCCGACGATCGAGGTGTACTCATGAAAGTAACGATAATCACTCTTTACCGAGGCAGTATGGCCGGAACCTTCGTTGCTGTCGTGGAAGGAGATTTGACGAAGGAACAGGAGCAGGAGGTTGCAAAGAGTATCGTCCTCGAAACTGAGGACGGAGAAGCTTCGGACATACTGGGATTCTGCACGATGGATGTCGTGCCGCTTCGAAATCACCCCGATCTGCTGAACGCATTTCCAGATGGTTGCACGTACGACGGACTCGAGGACGACAAGGAGGAGGACGAGGACGATTGAGCACGTGTTACTAAATCGGAGGCGAGATCGCGCTGGCGGCGCCGTATCCGTGTGTGGGCCGCCTGCGCGGTCAGGAGGATATTTAACAAAATGGCAATTCTCAACATCAACGTTCCCAGCGATTACACTCCCTCCGATGGGGAGGTTGACAACTTGGTATATCTCACCTGCAAGTACACCATCGGTTGGAACATGAGGGCCTGCGACCTGGCCATCATGAAGATCATGGCCGGAGAAATGCAGGGCGCTGAAGGGATCTCGCGTCTCGTGGAGAACACCTGCGAATTCGTTTGGGACCACATCTCCGGAGAGCCCGAATCCTTCTCGGGCGAATCCCTCTTCGAGCATATGAGGGAACCGCTCGAAGCGTGGTACGCAGGGACGACGCCCGAAGAGCGTGCGCTGACGAGCTGACTTGAAAGGGCGCCCCGACGGATATCCGTCGGGGCGCCCTTTCAAGGAATTCAATGTGTGAACAATGCTTGACCGACGCCGAAGATTACGGCGAACCTCTGCCCGGTTGGCATCTGCAACGTGCCGTCAAAAATGGCATGACTTGGAAAGCCGGCGAATGGGGTCTAATTATTCAAAACGGTCCAGAAGTTACCTGGCGCGGTGAACTTATCGAAGACCCAGATCTATCTGAATATTCCACTGAAGAACGGAAGGCCCAGTGGGAAGACGCGCTTGAAAGATTTGATCGAGCCCTGCATGTGCATCCGATTAGCGGATATAAGTTGGTTAAAGCAGCCATCAAGGTCGGTTACGATCAAAATTCGATCTTTTCCTGCTGGCTTCTCAATCACCTAGCCGTCTGGGTCAATACCTATTTGCCTATAGCCAGGGTGCTCGATGGCTGAGCATACTCTGCCGGGTCCCGTATTTCCTTTGATCTTAAAGACTGTTTTAAAAGGACCCGTTCCAAAGGACCCGTCCAAACGGTGTTATTTAACTCAAATCGGCTGAGAATTTGGTCGAGATCTGACACCGCCCGTTGTATTCTTCGGGTAGAGCTGGCGTGATCTAATGAAGGTGCTGTTTCTTGACATTGATGGCGTTCTCACGACGTCTCGATCGATACGTCGCAGTTGGGACGTGATGGACGAAAATTGCATGAAGGAGTTGCGCCACGTTCTATTCAAGACCGGCTGCAAAATCGTCATCAGTTCCTCTTGGAGATCACTAGGGGAAGAAGAATTGATGAGGCGACTTATTCAGAACGGTTTCCCCGTCAATGCGATTGTTGGACTGACCCCTCGTCTTCGTGGCGAAAGTAGAGGAACCGAAATTAGAACTTGGCTCGAAGGCCGTTTTGATGTCGAATTGTTTGCCATCGTGGATGATGTTTCGGACATGGGAAGCTTATTTCCGCATCTGGTGCAGACCAAATTCGACACCGGTCTCGATAAACACGCTGGCGATGAACTGATTAAGAAACTCAATGGCCAAATCTTATCGCCCCGATTTGCTCGTGCGCATCAATAACTACATCGCAGCCGTCAATGCCGGGGCGTTTGACACAAAGCACTGGCCACGTTGGTGGATAACAAAAGAGGAAGTGTTCAAATTTTTGAACGAGCGGTACGGAGATGTGAACGATTGTTTCAGGCATCTAATCCGCACCGAAGTGTTGTCTCAAGCTTACAAAGCACATTGGACGAGTTACGACAAGGATGTGCAGCATTTACGACATAGGATTCGAAAAGTTACCGGATATTATGTTCCGGCATACCAGACTTATGCTCAACCTAAAATCAAGAATTTTTATCTATCATGGATTTGAATTACTTCCGAGTATGCAAAGCTTGAAGGATGCCGCAAAACTCCTCGAAATTAAGAATGTCATAGAATCTTGAGAGCGCTCCGAGATCGGCCGCTCTCGCGTGTAAACTGGGCGGGTGAATTATCATGCACATTCGAAACTACACATACGTTTTGATGATGCAGCGTTTCGGTAAGACGACGACCATCATGAAGGATCGCAGGGCTCCTCGGGGCGGAACTCGCAACGAGGAACGCGAGCTTCTTGAGGAGTACGAGGAGTCGAAGGACGTAGCGGGCGAGGTAGACAACTTTTCTGAGGAGGTCTAATGGCTTACGGACGGCGATTCAAGATTGACATGCTCGGAACTGGCGGCGGTCGGTGGACGACCCGTGCTACCGCCAAGAAGGCTTCAAAGAAATTGCGTCGTGCACGCGATCGAAAGGACTCGAAATGTCAAATCGTCTAGGAACTCGTGAGTCTCGCAGAGAGGGAGACACGCTTCAAGCTAGGTATTACAAGTGGAAGGATCTTATCTTTCAATGGGGCGATTCTTCCAATTCAATCATGGACTTCATCAGGGCCAACAATTTGGCTAGTATATCGTTGCCTTGCCATGCTGCCCAAACGACGCTCGATGAACCGGGGAATGAAAACAACCAAGAAGCCTTCGATCAAGCAGTAGTGACACTGAAGGAATTTTGGAAGAAGCTGCTGGACGCCGGAGCCCCGGTTCCGCCGACGATTCCCGAACCATGATTCAAACGAGGTTGCAGATCGGCTTGATCGCGCGGTATCCGCGTATGGAGGTCCGCATGTCTAAATTCGTGCTGGTGGATTTGGAAGAGGGGAAGGCTTACGAGGTGCAGGCAAAAACGGAGTCGGAGGCTTTCCAGAAGACCTTGCATCTACAGAGCCTTCGTGATGCTGAGGATTTTATCGTAGTTCCCGTCATCATGGAGGTGCAGTAACATGAAGATGCGTCGCCCGAATGCGATGGAAGAGGGACGGAATCCTGTCGAGCTGGATCTCGACCTGGATACCGAAGCGGCCCTGGCCGGAGAGAAAGCCGAGCTTATCGGAGGGCGCCTGACGCTGGAACTTTCACGGGATTTCGTGGGAAACCTGACCGCGTTCGAACGCGACGTGCTTGCACACTGGACGCGGCACTTTCCGGATCACGCCTACGAAGAGCGAATCCGCGAATGGTGCGAGGCTGTGCTCGCAAACCAGCTGCGTCTGCAATGCGGGGAGTTGGCGGCACGTATGTTCGAATTCGGAATGGTCGAACTTCACCGCGCAGCTCAGAACACGGACTCATTCAATTCGTGGGGAAACCGTCCGTACACCGATGCCATCGGATTCGACAGCGGATACCCGAGCTTGACCAAAGAGTTCAGCGAGGTCTGTCAGGATCTGCATGGCAACCCGACATTCATGAAGCTCTACCTGCGCGTGAAGCAGGCATTCGAGGCTCTCAAGCCGTTCCGGAAACCGGGCGTGGAGATGAGCGCGTTCCCGCAGGAGTGGCTCGACGTTTGGGGCCAGAAGAAGATTGGGGAGTACCTCGACGGCGAGACCGTGGACGCCACCGCGCTGGTGGTTGCGGTCTGATGAAAACGAAAGCACCCAAAAGAGTTCCAAAGAGCACCTGGAACAGGCCCATGTGGGACAAAGTCCTGGATGCCCAGTTCAAACTGATCACTCGAAAGTATGGCAAGAAAGTGGCCGAGCAAGCCAACTACGGCTGGGGAGACGCTACGAAACCGGGCTATGTGGACATAGCCACCAAAGTCTACGGTCCGGGCAAGATTCTCTGCAGTTTTGCAAACTTTCCGTCGAAGCAAATATTTCACGCTTGGGAAGACTACTGATGTTCGACTCACGCGTTTCCAGCGTCAGGGTTTAAAGGGCCTGACAGATCCGCGCGCACCGCGCGTACACGTGAGTGCGGACGAGATTGTCCGATTCCACAGGAGAATCATCATGCCTCGCGAAGAGAACGACGTTCAAATCAAGGTCACCGGTCGTGTGAAGGAGAATCAGGCCGGCGGAGAGGTTCTGTGCTTCACGTTCCCGCTGTTCGGCGCATGGCAGGTCGTTTGCATCGCCAACATCCCGACGGAGGAACAGGAGAACCGAGCCCCGGTCTACGTCAAGATTCTGCCGCGCCGGCCGCGCGACGAGACTCGCTCGAATGACGAGAATGCCGACTGGAGAAACCCCGGCGGGGAGGAGAACCCGTCGTAGGACCAAGAGCCGAAGATCCGCCGGGGTTTCTCGCGTCACACAACCAAAGGTTGGTAGACGATGCCTGAATTCGCGCGGGTGACGCCCGCCGTTTCCTAAGTGGCAACGAATGAACGCCCGTGAGCCAAACTGCCTCGGGCGTTCATTTGTGTCTTCAAACAACCAGCAAGATCGCCCGGACTGGCGCGTACTCCAGCATGAGGTAATTGCCATGGCCGATATTTCTGTTGATGAAGGACAATTCAACAAGCTCGTGGCGCAGGCAGCGACGTCACTTGCATATGTGCCTATCGAAGACGCGACCGTGCGTCTTGCCGAGCAGGAGAAGCTTTCCATCGAGCAGGCCCACCTGACTTGCCGAGCAGCCGAGCTGTACGTAAAGTACGGGATCAACCCGAGCAAGTGGAGTCGTTCGCGGAGTTGACATGCCTTGGAAACTTTGGCTCGACGATCAGTTGGACGACGAAGACTGTCCGAACCGGCACACTCGGCCAACATCGTGGCAAAGCCGTGGATTGACAGTTTCATGCAAGGATGGAAAAATTTCGTGGTACGAGACGTAATGGAAGAGACAAACAATGATGTATCGAGCCCATAACTCAGCTGGAAGAGTTCTTGACTTTTAATCAAGCAGTCGCAGGTTCGAACCCTGCTGGGCTCACTAAATTTTTTGTGTTTAATAAACTGTGTGGAGTTAGAATGTAGCTGGTGCCAGAAGAGTTTTAAACGAAACAATCGAAGTGGCCATCAAAAAAGGGGTAGATTTGGTTATTTTTGTGGCCCAATATGCAGTAGAATCGCCCAGAAAACTTATTATGATAAATTAAGGTCCCAAAAAGGTCCGACAAACCGTAAATGTCCGTGTGGAAATTTCGTTAAACGTGGCAAGACCTACTGCTCTTCATGTATTAGTAGATACATGTACCTAAGGTTCAATGCCAAAAAAATGGCAGCCGTTGAATTTTTAGGGGGAAGATGCAAGAAATGCAATATGAAATTTCATCCGACTGTCTTTAATTTTCATCACATTATTCCATCAACTAAAACAATGGAATGGAGAAAGATGCGGTTGTCATCGGCCGCAAAATTACATAAAGAATTAAATTTATGCCAACTCCTTTGTGCCAATTGTCACCAACAAGAACACACCAACTTTTCTAATTGGGAAGGTTTGGAAAAGCCAAAGGCACGTTTCTTGGAACAGCTCAAACTCGGAGGTTTAAAGGCTAAACCAATTAAGGATAAATACGTTCAGCCAACCAAAATAAATTGGCCAGCTGACGAGAAGTTACTAAAACTTCTCCAAAAAAATTCAGTTCTTGGTCTGTCTAAGAAGCTTGGAGTATCAGATCACGCTGTTAGAAAACGCTGCAAAATTCGACATTTGAATTACAAATCTCCAAAAGAGCAAACACCAAATGATTCCCCTTAAAGAAGCTTTCCCTGATTGTATTGACGACGATTATTTTCGAATTCCTGGTTACACAGCGTTGCTTAAAAGTTTTGGTTTTGACTTGGTCCTAAATTTCGATATCGGCCAATATCAGGGATCAACTTATTGTATATTTCGTGATCTCCCCCGTTATGGATACATGGTTTTTGGCTGGGGATCTTGCTCCGGGTGCGATAGCCTTGAGGCGTGTTCCTCATATGAGGATTTAGACAAATTGAGACAATCGTTGTTTAATTCTATTCGTTGGTTTGAAAGCGCTCCGGATTGCGCCAAATATCTCCTTTCTAAAGACTGGGAAACGGAAGTCGGTTCGCTGGATTCAGACGAACAGAAAAAATTTCTTAATGAAGCGTTACCAAAAATTCTTACCCCGGAAGAACTTGAAGTATTGAAAATAATGGAAGCGTAGCTTTCCAAGCAGGAGCGAGATCGGCGTAGCTCGCGCGTAGTCGTGTGTGGAGGAACACGACATGACTGCACACAAGATCGGATTGCAGAACGACGTGTGCGTATTCGAACCGCAGTTGTTCAATCAGGAAAACCCGGACGGGGTTCGCCTGCAGGCACTTTTTCAAGGCAAGACTGGCGCCTGCGCTGAAACCATCACTGTCGCTGCCGAATCAATTCTCATCTTGAACCACGCTTACACGGATATCATCAATCAACGGATCTGGAGACTGACTCCACACGACTGAACCTAAATCAAAGCTCAATTTCCAGCGTGGCGGCGAGATCCGCCCGGCTGCGGCGTATCCGATCGCGGAGGTTTTACCATGGATGATTTCGAGATTAAGCCGGAGTACGTCAGCATGGAGACGTTCGTGCAGTTCTTGACGGACGATGATCGGACGGTCTTTACGCACGAGGATTTGCAGGAACTCGCCGTGCATCTTCAAATCTGTCGGTCGAAGATTCGCTCCGAGCTCGAAGGTTACGGTCTCAAATTGGGCGTGCGGGAGATCCCCAAGCGGGTACGCGGCTTCACGACGTCCTCCAATGACCGTTGGTTTGGACCGGGGTCTTCCAAGACCCACGGCGGGGCGGCTTACACGGGGATGATGATCAAGAAGTACGGATCGAAAGACACCCCGTTCGGATGAGATCTGACAACATCATAAGATTCAGGAACGAACCGCTTCGGAACCCGAAGAGTGTCCGAAAATCGGTCGAGAAAATTATTAAACGTCTAGTTCACGACCAGAAATTGCCGCGTCACAAACGCAAGCCAAGAAGAATTCAGGTTTACGCGTTCACTTATCTGTTCACGCCTAGGTATAACGTGTACAGATTGGATAGATTGTGTACAAGGAAAATACTCTACGCGCACCCCTACGCGTACGGCGCGCTGGGGGTCGTGCGCTTCTTCAAGAGCGTTTTAATAACTTTGGATAAAGATACGGTCTATTACGTATCGGACTTGATTTTGAAAAATCTTGGGGGGTGTTATGAAGAGCAAGTGTCTGAAATTATGACAGCATAACTTTCCTCCATGGAGACCCGGAAGAATTGATTCAATCGCCGGCGGAGATCGTGCAGTTCTGCGCGTATCCGCGATCGGAGGCACACCACAATGGGAGCAAACCAGGGACTTTACGAACACCTGGCGCTCATCGCCCAGCTAACGGAGCTGGATGGCGGTGGGCGCTTCCGCATATCTGCGTTTAAGGACGCTTCAATCGCTGTGCGTGATTTTGCGAGTGAAATTACACCTGAGAACATAAACCTTTTGCCGAAAATTGGCGACACTTTGCGTGAAGTGATTATTGATTTCATTCGAACCGGCACGAGTCGGCGCCTGGCGGACCTCGGCTTGCGCTGGCCGGTTGAAGCCATGAGTCTTACGAAAGTGAAAGGCATCGGTCCGAAGACCGCACTCAAGTTCCACAAGCTCGGGTTTAAGAATTTTGATGAACTCGTGACGGCTGCGGAGGACGGTAAGCTAGACGAGAAGGTGAAAACGGCCGTTCTGCTCGCTCGGGACTTTTCTCTGGGCAGGGAACCGCACGAAATGGCCAAGAGCATCGCCAATGCCGTGGCCGAGCAAGTCAGGCAAATCACGGGTGTGCTCGAGGTTTGCGTCTGTGGTTCCGTGCGGAGAAAGAAGGCGACGTCTAAAGATATTGATCTTGTTGCCAGGGCAGCGCAGGAAGATCACGCTGGAATTCTGTCTGCGTTTGGCGGTCTCGGTGACATTCTGAATTTGGGCGATGTAAAATCGTCCATCGTGGTCACCATGTACACGGCTAAAATGCAGTGCGATTTGTGGATGGTTCGTCCCGAAAATTGGGGCTCGGCGCTGAATTATGCTACTGGGAGTAAGAATCACAATGAGCGTCTGCGAGGGCTAGCCAAGAGCCGGGGTATGCGTATCAACGAGTATGGCATCTTTCGTGTTAATGCGGACGAAACTCTCGGCGAGAGACTCGGCGGGGAATCTGAACAAGATGTATACAGGATCCTCGATATTCCATACACAGATCCAGACAAGAGGGAGGAATGACCGATCTTAAGTGTGATTATTGCAGATTGCCAGCTTCTTGTTATTTAAAATTCCCAAATGGGTTTTACATCAAAAGATGCGTGGACCATAGGGTCGGACGGCACGGCCCTGGAATGGTTAAGAGCGTCTCTAGGCAAGAGTATGAAATTGCAATGGTTATGGAGGTCTGTATCAACGTGGGGGATGCGACGAGGGTTGTTTTTAATGAATAGTTTTAGCTTAACACCGCCCGAGGAAAGAATCTGATGACCGCCCGAAAGAAAATTTATTATGGGCAACTGAGACTGCCCGGTAGAAAGAAGCTTTACAATTATCTAAACGACGGATTTTATGTTGCTACAAAACAATACAGAGGATGGTTGATTAGAAATCACAACGGAGAAGAAATTTCCGTTATGGAATCAGAATTTAAACGCTGTTCCAAAAAAGAATACGAAGTTAGCAAAATTATGGATTCTTGAGGTGGACCGCCCGGGTACTGCCCCCGGCACGCCGTGCTTATAAGGCTCAGCAGGTCGACTTGACCATCGCGGTCCGTAAATAACGTGGGCGCCACCCACATGCGTTATATCGACTCACCTTACTTTCAATTAGTCCCCAGGGCGGGATTCGAACCCGCAAGGAGCTTACGCTCCGTCAGATTTTGAGTCTGATATGTAGACCGTTCCATCACCTGGGGTCATGCTACATTCATCGAGTCGTATTCACCGTCTTTAACGGTGAAGTATACCTTCTTCACTTTCTTGTTTTTAAGCAAAGACTGACATTTTAGACATGGCTTGGCAAGAGCCCAACGTCCATCGCGCAAGACTCTTGCTACAAATACGATTGAGCCCATGCCGGCTTTGCGCATCAAACGCACTTCAGCGTGAGCTGAATGAGACGGAATTCTGGTCGGAGAGTTACGGGTAGAAACGACCGCCCCGTCTTTACGGACGGCAACCGCGCCGACGAAGAACCCCCGTCTGTCGCAAGAGGGTTTCGCCGCACGAATAGCGAGCTCCACGTAATTCTCCATCGTCCATGTCGTACTTATTTTACGCCCCGATCACGTTCTCGTCAATAATCTACGGACGCTCATCTCTCATCTCACAAATTCTTTAAAGATCTTATCCGGGTAAAGAACCTGACCGAGATCCGGGTATCGCCGGGGTAGTTATGGCTGGGCGGCGCATTGGCGCGCCGGTCCCACTATCGGAGGAACCCGCTATGATCGTCAACTACGACCCCCGCTTCACGAAGAAGGCGCTCGCAACCCGTCTCGTCGAGGAGGATGCCCTGGTCCTTCAGTGCCTCCTGGTCCTGCACGGACGGCAGACCGACGTCGAGCAGGCCCGCAAGGAGACCATCACGAAGAACAAGTGCGGCTTCATGAGCTCCCACGCCGTGAACGGCACCCTGCTCGCGGAAGCGGCCCTAAACGGGACGCTCCCGAACGACGACTCGTTCAAGGGTCGCCCGGTTTCCTCGATGGAGATGGCTCGCAGCATCGTCATCAGGTACACAAAGCAACTGGCAGCCCACTTCCGTCAGAACCTGGGCGTCTGAACCCATCAGTCACTGAAGCCGGCGCTCCCTTGGAGAGATCCTCGGGGCGCCGGCTTCGCGTGTTGGTGTGTAAAATATGGTAAGATCGATCCAGTCGATCCGTATCCGATCACGGAGGCGATCGATGGCGCAACAGTCTAAGCATATTCAGATTGAGTTTCCGTCGCGCGGCGCCACCTACTGCAGACAAGAGTGGGGAGTGTATGCCTACGACGTGTACCCACGTAATAGTGTCCTGTCCGGTCAGACCAGGCGCACGTTCAAGGATTCATTCAAAACCAAAGAAGAAGCAGTAGTTGCATACCCGGAGGCCCAAATCACCGGGTGTTGCTTTGCACCTCCAGACCTGTCGCATCTTCCAGAGGAGGATTATTGACATGAAATGCTCAGAATGTCAGGAAACTGCCGTCAAATTTGTCCTGAACCCACGGGGCAATTTGGTTCCTCTGTGTTTTGATTGTGAGAACATTATGCAGCAAGCGTTGAAAACACGTGAATACTTCCAAAGTGAAAGTTCAGGAGAATGGTACTTTATATCTACTTGTAATTGCGATAGACCTGGTTGCGTAAAAACCAAAAAGATTTACGCGACAGAGCCCGGAAGACATCTAGTGAAATCATTGCCAGAAGTAGCACTAGACGTTGGGGAGGATGAATATTATGGACAAGAAGATGATTTGCACGAAATCAGATTCGTCCCGTATTTGGACGGGTATAAATACATAAGAGTGCCGATCGACCATTGCGATCATTCCGATTCGGAGGACTGTTGACAACTACTTACGCAGAGCTGGCAAACGCTGAACCGAAAGGTCCGACCGCTCATGGTGGTTGCCAAGTGAAACACCGTATCAAAACGCAAATCACCAGAACGTCCCGTTTCAGCGCCGTTGTCTTCGCGCGTTGTACACGGTGTCGGGCAAAAAGCCAGTACCGCCCGCTGCTTTACATAAACGATGGTCGATTGCGAAAACAAGCTTTTACCCGTTTGAAAAGTGAGCATCCGTCATGTGCTAACAAGCTGATCAGTAACGTGATGGAATAAGATGAGTTGGAAAAATCGTAATCGTGCAAAACATGTGACTGCTACCTTGCGTTGGAGAGAAAAACGACGCGAGGCCGGTTTATGTATCTGGTGCGGAAAATTTCGCGAGCGCGGCAACTTCTTATGCAATCGACACATTGAAGAATCTCGGGTTTTAGCGAGAATACGCAGCAGGAAAATATATAGAAAAATGAACTGCTGCTCAGTCTGTCTGCTACCTGGGCACAACATCCGAACGTGCGACAAGGTGGCCCGGCGACAGCCAGAGTTACTCGTCCCGCCGGACGATTATGCTAATTCTTCCGGAGGATGTCTTTAAAGGGTCTTTTTCAAAGAAGATTCTTGAGATACCTTCGGTTTTATCCATAATCCTTTAGACATGATGCGAATTTTGAAATCAGGATCCGCTCCAGCGCAAGATTCTGCATGCTTTAGATTGTTGAAATAAAACAACGGGACAAACACACCGTCCGGAGTATAGGAACCGAGTGCATAATGACCCAGCCGGCGTACAGTTTTTGTTGTTCGGCCGCTTCCTATTTCGAATAGTGCCTCTTGCTCGAGGAACCCGGAACAATTCGACGGTCTCATCTCCAGAGATGGAGCATTCTTTTCCTCCGGCTGCGAAATCTCATTTTGATCGATTCCGGCCTGTTGGCCGGAAGAACCAGCGGGAATAAAATTCTTGATCTCGTCAATTCTTTGTTCTTGTCTCGACCTGGAGCAAGAAGCAAGAACCAGCAACGAGTAATAAATTATAACTATCCAATTCTTCATATAAACTGTTACCTAAAATAGATAGAGATCTCCGTCCATAAACAGTAAATTTTGATCCAAGTAGGAGCGATGAAATGAGTGACCTGTCCCAGGAGCAAATTACGCAGCAACTTGAAGAATTGCGGAGCCGGGTATCTGACTTAAATGAATGGCGCGCAATCGGCGTGTTGGCGAGGACGCTGAGGCATCTTCTTGCCATTGTGGATAAACATGATCAGCTAAAATCCTCCTTGCGGGAGGCGATTGCCTTGCTTACGACGCAAGGCGTCGGCGTACCCTCTGTACGGGGTGAATATGGGTGGCATGAAGATTCGGAGTGGCTGGCCCGTCGTGACGCGCTTGAAAAGACACATCATAATATATAATCTGACGATCCATGGCATATACTAACGAATGGATTGACCCATTTTGGAATTCTGACCCGGAGATGGGTCGGCATCAATTTATCAAACTTAATTACGTTCCAGATGGCTATATTCCTGAACATTATCCTGGCGATCAATGGACATTCTACCAATGCTCAATGTGCGGATACGTAATTAAATTCAATTATAACATATCAAAAACATACGGCTATGAAAAAATGATTCCTTTGCCCGTGTGGGGACCGCACTGTATTGCTCGGCAAATTCGATTTGTGATGGATAGGTGAGATCGGCCTGACCTGACCGTATACATGCGTATGGCGAATGACCGCCGAAACGGAGAAATTACGATGAACGACCCCCAGGTTTCTGCAACCGCAACACCTCTTCCCGATTCACGTCCCAGCAGGGTGACTGAAGACCCTCAGTTCAAGGTGATGGCCAAGCTCAAGCCTAACAAGGCTGGCGGTGAATGCCTATGCTTCACGATCAACATGGGCATTCTCGACCTCATTTGTATCGCCAACGTCCCCGGTGAAGGCGATTCCCAGGCGCCAGTTTACGTCAAGTTCCACGTTCACGGAGACGAACGGTCTGAGCTTCCGCAGCGCACCATCACGGCCGTGATCAAGGAAAATCGAATTGGAGGGGAACTGCTGACGTTCGACCTGCTATTCGGCTTCATGAAGCTGTCATGCATCGCCAACGTCCCCGAAGAGGGACAGGACATAGCACCGGTTTACGTGAAGGTGAAAGTCAACGAGAAGCGGGCTCCGAAGTGGAAGCGTGATTGAAACGCTCTGACGTGGAGGAGTTATGAGGTTGACCGCCCATCCTGGAGCTAAAGTTTTAATTTCAGCAATCAAGATACCTCATGGATTAACTTGGCGACCCGAAAATTTGTCCTTACCACAAGTCGGAGAACTTCTTGAAATTGAAAATCAATTTGATGATCCGAAGGATCGTTTACGAGCAAAGGAAGAATCATCCGCTTGGCAAATATTGATAAATGACCAGACATACCGTGCATGGGAGGAAGATTTTGAGGTAATTTCCGAAGAAGAATTTCTGGTCAGAAAAACGATGGAAAGCTAACTGCAGATCCTCCGGGTTGCGCGGTACGCGCGGGCGGAGGTGTTCATGCGGGTTTGCACAATTTGTAATGGAGAATACGACGAGAATTCACGCGCCAAACAGCTGGCGGGCGGAAAGCTCATTCACTGTCCCGATTGCTCCAGGGAAACAGCCGTCAAATTCGTCGCCGTCTCTAACGCGGCTGGCAAAACGGCAGGTTTGGAAATCTTGGCGTTCGAATCGGAGGACGATAAGAGGAAGTATCTCAGGTACTGGCACGCTGTCACGGGTGCGAATAAGTCGAAAATGTGCCAGATTCACGGGGCTCCTTGCCCGCCTGGTGTACGATTTAGAAAAGTTGCTGAGAATGCCGCCAATTTGAACCATAAGGGGAACGCATAATGAAACCGTCAACATCGAGAGAATCTGGGTGGAAAACTCCTATCGTGAAAAATCCGAAAGAGTTTAAATCCTAAGCCAGGCCGAGATCGTGTCCGATCGCGCGTACCGGCGATCGGAGGTGCCACATATGCCCACTCTTCTTCCTGGACAGGTTATCGAGGTACAAGGTTCCGCGAGAGATCCGTATAAAGTCAAGTGCCACGAAGACAGGATGATTTCGTGCACCTGTCCCGGTTGGAGAAATTCGCCAGGAGCGGTATCGCAGAAGGTCTGTAAGCATACTCGCCCCTATTTGACTGGTGCGCCGGTTTCCACTCCAACACCGGCTGTGCAGACTGCCACGTCTAAGACGGCTGGAGGCACCAGCCGTGGAAACTGTCTGCTCGCGCACGATTGGGACGGCGAAATGGATCCGACAGGGTGGTGGCTTTCCGAAAAACTAGACGGCGTAAGAGCGTTGTTTGACGGCAAGAACTTCTGGTCCCGACAGAACGCAGTGACCAAGAAGAGTAACATGTTCAACGCCCCCGATTGGTTTAAGGTCGGGCTGAGCCACCCGACGGATGGCGAATTGTACATGGGACACCGGCTCTTTCAGAAGACTTGTTCAGCTGTCAAGAACGGAGATAGCAGCTGGAAGCAAGTTCATTATATGGTGTTCGATGCACCCGAGATGGGTGGCAAGTTCGAAGACCGCATGGAGGCTTTGAGGGTGTTCGCCAAGACGTGGCCTTCTCACGTACAGCTCGTCGAACAGGAAATCTGCACCGGGAAAGATCATTTGTTCGAACGTCTACATGCCGTAGAAGCTCTTGGTGGAGAAGGTATGATGCTCCGCAAGCCTGGTTCTTTGTACGAGATCGGCCGTAGTCATACAATTCTCAAGGTAAAAAACTTTTTTGACACTGAGTTTCTAGTAGTGGGGCATACCGTCGGCAAGGGCAAATACCAAGGAATGGTGGGCGCACTCGAATGCACCACCATCGCCGCAACACTCACGGTGGGTGGCAAAACGGTTGTGGTCCCGCAGGGCGTCCACGTGAAAGTGGGGAGCGGCCTGACGGACGCACAGCGAAGGAATCCCCCATCTATTGGAAGCGTAGTGAAGGGACGTTTTTTGGAATTGACTGATGACAGCGTGCCCCGCAACCCGAGCTTTGCTGGAGAACGGGAATGAGCGGACTTCAACAATTCATGCGATTGACAGCTGGTATGCTCCAGGTCAAAGCCAGACCTGGATTTGATTACAGCAGTGTGTATGAGTACGTCTTGAAAAATGGGCAAGATTATTCATCACAAGTTATGACAGATATTGAGGTTAAAAGATTGGAACGCGCGGTCAAGCGTTATAGACGGGATTTTCCTATCAAACAATGCTTCTATAACAGTCAAATGCTCCTGACGTTCGGATTTGATCAGTCCGACGAAAACGACGTTTTCTATGTCGAAGGTTACAGCAACGCAATCATCCCGATTCAACACGGCTGGCTGAGCCTAAATGGCAAAGTCATCGATCTGACCATGCGCTTGAACAAATTCGACGGACCGTTTACAAGAAAGCTAAAGAGTAACAAATTCAAGGACCGGGTCATTGGCGAATTCCCGGACAATCGTGAGTATTTCGGAGTGAAATTCACCCGCTCCCAGGTGCAACAATTTATGTTGCAAACTGAAACCGCTGGAAGCATGATTGATGATTGGGAGCGGGGTTATCCCCTACTAAAGAGTGCATAATGATAGCTAATCAAACTGATCATAAATTCAAAATTCTTTATGATGGTACTACTATCTCAACTATTCAGTGTAACATTTGTTGTACCAAGTTTGTCGTAGATCTTAACAACAACGAAATTCTCGGCCGTTTTCCTGATTTCATGTTTGATTGTAAACACATGCAGGTTTTAATGGTTCTTAACACGTGATCTGAGATCCGACTGATCGGAGCGTAAGCTCCGGGCGGAGGTGTCATTTGCTTTATACTGCCAACGCGCTAGATGAATTGGCGGAAAAAAAGTGTTCTGAAGGTTGCCGTGAAAAGTTGAAAAAACTCGCTATCAATTATCTTCCAGAAGTTGACCCTATCACATTTATGAGAGGCATGCTGTATTCCTCCATTGCCACTGAGGGATGCGGTCCGAAAACTGTTACGGCGGTGATAATTAATAGAGGAATTTTGATTTTCGATAAAACCGGGGACGAAGTTTTCAAACTTATGTCTGAAATTACTAAACAAGGGATGGTAACTCCACGGCGTGTCCTCATCAAAATGGCCTTGAGCCGGTTTACGAATTTCACTAAAGAACTAAATCATAGAAAATCTCAAGCTCAGAAATTCATAAATAAAAGTGATCCTTTTATTCAAAAGTGGATTAATTTTAATATACCGAAGATTATAACTACCCGTCTAGAATTCATGGCTATCTTTGCCAAGATTAATCAAAATGAATGTCAAAGATACAACGACCTTAAAATTTTCATGGAAAGAACAGACCTTGATGATTCGATTATCGCTGAAGCATGGTCTTTACTAGAAGTTCAACAAGTTATGGATGGTTAAAGAATTACACAGATCGGCGAGTGCGGAGCGTAAGATCCAGGCGGAGGTGTTACCGTGAATTGTGTTATAACTATTGAAGGAAAAAAGGGCAGACAAGGTTGGACAACCAATACCAAAACCGGTCCCGTCAAGAATTTTATTAAAGACCTCGAGGCATATTACAGAGGGATATATGAACATTGCTTGAAATGTCCAATATGTGACCCAAATGAAATCTTGCTAGCCTTTCTCAAGAATCGAGACGCCAGACACAATGGTTTGACATCAGATTTGATTATCAAGATGGCACTTAAATATGAACAAAACGTTAAAAACGTGAAGCGTGAAATTGTGAATGATTATGTAGCTAGAGCGGCTTCGACAAATATTATCATCAATCATTCTAATAGATTTACTCGTAACGAACTTTTGGCAGCATTCAAACAATCTCAATTAATCGGCGTTTTCATAACCCCTCCCGGATCACCGTGGATTATCAATATGGATAATTTTGAACCGAAGAATTTCAAACATTTTAATCTGATAAAGGGAATTATTTGTGTAATCCAGTCGTTGGGAAGCATCCCCGATGACGATTACGAATTTGACAAGTTGGTGGGTATTGCGGAGGTAATGGACGCATGACCACTGACTTTTTCGAATTCCAAAAGGCTCCCATTTTTCTCATTCAGCAACCGACTACCAAAAATGTCAGAGAATCCATCGTCTTGCATTCAAATTTTAATAACCATGTGAATTTTATTTTGATTAAAAGATGTTTTCTATCTTCAATCCGTAGACATAACTATTACGAGCTCTTCAAATTGAAAGCATCTCAATTCGCTCTTGAATTGGATGAACGGCAATTTACTAATGTGTTGCTCAAACAACATTGTGGGAAATGGGAGCCGGCAAAATCAAAAATCAAGCTGAGATTTGATCATATATTTAATTTGGATCCTGACAATCCTGAAACAGTCAATCATTTCTTCGAAAATGTAACATTTTCTGGAGGAA
>Ga0214473_10001424_pt1 | contig 31626 bp, 31 predicted proteins | sample RVTome_7_FD_203509 | JGI IMG/M metagenome (GOLD analysis project Ga0214473, IMG submission 203509) | Soil microbial communities from uranium-contaminated site in the Upper Colorado River Basin, Wyoming, United States - RVT98D197 | ecosystem: Environmental > Terrestrial > Soil > Contaminated >...
CTCGTCCGCTTCCGTCCCGACAAGGCGCCGAAGCAATGCACCTTCGAACAGATCGAGTCGCAGAAGCTGCCCAGAAACGTCAAGCTTTTGCTCACGTGAGGGGCATGGCGGCCCAGCACCGGGTGTCTATCGTTCACGCCCGCGTCGGGATGCCGCGCCGCCTGACGCTGGCAGCGCCGGCGCTTAACCCCTAACGCCTCCCGTCCAGATTTCACGCTTGTTCAAGGCCTTGGCGCGAGTTGGTACCTCGCCCGGCAAGGCGATCATGCAACGCTGTCGCGCGACGCTAGGTCTCGCGACATTCTTGCGCGGGTTCCGGCCAAACGCCGGCCGGGTTGGGAGCGTTGGTTGGGCGCCTTGGAGAGGAAATCTTCAAGGAGGAGATGTCTCAACTCTGAAGGAGTGATCCGATGAAGAAATATGTGATTGCCGGACTGTTGATCGCCGGCCTGACGACCCCTGCCCTTGCCGCCCAGTACTATGTCGCGCAGAACACGAGCAGCCATAAGTGCTCGATCGTGTCGCACAAGCCCGACGGCAAGACGCTGACCATGCTCGGAGCCGACGGCTTCAAGACAAAGTCCGAGGCCGAGAGCGCGCTCAAGGGCATGAGCGAGTGCAAGGCATAGTCTTGGTCTAACCCCCGGGACGCGGACGCCCGGCCTCTAGCCAGGCGCCCGCTCCACTAGCCGCCTCAAAGCCCCGCTGACTGCGACGTCCCCAAGGGCTTTGAGGCGGTCTTATTCTATCAGTTCAGAGAGGTTGGGGGTAGGCGCCGGGTAGAGCCGATAGCGGCGCGGGCGCACGGAGATGCGGCCCGAGACATTGAGGCGGTAATCGGCGGGAAGCTCGATCTCGATGTGGTCGCGGCGATCCCCGACCTCAAGCTCGACGCGGCGGGCGCCACCGTGGCGCCTTAGTGCCGATACGACACCGACAATGGCACCGGGCAGGTCGCTGCCCACCTCCACCTCGTCGGGGCGGAAGAAGAGTTGTGCCGGACCGTTAGGGATTTTCCCCGAGGCGACATCGAGCGGATGCTCATCGAGCCAGACCTTGCCCTGCTCGACCTTGACCGGCAGCACGCTCGATTCCCCGATGAAGGAGAACACGAAGGGCGAGTTTGGCTCGTCGTAGATCTCATCGGGCGTGCCGATCTGCTCGATCTTGCCTTGGCTCATCACCACCACGCGGTCGGCAAGCTCGATCGCCTCTTCCTGGTCGTGCGTGACGAACACGGTGGTGTGTCCGGTCTTGTCATGAATCTCGCGGAGCCAACGGCGAAGATCGCGGCGTACCTTGGCGTCGAGCGCGCCGAAGGGCTCATCCAGCAGCAGCACGCGCGGCTCGATGGCGAGCGCGCGGGCGAAGGCCACGCGCTGGCGCTGACCGCCGGAAAGCTGCGAGGGATAGCGCTTCTCCAAGCCTGAAAGCTGGACCAGGTCGAGAAGCTCGAGCGCGCGCCGCCTGATCTCTTTCCGGCTTGGGCGGCGCGAACGCGGCCGTACGCGCAGGCCGAAGCCGATATTGTCGAGCACCGTCATGTGACGGAAGAGCGCGTAGTTCTGGAACACGAGCCCGACATTGCGCTCCTTCACCGTGAGCTTCAGGGCGTCCTCGTTATCGAACAGGACCCGGCCCGAGTTCGGGATGTCGAGACCGGCAAGAATTCTCAACAGCGTGGTCTTGCCCGAGCCCGAGGGCCCAAGCAGCGCGACGAGCTCCCCGGGACGAATGTCGAGCGACACGCCGTGCAAGGCCGGCGTCGCGCCAAACGTCCGCACGACGTTTTCGAAAGATACCTGCATCGGCTTATCCCAGCGCGTTCCCCCCGTGAGCGGTGAGCCCACAGTCGCGTAGTTCACCTCATTTGCTACCAAAGCGTCCATGAGTTTTTCCTAGTGCCGCCCTGATGCGGAAATCTGGTCGGCGAAGCGCCATTCCAGCGCCACCTTCACAACGAGGGTGACCAGAGCAAGCAGGGCGAGCAGTGAGGCCACGGCGAAGGCCGCAGCGAAGTTGTACTCGTTGTACAGAATCTCGACATGGAGCGGCATGGTGTTGGTCTTGCCTCTGATATGGCCCGAGACCACCGACACGGCGCCAAATTCACCCATGGCGCGGGCGTTGCAGAGGATCACGCCATAGAGCAGCGCCCATTTGACGTTGGGCAGCGTCACGAACAGAAAGGTCTTCAATCCCGAGGCGCCGAGCGAGATGGCGGCCTCCTCATCGCCGATACCCTGCTCCTGCATCAGCGGCACGAGCTCGCGGGCGACGAAGGGGAAGGTGACGAAGATGGTGGCGAGAACGATGCCCGGCACGGCGAAGACGATCTGGATGCCTTCGCTTTGCAGATATGCCCCGAAATAGCCCTGGAGCCCGAACAGCAGCACATAGACGAGGCCCGAGATCACGGGGGAGACCGAGAACGGCAGGTCGATGAGCGTGTTGAGCACGCTCTTGCCGGGAAACTCGAATTTGGCGATGGCCCAGGAGGCGGCGAGGCCGAACAAGAAATTGGCCGGCACCGCGATGGCCGCGACCAGCAGCGTGAGCCGCATCGCGGCCAGCGCGTCAGGCTCGCTGATGGCCTCCCAATAGGCGCCGAGGCCGGCGCGAAGCGCTTCCGAGAAGACCGAGACGAGAGGCAAGAGCAGAAAGATCGTCAAGAACGCGACGGCGATGAGGATCAAGGCGATGCGCACTGGACGCCGCTCGGTGGTGACCGACCGGGCGCGATCCTCGGTGACGAAATCGAGACCATAGATAAGGTCGCTCATTGCCCAAACCTCCGCCGCTGCCAGGCTTGAACGAGATTGACGAATAGAATGACGGCGAAGGCGATGAACAACATGGCGGCGGCGATGGCCGTCGCTTGGGCGTAGCTGAACTCCTCGAGCCTGATGACGATGAGGAGCGGCGCGATCTCCGAGACGAAGGGGATGTTCCCGGCGATGAAGATCACCGAGCCGTACTCGCCGACCGCGCGCGCGAAAGCCAGCGCAAAGCCGGTGAGGATGGAGGGCATGAGCGCCGGCAGCATGACACGAAAGACGGTCTGGCGCCGGTTGGCGCCAAGCGACGCCGCAGCCTCCTCGATCTCGCGCTCGAAGTCCTCAAGCACTGGCTGCACGGTGCGGACGACGAAGGGCAGCCCGATGAACACGAGCGCGACACCGATGCCCAGCGGGGTATAGGCGACCTTGATGCCGAGCGGTGCGAGCCAGCTGCCGATCCAGCCATTGGGAGCGTAGATGGCGGTCAACGCGATGCCCGCCACCGCCGTCGGCAGCGCGAAGGGCAGATCGACGATGGCATCCAGCACCCGCCGGCCAGGGAAGCGATAGCGGATCAGAACCCAGGCAACGATCACGCCGAAGACGACATTGATGGCGGCGGCGATGAGGGAGATGACAAAGCTCACACGCAGCGCGGCGAGCGTGCGCGGAGCCGTGACGATCTCCCAAAAGCCGCTAAACCCCAGCGACGCCGTCTTGAGGATCAGCGCGGCGAGCGGGATAAGGACGATCAGGCTCAGATAGGTCAAGGTGAAGCCGAGCGCCAACCCGAAACCCGGGAGGGCGCTCGGCCGCTTCAACGCCAGGCCGCGGGCGCCGGCCATGTGCGTTATCCTCAGTTCGATTTTGGCTGATAGATCTGATCGAAGACGCCGCCGTCGTCGAAGTGCTTGGCTTGCGCCTTCGCCCATCCGCCGAACAAGGGATCGTCGATCGAGACGAGCTTCACGTCGGCAAAGCGCGCAAGATCTTTCGGATCAGCCGATCTGGGATCGGACGGACGATAATAATGATGGGCGATGATCTTCTGCGCTTCCGGCGCATAGAGGAAGTTCACATAGGCCTCGGCCACTTTGCGGGTGCCCTTGGCGTCGACCACCTTGTCGACGATGGTGACCGGAGGCTCCGCCTTGATCGAGAGCGAGGGGACCACGACCTCGAACTGATCGGGACCGAGTTCCTGAATGGCCAAGAACGCCTCATTCTCCCAAGCGAGGAGAACGTCGCCGATGCCACGCTGCGCGAAGGTGGTGGTGGAGCCCCGGGCGCCGGTATCGAGCACCTGCACACGGGCATAGAGGTTCTTGACGAACTCCTTGTCCTTCTCCTCGTCGTGCCCGTACTTGCCGTCGGCGAAGGCCCAGGCCGCGAGATAATTCCAGCGGGCGCCGCCCGAGGTCTTCGGGTTGGGCGTGATCACCTCGACACCCTCTTTGAGGAGATCATCCCAGTCCTTGATCCCTTTGGGATTGCCCTTACGGACCAGGAAGACAATGGTCGAGGTATAGGGCGATGAATTATTGCCGAGGCGCTTATGCCAATCGGCGTTGATCAGGCCGGCCTTGGCGATCTGGTCGATGTCGCCCTGAAGGGCAAGCGTCACGACGTCGGCTTGCAGGCCGTCAACGACGGCGCGGGCCTGCTTGCCGGACCCGCCGTGCGACTGCTCGATAATGACCGTCTCCCCGGTCTTGGCCTTCCAATCCTTGATGAAGGCCGCATTGAAGTCCTTGTAGAACTCGCGGGTCGGATCGTAGGAGACGTTGAGCAGGGTCGTATCGGCGAGCACGGCGCTCGACGCGAAGGCTGTGAAGATAATGACCGCGCCGGCGGCAAGGGTGCTTCGAAGACTCGTCATAGCTTGATCTCCTCTGAAATAACACCCAAAACTCTATCTGTTTAGTAGTGTTTATCAAGGGGCGACCATTCCATAATTCGACGAGGCAGAAACACCCCGGCCTAATGAACGACCGTCGGAGGAAAATAGTTTCCCCAGACGGGCCCACCGGCCAGCTATCGGAAAAACCCCTTTAGGGTATGCGGCTAGGCAGCCCCCGCCTCGATCCGCTCAGGCGCGGCGATGGCGTCGGCGATGCTGGTGCGGTCCAGCACTTCCCGGGCCGAGGTTGCGACTCTGGCAAAGACGCGCCTGATTTCGCAGTCTTCCTCGGTGCGACAGTCGGCGCAGCGCCGATAGGCGATGCGGCTCAAGCAGGGCAAGGGCGCGATCGGGCCGTCGAGGATCCGCAAGACCTGACCGAAAGTAATCTGGCTGGCCGGCATCAGCAGGGCATAGCCGCCAAACTTGCCGCGCTTGCTCATGACGATGCCGTGGCGCTTCAGCTCGAGCAGGATCTGCTCCAGGAATTTGCGCGGAATCCGCTCCTTCGCCGCGATCTCGCCGATCATCATCGAGTCGCCGGCGCGGGCGAGCGCGACCAGGGCGCGGAGGGCGTATTTGGCTTTTTGTGAGATCACCTTGGGAAACTGTTCCCGAAACTCTATCTAATTGATCGGGTAAATAGCCGCTTTGGCCCCGTAAGGCAATGTGCAGTAGCGCGATTCCCACCGGTGGTAACCCTTGACGAGGGCGGCGCCCGTGTCCAACAAACGGGGCATGGCTCAAGCCCCTGACCAGCCGTTGCCTAAGAAGCTCCATATCAAGACGTTCGGCTGCCAGATGAACGCCTACGATTCCGAGCGCATGGCCGAGGCGCTCGAACGGCAAGGCTACGCGCTGACCGAGGATGCGGCCGAGGCCGACCTCGTCATTCTCAACACCTGCCACATCAGGGAGAAGGCGGCGGAGAAGGTCTATTCCGAGCTCGGGCGCATGCGCCTGGCCAAGGAGCACCGGAGGAGCCAGGGCCTCGACACAATCATCGCGGTCGCGGGCTGCGTCGCCCAGGCCGAAGGGCGTGAGATCATGGCCCGCGCCCCTGCCGTCGATATCGTGGTCGGACCGCAGAGCTATCATCGCCTCGCCGATCTCGTTGGCGAGGCATCCGCAACGGGCAGCCGCCCCGTTGCAACGGATTTCCCGGCCGAGGATAAATTTGCGCATCTGCCGGAGCGCTCGCGTGGCAAGGTCCAGGCTTCCGCCTTCGTCACCGTGCAGGAAGGCTGCGACAAGTTCTGCACCTTCTGCGTGGTGCCCTACACAAGAGGCGCCGAATTCTCGCGCGCGCCTTCAGAGATCGTGGCCGAGGTGGAGCGGCTCGCTACCAGAGGGGTGCGCGAGATCACGCTGCTTGGGCAGAACGTGAATGCCTATCACGGCGCCGGCCCCGATGGGCGCCCCTGGACGCTGGCCAAGCTGCTGCGGCGGCTCGCGCAGGTGCCGTCGGTCGAGAGACTCCGCTACACCACGAGCCACCCGCTCGACATGGACGACGAGCTGATCGAGCTTCACGGCGACGAGCCGACGCTCATGCCCTACCTGCACCTCCCCTTCCAGGCAGGCTCAGACCGCATCCTCAAGGCAATGAACCGGAAGCACACGGCCGCCAAGTACGAAGCGGTGATCGGCAGAGTGCGCGAGGCGCGGCCCGACATCGCGCTGTCCACCGATATTATCGTCGGCTTCCCAGGCGAGACCGATCGGGATTTCGAGGCGACGATGGCGCTTGCCGCCCGCGCCCGCTTTGCCCAGGCCTTCACTTTTAAGTATAGCGCGCGGCCGGGAACGCCGGCGGCAAGTCTCGAAGACCAGGTGCCGGAAGACGTGAAGCGTGAGCGCCTCTTTGCCGTGCAGAGCCTCATCGACGGCGACCGTCATGCATTCGACCGGGCCACGGTCGGGCGCCGGCTCGACGTGCTGTTCGAAGGACGGGGGAGGAAACCAGGTCAGATCGCCGGGCGTTCACCTTATCTACAGGCGGTGCATGTAGAGGGACCCGAGGAGCTGGTCGGTCAGATTGCCGCGGTTGACATCTTGGCCTCAAGCCCGAACAGTCTCACCGGTGTCATAAAATCGGGATTTGAATGGCGCGAGCCAGTTCAGGCGGCCGAGTGACCAGCAAGGCCAGCATCCGGAAAGCATCAATGGCGCGCGGACGGGGAGCGGCGCTGAAGCGCTCTGCCGCCGCGGAAGTCAATGGTGCGGGAGAGCCGACCGTCGTGTTCTTCGACGACATCAGGCTCGTGCGCGATCTCCTTGGCGACTATGACGCAAATCTCGCCGTGCTCGAGGATCGTCTCGGGGTGGAGGCCGTGGTCAACGGCAACGCAGTCAGCTTACGCGGTCCCGAAACGTCTTGCGCCACCGCCAAGTCCGTGCTCGAACAGCTTTACGGCCGACTCGCACAAGGCGAGATGATCGGGGTCGGCGACGTGGTCGGCGCCATCCGCCATGCGCGCTCTTTCGAGCCAGACGAGAGTCTGGAGCCCGGCGCGAGCCTGCCCGAGGCGCAGCAGATCCGCACGCGGAAACGCCTGATCACGGCGCGGACGCTGGCGCAGAGCGCTTACCTCGCATCGCTTCAGCGCAACGACCTCGTCTTCGCCACCGGGCCCGCGGGGACCGGCAAGACCTATCTCGCCGTCGCCTTTGCCGCGGCGTGTTTGGAGAGCGGGAGATGCGACCGGCTGATCTTGTCGCGCCCCGCGGTCGAGGCCGGCGAGCGGCTCGGCTTCCTGCCCGGCGACATGCGCGAGAAGGTCGATCCCTATTTGCGGCCGCTCTACGACGCCCTTTATGACGTGCTGGCGCCGGAGCGGGTCGAGCGCGGGCTTGCCACCGGCGTGATCGAGATCGCGCCGCTGGCCTTCATGCGCGGCCGTACCCTGTCGCACGCCATCATCATCCTCGACGAGGCGCAGAACTGCACCTCGGTGCAGCTCAAGATGTTCCTCACCCGGCTCGGCGAGGAGAGCAAGATGATCGTGACCGGCGACCCGACCCAGGTCGACCTGCCGCCGGGCAAGGACTCGGGCCTGCTCGAAGCCATCAATATTCTGCAAGGCATCGACGAGATCGACCACATCGCCTTCACGCGGGCCGACGTGGTTCGGCGCGAACTCGTGGGCAAGATCGTCGATGCCTATGAATCCGCTCCCCTCAAGGGTGAGCGCCATGGCTGAGGGTGGCCCTAGTCGCAAAAGTTCCGCTGCTGCGGGCGTGACGCTCGAGGTCGAGATCGTGCGCCACGGAGACGCGTGGGCCGGCGAGGTGACCGACGCCGTGCTCAAGCGCGCCGCGCGGGCGGCGATCCTCGCGGCACCACGTCTCCCGCACGGGGCCTATCAGGTCACCGTCGTCCTTACCGACGACGCCGAGATGCGGAACCTCAACCGCACCTGGCGCGGCAAGGACGCGGCCACCAACGTGCTGTCCTTTCCCGCCGACGACGGGATTAGAGAGCGGGGCCTTCTGGGCGACGTCGTGCTCGCCTATGAGACCACGCTCGAGGAAGCGCGCCAGCAGAACATCGCTCTCCAGGATCACGTCTCCCACCTCGTCGTCCACGGCGTGCTCCATTTGCTCGGGTTCGATCACGCGGAGGACGAGGCGGCGGAGCTGATGGAAAGTTTCGAGCGGACGGCGCTTGCCTCTCTCGGTATCGCCGACCCTTACGCCGAGGACGCTGAGCCTGCGGAGGTGTCATCGTGAGCAACACCCCCATCGCCGAAAACGACGTTCCGGCCGAGGAGGCCCGCCAGACCGACGAGGAGGTATCCTGGTTCGAGCGCCTGCTCGCTACTTTCGGTCTCGGCGAGGAGCCGGACCTGCGCGAGCTGATCGAGGACGCTCTCGCCCGCAGCAAGAGCGACACCTTGAGCGCTCAGGAGCGCAGCATGCTGCGCCGCATCCTCCGCTTCGGCAAGCTTACCGTCGAGGACGTGATGGTGCCGCGCGCCGACATCATCGCGGTCGACGATAATGTGACCATCGACGAGCTGATGGGGGTGTTCCGCCAGGCGGAGCACTCGCGCCTGCCGCTTTATCACGAGACGCTCGACGATCCGCGAGGCATGATCCACATCCGCGATCTGATGTCGTGGATCACGACGCAAGCGGAAACGAGCGGAGCGGGAGGACTCGATCTCAGCAAAGTCGACCTCAAGCGCACCGTGGGCACCATGAATATCACGCGGGAGCTCCTTTACGTGCCGGGCTCGATGTCGGTGCTCGATCTCTTGCTCAAGATGCAGACGACGAGGCTCCACCTCGCGCTCGTGGTCGACGAATATGGCGGCACTGACGGGCTCGTCTCCATCGAGGATCTGGTCGAAGAGGTGGTCGGCGAGATCGCCGACGAGCACGACGTGGAGGACGAGCCGCTGATCCGCTCTGATCCTCGCCTCGGGCTGATCGCCGATGCGCGAATGCCGATCGAGGATTTGGAGAAGCAGCTTGGGATCCAGCTCGTCGCGGGCGTGCAGGAGGAGGACATCGACACGCTCGGCGGCCTCGTCTTCTCCATCGCTGGGCGCATACCGGCACGGGGCGAGCTGGTGCGCCACCCGAGCGGCATCGAGTTCGAAGTCCTCGAAGCCGATCCGCGCCGGATCAAGCGGCTGCGCATCCATGTGCCTGCGGCCCCAGACGCGACGAAGGTCGAGAGCGAGGAGTGAAGTCTTCTCGCTCGCGGGCTGGGTTCATGGAGCGCGCCGCCACCTGGGTCGCCAGTCTCAGGGGAGCCCGCCGCGCCCTCTTCGGCGTGGCTCTCGGCGCCGTCTCCGTGCTCGCTTTCGCGCCGGTCCATGCCTGGCCGGTGCTGTTCCTCACTTTCGGCGCGCTCGTCTGGCTGCTCGACGGCTGCCACGCCCATCGGGAAAGCCTTTCTGAGAGGCTGAAATGCGCCGGATTCGTCGGATTCTGGTTCGGCTTCGGCTATTTCCTCGCCGGCCTATACTGGATCGCCGAGGCCTTCCTGATCGAGCCCTTGCGCCACGGCTGGCTTCTGCCTTTTGTCATGACCGCGCTGCCCGGGGGCATGGCGCTTTTCTTCGCCGCGGCCTGTGCCCTCGCCATGCTGCTCTGGTTGCCGGGAGCGGGCCGGGTGTTCGCCTTGGCGATCGCGCTCGGCGTTGCCGAGTTGGCCCGCGGCCATGTGCTGACAGGCCTCCCCTGGAATCTCATCAGTTATGGGCTTCTCGGCACGCTGCCCTTGATGCAGCTCGCGGCCCTTTTCGGGGTCTATGCCTTAAGCCTCCTTGCCGTCCTCCTGTTCGCCAGCCCGGCTGCCATCTTCGCGCCGTCAGGCACCCATCTCGCTGGACGCAAAGGGACGGTGGCGCTTGCCTCCCTGCTCGTGCTTCTGCTCGGGCTTGGCTATGTGTGGGGAGAGCGGCGGCTCGCCTCGGCTGCGCCCGACAGCACCGGTCTTCGCCTGCGCATCGTCCAGGCCAATGTCGATCAGGCCGATAAATGGGCCCCTGAGAACAGCGCCGAGATCTTCACCGACTATCTCGATCTCACCAAGTCGGGCGGCCTCGACGGCATCAATATCGTGATCTGGCCTGAGACGGCCGTCCCCTTTCTCCTCGCCGATGCTCCCGATGCGCTTCTCGCCATCGGCGCCGCGCTACCGGAGGAGACCTCTTTGCTGGTGGGCTCGGCCCGGTTCGTCGAGGAGCGGGATGCGCAAGGCGAGCTCCGCGCTCCCCGCATCTACAATAGCCTGCTCGTCATCGACGATCAGGGCCGCGTCATTGGCGGCTACGACAAGATTCATCTCGTCCCATTCGGCGAGTATCTCCCCTTCCAGGACTTCCTCGAGAGTCTCGGCATCATGCAGCTCACCGGGGTGCGCGGCGGCTTCAGCGTTGGAGGAGGTCCGCGGCTTCTTGCGATCCCGGGTGCGCCGCCGGCAAGCCCGCTGATCTGCTATGAGATCATCTTCCCCGACGAGGTCACCGAGAAAGCGTCGCGGCCGGGCTGGCTGCTCAACATCACCAACGACGCCTGGTTCGGATCGAGCGCCGGCCCCTACCAACATTTTCATCAAGCTCAGGTCCGCGCCATCGAACAGGGCTTGCCGGTCGCCCGCGCCGCCAATACCGGCATCTCGGCAGTGATCGATGCATACGGACGAATTCTCGCCGAGATCGGTCTCGGCGAGAAAGGCGTCATCGATGCGGAGTTGCCCAAAGTGGGCCCGAAGACGCCCTTCGTTCAGTTCGGAATCGTTCTCGAAGTCTCGGCGTTGGCGCTTGCGCTGGCGGGTTGGCTCGCCTGCCGCGTGCATCTGCTAAGATGAACGGGCATCGGGAATCGAGGTGCGACTCATGCATGCTTGACGGGGGTAAACCGCACCCCTATGAACGTCGCGCGAAGGGAACATTCTCATCAAGACCGTGAATTACCTTCTTCTTTTCTGAACCCATGATGAGTCAGAGTGAGCGAATGGCAGGCAAAAAGCCTAACCCGGTTGACACGCATGTCGGAAGCCGAGTGCGATTGCGCCGGATGCTGCTTGGCATGAGCCAAGAGCGTCTCGGCGATAGCATGGGACTGACCTTTCAGCAGGTGCAAAAGTACGAGAAGGGTGTGAACCGCATCGGCGCAAGCCGGCTGTTCCAGATCTCGAAGATCCTCGATGTCCCCGTGCAGTTTTTTTTCGAGGAGGCCCCGCATATCGGTGATGGAAGCCCGGCGCGGGGAATGGCCGAGCCCGACTCGGAAACCTTCATCCTCGAATTCCTGAATAGTCGCGAAGGGCTCGAGCTGAACCGCGCCTTCGTCAAGATCGGCGATGCCAAGGTCCGCAAGAGCGTCGTCGACCTGGTGCGGGCCTTGGGCGCAAGCAGCGGCACTCCCTAAATCGCGGTTGGTTGAGCGCGGGGGATTGACCTTAGCCTCAATGGTTGCAAGAACCGGGCGCTATCCAGGCCGCCCGGCCTTCCTTTTTGAACAGGGGGTACTCAAGTGTCGCGGGCAAATTACCTCTTCACCAGTGAATCGGTGTCCGAAGGTCATCCCGACAAAGTCTGCGACCGTATCTCCGATGCGGTGGTCGATCTCTATCTCGCCGCCGATCCGCTTTCGCGAGTCGCCATCGAGACGCTGGTCACGACCAACCGCATCGTCATGGCGGGCGAGGTGCGCGGGCCCGAGAGCGTGACGCCCGAGCTGATCGAGGCGGCGGCGCGGCGCGCGGTGCGTGAGATCGGCTACGAGCAGAAGGGGTTTCATTGGGACCTCGCCGAGTTCCAGAACTACGTGCACGAGCAATCCGCCGACATCGCGCTTGGCGTCGATCCCAACGCCGAGAAGCAGAAGGAAGAGGGCGCCGGCGATCAGGGCATCATGTTCGGATTTGCTTGTCGCGAGACCGAGCCGCTTATGCCCGCGCCGATCTTCTATGCCCATCGCATCCTGCACGAGATGGCCAAGGCGCGGCACACAGGCCGCACGCCGGAGCTTGGTCCCGACGCCAAGAGCCAGGTGACGCTCGCCTATGAGAACGGCAAGCCGGTGCGCGCCGATGCGATCGTGGTCTCCACCCAGCATGGCGAGGATGTCAGCCAGAAGCGGGTCAAGGAGATCGTGCGGGGCTTCGTCGACGAGGTGATGCCGAAAGGCTGGGTGAACGGCTCCACCAAATTCTACGTCAATCCCACTGGGCGCTTCGTCATCGGCGGTCCCGACGGCGATACCGGCGTCACCGGACGCAAGATCATCGTCGATACTTACGGGGGCGCGGCGCCGCATGGCGGCGGCGCCTTCTCCGGCAAGGACCCGACCAAGGTCGACCGCTCCGCCGCCTACGCCGCCCGCTATCTCGCCAAGAACGTCGTGGCGGCCGGGCTCGCCGACAAATGTACGCTCCAGCTGTCCTATGCGATCGGCGTCTCGCAGCCGCTTTCGCTCTACGTGGACCTGCATGGCACGGGTAGCATCTCCGAAGAGAACCTCGAAAACGCCCTGCGTCAGGTCATGAATCTGAGCCCGCGGGGCATCAGAGAGCATCTCAAGCTCTCCCGCCCGATCTACGAGCGGACCGCCGCTTACGGCCATTTCGGGCGGCAGCCCGACAATGACGGCGGTTTTTCCTGGGAACGGCTCGATCTCGTCGAGCCGATCCGCGCCGAGCTTTCGTAGGGTGGACAAAGGCGCTGAGGCGCCGTGCCCACCATGTTCGGTTCGACGTGGGCAACGGCCAAGCCGTTGCCCACCCTATGGTCTAGCCCAATGACCGAGATCAGGCCGCTCAGGTCCTATGGCAGGCGCAAGGGCAAGGCCTTGAGCGCGCGGAAAGAGCGTCTACTGGGCGCGCTCCTGCCGCTTCTCCGCCTCGACCTCAAAAGCCCGCCTCCTCCCCGCCTGACGGACCTGTTCGACGTCCGGGTCAAGGAGGTCTGGCTCGAGATCGGCTTCGGCTCCGGCGAGCATCTCCTGTGGCAGGCCGAGCACCATAAAGATGTCGGTTTCATCGGCTGCGAGCCCTTCGTCAACGGGGTCGCCAGCCTGCTTGGAGCTGTCGAAGATCAGGATATCAAGACCATTCGGGTCCATGACGGCGACGCCCGCGAGGTGCTCGCCTGGCTCCCCGACCGCTCAATCGGGCGCACTTTCCTGCTGTTTCCCGACCCTTGGCCGAAGAAGCGCCAACTGAAGCGGCGGCTTCTCTCGCCCGGCACAATAAGGGAGCTTGCCCGCGTGCTTCGCCCCGGCGGCGAGCTCAGATTTGCGTCCGACAGCGGCGACTATGCCGCGGAGGCGCTTCTTCTGATTGGTCAAAGCGGCGCCTTTAGCTGGCTGGCGATGGGCCCGTCGGATTGGCGTGAGCGTCACACCGACTGGCCCGAGACCCGCTATGAACGCAAGGCCTTGAGCGAAAGCCGGAAACCAGCCTATCTCAGATGGCGCCGTATCTGAGCAATGAGGAGCAACAAATGCGCGCGGCCATCATTGCTGTCATCATCCTGGTCCTGCAGGCTGCGACCCCGGCGAACGCCGATATTGTCACCACCTGCTACAGCGACTGCGAGACGGAGACCGACTCGAATCCCGACTTCAAGGCCTGCCTTGCCCGCGCGGCCAACAAGGCCGACCGGTTGCTCAACAAGAGCTACAAGACGCTGCAAGATGCGATCCGCAATGCGGCCAAAGAGATGAACCAGAGCCCCGACCCGCAGCTCGCCGCGCTCACGTCCCTACAGAAGCAATGGATCGACTATCGCGACGCAAATTGCGCCTTCGAGGACGAACTCGCCTTCGGCGGCACGGCGACCGGCGGCAACTATTCGGGATGCCTCTGTTCGCTCAGCTACGAACGCATCAACGATTTCGACCGCATCCGGGCGCAGGTGATCGGGGAGTAGCCCCTCCCTACACAGGTTAGGATCCTGCTACGGGCGGCCTTTCTCGCCTCGAAGGCCGCTTGAAACCTTGAGAAAAGCTCGTATATTAGCGGCGAACTCATGATTGGTTTGATCAGGAGTGGGCCCTCGCCCGCTCCTTTTTATTAGGCTCATCGCGTCCTCGCGCTTGGGGCGAGGATCACGGCCCGCAACCGATGTCGAGCGCTAGCGCCAACGCCGATCGCCGCTTCGTCCGCGAGACGGGCCCGGCGCAGGCGATCGCCGACCTCGCCGAGCCCGTGCTCGAGGAGCTCGGCTTTCGCCTGGTCAGGATCAAGGTCTCTGGCCGCGACGGAGGAACGGTGCAAATCATGGCCGAAAGGCCTAACGGCGAAATGACCGTCGAGGATTGCGCGACCATCAGCCGGAGACTGTCGCCCGTGCTCGACGCCTACGACCCGATGCCGGGGCAGTATCGTCTGGAGGTCTCCTCCCCCGGCATCGACCGGCCGCTGGTCAGGCCGAGCGACTTTGCGTTATGGGCGGGTCATGAAGCCAAGGTAGAGCTCAAGGAGCTGGTTGACGGACGCAAGCGCTTCAGGGGCCTGATCGAGGACGTGGTCAAGGACGAGGTGCGCCTCAGAATCGAGCTGGAAGGCAAGGCCGAGCCGGTCACGATCGGCCTTCCCTTCTCGCTCATCAACGAGGCGAAGCTCGTGGCCGATATCGGGAGCTTCAGGGCCGACCTTGCGGGCAAAAAGCCCGCACATTGAGTTCAAGCGCGGTGCGCGCGCGGTTGAGACGCGCGGGCCCGCAAGACCGTAACGATTGGAGGCTAAAGAGATGGCTCAGGCAGGCGTAAGCGCCAACAGGCTGGAGCTTTTGCAGATCGCCGACGCGGTGGCGCGCGAGAAATCGATCGACCGCCAAGTGGTCATCACCGCCATGGAGGACGCGATCCAGAAGGCGGCGAAATCCCGCTACGGCAGCGAGAACGAGATCAAGGCCGAGGTAGACCCCAAGACCGGCGAGATCAGGCTCGCCCGGCTCCTCGAAGTGGTCGAGGACGTCACCATGGAAGCAACCCAGATCTCGCTCGCGGAGGCGCGCGGCCGCAATCCGGCAGCGCAGGTCGGCGATTTCATCGCCGAGCCCCTGCCCCCGCTCGATTTCGGCCGCGTAGCGGCGCAGAACGCCAAGCAGGTGATCGTGCAGAAGGTGCGCGAGGCCGAGCGCGAGCGCCAATTCGACGAATACAAGGACCGGGTCGGCGAGATCGTCAACGGCATCGTCAAGCGGGTCGAATACGGCAACGTCATCGTCGATCTCGGCCGGGCCGAGGCCATCGTCCGCCGCGACGAGACCCTGCCGCGCGAGAATTTCCGCTATGGCGATCGCATCCGCGCCTATGTCTACGACGTGCGCCGTGAGCAGAGGGGGCCGCAGATCTTCCTCTCCCGCACCCATCCGGAATTCATGGCCAAGCTGTTCGCCCAAGAAGTGCCGGAGGTCTATGAGGGCATCGTCACCATCAAGTCGGTGGCGCGCGATCCCGGCAGTCGCGCCAAGATCGCGGTGGTGTCGCGGGACGCCTCGATCGACCCCGTGGGCGCCTGCGTCGGCATGCGGGGCAGCCGCGTGCAGGCGGTGGTGAACGAGCTGCAAGGAGAGAAGATCGACATCATCCAGTGGTCGCCCGACGCGGCGACCTTCATCGTCAACGCCCTGGCGCCGGCCGAGGTGGTCAAGGTCGTGCTCGACGAGGATGCCGAGCGTATCGAGGTCGTGGTGCCGGACCAGCAGCTGTCGCTCGCTATCGGGCGCAAGGGCCAGAATGTGCGGCTCGCTTCCCAGCTCACCGGCTGGGACATCGACATCATGACGGAAGCCTCCGAATCGGAGCGGCGCCAGGCTGAGTTTGCCGAGCGCTCCTCGACCTTCATGGAAGCGCTCGACGTGGACGAGGTCATCGCCCAGCTGCTCGCCTCCGAGGGCTTCAGCTCGGTTGAGGAAGTCGCCTTTGTCGAGCCCTCGGAGATCGCTTCGATCGAAGGCTTCGACGAGAACACCGCCGCCGAGATCCAGACCCGCGCGCGCGAGCATCTGGAGAAGCTCGAGGCCGAGCTTGAGGCCAAGCGCAAGGCGCTGGGCGTCGCCGACGAACTGTCAGAGGTGCCGGGGATCAATACGGCGATGCTCGTCACCCTCGGTGAGAACAACATTAAGACGGTCGAGGACCTTGCCGATTGCGCCACCGACGACCTTGCCGGCTGGAGCGAGCGCAAGGACAAGGAGACCATTCGCCATGACGGCATCCTCGACGGCTTCGGCCTGACGAAAAGCCAGGTCGAGGACCTGATCCTGGCGGCCCGCATCAAGGCCGGATGGATCACCGAAGCCGATCTTGCGCCTGTACCCTCTGAGGCTGAAGGCGAAGAGGGCGCGGGCGCCGATGAGGGCGCCGGGGCCGGCGGCGCGGAAGCGCCCAGCGGCGCGAGCGCCTCATGAGCGGGCCAGGAGATCATCCTTGCGGCAGACGGCAGCGGAGCAAGACCACGAAGCCCATGAGGGCGGAGATGACACCGTCCGCGCTTGCGCGCTCACTCGCGCGCGGAGACCCAAGGACGAGCTGATCCGCTTCGTGCTCGGGCCTGACGGCACGATCGTCCCCGATCTTAAGGAAAAGTTGCCGGGCCGCGGGGTGTGGCTGACGGCGGCGCACGATACGGTCGCCGACGCGGCCAAACGCAACGTCTTCGCCCGGGCGTTCAAGGCCGAGGCCAAGGCTCCCGAAGGGCTTGCGGCCCAGGTCGACCGGCTCCTCGCCGAGGCGGCGCTCTCCGCGCTTTCCCTCGCCAACAAGGCCGGCGAGGCCGTGTTCGGCCATGCCAAGGTCGAGGAAGCCATCACCAAAGGCCGGGTGCTCGCCCTCATCCATGCCAAGGAGGCGGCCGACGACGGATGCCGCAAGCTTGACGGCAAAGCCCGCGGAATGGGGGACGGAAGCCCGGTTCCGGCGGTCCGCGCCCTCAGTACGGATGAATTGGGTTTGGCATCAGGGCGGACAAATGTGATACATGCTGCCCTCATCCAGGGTGGAGCGGCTCGGAAATTCCTCGCGGCGGCCGCGCGCTTAGAGCGCTACCGCAAGGGCAGAGCCGCATTTGCAAGCCAAAATGGATCGGATACGGACAAGGAATGAGTGAGACCAACGAGACTGAAGGCAAGACCGCTCGCGGAGGGCGCAAGATGACGCTCAACGTGCGTCGGACGGTGGAGTCCGGCCATGTGCGGCAGAGCTTCAGCCATGGGCGCTCGAAGTCCGTTCTGGTCGAGAAGAAGAAGCGCCGGTCGATCGGCTCGGAGGCGGCGCAGCCCGTCGAAGAAGCCAAGCCGGCACCGCGCGAGGCCGAGGCTCCCGCTCCCAAGCCGCAGCCTGAGGAGGCGCAAGCGCGCCGCGTCGGCGTCGTGCTGCCGCAGCTTTCCGAAGACGAAAAGGACGCGCGCACGCGCGCGCTCGCCGACGCGCGCCAGCGTGAGGCTGTCGAGCGCGAGAGGGCGAAGCAGTCGGCAGTCCTCCAGGTCGTGACGGAAGAGCAGCGAGCGAAAGAGCGCGACGAGGCCGACGAGCGAAAGCGCAAAGAAGACGAAAGGCACGAGGCCGAGGCCAAAGCACGAAAAATCGGCGAGGAGACCGCCCGCAAGCACCTTCTCAAGGAAGAGGCGGAAGAGCCCGCCCGCACGCCGGACGCCCGTTACAAGAAGAGCCCTGTCGCGCCGCGACGCGGCGAAGAGCGCAGGGTCAGAGGCAGGCTCACCATCACCAATGCGCTCGACGAGGAGCAGCGCCAGCGGAGCCTTGCCTCGCTGAAGCGCCGCCAGGAGCGCCAGAAGAAGCAGATCACCGGGCCGCTGGCGCAGCAGAAGATCCAGCGCGAGGTTGTGGTGCCCGAGGTGATTACCATCCAGGAACTCGCCAACCGCATGGCCGAGCGGGGCGTCGACGTCATCAAATTCCTGATGAAGGACGGTGAGATGCACAAGATCACCGATGTGATCGACGCCGACACCGCCCAGCTCGTGGCCGAGGAATTCGGACATACGGTCAGGCGCGTCTCGGAGGCCGACGTCGAGGAAGGTTTCATCGGCGCGGAAGACCACGCCGAGGATCTCCAGACGCGCGCCCCCATCGTCACCATCATGGGACATGTCGATCACGGCAAGACTTCGCTGCTCGACGCCATCCGCACGACCAATGTCGTCTCCCAGGAAGCCGGCGGCATCACCCAGCATATCGGCGCCTATCAGGTGGTGACGCCGTCGGGGCAGAGGATCACCTTTATCGACACGCCGGGCCACGAGGCCTTCACCGCCATGCGCGCCCGCGGCGCCAAGGTGACCGACATCGTGGTGCTGGTGGTGGCCGCCGACGACGGGGTGAAACCGCAAACGGTCGAGGCCATCAATCACGCCAAGGCCGCAGGCGTGCCCATCATCGTCGCCATCAACAAGATCGACAAGCAAGGCGCTGACCCTCAGCGGGTGCGCACCGAGCTGCTCAGCCATGAGATCGTGGTGGAAAGCCTCGGTGGCGATACGCTCGAGATCGAGGTCTCGGCGCTCAAGAAGACCGGCCTCGACAAGTTGCTCGAGGCGATCGCATTGCAAGCCGAGGTGCTGGAGCTCAGAGCCAATCCCGAGCGCGACGCGGAAGGCGTCATCGTCGAGGCCAAGCTCGAGCGCGGACGTGGCCCGGTCGGCACGGCGCTGATCCAGCGCGGCACGCTTCACGTCGGCGACCTCGTCGTCGCGGGCTCGGCCTATGGCCGCGTGCGTGCGCTGATCAACGAGCTCGGCGAGCAGGTGACAAGCGCCGGCCCTTCGGTTCCGGTCGAGGTGCTCGGCTTCGACTCCGCGCCTGAGGCAGGAGACCAGTTCGCCGTCGTGGAGAACGAGGCCCGCGCACGCGAGATCACCGACTACCGCGTGCGCGAGCGCCGCAAGCGCCTGGCGGTCGCCGGCGCCCGCGGCAGCCTCGAGCAGATGATGACCAATCTGAAGGCCGCCGGCATCAAGGAGTTCACTCTCCTAGTCAAGGGCGACGTGCAAGGTTCGGTCGAGGCCATCGTTGCGGCACTCGACAAGATGGGCACCGACGAGGTGCGCGCCCGTATCGTCCATGCCGGCGTGGGTGGCATCACCGAGTCCGATGTGGGGCTCGCCGCGACTTCGGGCGCGGTCGTGCTCGGCTTCAATGTGCGCGCCAATACCCAAGCCCGCGAGGCCGCCGAGCGCGACGGCGTGGAGATCCGCTATTACGCCGTCATCTACGACCTCGTCGACGAGGTGAAGCAGGCCATGTCCGGCATGCTGGCGCCCACGCGGCACGAGACCTTCCTCGGCAATGCCGAGATTTTGGAGGTGTTCACAATCTCCAAGGTGGGCAAGGTGGCCGGCTGCCGCGTCACCGAGGGCAAGGTGGAGCGCGGCGCTCAAGTCCGGCTCATCCGCGACAATGTGGTGGTCCACGAAGGCAAGCTGTCGACCTTGAAGCGCTTCAAGGACGAGGTGCGCGAGGTGACCGCAGGCCAAGAATGCGGCATGGCGTTCGAGGGCTATCAGGACATGCGTCCGGCCGACGTCATCGAGTGCTTCGAGGTCGAGCACGTCCAGCGCACGCTGTAATCCGCGATCCGCCGGCCGTAGCCGGTACCAATTCAAGAGCCAAACACATGGTCGCGCGCGACAAGGGCAAACCGCCCTCCCAACGCCAGCTGAAAGTGGGCGAGATGATCCGGCATGCGCTGGCCGACATCTTCTTCCGCGGCGAGATCGTGGACGAGGTGTTGGACCGGCATTCGATCACCGTGCCGGAGGTGCGCATGTCGCCGGACCTCAAGCTCGCCACGGTCTATGTCCTGACGCTCGGCGGCAGCGAGGCGGACGAGGCGGTCGCTCATCTCGAAAAGCACAAGCGGTATTTGCGTGGGCTCCTGGCGAAGCGGGTCAGCATGAAGTTCATGCCTGAGCTCAGATTCAAGGTAGACACCTCGTTCGAGAAATCTGCCCGCATCGACGAGCTGCTCGCCTCGCCCAAGGTCGCCCGCGACCTCGACGGCTAGCGCAAGAGAGCGGGCGAGAAGCGATGGCGCGGCGGCGCAAAGGCTTACCGGTCCATGGCTGGCTCATTTTCGACAAGCCGCAAGGCATGACCTCGACGCAAGCCGTCGCCCGCGTAAAACGGCTCTACGAGGCCGCCAAGGCGGGGCATGCGGGCACGCTCGATCCGCTTGCCACGGGCGTGCTGCCGATCGCGCTCGGCGAGGCGACCAAGACCGTTCCGTTCGTGGTCGAAGGCTCTAAGGAGTACCGCTTCACCGTCCGCTTCGGCGCCGAGACCGACACCGACGACGCGATGGGCAAAGTGGTGGCGAGAAGCGACCGCCGGCCGACGCGCGCGGAGATCGAGGCCAAGCTTCCCGACTTCACCGGCGAGATCGACCAGGTGCCGCCGCGCTTCTCGGCGCTCAAGGTGGACGGCGCCCGCGCCTACGACCTCGCCCGCGAGGAGGAGGAGTTCGAGCTTGCTCCGCGGCGCGTGTCGATTGCCAAGCTCACCCTCGTCGATCACCCCGACACAGACCATTGCGTGCTCGAGGCGCGGTGCGGCAAGGGGACCTATGTGCGGGCGCTCGCCCGCGACCTCGGCCGGGCGCTCGGCTCATTCGGCCATGTGGAGGCCTTGCGCCGCACCCGCGTCGGCGCCTTTGGCGAGGAGCGCGCCGTGGCGCTCGCGACCCTCTTATCGCTCGCCGAGAGTGGCGGCCACGAAGCCTTGGTCGGCGCGCTCGAGCCCATCGAGACCGCGCTCAGCGACATCCCGGCGCTTGCCCTGTCGGGGCCGGATGCGGATAGGCTGAAGCGCGGGCAGCCGGTCTTGTTGCGAGGACGGGATGCCCCGATCGTCGAAGGCACGGTGTACGCCACGGCGCGGGGCACCCTGGTCGCCGTCGGCGAAGTGAGCCAGGGAGAGCTCAAGCCGCGACGTATCTTCAATCTGCCGCGCCACAGCGTGGAACGGTAACCCGAAATTCCGCTAGCCTCGGGCCCGATAATCCCTATAGTGCAGCGGTTCGCGCGAGCGCCGTCTTCACGGCTCGCCCGCGCGACTTTAGCCGACCGTGCTGGACGACATCCCGGCCCGGCCCCCGAAAAACCCCTAACAGCAAGGATCACCCGATGTCGATCAGCGCTGAGCGCAAGCAAGAGCTCATCAAGGAATATGCGACCAAGTCGGGCGATACCGGCTCCCCGGAGGTCCAGGTCGCCATCCTGACCGAGCGGATCACCAATCTCACCGATCATTTCAAGACGCACGGCAAGGACAACCATTCGCGCCGAGGGCTGCTCAAGATGGTCAGCCAGCGGCGCCGGCTGCTCGATTACGTCAAGTCCGCCGACGAGGACCGCTACCAGAAGCTCATCAACCGGCTGGGCATCCGCCGGTGATGGCCATCGTCATGGCGGGTCATCCCGCGGTCGAGCTTGCAAATATTGTGAACTGGCCAGCCCTCGCGCCATGCGGCGACAGGAGCGGCCTCATCCTTCCCCAAAACATTGGGACACCAACATGTTCAAGACACACACTGTAGAGATCGAATGGGCGGGACGCCCGCTCAAACTCGAGACCGGCCGCATCGCGCGGCAGTCCGACGGCGCCGTGCTCGCGACCTATGGCGAGACGAGCGTTCTTGCCACCGCCGTCGCCGCCAGGGAGGCCAGGGCGGGCATCGACTTCTTCCCGCTGACGGTCAATTATCAGGAGAAGACCTTCGCCGCGGGCAAGATCCCAGGCGGCTATTTCAAGCGCGAAGGCCGCCCCACCGAGAAAGATACGCTTACCTCTCGTCTCATCGACCGGCCGATCCGGCCGCTGTTCGCCGCCGGCTTCAGGAACGAGACGCAAGTGATCGCCACCGTGCTCTCGCACGACATGGAGAACGACCCTGATGTCGTGGCGATGATCGCGGCCTCCGCCGCGCTGACCCTTTCCGGCATCCCGTTTCTCGGGCCGATCGCCGCGGCTCGCGTCGGCTATATCGGCGGCCAATACGTGCTGAACCCAATGATCGACGAGATGTCCGAGAGCGGGCTCGACCTCGTCGTGGCCGGCACCGCCGACGCCGTGCTGATGGTCGAATCGGAAGCCAAGGAATTGCCCGAAGACATAATGCTCGGCGCGGTGATGTTTGGGCATAAGGGCTTTCAGCCCGTGCTCGGTGCCATCGTCAAGCTGGCCGAGCGCGCCGCCAAGGAGCCCTGGGAGGTCAAGACCGACGATGGCGCCCATGACCTCGTGAGCAAGGTGCGCGCGGCGGTGGAAGCTGAATTGCGCGAGGCTTACACCATCGCCGCCAAACATGAGCGCCGCGATCGTGTCGCCGCCATCAAGGAGAAAGTGCTCGTCGCGCTTGTCCCTGCTGATGACGACGGCACCATGGCCGCGAAAGTGGCAAGCGCCTTCAAGGAGGCCGAGAAGGAATTCGTCCGCTCGGCTATTCTTGAGACCAAGAGGCGCATCGACGGACGCGATTTGACCACGGTCAGGCCGATCGTGTGCGAGGTCGGCATTCTGCCGCGCACCCATGGCAGCGCGCTGTTCACCCGCGGCGAGACGCAAGCGCTCGCCGTGGCCACGCTCGGCACCGGCGAGGACGAGCAATATGTCGACGCGCTCCAGGGGACCTACAAAGAAACCTTCATGCTGCACTACAACTTCCCGCCCTACTCGGTCGGCGAGGTGGGCCGCATGACGGGCCCGGGCCGGCGCGAGGTGGGCCACGGCAAGCTCGCCTGGCGCGCCATCCATCCGGTGCTCCCCGACCGCGAGAGCTTTCCCTATACCATCCGCATCGTGTCGGAGATCACCGAGTCGAACGGCTCCTCCTCGATGGCGACGGTATGCGGCTCCTCGCTCGCCATGATGGACGCGGGCATTCCGCTCAAGCGCTCGGTGGCGGGCATCGCCATGGGCCTGATCAAGGAGAGTGAGCGCTTCGCCGTGCTATCGGACATCCTCGGCGACGAGGACCATCTCGGCGACATGGACTTCAAGGTCGCCGGCACCTCCGAGGGCGTGACCTCGCTGCAAATGGATATCAAGATCACCGGCATCACCGAGGAGATCATGAAGGTCGCGCTCAATCAGGCGCGCGATGGCCGCATGCATATCCTCGCCGAGATGAACAAGGCGCTCAACACGGCCAGGCCGGAGCTTGGCGAATACGCGCCGCGCATCGAGACCATCCACATCCCGGTCGACAAGATCAGGGAAGTGATCGGCTCGGGCGGCTCGGTGATCCGCGAGATCGTGGCGGAGTCCGGCGCCAAGATCGATATCTCCGACGACGGCACGGTGAAGATAGCCTCGGCCAATGCCGAGTCGATCCGCGCCGCGATCAACCGCATCAAGTCCATCGCGTCGGAGCCGGAGGTCGGCGAGATCTACAAGGGCAAGGTCGTCAAGGTGATGGAATTCGGCGCCTTCGTAAACTTCTTCGGCGCCAAGGATGGGCTCGTCCACATCTCGCAACTCGCCGAGGGCAGGCCGAAGGCGGTCACCGACGTGGTCAAGGAGGGCGACCAGGTGTGGGTGAAGCTGCTCGGCTTCGACGAGCGCGGCAAGGTCAGGCTGTCGATGAAGGTCGTCGACCAGGCGACCGGGAAAGAGCGGGAGAGAGCCGAGGCGAGCTAGGCTCGCGAGGATCGGCGCTTGGCGGGGCCGTTTCGCTTTAAGCGAGACGGCTCTATTTTTTCACGCACCTCCAGCCGATAACAAAATACTGGCTATTCGACTTCTGCCACTCGGTGGCCTTGTCTGCGCCCTGCTTGATGCAGCTCACCACGTCCCCGGTGTTAGCACCGGGCACTGACTTCTCGGTACATTGCTCCGGGGTCGCAAGCAGGCAAACCATTACTACAAGCTCGGCCATCGCCCTTTCTCCCACTGAACTTAGATCAAACTACTGCGCGGCTTCCCTCTGCGCCTTCTCGACGGCCTCCTCAAGCGCCTCGCTTTGCTCCATCGCCTTAAGCGAAGTGAGATTCGGCATGGCGATGGTCGAATAGCCGCAATCGACGAAATGCACCTCGCCGGTGACCGCTCCCGACAAATCCGATAACAGATAGAGCGCGGCGCCGCCGACCTCGTCGAGGGTGGGCGAGCGGCGCATCGGCGCGTTCTTCTGCTGGAAGTGAAACAGCGTGCGCGCATCGGAGATGCCGGCCCCGGCCAGCGTGCGCATCGGCCCGGCCGAAAGGGCATTCACCCTGATCGCTTGCGGCCCGAAATCCGAGGCGAGATAGCGCACGGAAGCCTCGAGTGCCGCCTTGGCGACGCCCATGACGTTGTAGCACGGCACCACCCGGTTAGAGCCGCCATAAGTCAGCGTGAGCAGCGAGCCGCCTTGCGGCATCAGCTCCGCGGCCAATTTGCAGATCTCGGTGAAGGAGAAGCAGGAGATCACCATGGTGTGCTCGAAATTGGCGCGCGTCGTGTCGCAGTAGCGCCCTCTCAGTTCATTGCGATCGGAGAAGGCAAGCGCGTGCACGACGAAATCGAGCGAGCCCCACTTCGCTCGGATCACGTCAAACACGCGCTTGACGCTGTCCAGATCCTCGACGTCGGCCTCGACGATGATCTTGGACCCGATGGCCTGAGCGAGCGGTACGGCGCGACGTCCGAAGGCGCCGCCCTGATAACTGAAGGCGAGTTCGGCGCCCTGCCCGTGCAGCACCCGCGCAATGCCCCAGGCGATCGAGCGGTCGTTAGCGACCCCCATCACCAGCCCCCTCTTCCCCGCCATCAACGGCGCAGGCTCAGCGATATCTCTTGTTGTTGTCATGATGTTTACTCTGGTTATGGGTTAAACCCGCATCGCTCCCGTTCTCTCAGCTATCCAGACGTCGAAATACCAGTGTGGCGTTAGTGCCGCCGAACCCGAAGCTGTTCGACATCACGGCGTTAATGGCGACATTGTCCCGGCGCTTGCGCACGATCGGCATATCGGCGACGGCGGGGTCGATTGTCTCGATATTGGCGGATTCGCAAATGAAGCCGTTGTTCATCATCAACAGCGAGTAGATCGCCTCGTGCGCGCCGGCGGCGCCGAGCGAATGGCCGGTCAGCGATTTCGTCGCGCTGATCGGCGGGCACTTGGCGCCGAACACCTCGCGGATCGCCTCAATCTCCTTTACGTCACCGATCTGAGTCGAGGTGGCGTGGGGATTGATGTAGTCGATGCCGCCATTGACGTTCTGCATGGCCATGCGCATGCACCGCACAGCCCCCTCGCCCGAAGGCTGCACCATGTCGTAGCCGTCGGAGGTGGCGCCGTAACCGACCAGCTCGCCATAGATGCGAGCGCCGCGGGCGCGTGCATGCTCAAGCTCCTCGAGCACGACGACACCGGCCCCTCCGGCGATAACGAACCCGTCGCGGTCGGTGTCATAGGCGCGGCTCGCAACTTCGGGCCGGTCGTTGAAATCGGAGGACATGGCGTTCATGGCGTCGAACAGAACGGAGAGCGTCCAGTCGAGCTCCTCGCCGCCCCCGGCAAACACGACGTCCTGCTTGCCGAGCTGGATGAGCTCGGACCCGTTGCCGATGCAGTGAGCCGAGGTCGAGCAGGCGGATGAGATCGAATAGCTCACGCCCTTGATGTGGTAAGGCGTGGACAGCGTGGCGGAGTTGGTCGAGCACATGGCCTTGGGCACCTCGAACGGTCCCACTTTCTTGGGACCCTTCTCGCGGGTGGTATCGGCGGCCTGAACGATGGCGCGCGTCGACGGGCCGCCGGAGCCCATAATGAGCCCGGTCCGTTCGTTGGAGACGTCCTTCTCCTCAAGCCCGGCGTCGCGGATTGCCTGCGCCATGGCGATGTAGTTCCAGGCGGACCCCTCTCCCATGAAGCGGCGCACTTTGCGATCGATCATCCCTTCCCAATCGAGCTTGGGCGCGCCGTGCACCTGGCAACGGAACCCGAGCTCGGCGTAGGTATCGGCCTTGATGATGCCGGATTTCGCCTCGCGCAAGGACGCGAGCACCTCCTGGGCGCTGTTGCCGATCGAGGACACGATGCCCATGCCGGTCACGACCACACGTCTCATTGGGTCAAAGTCCTAGGAAGCCGGAGCCGCTACGATTGCCAAGGGTCAGACACGCGTTTGAGCATGATCTTATCGGAAAACCGGTTCCCACTTTTCCGGATCATGCTTGCGCGGCTTCGCCCGCCTGGAAGAGGCCGACCCTCAAATCCTTGGCTATATAAATGGTCTCGCCGTCGGCCTTCAGCCAGCCGTCGCCGGTGCCAAGCGTGAATTTCCGTCTGATCACGCGCTTGAGCTCGACGATATATTCAAGCTTCTTCATGGTCGGCAGCACCATGCCGGAGAACTTGACCTCGCCGACGCTTAAGGCGCGGCCCCGTCCCGGTGCACCGAGCCACCCCAAAAAGAAGCCGAGCAGTTGCCAGAGCGCATCGAGTCCGAGGCAGCCGGGCATGACCGGATCGCCTTTGAAATGGCAGGGGAAGAACCAGAGATCGGGCTTCACGTCGAGCTCGGCCACGATACGGCCTTGGCCATGCTCGCCCCCTTCCTCTTGCACTTGTGAGATACGGTCGAACATCAGCATCGGCGGGAGCGGCAACTGGGCGTTGCCGGGGCCGAACAATTCGCCCCGCGCGCAGGCGAGCAGATCCTCGTAGTCAAATTGATCCCGCCGCTCAGACATCGCTTCCTTCAACATTCTCCCGGCCCATCAACGCTGATGAATTCGGGTGGTTTCCTAACACAGACGAGAGCCCTTCAAAAGCCCGCGTCGCACCGGGTCTTTGAGGCCTTTTGGGGCTGGGGGCCTTGTGCTCGATCCTCAAGGGGCCATGTTGACATAGGTCAGGGAAGGAGGGGCGGCGTTGCGGTAGAGGCAGCTTTCTGCCTATATTTCCCTGAGATTGTCGGACATGGTCACAAAGATGCATAGGCCGCCTCCGGGCCCCCACAAATCGCCAAGCGAGACCACGTCAGGAAACGTCGCCAAGCTCCTGCGCGGCGCGGGCTTGAGACCCACGCGGCAACGCGTGGCGCTGGCCAATCTCCTCTTTGCCGAGGGTGACCGTCACGTCACGGCGGAGACGCTGCATGAGGAGGCTTTAGCCCGCAAAGTGCCGGTGTCGCTTGCCACCGTGTACAACACGCTGCACCAATTTACCGAAGCCGGCCTGTTGCGGGAGGTCGCGGTGGAAGGCGCCAAGACCTATTTCGACACCAATACCTCCAACCACTATCATTTCTTCTGCGAGCCCTCAGGCCAGCTCATGGACATCTCAACCGGCGCAATCCGCATCGAGGGGCTCCCCGATGCGCCGGAGGGCATGGCCATCTCCCGCGTCGATGTGCTGGTCAGGCTGGTCGACAAACCCTAGGGCTACTTTACTTCCTCGCCGCGATAGACGCCCCAGAGCTTGTCCTGCTGCACATAGCCGGAATAGTCGTCGACCGACACCCGGCACCATTCCCCGTCGCAATCAAGAACGCTGCCGAGGACGCCCGACTGAAGCTCCGCCACGGCGCGTGAGCTGGTCGAATTGGAGTTATAGAGGGGGACGCGCTCTTCGCCCTTCGACCACGGGGTGACGAGCACGGTGCGGCGCGCACTGAGGAGGCTATGAAACACCCAGCCGTCGGCCCCTTCGCTGTCGCGCACGCGCCGCCAATTGTCCGATTCGGCGATTACCTCGACGGGGAGGCCGGCACGGGAGAATACCCAGACGATCGACTGGTCGGTGCTCGGCCCTTTGCGCACATTGACCTTGTCGGACTTGAGGCTCACGAAGCGCGGAACCGGCAGCGCCGCCTTGCCAGCGTCCACCGCCGCCTGCCTCACGCTATCCTCCGCGGCGCTCCCCTCGATGCCGGTCAAAAGGACCAGCCCCAAGGCCGCCGCGATCCCGATCGAAGCCCGATGCCACACCCGTCTCACCCCGCCTTGGCGCCTAATGATGCAATCCCTGAAGAGGGGGCGCCCCCCCGAATCGGCTGGCCCTTCGCTGGCCCTGGATGACCCAGAAAAGTGAAAGGATCGTGGCTCTGGGCCAAGATGACGCTTTATCTCGCAAAGCCGCTTCTGTTAGAGAAGGCGGCGCTCTGTCGAAAAGCGCCTCAAAATGACGCGGGAGGCCCCCTCTCGCCCCAATCCTAACTGGGCTTGTAATGGCTGAACGACCAATCGTTATCGTCACGCGTAAGCTCCCCGATGTGGTGGAAACGCGGCTACGGGAGCTTTTTGACGCACGGCTCAATCTCGACGACAAGCCGTTCACGCGCGAGGAGCTAATCAATGCCGCCAAGTCCGCCAACGTGCTGGTGCCCACCGTCACCGACCGCATCGACCGGGGCGTGCTGAGCCAGGCCGGTCCCGACCTCAAGCTCATCGCCCAATTCGGCACCGGCGTCGACAATATCGACCTCGAAACGGCGCGGAACCGCTCGATCCTCGTCACCAACACGCCGGGCGTGCTCACCGAGGATACCGCCGACATGACCATGGCGCTGATTATTGCGGTGCCGCGAAGGCTCACTGAAGGCGCGATGGTGCTCAAGAGCTCCGATGGGGAGTGGCAGGGCTGGTCGCCGACCTGGATGCTCGGCCACCGCATCTACGGCAAACGGCTCGGCATTGTCGGCATGGGGCGCGTCGGCCAGGCCGTGGCCAAGCGGGCGCGGGCCTTCGGGCTTCAGATCCACTATCACAATCGCAGGCGGGTGGCGCCGGAGGTCGAACACGAGCTCGAGGCGACCTATTGGGACAGCCTCGACCAGATGCTCGCCCGCATGGACATCATCTCCATCAACTGCCCGCATACGCCGGCAACCTATCATTTGCTTTCGGCGCGCCGGCTCGCGCTGATGAAACCTAGCGCTTATATCGTCAACACGGCGCGCGGGGAGGTGATCGACGAGAACGCGCTGGCCCGCATGATCGAGAACAACGAACTTGGCGGCGCGGGCCTCGACGTGTTCGAGCACGAGCCTGCGGTGAACCCGAAGCTGTTGAAGAGCAGCAAGGTGGTGGTCCTGCCGCATATGGGCTCGGCTACCTTGGAAGGCCGGGTCGACATGGGCGAGAAGGTCATCATCAATATCAAGACCTTCCTCGACGGCCACGCGCCGCCGGACCGTGTCCATCCCGCGATGTTCTAGTTGGGTTTAAGCTCGGGCGAATGCACGTGCTCGGGGCGAAAGCCCATGCCGACGAGCCGCGCCGGGATCCTCCTGAGAAACGGGAAGCGGCTGAACAGCGTCACCACAAAAGGCGGCCGCGGGCGCTCGGTCATGGTCAGCACGTTGCTGATAATGCGCTTCTGCACGAAGAGCTGGACGGCCTGCATCATCTTGGTCGGCCATTCGCGCCGCGCTTGCACCTTGGCAAGGAGATCGACCGGCGCCTCACCTTTGCGCAGCGCCTCCCATAGAATATTGGCGGCAACGACCGCGTCCTGAATGGCGAGATTGATGCCGACGCCGCCGACCGGCGACATGGCGTGAGCCGCGTCGCCTATGCACAGCGCGCCCTCCCGGTACCAGCGCTTGAGCCGGTCAACCGTGACGGTCAGCAGCTTGACGTCGTCCCAGGACCCGATCTCGTCGACGCGATCGGCGAACTGAGCATTCAGGCTCGCTATCGCCGCGCGAAAAGCTTCCAACCCCTTGCTGCGCAGCACGTCGAAGCCGCCCTTCGGGATGACATAGGCGCATTGCCAATAGTCGCCCCGGTCGAGCGTGACGAACACCACGCCGGCTTGCATGCGGCCGAGCGGCTGCTGATCGTCGTCTGCGCGCTTGGCGAGGCGAAACCAGAGCACGTCCATCGGAGCGCCGAAATCCTCGACTTTTAACCCGGCGAGTTCACGCACATCGGAGTGGCGGCCGTCGGCGCCGACCACGAGATCGGCCCTGATCTCGAGCAGGCCCTCCGGCGTCTCGGCATAAAGACCCAAGACGCGGCCATGATCCATGATGAGATCGGTGACGCGCGCCTGCATCCTCAGATGAAAGCTCGGATAGCGGCGCGCTTCGTCGGCGAGGAAATCCAGGAAATCCCATTGCGGCATCAAAGCGATGAAGCGGCACCGGGTGGGCAGATGCGAGAAGTCGGCAAGCACGATTCGCTCGTCGCCGACCAGGCCGGTGAGCTCACGCACGTCTTGATGCGGGCGCTTGAGGAAGGCGTCGAGAATTCCAAGCTCATACATGATCTCAAGCGTCGAGGGATGAATGGTGTCGCCGCGGAAGTCGCGAAAGAAGTCGGCATGCTTCTCAAGCACGACGACATCGACGCCGGCGCGGGCAAGCAAAAGGCCGAGCATCATGCCGGCCGGGCCGCCTCCGGCGATGGCACAGGTTGTGGTGATTTTCTCCGCCGCCATGCTTATCCGCTCGCCTCTTCCATGGCCTTGCGGTGATGGGACAGGTCGTGAAAGCGAGGGGCCCGGCCGTTCAGCGGATTGTCGGGATCCCAGGCATAGGCCACCGTTGAGAACCGCGCCTGAAGCGCGTCGTAGAGGAGCAGCCTGCCGACGAGGCTCTCGCCCAAGCCCAGCAGCTCCTTGACCACTTCGACGGCGGCCAAGCAGCCGATCACGCCGGCGACCGCGCCGAGAATGCCTGCCTCCGAGCAGGGCGGCACCGTGCCGTCAGGCGGCGGCTCGGGGAAGAGGCAGCGATAGGAGGGTCGTGGGTTCCCCGCGCCGTCCGTCTCGAAGGCGCGGAAGGTGGTGAGGTGGCCGTCGAACGGACCGACCGCCGCGAAGACGAGCGGCGTCTTGGCAAAATAGCAGGCGTCGTTGACGAGATAGCGGGTGGCGAAATTGTCGGAGCCGTCGGCGACGATGTCGTAACCGCCGATAATGCCTGCCGCGTTCTCGGGTACGAGGCGCGTGGTGTAGAGGCGCGTCTCGACATGAGGGTTGAGGCGCTCGATTACTCCGGCCGCGCTCCGCGTCTTGGCCTTCCCCACGCTCTTCGTGTCGTGGACGATCTGGCGGTGGAGATTGTCGAGGCTTACACGGTCGCTGTCGATGATGCCGATCTGGCCTATGCCCGCGGCGGCAAGGTAAAGAATGAGCGGCGAGCCCAGTCCGCCGGCGCCGATCACGAGCACTCTGGCGGCCTTCAGCTTCTGCTGGCCCTCGCCGCCGATCTCCTTAAGCACCAGCTGGCGCTTGTAGCGCTCGATCTCCTCCTGGGTGAGCATGATGGGAATGTATGTCATCAGTTCCATTTCGTCATTGCCGGGCATGACGAACGTAAGGCGAGGTCAGCCGGTGGAGCCGAAACCGCCCTGCCCGCGCACCGTGCCGCCAAGCGCCTCCACAGCAACGATCTCGACCGAGGCGACGGGCGCGATCACGAGCTGCGCGATGCGCATCCCCCGGCGGACGAGGAAGGGCTCGGGGCCGTGGTTGATCAGCAGCACCATCAGCTCGCCGCGATAGTCGGAGTCGATGGTGCCGGG
>Ga0214473_10001425_pt1 | contig 31593 bp, 30 predicted proteins | sample RVTome_7_FD_203509 | JGI IMG/M metagenome (GOLD analysis project Ga0214473, IMG submission 203509) | Soil microbial communities from uranium-contaminated site in the Upper Colorado River Basin, Wyoming, United States - RVT98D197 | ecosystem: Environmental > Terrestrial > Soil > Contaminated >...
ACCCTGCAGCAGGTCCGTCATGTGCACATCGACCGCCGCAAAACCGGCGCGATCGAAGGCCGCCGCCATTTCGACCTGGCTGTTGACGCCCTGCTCGCGCAGGATCGCCACGCGCGGCCGGGCGCCTGAGCCGATCATCGGCGCGGCAATGTCCTCATCCGGGTCAAAACACGGTTGCCAGCACAGGCCGGGATCCGTCTCGTCGAGGCGCGCATCCTGTTCCTCGGCGGCGCATGCGGGATCATCCCGCAGCTCCTGCATTCGCCAGCTGGTTTCAGACCAGATGCCGCGCAGTCGCACGCGGTCGTCGTCGATGAGCGTCCGGCCATTGGCGACGATCCGGATCGCGCGGCCGCCGATCGCCCTGCCGATCGGCCGCGTAATGGCACCCAGGCCATGGCGCTCCAGGATCGCGAGGGCGTGACGGGCATCTGCTTCGCGCAACTGCAGCACCGCGCCGAGTTCCTCGCTGAACAGCGCGGCGATCGGGTCCGTCACCGTGCCAAGATCGATGTCGAGGCCGGTGCGGCCGGCGAACGCCATTTCCAGCAGCGTCACGGCCAGGCCACCGTCCGACCGGTCGTGGTAGGCGAGCACCAGGCCGGCGTCCGCGAGCTCACGAAGTGCCGTGAAAAATGCGATCAGGCGCCACGGATCGTCGAGATCCGGCGGCGAATCCCCGATGCTGCCGTGCACCTGCAGCAGGCACGAACCTCCCAGTCGATCGTGGCCGGCACCGAGATCGATCAACACGAGCAGGTTGCGATCCTGCGCGATGTCCAGTACGGGCGTCAGCGTGCGTCGGGCATCCGCGACCGGGGCGAATGCAGAGACAATCAGCGACAGCGGCGCGATGACCGAGCGCTCGGCTCCGTCCTGCCGCCAGGTTGAGCGCATCGACAGCGAGTCCTTGCCGACCGGTATCGCGATACCGAGCGCAGGACACAACTCCTCGCCGACCGCGCGCACGGTGTCGTACAGGCTCGCGTCCTCGGCAGGCTCTCCGCAGGCGGCCATCCAGTTGGCCGACAGCCGGATATCGCCGATGCGGCGCACGTCGGCGGCCGCGATATTCGTGATCGCCTCGGCAACCGCCAGCCGGCCCGACGCGGGCCCGTCGAGCAGTGCGACCGGTGGTCGCTCGCCGATCGCCATGGCCTCGCCCGTGTGGCCGGAGAGGCCCGACAGCGTCACCGCGACGTCGCTGACCGGCACCTGCCACGGCCCGACCAGTGGATCGCGGCTGACCAGCCCGCCGACCGAGCGGTCGCCGATGGTCACGAGGAAGCCCTTGTCGGCCACCGTCGGCAGTCGCAGCAGGCGCTCGAGCGCCTGCAGCGGATCGAGACGCGTTGCATCGAACGAATCGCGGGACCGCGGACCACGCCGCAGCTCGCGTCGCATCCGGGGCGGCTTGCCGAGCAGCGCGGAAACCGGCATGTCGACCGGCAGGTCGCCGAAGTGCGTGTCGTGCACCTGCAGCGCGCCATCGCCGGTTGCGCGCCCGATCACGGCGCAGGGGCAGCGCTCGCGCCGGCACAGCGCCAGGAACTGCTCGAGTCGCTCGGGCGCCACGGCGAGGACGTAGCGCTCCTGTGCCTCGTTGCACCAGATCTCGAGTGGCGACATGCCGGGCTCGTCGTTGGGAATGTCGCGCAGCTCGACGTAGCCTCCGCGCCCGCTGTGTGCGATGACTTCAGGCACTGCGTTCGACAGGCCCCCGGCTCCGACATCGTGGATCAGCAGGATGGGATTGTCGTCCCCCATGGCCCAGCAGCGATCGATGACCTCCTGCGCGCGCCGCTGCATTTCGGGATTGCCACGCTGCACCGACGCAAAATCGAGCTGCTCCTGGCTCGCACCGCTGTCCAGCGAGGATGCGGCGCCGCCGCCGAGCCCGATCAGCATCGCAGGCCCGCCGATCAGGACCAGCGGTGCGCCTACCGGCACCTCGTGCTTCTCGACATGCATGCGGCGCACGCTGCCGAGGCCGCCTGCAATCATGATCGGCTTGTGGTAGCCGCGAATGACGCCGTCGGCGTCCGCCGGCGATCGCAGCTCGAAAGTGCGGAAGTAGCCCAGTATTCCCGGACGGCCGAACTCGTTGTTGAAGGCCGCCGCGCCGATCGGGCCGTCGCGCATGATCTCGAGCGCGGAGGCGATGCGCGGCGATCGGCCATGGTCCGGTTCCCAGGCTTGCACGAAACCCGGAATCCGCAGGTTCGACACGGTGAATCCGACCAGCCCGGCCTTCGGCTTTGCGCCACGCCCGGTGGCGCCTTCGTCGCGTATCTCGCCGCCGGAACCGGTGGCCGCGCCCGGAAACGGCGAGATCGCCGTGGGGTGGTTGTGAGTTTCCACCTTGATCAGGATGTCCACCGGCTCCTGATGCCAGCGATAGCCACGGTCGGGCGCATCCGGAAAAAAGCGGGCAGCCCGCGCTCCGGCGATCACGGCAGCATTGTCGCTGTAGGCGGACAACACCCCGTCCGGGCTGCAATCGCGCGTGTGGCGAATCATCGCGAACAGCGAGCGCGGCTGTGGAACTCCGTCGATCACCCAGTCGGCGTTGAAGATCTTGTGGCGACAGTGTTCGCTGTTCGCCTGCGCGAACATCATCAGCTCGACGTCAGTCGGGTCGCGGCCCATCTGCGCATAGACGCTGGCAAGGTATTCGATCTCCGCATCCGCCAGCGCAAGACCCATCCCGGCATTGGCCCCGGCGAGCGCCCTGGTGGGCACTGCGCCGAGCACAATGCGCCTCAATGGACGTGGGGCATGCGATTCGAACAGCCGTGCGGCCCCGCCGGGGTCCGTCATCACGGCCTCCGTCATCGGATCGTGCAATGACGCGGCAAGCGCCGCCAGGCGCGCTGGCGTGAACACGACGTCCGCCTCGATGCGCCAGATCCTGCCGCGCTCGATTCGCCGGATGGCGTCGAGGCCGCAGACGTGCGCGATGTCGGTGGCCTTGGACGACCACGGCGAGATCGTGCCTGGGCGCGGTACTGTCAGCAGCAGTTGTCCGGCCGCGGGGGAATCGGCGGACGCTGGTTCATGGTCCAGCAGTCGCCGCAAGATCCACAGTTCATCCGCCGCGAGCGCCCGTGAGGCATCGACGAAATGGCAGTAGCTGACGTGGATGCGCCGGATCGCGGGCTCGCGCCGGCGCAGGGTCGCGAGCAGCCTCTCGATTCGGAACCTGGAAAGTGCGGGAGCGCCTGCGAGTTCCAGCATCGAGCGCCGTCAGCGCTTCGCGCCCGGATCGGTGCCGGCGGGATACATGGGAACCGGGAACTGGGCGATGTTGCCGCCCTCGAGCGTGCTGATCTTGCTGACCCCCTGCTTGCGCACTTCATCGATGCGGATGACCGAGTGGAGTGGCAGGTAGCTGCGCCGCACGCCGGCGAACTCGGACTTGATGCGCTCCTCGCCCGGATCGACGACGACGCTGCTGCGCTCTCCGAACACCAGGTCCTCGACCTCGACGAAGCCGAACAGCCCGCCATGGCTGACCTTGCGGGCGTAAATCTCGTAGACCTTGCCCTGATTGGCGAAAACGACCTTGAAAATGTGACTTGCGGCCATGATCCGGGTGGGGGGCGTGCTGGCGTGACCGCGGTATTATACCGCTCCTGTCAGGGGTGATGCGGGGCCGGGATCCGTCGGCCATCCGCTGCGGGGTCATGCGATGGCGCTCAAGTTGAAGATTGTCAGCGACAATGCCGCGACCGCCGGCAAGCATTCGCGCTGGATATTCGGCGTGAACGGCGGTCGCATCGGGCGCCACGAGACCAACGACTGGGTGTTGCGCGATCCGGATCGCTACGTGTCGGGCCGCCATGCCGAGATCGAGCACCGCGGCGGCAACTGGTTGTTGCGCGATCTCAGCACCAATGGCACCTTCGTCAACGATTCCGACGAAGCGCTGGGGCCGAACCGGGCCCATCAGCTGGAGAATGGCGACCGGATCCGGATCGGCGAGTACGACATCGAGGTCGAGATTTCCGGCGGCAATGATTTTCCCGCCGACGAGGCGCTGCCGATCAGCGAGGCAGACCTTGATACCTCCTTCGATGTCACTGACTTCATGGCAACCAGCAGGCGCGAACGCGAGCCGCGCCCGCAGCGGCCACCGGCCACGCCGCCAGCATCGACACCTGCACTGACTCCTGCACCGACGCTCTCCAGCCGCGCGCGCGAGGAACAGGAGCTGTGGCCAGGGCTGGTCGCGCTGTGCAAGGGCGCGGGAATCGACCCGCGGGCGCTGCCACCCGAGGCGCGGAACTCCGCGCTGCAACAGGCGGGACAGTTGTTGCGCGAGACCCTCGTCGGATTCACCGAACTCGCCCAGGCCCGCGCGGATTTCTCGAGCAAGTTCGGCATCACTTCCGGCGCGCGCGGGCGCGACGCGACCGGTTCGCTGCGGCAGATCTCCGCGGTCGAACCATTGCTGGAGATGCTGCTGGCCGGTCGCGGGCCGGGCGATGCGCGGGCGATCGACGAGATCCGCGGCCAGTTCACGCGTGCCCGGCACCACGAAATTGCGGTTCCGGCGGCCTTGCGCGCAGCGCTGGCAGCGGTGTTCGAGAAGCTCGATCCCGACGAGCTGGAAACACAGCTCGGCCGGCGCGCCCAGGGCGCGGCCGCCGCAGAGATGCAGGCGCGCCTGTGGAATCGCTATCGCGAGCTGTTCCGCGCGACCGTGCAGACCGGGGACGCGGGGCTGCCCGCGGTATTCCTGACCGCCTTTGCACGCGCCTACGAATCGTTGAGCTCCGGTGGCGAGACGCAGGAACCGGGTTCGCAGGAAGACTGAGCAGGCCCGCGCGCGTGCGCGCCTCTGCGAACCCGGTGGGTTCGTCCACCCACCCTCATCCTGTAAAAAGGGAAGGGGTCCCAACGGGACCCCTTCCCTTTTTGCTGGCGGAGAGGGTGGGATTCGAACCCACGAATACCTTTTGGGTATTACTGGAATTCCAGTCCAGCGCCTTCGACCGCTCGGCCACCTCTCCGGGGCTGCGAAGCCTACCGGACGATCCGGGGTGCGGCAACCGATGGGCGATTCAGCCCCCGGCAGGACGGGTTGCGCCGTAGCTCGGCGGGTAGTCGAGGCACCGGCCCTGCTCCCGCGGGACTTCGGGGGCCGTCACCTGGGGAATCGGCAACGCGCCGCGCGTGTCCGGAAGGACGGCGCCGTCCGGCACGCGCAGCGGTGGCTCGTTCCGCGCGGACTCGTATGGCATTTCCTTGTCACACCCGGTACGGGCGTTAGGCAGCAGGCCACAGCTGGCCACGAGCAGGCAGGCCGGCAGCAGGATCCAGATCTTCTTCATTCGTTGCCTCAGTTGCTGACTCCTGCGCGATGCATCGCCTCGAGCACCACGCCTTGGTGCGCCTCGGACAGCCGGGTCAGCGGCAGCCGGATTCCGGGACCGATCAGTCCCTGGCGCTCGAGTGCCCACTTGACCGGGATCGGGTTCGCCTCGACGAACAGGGCGTGGTGCAGACCGCCAAGGCGGTCGTCGAGTTCCGCAGCGCGTACGCTGTCGCCAGACAGCGCAGCCTCGATCATCTCATGCATCAGGCCCGGCGCCACGTTGGCCGTGACGCTGATGACACCCTGCGCACCGATGTCCACGAGCTCGCGGCAGCTTGCATCGTCGCCCGAAAGCAGCAGGAAGTCATCCCCGCAGCGGGACAGGACCTCGGCCCCGCGCCCGATGTCACCGGTCGCTTCCTTGATGCCGATGATCTGCGGATGCGTGGCGAGCCGCTCGACCGTTTCCGGCAGCAGATCGCAGGCGGTGCGCGACGGCACGTTGTACAGCAGCAGCGGGACACTTGCCGCATCGGCGACCAGGCTGAAATGGCGGTACAGGCCCTCCTGGGGCGGGCGGTTGTAATAGGGAGTCACGACCAGCACGCCATCGACGCCGAGCTCGCAGGCGAGGCGGGTCCGGTCGATCGCCTCGGCGGTCGAATTGCTGCCGGTGCCGGCGACGATGGGCATGCGGCCACCGACACGCTGCACTGCGACCTGCAGCAGCTCCATGGTCTCGGCAACCGAAATCGTGGCCGACTCCCCGGTCGTTCCCGCGATGACGATTCCATCGGTTCCCTGGCGGACATGCCAGTCGAGCAGCCGGCCGAAAGCGACCTGATCCACGTCGCCCGATTCCGTCATCGGCGTCACCAGCGCGACCATGCTGCCACGGAACATCAGGCGGGATCGTACTGGCGCGCGGCTTGCGCGCGCAAGCCGGCGAGCGCCCGGCGTATCATCGCCCGTCCGATCCCGGTAGACTGAGTGCGTCACTCTCGCTCTTTCCCGGATGAAACAGTTCATCGCAATCTCGGCCATCGGAAACGACCGCATCGGACTGGTCCACGACCTGTCGAAGGCCGTCGCCGACTGCGGCGGCAGCATCAGCGAGAGCCGGATGACGGCGCTCGGCTCCGACTTTGCAATGCTGCTGCTGGTGTCCGGGAACTGGCATTCAATCGCCAGGATCGAAACCGAGCTCAACAAGCTCGCGGAGTCCTCCGGGTTGACGATCCAGGTGCGCCGGACCGTGGAGCGCCCGGCCCGCGAGGACATGGTCCCCTACTCCGTCGATGTGGTGTGCCTCGACCAGGCAGGCATCGTTTCCAGCTTGTCGGGGTTCTTCGCCGCCCGCGGGATCGACATCGGCGAGCTCTCGACCCGCGGCTATGCCGCCGCCCACACGGGCGCACAGATGTTTTCCGTCTACCTGATCGTCAACGTACCGGCCCGGATCCATGTCGGGGCGTTGCGCGAGGAATTCATGGACTTCTGCGACCAGATGAACCTTGACGCGATCCTTGAACCGGTCAAGAACTGACAGTCACGGGCCTGCCATCGCGATGACCAAAACCAGCGTCGGCAGCAAGGTCGATGACTTCGTCATCCCGGTGACCGGCGGTGATTTCCGGCTGAGCGACCGGCCGAGCGGCAACCTTGTCGTCTATTTCTACCCGCGGGACAACACGCCCGGCTGCACGCTCGAGGGCAGCGATTTCCGTGACCTGGCCGCGGCGTTCCGCCACGCGCACACCACGATCCTCGGCATCTCGACGGACACCCTGGACTCGCACCGGAAGTTCAAGGAAAAAATGCGGTTCCCCTTCGAGCTGGGGTCCGACGAAGACCATGCCGTCGCGCGGCGGTTCGGCGCGTGGAGACAGAAGAACATGTATGGACGAAAGATGATGGGCATCGAGCGCAGCACGTTCCTGATCGACGCCGACGGCGTGCTGCGCCGCGAGTGGCGCAAGGTCCGGGTCAAGGGACACGCCGGGCAGGTGCTGGCGGCAGCCCGCGAGCTGTGACGCCGGAATGATGAAGAATCGCCCCGTTAAAGGCGCCAGGCGCGCATTCGTGCTGGACACCAATGTGCTGATGCACGACCCGGCCGCGATCTTCCGGTTCGAGGAGCACGACATCTACCTGCCGATGGACGTCCTCGAGGAACTCGACGCCGGCAAGAAAGGCCTGTCCGAGTCCGCGCGCAATGTGCGTCAGGTCAGTCGCTTCCTCGACGAGCTGATGGCCAATGCGACCAAGGAGCAGATCGACTGTGGCCTTGAGCTGCCGACCGGGCGCAGCGGAAATCACGGCAAGAAGCCCCCGACCGGAAGGCTGTTCTTCCAGACGCGCAGGCTGGCCGCCGGCCTGCCGGACACGCTGCCCGGACATGGCATCGACAATGCGCTGCTGGGATACACGCTTGCGCTGCAACTGGAAATGCCCGACACGCGCGTGACGCTCGTGTCCAAGGACATCAACCTGCGCATCAAGGCGGCGATCCTCGGCGTGCATGCCGAAGACTACTTCAACGACCGCACGATCGAGGATGCCGACCTGCTGTTCACCGGGGTCACCGGCCTGCCGGCAGACTTCTGGGAGACGCATGGCAACGACGTCGAGTCCTGGCAGGAACAGGCGTGCACGTACTATCGCGTACGCGGCCCGCTGGTACGCGAATGGCAGCCCAACCAGTTCCTGTTCGACACCAGCGGCGACGCCTTCGAGGCGATCGTCCGCACGGTCGACAACGATGTCGCCAAGCTCGAACTGACGCGGGATTTCCGCGGCGAGCGGCACGCGGTCTGGGGCATCACCGCCCGCAACCGCGAGCAGAACCTCGCACTGAACCTGCTGCTGGACCCGGAAATCGACTTCGTGACGATCCTTGGCCCTGCGGGCACCGGCAAGACGCTGCTGACCCTGGCAGCGGGGCTGGTGCAGACGCTCGAGACGAACCGGTTCAGCGAAATCATCATGACGCGCGTGACGATTCCGCTCGGCGAGGACATCGGCTTCCTGCCCGGCACCGAAGAGGAAAAGATGGAACCCTGGATGGGTGCGCTGATGGATAACCTGGAGGTGTTGACGCAGGGCCAGGAAGGGGGCAGCTGGGGCCGCGCCGCGACGCAGGACCTGCTGCGCCACCGCATCAAGATCCGCTCGCTGAACTTCATGCGCGGCCGGACCTTTCTGAACCGTTACCTGATACTGGACGAGGCCCAGAACCTGACTTCGAAGCAGATGAAGGCGCTCGTCACGCGCGCCGGTCCCGGCACCAAGCTGGTCTGCCTCGGCAACATCGCGCAGATCGACACGCCCTACCTGACGGAGACGACTTCGGGACTGACCTATGTCGTCAACCGCTTCAGGGGCTGGCAGCACGCAGGACACGTGACCCTGGTGCGCGGCGAGCGTTCCCGACTGGCCGATTTCGCGTCCGAGGCGCTCTGACCCGGCGCGACACGAACCAATGCCCGGCCGGGCAGTCGAAACCGCTTTGCCATGATCAATCCGATGCGAGCAACCGCAACCGCCCTTGGCTTCCTGCTGGCCGTGCACGGCGGCGCGGCGCTCGCGCAGGTGCCGGGAAGCGACCTGCCGGACATCGGCACGCCTGCCAGCACGACCCTGTCGCTGGTCGACGAGTACAAGATCGGGCTGATGATCCTGCGCAGCATGCGCGACGCCGGCCAGATCGTCGACGACCCGGAGATCAACGAGTACCTGCAGACGCTCGGCATGCGACTCGCCAGCCATGCCCAGGAGGGCGCACATCGCTTCACGTTCTTCGCGGTCAAGGAATCCGGCATCAATGCATTCGCACTGCCGGGCGGTTTCATCGGCGTCAATGCGGGCCTCGTGACCGCGACGCGCAACGAGAGCGAGCTGGCCGCCGTGCTGGCGCACGAGATTTCGCACGTCACCCAGCGGCATATCGCCCGCTCGCTGCAGAACGCGGGTCGTTCCAACATGGCGTCCGCCGCGGCCGTCCTCGCCGCGATTCTGATCGGCGCAACGACCGGGATGTCGAGCGACGCCGTGCTCGGTACGGTAACCGCCGCGCAGGGCCTGGCGGCCCAGCAACAGATCAACTTCACGCGCGCCAACGAAACCGAGGCTGACCGGGTCGGTATCGGCGTGCTGGCGGCAACCGGCTTCGATCCCGCAGCGATGCCGGATTTTTTCTGGACCATGCAACAGCGGTCCGGCAGCGCCGGCAACAACATTCCCGACCTGCTGCGAACCCACCCGGTCACGACCGAGCGGATCGCCGAGACCCGTGATCGCGTGCAGCAGCACGAGCAGCAGCAGCCCGGGCAGCCGCAGCACGAGGACAGTACGAGCTACGCGTTGATCCGCGAGCGGCTCGCGGTGCAGTCCTTGCCCCCCGAGGCCGGTTTCCGCGACCTGTATCGCAACGCGCGCAGCGCCGACCTGCCCTCGACGGATGGGGAGCAATATGGCCGCGCGCTCGCGCTGCTGCGCGCCGACGCCCCTGATGAGGCGATCCCGGTGCTGCAGGACCTGCTTGCCCGCCGGCCCGACGTTTCCCTCTACCACACCGCGCTCGGCCAGGCCCAGCTCGCCGACGGCGGGATCGCGGCCTCGAGGGCAACGCTCGAGGAAGCGATGAAGCTGTTTCCGCGCAGCGTACCCGTGACGATGCGCTTTGCCGAAACCCTGCTGCGTGATGGCGACCCGAAGCGGGCCCATGTCGTGCTGCTCGACCTGTTCAACATCGTCCCGCCGACACCGGAGCAGGCGCGGTTCACTGCACTGGCTGCCAACGCAGCCGGGGACGTTGGCGACGCTTATTACTACATGTCCGAATTCCACGTCATCAGCGGTAACCTGGCGCTGGCAATCGACCAGCTCCGGCTCGCTCTAGCCGTGCCTGGCCTGAACGACGTGCAGCGCCAGCGATTCGAGGCGCGGATGAGCGAATTGCAGGAGTACCTGCCGAAGGGCCAGCATGCCAAGGAAATCGCCGGCCCGACGAATCCGCAGCCGGACGATGGCCGGGCACGCTAGAATTCCCCCGGATCTGGCAGTTCCCGGTACCGTCAAATGAGCGTTGCACCGCGTGCAGGGATTCCCGCGATCATCATCGCGCTGTCGCTTGCCGGTTGCGCAATCAGCGGGGCAGCGGTGCCGGAAGACCCCTGGGAACGTGTCAATCGCGGCACCCAGCGCTTCAACGACGCACTCGACCGCGCCTTGCTGAAGCCGGCGGCGACCGGCTATCGCAATCACGTGCCGCGGTTCATACGCACCGGCGTCAGCAACCTGCTTGAGAACCTGGCGTTCCCGACCACGATCGTCAATGACCTGCTGCAACTGAAGCTGAAGGACACGGCCGCGGACATCGGGCGGTTCGTGCTGAACTCGACGCTCGGTCTCGGCGGCTTGCTGGATCCGGCGACCGACGCCGGCATCCGGCACAACGACGAGGACTTCGGGCAAACCCTGGGCCGCTGGGGAGTGCCGTCGGGTCCGTACCTGGTCCTGCCGTTGCTGGGACCCTCGACACTGCGCGATGCGCCGGCGCTTGCCGCCGACACCCAGACCGACCTGCGCGTGCAGCTGGATCTCGACCCGGAAACGCGAATTGCGCTCGGTGTCGTCAGCGCGATTGACCTTCGCGCCCAACTGCTGGTCGCGGACGAGGCGCTTGAAGGGGCCTTCGATCGCTACGCCTTCATCCGCAACGCCTGGCTGCAGCGACGCGAATTCCTCGTGCGCGATGGCGACGTGCCGGACGCTGCACCGCCCGAAGAGGAGTTCGAGGACCCGGGTGATCAGTCCGGGCCGGCGAGGAATCCGGAGACGTCGCTGATGCCCGCGAGCGCGCCCAGTACCGGTGGCGGATTTCTGTAGACGACGACCCTGCCGCCAGCACGCGCAGCGATTGACCACTCGAGCAGCAGCGCGAGCCCGGCGCTGTCCATGCGCCCGACCCGTGACAGGTCGATCTCGGCCCGCGGCTCCGCCCCGAATGCGGCTTCGCCCGCGGCGAGCAATTGCGCAGCCGTCTCAAACAGCAGGTCGCCCGTGAGAGACCAGCGCCCGTCTCCCTGACCTTGCAATCCGGCCTGTGGACGCGTCACCGGCAAGACCTCATTGCGCCGCGCCATCGCGCGGGTCCTCGGCTTCCAGGCGCTCGATCACCGCATCGAGGCCGCGCTGGTTGACCTCCGCCCCGACATCGTTGCGCAGGTTGCGCACGTACGAAATGCCCTCGATGGTGACATCCCAGGCTTTCCAGCCGGACGGTGTCGCACGCATCGTATAGCTGACCGGCACGCGCGTGCCGTCGCTACGCTTGACTTCGGTGCGCACCGTCGCCTGGCCGGTGGCCAGGTCACCGCGGAACGGCAGCACCGTCATGCGGTCCGCCGTGAACTCGGCCAGCGCCGACCCGTAGTTGCGCAACAGCGACTGGTAGAACGCATCGATGAAGCGCTGCCGCTGCTCCGGCGTCGCGTCGCGCCAATGCTTGCCGAGCACGAGTCTCGCCGTGTAGTCCGTGTCGAAATGCGGCAGCAGGATCTCGTCGACCAGCTTGCGGACGCGCGAGGCATCGCTGCGCGCGGCCAGGCGATCGGCGTCGAGCGCGTTCAGCAGGCGCATGGCCGCCGTCTCGATCAGTTCCTGCGGACCGGGGCCCGGAACGGCGCCTGACGCGGCGGCGGCGCCGGTCAGCAGCAGGACCCAGGCCAGGATGCCGCGACAGGCGGTCAGGGGTCGCATCATTGGGTCGATGCCTCCGGCGCCGGTTTGGCCGATTCCTCGGCCGCCTTGGAGAACAGGAACTTGCTAATCAGGTCCTCGAGCACGATGGCCGACTGCGTGAACGGCATCTGATCACCATCGGCCAGGAAAGCCTCCGAACCGCCGGGCCCGATGCCGATGTACTGCCCGCCCAGCAGCCCCGCAGTGAAGATTCCGGCGTCGCTGTCCTCGGGTATGCGATCGAAGCGACGGTCAATGCGCATCGTCACGCGCGCCATGTATTCATCGAAGTCGTACTCGATCGCCTCGACGCGGCCGATCGTGACTCCCGACATCGACACCGGCGCCCCCGGCTTGAGCCCGCCGACCTGCTCGAATGACGCGATCAGTCGATAGCCCCCGTCGCCGAGGCCGAACTCGCGGTTCGTGATCTGCGTGACCAGGAAAAAAAGCGCCGCGAAACCGAGCAGCACGAACAGCCCGGTTCCCAGTTCGATCGCGCGCGTTTGGCGCATGTCATCTCTCCTCTAGAGCATCACGGCCGTCAGCATGTAGTCCAGCAGCAGCACGACGACCGATGAGATCACGACCGTCCGCGTCGTCGCCCGGCCCACGCCTTCGGCAGTCGGCAGCGAATGATATCCCTCGTAGACCGCGATCAGGCTGCAGGCCACCCCGAACACGCAGCTCTTGACCACGCCCTCCATGACGTCCCCGAACTCGACCGCCGCGCGCATCTGTGACCAGAACTGCCCGGGGTCGACCCCCATCAGCTGCACGCCGATCAGCTGCGCGCCGAAAATGCCGATCATGCTGAAGATGGCTGCCAGCAGCGGCATCGACAGCGCGCCGCCCACGAATCGAGGCATCACGACGCGGCGCACGGGGTCAACCGCCATCATCTCCATTGCCGCCAGCTGGTCGGTGGCCCGCATCAGCCCGAGCTCCGACGCGAGCGCAGTGCCGGCGCGGCCGGCGAACAACAGCGCCGTGACGACTGGCCCGAGTTCCTTCAGCAGGCCGAGCGCGGCGGCTGTCCCCAGCGAGTCCTCGGAACCGAAACGCTCCAGCAGGTCGAAGCCCTGTAGCCCGAGCACCATGCCGACGAACAGCCCGGACAGCATGATGATCACGAGCGACAGCGCGCCCGCATTGTGCATCTGCCTGACGATCAGGTCGAAGCGCAGGAATGCGCGCGGCACCTCGCCGAAGAGCCGTGCGGCGAACAGCGCATAGGCGCCGAGCGCTTCGAGCGCAGCGCGCAGGCTCTGCAGCAGTTCGCGGGGCAGCGACGCGAGCATTCAGTGCACCTGCCGCAACTGCTCGGCGTAGTCGGGCGCCGGATAATGGAATGGCACGGGCCCGTCCGGCAGGCCGTGCATGAACTGGCGCACTTCCTCGCTCGCGCTGCCTGCGAGCGCCGACGGCGGACCTGACGCAACCATCCGGCCGCCCGATAACAGGTAGCAGTGATCGGCGACGAGGGAAATTTCACGCACGTCGTGCGAAACGACGATGCTGGTGAGCCCCAGCGTGTCGTTGAGCCGGCGGATCAGGCGCAGCACGACGCCGAGCGAGATCGGATCGAGCCCGACGAAGGGCTCGTCGTAGATCAGCAGCTGCGGGTCCATCACGATGGCGCGCGCAATCGCGACGCGGCGCGACATGCCGCCTGAAAGCTCGGCCGGCATCATCCTGAAGGCGCCGCGCAGCCCGACGGCCTGCAGCTTGGTCAGCACCACGTGACGCAGCAGGCGCTCCGGCAGGTGCGTGTGCTCACGCAATGGAAACGCGACGTTTTCGTAGACATCGAGGTCGGTCAGCAGCGCGCCGTTCTGGAACAGCATGCCCATGCGGCGGCGCATAAGGTAGATTTCCGTCCGCCGCAGGCCGGCGACATCGCGGCCCTCGACCTCGACCAGTCCGCGATCGGCCAGCAACTGCCCGGTGATCAGGCGCAGCAGCGTGGTCTTGCCGGTGCCGCTCGGGCCCATGACCGCCGTGATCGAGCCGCGTGGTATTTCGAGGTTCAGGCCCTCGAAAATCGGCCGTCGGCTCACGGCGTAGTGCACGTCGCGCACGCGCACGACGGTGTCAGCCGCCGTGGCAGGAGCATCGCGACCCTGGTCGACAGGCACGCCTGCAGTCCGCCGGACCTGCGGCCTCAGGCCGCGGCCTTTTCCATTGCGGCGTCGTAGCTGCCGGTGCGGGCCAGTCCGTTCAGCCGCGCGCGGCGCAGGAAAACGCGCTGCGCCGCTGCCACACTTGCCGCGGCGCCGCGCCAGGCATCGAGCGTGCTCTGTTGCAACGCACGGCCGTAGCTGAAGGACAGCTGCCATGGCTGCGGACCAGCGCGATTCATCAGCGAGAGGTGCAGCGTCGCCTGCGCCTCGCTCTGGCCGCCCGACAGGAACGCGATACCGGGTACGGCGGCGGGGACGCGGCGGCGCAGGCAGGACAGCGTCGCTGCAGCGACTTGCTGCGGTGGCGCCTGTTCGCCGCACTTCTTGCCCGCGATGACCATGTTCGGCTTGAGGACGATTCCTTCGAGGTGCACGCGATGCGCGAACAGCGCATCGAACACGGCGCAAAGCGTCGCGTCGCTGACTTCCGCGCAGCGCTCAATCGTGTGGTCGCCGTCCATCAGCACCTCGGGCTCGACGATCGGCACGATCGTGGCCTCCTGGCACAGCGCCGCGTACCGTGCGAGCGCGTGCGCGTTGGCCTCGATTGCGAACCGCGTCGGGATCCCGGCGCCAATGTCGATGACCGCGCGCCATTTCGCAAAGCGTGCGCCAAGGCTGCGGTATTCCGCGAGCCGCTCGCGCAACCCGTCCAGCCCTTCGGTGACGGTTTCCCCGCTGAATCCGGCGAGCGGCTTTGCGCCGGCATCGACCTTGATGCCCGGCAGGATCCCGCGCGCGGCCAGCAGCTCGGGGAACGGCCGGCCATTGGAAGACAGCTGCCGGATCGTCTCGTCATAAAGGATCACGCCGGAGATGTGCTGCTCGATGCCCGGTGTCGTGAACAGCAGGTCCCGGTACGCGCGTCGCGTCTCGAAGCTCGACTCGAGCTGGATCTTGTCGAATCGCTTCTTGATCGTGCCGGTCGATTCGTCTGCCGCAAGGATGCCCTTGCCGGGAGCCACCATCGCGGCCGCGTTCGATTCGAGTTCCGCCCTGTCCATGAATCCGGGTCCTCCTGAGGCCAGTGGGCGCCGGGACCGGATGGCCGCGGCGAGCGCAAAAGGATACCAGAGCGCCATCACTACCCTTGCCGGCATAATAGTACTAAAATCGTACTGTATTATGACGCCCACACGGGAGCGTGACTCATGCTGCGTATCAGCCGGCTGACCGATTATGCAACCGTCATTCTCGCGGCGCTCGGCGGCGGTGGCCTGGTGAGCGCTGCGGACATCGCCGGGCGCACGCGCATCGGGCTGCCAACGGTCAGCAAGCTGCTGAAGGAACTGCAGCACGCGGGACTCGTGCGCTCGGTCCGCGGCGCCCATGGCGGCTACCAGCTCGTGCGGACAGCCTCCGGGATCAGTGCGGCCGACATCATCGACGCGGTCGAAGGGCCCGTTGCGTTGACCGAGTGTGCGAGCGGCGCCGGCAACTGCGGCATCGAGGCCACCTGCACGGTCGGCCACAGCTGGCAGCGCGTCAGCCTCGCGATCCGGCGCGCCCTGACCGGTGTCAGCCTGAACGACCTGATCCGCCATGACGGCGAATTCCAGATACCCGACCTGCGCCGGCCACCGCCGCGCGGCGAGTGGCGGCCGCTGGTACGCGGCTGACGGCGACGAAGGACCGGCATGACGTCCAGGCAGCAGGAACTGGAATCCCTGGTGGGCCGCAAGTACCGGCACGGCTTCGTGACCGACATCGACAGCGATACCGTCCCGCCCGGGCTGAGCGAGGACGTCATCCGGCTGATCTCGGCGAAGAAGGGCGAGCCCGCATTCATGCTGGACTGGCGACTGAAGGCCTACCGGCGCTGGCTCAAGATGAGCGTGCCAGCCTGGGCCCAAGTCCACTACCCGCCCATCGACTTCCAGGCGATCTCGTACTACTCGGCGCCGAAGCAGCAGACCGGCGGGTTGAAGTCGCTCGACGAGGTCGACCCGAAGCTGCTGGAGACCTACGACAAGCTCGGCATACCGTTGCATGAGCGCGCCCGCCTCGCGGGTGTCGCGGTCGATGCGGTCTTCGACAGCGTGTCGGTCGCAACCACCTTCAAGGAGCGCCTCGCCGAGTCCGGCGTCGTGTTCTGCCCATTCTCCGAGGCGGTCAAGAACCACCCCGAACTGCTCGAGCGCTATCTCGGCACGGTCGTGCCGATCGCCGACAATTTTTACGCAGCGCTCAATTCCGCGGTCTTCACGGACGGCTCCTTCGTCCATGTGCCGAAGGGCGTGCGCTGCCCGATGGAGCTGTCCACTTATTTCCGCATCAATGCGTCGAAGACCGGGCAGTTTGAACGCACCCTGATCATTGCAGAAGAAGGCTCGCACGTAAGTTACCTCGAGGGCTGCACGGCGCCGATGCGCGACGAGAACCAGCTGCATGCCGCGGTCGTCGAGCTCATCGCGCAGGACGACGCGCAGATCAAGTACTCGACGGTCCAGAACTGGTATCCGGGCGACGAGAACGGCGTCGGCGGCATCTACAACTTCGTGACCAAGCGCGGCGATTGCCGTGGACGCAATTCGAGGATCTCCTGGACGCAGGTCGAGACCGGGTCCGCGATCACGTGGAAGTACCCGAGTTGCATTCTGCGCGGCGACGGCTCGGTCGGCGAGTTCTACTCGGTCGCACTCGCAAACCACCGGCAGCAGGCCGATACCGGCACCAAGATGATCCACATGGGGCGCAACACGCGTTCGACGATCATCTCCAAGGGCATTTCGGCGGGGCACGGGCAGAACGCGTACCGGGGCCTCGTCAAGATCCTGCCGGGCGCCGACGGCGCGCGCAATTACACGCAGTGCGATTCGCTCCTGATGAGCGACACCTGCGGTGCGCACACTTTTCCGTACATCGAGGTCAGGAACCCGACCGCGATCGCCGAGCATGAGGCGTCGACCTCGAAGATCTCGGATGACCAGTTGTTCTACTGCCTGCAGCGCGGCATTGCGGCCGAGGATGCCGTCAACATGATCGTCAACGGCTTTTGCCGGCAAGTCTTCAAAGAATTGCCGATGGAGTTTGCGGTCGAGGCGCAAAACCTGCTGGCCGTCAGCCTGGAGGGCGCAGTCGGATGAGCGGCGCGATTCTGAGTGTGCGTGACCTGCGGGTCCGCGCCGGCGAGCGCCTGATCCTCGACGGCGTGTCGCTCGAGGTCTGCGCCGGCGAGGTGCACGCCATCATGGGGCCGAATGGCTCCGGCAAGAGCACGCTGACCGGCGTGCTCGCCGGACGCCCCGGCCTGGAAGTGCTCTCCGGGACTGCCAGCTACCTGGGCCGCGACCTGCTGGCGATGCCCCCCGAGGAACGCGCGCGTGCCGGCCTGTTCCTTGCATTCCAGTACCCGGTCGAGATCCCGGGCGTCAACAACGTGTACCTGCTGAAGGCATCCCTGAATGCGCTGCGCAAGCACCGCGGCGAGCCGGAACTGGATGCCTTTGAATTCCTGAACCTCGTGCGCGTCAAGCTGCGCCAGATGCAGATGGACGAGAGCCTGTTGAACCGCGGCGTCAACGAAGGATTCTCGGGCGGCGAAAAGAAGCGCAACGAGATCCTGCAGATGAGCCTGCTGGAACCGACACTCGCGCTGCTCGACGAGACCGATTCCGGCCTCGACATCGATGCGCTGAAGGTGGTCGCTGAAGGCGTCAACGCGCTGCGCTCGCCCGCGCGCGCGATCGTCATGGTCACGCATTACCAGCGCCTCCTCGACTACGTCGTGCCGGACCGGGTCCACGTGCTGGCGGGCGGCCGCATCGTGCGCAGCGGCGGGCGCGAACTTGCCCAGGAACTGGAACGGCGCGGCTACGACTGGCTGCGCGACGGGACGGCCGCGGCATGAATGCGGACCCTGTCATGACATCCATCGCAGCCAGTCACGCGGGGCTTGCGCCGCGCCTGGCAGGCGGCCCTGCGTGGCGCCGGCGCCGGGAGCTCGCGCTCGCCAGGCTGCTGGGGCGCGGCTTGCCCAACCGCCGCACGAGAACTGGAAATACCTGGATCATGCGCAGATTGCCGGTCGCGGCTTCGGCCTGGCCCCACGGGTCGCCGTCGCGGCTGCACGGCTGGCGCCAGTCATGCTGCCGCTCGCCGCCGCGCGGCGCATCGTGCTCGTGGACGGAAGCTACCGGCGTGAGCTGTCCGACGCGGATCCCGGCGATGGCATCGAAGTTGACGACCTGTCCGCGTTGCTCGGCCGCGATCCCGCGGCGGCGCTGCGGATGCTGCGCGAGCCCGGCGACGATGCCGATGACCGTTATGCCCTCCTCGCCGACGCCTTCGCCTCCGAAGGCGTCGTGATCAGGATCCGCGCGAATGCCGCGCCAGTCCGGCCGCTCTACCTGCTGCACGCGAGCACCGGCAGCGAGCCTTGTGCGAGTCATGCGCGTGTGGTCATCGAAGTCGGCGCCGGCGCGGTACTCAGCCTGGTCGAACACTTCGTCACGCTCGGCGAGGCGCCGTCGCTGACCAACCTGGCCGCGGAACTGCGCGTGGATGCGCAGGCGACGGTGCAGCACCTGCGCATCCACGAGTTGGGTGCCCGGCATGTGCACGTCGAAACCTGCGTCACCGAGTTGCAAGCCGGGAGCCGCTACCGGCAGCAACTGTTCACGCTGGGCGGGGGCGTGGTGCGGTCGAACCTGCAGCTGTCGCTGGCTGGCAGGGCCGCTGAGGCCTGGCTCACGGGCCTGTTCATGGTGGACGGTGAGCGCCAGGCGGATCTCTACACGCGGATCGCGCACCACGGTGCCGCGACGAAGACGTACCAGAGCTTTCGCGGCATTGCAGCGGAGCGCGGCCGCGGCGCGTTCAACGGGCGCATCGTGGTGCATCCGGAGGCTCGCGGCACCGATGCCAGCCAGACCAGCCGCAACCTGCTGCTGTCGCCGCTCGCCGAGATCAACGCCCGGCCCCAGCTCGAGATCCACACCGATGACGTGAAGTGCCGTCATGGCGCGACCATCGGCACACTCGACGCTGCGCAACTGTTCTACCTGCAGTCGCGCGGCCTCGACCCGGCGACCGCGCGCGGCCTGCTGACCTACGCATTCTGTGCGGACGTCATCGCCGGCCTGCCGCTGCCGGAACTGCGCGATTACATCGAGGAACTCGTGGTCGGGCGGCTGCCGGACCGCGACGTGATCCGGAGCCTGCGCTGATGGCCGCGGTGCCACGGCTGCCGGGCGGCTTCGACGTCATGCGCGTACGCGAGGACTTCCCCGTGCTCGCGCGGCGCATCCATGACCGCCCGCTGGTCTACCTCGACAGCGCGGCATCTTCGCAGCAGCCCACTGCCGTCATCGACGCGGTCGCCGACTATTCCCGGCAGCACCACGCCAATGTCCATCGCGGCGTCCACACCTTGTCGCAGGAAGCGACCGCACTCTACGAGGCCGCACGCGAGCGTGTCCGGCGCTTCGTCAACGCCGCCTCGGCCGCCGAAATCGTGTTCGTGCGCGGAACCACCGAGGCCATCAACCTGGTCGCGCAGGCCCAGCTGCGGCCACGGCTCCAGCCCGGGGACGAAATCATCGTGTCATGGCTGGAGCACCATTCGAACATCGTGCCGTGGCAGCTGCTGTGCGGCCAGACCGGTGCCGTGTTGCGCGCCGTGCCGATCGACCGGCGTGGCGTGGTCGACTTCGACGCGTACCTGCGCATGCTGGGTCCGCGCACGCGCATCGTGGCGCTGGCACACGTATCAAACGCCCTCGGCACCGTGCTGCCGGTGCGCGCCTACCTCGATGCCGCACGCGAGCGGGGCATCACGACGCTCGTGGACGGCGCCCAGGCCGTGCCGCACCGGCGGGTGGACATCCAGGAACTCGGTTGTGACTTCTACGCTTTCTCGGGCCACAAGATGTATGCGCCAACCGGCATTGGCGTGCTCTATGGGCGCGAGCGCGTCTTCGACGCCATGCCGCCCTGGCAGGGCGGCGGCGAGATGATCCTGTCGGTTTCGTTCACGGGGACGACCTACAACCACCTGCCCCATCGCTTCGAGGCTGGCACACCGAACATCGCCGGTGCCATCGGCCTGGGTGCCGCAATCGATTATCTCGAGGCGATCGGGATGGACCGGATCGGCCGCCATGAGCAGGGATTGCTCGAATACGCCACGGCGAAGCTCGCCGCCGTTCCCGGCCTGACGCTGATCGGAACCGCGCCGGACAAGTCAAGCCTGGTCTCCTTCAGCGTCGACGGCTTGCATCCGCACGACCTCGGCACCGTGCTCGACTCGCAGGGCATCGCGGTGCGCACCGGCCATCATTGCGCGATGCCGGTCATGGAGTACTTCGGCGTACCCGCCACGACCCGGGCTTCATTCGGCCTTTACAACACCCGCACGGAGATCGATGCGCTGCACGCGGCCGTGCTGCACGCGATCCGGATGCTGCGCTGATGGATCTCGCGGATCTTTACCGTGACGTCATCGTCGACCACAACCGCCGGCCGCGCAATTTCGGCCGGCTGGACTCGGCGAATCACCAGGCTGATGGTAATAATCCTTTATGTGGCGACAAGTTACACGTGTTTGTTGAGATGTCAGATGATGTGATTCGCGACATCCGTTTCGACGGCTCCGGATGCGCCATCTCGACGGCTTCCGCTTCGCTGATGAGCGAGGCGGTCAAGGGCCGGAGCCGCGTCGAGGTGGCGGAGCTCTTCGGCAGGGTGCACCGGATGCTGACCCGCCGCGACGCCCTGCCGGATGCCGCGCTCGGCAAGCTCGCGGCGCTGGCCGGCGTGCGGGAGTTTCCGGCGCGCGTCAAGTGCGCGAGCCTGTGCTGGCACACGCTCAACGCGGCTCTGACCGGTGGCAGCACGGTCTCGACCGAATGACCATGCGTCATAACCAACGCGAACCCATTGTCATCCAGCGCGAGGTCCGCGCGGTGATCGTGCCCGCCGGCGTCGAAGTCAAGCTCCGCGCCGGAACGATCGGTTACATCACCCAGTCGCTGGGTGGCAGCTTCACGATCTATGTCGAGGGCAACCTGTTCCGGATCGCCGGTGAGGACGGCGATGCGCTCGGCAAGGAGCCAATGCACCGTCCGGAGCTTCCGCCGGGTGCCACCGACGATGACGTCGGCCGGCTCATATGGGACCAGTTGCGGACCTGCTTCGATCCGGAGATTCCGATCAACATCGTCGAGCTCGGGCTCGTTTATGACTGCCGGATCTCGGCGGGCGACGACGGGATGCGCGACGTGGACGTCAAGATGACGCTGACCGCTCCCGGGTGCGGCATGGGAGAAGTGCTGGTCGCGGACGTGAAGGACAAACTCGAAATCATCCCGACGGTCCGCAAGGCCAAGGTCGAACTCGTGTTCGATCCTCCCTGGAACCCGTCGATGATGTCGGAAGCAGCGCGGCTGCAGACTGGCCTGATGTAACGCCGCCGACAAGGTGCCGTCAGTCCTCGCCGAGCGACAGCAGCGTCGCATTGCCGCCGACCGCGGCTGTGTTGATCGTGATGGTCTGCTCGGTCGCAAAACGCGGCAGGTAGTGCGGGCCACCGGCCTTCGGACCGGTTCCCGACAGCCCGCGGCCTCCAAACGGCTGCACCCCGACCACTGCGCCGATCATGTTGCGGTTGACGTAGACATTGCCGACCCTGGCGCGCGCCGCGATGCGTCGCGCGACGCTGTCGATGCGCGTGTGCACCCCGAGCGTCAATCCATAGCCGCTCGAATTGATTTCATCCACGACCGCATCGAGGCGCGAGGCGGCGAATCGCACGACATGCAGCACCGGCCCGAATACTTCGCGCTCGAGCCGCGCGATGCCGTCGATCTCGACCGCCAGCGGCGCAAAGTAGTGACCACGTGGCAGTCCGGCCGGCACTGGCACCCGATGGTGCCAGCGCGCTCCGGCGACGATTTCCACTGCGTGCCGTTCGAGAGCCCCGAGCGAGGCCGCATCGATCACCGGCCCGACATCGGTCGACAGCAACGAGGGATCGCCCAGGCTCAGCTGGTCCATCGCACCGGCCAAGAGCTCCAGCACCCTCGCCGCGATGTCTTCCTGCACGTACAGCACGCGCAGCGCCGAACAGCGCTGCCCGGCCGAATTGAAGGCCGACTGGATCACGTCCGCGACCACCTGCTCGGGCAGGGCCGAACTGTCGACCAGCATCGCATTCTGGCCACCGGTCTCTGCGATCAGCGTGGGCAGCGAACCGTCACGTGCCGCGAGCGTCCGGTTGATCAGGCGCGCCGTCTCGGTCGAACCCGTGAACACGACGCCCGCCACGCGCGGGTCGGCGATCAGCGCGCTGCCGATCTTTGAGCCGGCACCCGGCAGCAGTTGCAGCACGTCGCCGGGGACACCGGCTGCGTGCAGCAGGCGCACCATGGCGGCGGCAATCAGAGGTGTCTGCGCGGCGGGCTTCGCGACCACGCTGTTGCCGGCCGCCAGCGCCGCAGCCACCTGGCCGGTGAAGATTGCCAGCGGAAAATTCCACGGGCTGATGCAGGCGAACACACCGCGACCGTGCAACTCGAGCCGGTTCGACTCCCCCGTCGGTCCGGGCAACGATAATGGCCGGCCGAACAGCTCTTCGGCCTGCACCGCGTAGTAACGCAGAAAATCGACGCCTTCGCGGACCTCCGCGATCGAGTCCGGCACGGTCTTGCCGGCTTCGGCAACGCAGATCGCGATGAAGCGCGCAGCGTCCTGCTCAAGCCGCTCCGCTGCTTCTCGAAGCATCGCCGCCCGCGCCGTGGCGGGCGTACGGTCCCATTCGGGCTGCGCGGACTCGGCGCGTGCCAGGGCTTCGCCGACCAGGGTGGTATCGGCTTCCGCGACTTCGCCGGCGATCCGGTCCAGGTCGGACGGCGATGCGAGCACCCGGCGCCGTCCTGCACATTCCCTGCCGCCGACCAGGGGTGCCGCGGACTGGGCCTGAGAAAGCGCCCGCTGGCAGGCTTCCGCGAGCGCCCGTTGCTCGCGTCCGTCGGCGAGGTTGATGCCCATTGAGTTGCGTCGGCTGGAACCGAACAGCGCCTCCGGCAGCGGGATCCGTGGATGGGATCCGGCGCCGGCCCGCTCCACCTCCGCGACCGGGTCATCGACAACCTGTTCGACCGGCAGCGATTCGTCGACGATGCGATTGACAAAAGACGTGTTGGCTCCGTTTTCGAGCAGCCTGCGCACCAGGTAGGGCAGCAGTTCCTCGTGCGAACCCACGGGCGCGTAAACGCGGCAGGGCAACCCGCGCCCGGTGGGGTCGGTCAATTCGGAAAAGAGTTCCTCGCCCATGCCATGCAGGCGCTGCAACTCGAATTCGCGCCCGTACTTCGCTGCCAGGTGGATGATGCTCGCCGCAGTGTGGGCATTGTGCGTCGCGAACTGCGGGTAGACCCGCCGGCTGCCCTCGAAGAGCACGCGCGCGCAGGCCAGGTAAGCGAGATCCGTGTTGTACTTGCGCGTGTAAACCGGATACCCCGGCAGGCCGCGCTCCTGCGCACGCTTGATCTCGCTGTCCCAGTAGGCGCCCTTGACCAGGCGGACGTTGAGCACGCGGCCGGATTCGTCCGCGCGCCGGCTGATCCAGCGCAGCACATCCGGCGCGCGCTTCAGGTAGGCCTGCACGGCCAGGCCGAGTCCGCCCCAGTCGGCGAGGCCGGGCTGGCGCAACAACAGGTCGAGCAACTCCAGCGACAGCTCGAGCCGGTCCGCTTCTTCGGCGTCGATCGTCAGCGCGATGCCGGCGGCGCTCGCCTGCAGCGCCAGCGCTTCGATCCGCGCGCCGAGTTCACGCAGCACCTGCGCGCGCCTCGCGAATTCGTAGCGGGGATGCAGCGCCGACAGCTTGACGGAAATGCTGGGCCAGGCTTCCGCACCTGCGCTGGATCGCGGTGCGGCGCCGACGGCGGCGATCGCAGCCGTGTAGGCCTGCATGTAGCGCTCGGCGTCCGCTGCGGTCATGGCCGACTCGCCGAGCATGTCGAAAGTATGGCGGAAGCGGGCATCGTCGCCGGCTGCTGCGCGCTCGAGCGCCTCGCCGATGGTCCGGCCCATGACGAACTGGTGGCCCATGATCCGCATCGCCTGGCGAAATGCCGTGCGTACGACCGGCTCGCCGAGACGCGCGACGAGGCGGCGCAGGAACGACGCGGGATCGCGCAGGTCGTCCTCGGTCGGGCGCACCAGCCGGCCGGTCAGCATCAAGCCCCAGGTCGAGGCGTTGACGAACAGGGACTCGGCCTCGCCGAGGTATTCGGACCACTGCCCGCTCGAGATCTTGTCGGCGATGAGCCGGTCGGCCGTAGCCGCATCCGGTATCCGCAACAGGGCCTCGGCGAGGCACATCAGCACGACGCCTTCCTGGGATGCGAGGTCGTACTGCTGCAGGAAAGCCTCGACACCTCCGCGGCCGGTCCGGCGCCTGCGTGCGGCCGCGACCAGCTGCGTGGCGTCCCGGCGGATCGCCTCGCGCTCCGCCGCGGACAACCGTGCGAGGTCGAGGAGTTCGTGCACCACCGCCGATTCGTCGGCGAGATACAGGCGGTTGACGGCAGCACCGGGCGCGGAATCGAAGTCCCGGTCGGGCCCCAGGAACTTCATGCTGGCAGCGCTCGTCATGGCGCGAATTCTATCTGCCTGCGCCGCGTCCGGCTCTGCGAAACGCAAGGTAGTCGCCGAGTATCCGGCCGTGGTCGAAGGCAAGCCCCGCTACCGCTGCTGCTTGCGGATCGGTGACGAGCACGCTCGCGGCATCGTCTCCCGCGGCAGGTTCGCCGCTGGCGCGCGCGATGTATACGAGGCTGACGGTATGCCCGCGCGGATCGCGCGCCGGATCGGAGTAGACGCCAAGCAGCCGCTCGAGCGTGACCTCGAGGCCGGTCTCCTCGCGCGCTTCACGGCGCGCCGCATCCTCGACTGTCTCGCCGAGGTCGACGAAGCCGCCCGGCAAGGCATGGCCCGGCGGCGGAAAACGGCGCTCAATGAGCACGATCGGCCGCCCGGGCCGGTCGGCCAGTTCGATCACGAGGTCAACCGCGAGCGCCGGGGTCCTGGGTTGCGGCATCAGGCGCCGTCTCCAGGCGCTGCGGCCACGCCGAGGTAACTGCGGATCAGCCTGCGCCCGAGGTACAGCAGCGGAATCAGCAGGACGGCCATCAGCATCTTGTAGGCGTAGTTGACGGTGCCCACCGCGAGGAACAGCGCAACGGGCCATTGCTGCGGGCCGAGCACGAACGCGATGTACAGCACGACGAAGCTGTCGACGAGCTGCGATACCGCCGTCGAGCCGGTCGCGCGCAGCCAGACGTAGCGCTCGCCGGTCGCGCGCCGGATCCTGTGGAATACGGTGACGTCGATCAATTGCCCGACCAGGAAAGCGGTAATCGACCCGCCGATGGTCCACAGCCCCTGCCCGAATACGTTTGCAAAGGCCGCCTGCATGTCCGGCACGCCGCGCGTGCTGCCCACGGTCACCCACCAGCCGGCCGGGACCAGTCCGATCGCGAAGTAGGCGAACAGGAATGCGTATGCGATGAAGCCGACCGCCAGCCATGAGATCAGGCGCACGCCGCGCACGCCGAAGTATTCGTTGATGATGTCCGTCATGATGAACACGATCGGCCACAGCATCACGCCCGCCGTGAAGGACAGCGAACCACTCTGGCCGAACAGCCGCCAGTCGAAGGGCGGCAGGCCGAGCGTGTCCTCGAGCGCGAAGATCTTGACGCCGACAAACTCCGCGATCAGCGCGTTGGTGACGAACAGGCCCGACAGGAGGATGAACAGCCGCGCTGGCCTGGACGAGATGACCAGTGCAGGTGCGCCGGAGGGCTCGGCAGCCATCGCTCAGCCCCTTCCCTGCAGGCGCCGGATCGCGCGGCGGTCGCGCTTGTCGGGCCGGCTGGCGGGTGCGCACGCGGAACGGCGCTCGACCTGGCGGCGCTCGCGCGCCACGGCGCGACGCAGGATGCTGTCGGCAGTCTCTTCATAGCAGGCACGGGCATCGAGAGCCGGCCCACGGCGCGCAGGCAGGGCCCGGACGATGACGGTCCACGCGTCCGTCTCCAGCGTGAGGTCGAGCCGGTCTCCCGGTGCGATGCTACGGGCCGGCTTGGCGCGTTCGCCGTTGACATGGACCTTGCCGCCGCTGACCGCGGCGGCCGCCAATGCGCGGCTGCGATAGAAACGCGCGCACCAGAGCCAGCGATCGATCCGGTGCCTGACTGTGCCCGCCGCATCCGCCAGCCGCAGTTTCCTGGTCACGACGCCCTCCCCGGCTGCGGATTATACGGGGCGGCGCATTTGCGGCCGTTATAATCCGCGACTGGCGCGAAGCGACGGGACGACATGGACCAGGCATTGCTGCAGCGGCTCGAGGAGCAGACTGCCGAACTCGAGCGCAACGGGCTCTACAAACGCGAGCGCGTGATCGCGTCGGGCCAGGGACCCGTCGTGCGCCTCGAGGATGGCCGCGAGGTCATCAACCTGTGCGCCAACAATTACCTTGGCCTCGCGAATCACCCGGAGCTGCAGCGCGCCGCGCACGAGGCGATCGACCGGTACGGCTACGGCATGGCCTCGGTCCGGTTCATCTGCGGCACGCAGACCGTGCACCGGCAGCTCGAACAGCGCCTGTCGGCATTCCTCGGCACCGACGACACGATCCTGTACTCATCGTGCTTCGACGCGAACGGCGGCCTGTTCGAAACACTGACGGACGAGAACGATGCGATCATCTCGGACGCGCTGAACCACGCCAGCATCATCGATGGCATCCGGCTGTCCAAGGCGCACCGGCTGCGCTACGACAATGGCGACCTCGGCCAGCTCGAGGACCGCCTGCAGGAGGCGCGCGACGCGCGCACACGCCTGATCGTGACCGACGGGGTGTTTTCGATGGACGGCACGATCGCGAAGCTGCGCGAGATCTGCGGCCTGGCGGATCGTCATGCGGCGACGGTGGTCGTGGATGATTCGCACGCGACGGGATTCATGGGACCGGGCGGACGCGGGACGCACGAGCATTGCGGCGTGATGGGACGCGTCGACATCCTGACCGGGACGCTCGGCAAGGCGCTCGGCGGCGCCAGCGGCGGCTACGTGTCCGGGCGCGCGCCCGTGATCCGCTGGTTGCGGCAACGCTCGCGGCCATACCTGTTCTCGAACACGATCGCGCCGGTCGTCGCCGCGACCACGCTGCGCGTGCTGGAAATGCTCGGGACGATGCCGGAATTACGTCAGGCGCTCCATGACAACGCGGCCTGGTTTCGCGCCCGCATGTCGGCGCTCGGCTTCCGGATCGTGCCCGGGGAGCACCCGATCATCCCGGTCATGCTGGGCGATGCCACACTCGCGGGCCGCATGGCGGAGCGGCTTCTGGAACTCGGCGTCTATGCGGTCGGGTTCTCCTACCCCGTCGTGCCGATGGGCAAGGCCAGGATCCGGACGCAGATGTGCGCAGCCCATACACGGCGGCAACTGGAAGACGCGGTGGCGGCATTTGCGCAGGCTGGACGCGAATTGGGCATCATCAAGGACTGAGGTCCGCATGAAGGCATTGATCAAGGCGCGCCGGGAGCCGGGCATCTGGATGGGCGACCTGCCGCGGCCGGAGCCCGGCCACAACGACGTGCTGATCCGGATGCGCAAGACCGCGATCTGCGGGACCGACATCCACATCTACAAGTGGGACGACTGGGCGCAGCGCACGATTCCCGTGCCCATGCAGGTCGGCCACGAGTATTGCGGCGAGATCGTCGAGGTCGGCAGCGAGGTGCGCGGCCTGGCATGCGGAAACCGCGTGTCAGGTGAGGGCCACATCACCTGCGGCCACTGCCGCAACTGCCGCGCGGGGCGGCGCCACCTCTGTCGCAACACCCTGGGCGTCGGCGTGAACCGGCCCGGATGCTTCGCCGAGTACATGGTGCTGCCGGCCGCCAATGTCTTCAGGTTGCCCGAAGCGATCACCGACGAGATCGCCGCCGTGCTGGATCCGCTTGGCAATGCGACACACGCGGCGCTGTCATTCAACATGGTCGGCGAGGACGTGCTGATCACCGGTGCCGGGCCGATCGGCATCATGGCCGTTGCGATCGCGCGCTTCATCGGCGCGCGCCACGTCGTGATCACCGACGTCAACGATTACCGGCTGGCGCTGGCGCGCACCATGGGCGCGACACGCGCGCTGAACGTCACGCACGAGCGCATCGACGATGTGATGCGGGACCTGGGCATGGAGGAAGGCTTTGACGTCGGGCTCGAGATGTCGGGCAACCCGTCGGCATTCCGGGACATGGTGCGGGTCATGCACCACGGGGGCAGCATCGCGCTGCTCGGCATCCCGCCCGCGGACATGGCGATCGACTGGAACCAGGTGATCTTCAAGGGGCTCGTGATCAAGGGCATTTACGGCCGCGAGATGTTCGAGACCTGGTACAAGATGGCCAGCATGCTGCAGAGCGGACTCGACATCCGCGCGGTGATCACCCACCGCTATGCGATCGGCGAATACCTGCGTGCGTTCGAGACGATGGGCAGCGGGCAGTCCGGCAAGGTCATTCTGGACTGGGCAGCCTGAGGAACCTACTCAGTCCAGCCGGCACCGGCACAGGTATACCGGCCGCCCCTGGGCCGCGAGCGCCAGCAGCGCGCGCGCTTCCGCCATCGCCGCGCTGACGCCGGGCAATGCCGTGCGCCGCGGCACCGTCACTTCCACCAGCCATGCAGCCGCCGACTGCAGCCGCATCGCGATCACGTCGCGCCAGGTCATGCTGCGCTCGATCCATTCGACTCCGTAGCCTTCCTCGAGTCCGGCCAGCTTCGCCGCCTCCGCGATCGCGTCGTCCACGCCGCCGAGTTCATCGACGATGCCGGCCGCATGTGCGTCCGCGCCGGTCCAGACCCGCCCCTGCGCCAGGCTCTCGATCTCTTCCGGCCGCCGGCCGCGCCCGCGCGCGACGCCCTCGACGAATGTCCGGTAAGTGAACTCGACACTGGCTTGCAGGATCTGGCGTGCTTCCTGGCCGAGTTCCCGGTCGAGATCCATGGCGCCAGCCAGGTCGGTCGTGCCGAAACCGTCGTTCGTGATGCCCATCCTGGCGAGCGTGCGCTGGAATGTCGGGATGATCGCATAGACTCCGATGGAACCCGTGATCGTGGTCGGTGCGGCGATGATGCGGTCCGCATCCATCGCGATGTAATAACCGCCCGAGGCCGCAACGGTGCCCATCGACGCGACCACCGGCTTGCCAGCGGCGGAGAGCGCCGCAACCTCGCGGCGGATCATTTCGGAGGCCAGCACGCTGCCTCCCGGGCTGTCGATGCGCAGCACGACCGCCGCATAGTCGTCGTCCTCGCGCACCTCGCGGAGCATCGTGGCCAGCGTGTCGCCGCCGACCAGGCCGGGCGGGTGATCGCCATCCAGGATCTCGCCGGAGGCGACGATGACGCCGACATTGCGGTCCTCACCGCCCGCGAGCGCATCCTGGGAGCGCACCACCGAAAGGTAAGGCTTCCAGTCGACCGACTTGTAGCCGCCGGTCTCGTCATCCTCGCCGGCAACGCCGGCGACGATCTTCTCGAATTCTTCCTGCGTCTTGAGGCCATCCACCAGGCCGCGCGCGAGTGCGTATTGCGCAAGGTCCCCGCCGGTTGCGCGCACACCGGCGGCGGCTTCGTCGGCGTAGGCCTGGATCAGCCCGGGCTCGAGTTTCCGGGCAGCCGCGACATCGGCCTTGTACGCGTCCCATAGCGCGCCGATCCACACCATTGCGTCCTCGCGATCCTCGGGCGACATGTCGCTGCGCGTCCAGGTCTCCGGGCTCGACTTGTGGCTGCCGACCTTGAAGACATTGATGTCGACCGAAAGCTTGTCCGCGGCGCCATGCAGATAGCTGCGGAAGTAGGCGTAGCCGTCCAGCAGCACGAACCCCATTGGATCGAGGTAGACCTCATCGGCTTGCGCGGCGAGGTAATACTGCCGCTGCGTGAACTCCTGGCCATGGACGTAGACTTTCTTGCCGGCCTCGCGGAACCAGCGGATCGACTGCGCGAGGTCCTGCAGCGCGGGCAGCCCGGCGCGCTCGAGTCCCCCGAGATCGAGCACCAGCGCGCGGATGCGTTCATCGTCACGCGCATGGTCGACCACGTCGACCAGATCGCGCAGGCACGTCTCCTGCCGGATTTCGCCGGCGGCCTCCTCCAGTGCGCGTTCGAGCGGGTCCCCGCTTTGCTCCTCGACGATGCGGCCCTGTGGTGCCAGCACGAGGGCTGCACTGCGCGGAATGATGGGCAGGACCGTCTGGCTCGCAGCCAGCAGCGCGCCGAAGATTGCGAGCAGCAGGACCAGATGCAGGATCTTGCGCAGCCCGTCGAGGGCGTACAGCAGGCCCTTCAGCAGGGCCATCAGCGCGCGCATCAGACCCATGACCTCATCCTCACTTCACGCGCCCAGCTTTTCCTCGATGCGCGCGGACTTCCCGGAGCGCGCGCGGAGGTAGTAGAGCTTCGAGCGGCGCACCTTGCCGCGGCGCTTGACCTCGATATCAGCGATCGCGGGGCTGTGCGTCTGGAACACGCGTTCGACGCCCTCGCCGTGCGACACCTTGCGGACCGTGAACGAACTGCCCAGACCGCGGTTCTTGCACGCAATCACGACGCCTTCATACGCCTGGACGCGCTCGCGGTCGCCTTCCCGGACCTTCACCTGCACGACCACGGTGTCGCCGGGCCCGAAGTCGGGCAACTTGCGCTTCATGGTGCGCGATTCCAGTTCCTGCATGATCTTGTTCATGGGTCGTTCCCCGATGTCCGCTTGAAATCCGTTTCCGGCACTCACCGCGGCGGTTCGATGCCCGCCTCGGCACAAAATTCTTCCAGCAGCGACCGTTCATCTCCACTCAGGGTGCGACGCGACAGCAGGTCCGGCCGTCGCTGCCAGGTCCGGCCCAGCGCCTGCTTCCGGCGCCAGCGCCGGATCTCGGCGTGATTGCCGCCTTGCAGCACCTCGGGTACGCGGCGCCCTTCCCAGACTTCCGGCCGCGTGTAATGCGGCCAGTCCAGCAGCCCGTCGCCGAACGAATCCTGCTCCGCCGACCCGGCGTCGCCGAGCACGCCCGGCAACAATCTCGCCACCGCGTCGATCACGACCAGCGCGGGCAGCTCGCCGCCCGACAGCACATAGTCGCCGATCGACAGCTCCTCGTCGATCAGGGCCTCCACGACCCGCTGGTCGATGCCCTCATAGCGCCCCGCGACCAGCACCATGCCCGCATGGCCCGATAATCGCCGCGCCAGCTCCTGCGTCAGCGGCAGTCCCTGCGCCGACAAGCCGATCACCGGTGCCCCACCGGGCAGTCGGCTGGCAGC
>Ga0214473_10001426_pt1 | contig 31590 bp, 28 predicted proteins | sample RVTome_7_FD_203509 | JGI IMG/M metagenome (GOLD analysis project Ga0214473, IMG submission 203509) | Soil microbial communities from uranium-contaminated site in the Upper Colorado River Basin, Wyoming, United States - RVT98D197 | ecosystem: Environmental > Terrestrial > Soil > Contaminated >...
CTCTGAACGCGGTTGGCCAGGCCGGAGGGGGCGCAGGTCTCAGGACTCGGGCTCCTCGGACGTCCCCTCGATCGCCTCCTCGGGGATGCGGCGCTGGCGGAGGACGAGCGCGGTGCCCAGGGCGACGGCCGCGACCGACATCCCCACGAGGACGACGAGGGCCGCCGGCGTCCCCACCGGAGGATGCAGGCGATACTCCCCGAGGTCGATCACCGTGCCGTTCTCCACCGCCATCGTGGAGCCCAGGGTGATCGTCGCGCGGAGGCTCTCGTATCCCGTCGCGGAGATCGTCAGCGGATAGGTCCCCTCGGTGGCGGCAGGGAACGAGAACGTGCCGTCCGCGGCGGTGTGCGTCGCCTGCGTCCCGATCCGCACCGTCGCGCCCTCCAGCGGGCCCGCGCTCCCGACGACGGAGCCGACGACCCGCCCGGTCCACGGCCCGACCCAGAACGGGAAGTCGTAGGGCGACGGCAGCGCGTTCCCCGCCTCGTCCCTCGCGGCCTGGGACACGCGCACCGCGTACTGCGTGCCCCAGGTGAGGTTCTCGCTCACGGGGGAGAAGGAGACCGCGTGGTCCTCCGCGTCCCACGAGAAGTTGCCGGTGGCCACGGGCGTCCGCTCGACCGGGGAGATCTCCACCATCGAGATCGCGGACTCCGTGTTCGCCCGGTCCATCGAGTCGTCGAACGTGATCGTGACCCGCACGTCCCGCGGGACGTCCGTCTGCATGGCGGCGGGGAACGTGCTCACCACGTGGGGGGGCGTGGAGTCGGGCTCCGCGCGCGTCCGGAACGTGGCGGTGAAGTTCCCGCCGTCGCCGCCGTCGAGCGGGTTGCCGTTCACGTCCCGGGCGGCGGTCGAGACGGACACCGCGTACGCCACGTCGAACGACAGGGGCGTCGAAGGCTCGTACGACACCGCCTCGCTCGACCAGAGGAACCAGCCGTCTGCCTTCGTCCGCGTGCGCACGGCGTCCCGCAGCGAGAACGCGTCCTCGACCGACGTCCGGTCCATCGGCTCGGAGAACGCCAGGTACACGTGGGTCGTCTCGGGGACGTCCACCGCGCCGTTCGGGGGATCCACGAGGGCGACGCGCGGGCGCGTCGCGTCGACGGCCTCCGTGCGGAACGTCCAGAGGGCGTCGTCCTCGGGGCTGCCCTCCGCGGTTCCGTTTTCGTTCCCGGGGTCCCTCGCGAGGGAGGCGTTCAGCGACACCGCGATCGTCGCGTTGAATGGGAAGTTCTCGGACGCGTTGAACGTGAGCGTGTCGTCGGCGAACGCGGCGCCCGACCAGAGGAGAAGCCCGGCGGACGCGCCCCACGTCGCCGTCCCGTCCGAGAAGGAGAAGGCGTCCGCGATGGATCCGCGGTCCATCGGCTCGGAGAACCGGATCTCGATGAGGGCGCTAACGGAGACGCCCGTCGCGCCGGGCGGCGGCGCCACCGCCAGGACGCGCGGCGGTTCCACGTCCGGCTCCGTCGTGAACGAGAACGCGAACGGGTCGCCGCCGGTGCCGTCCGCGTCGCCGTCGAGGAGGGCGCCGTTCGCGTCCCTCGCGGCGCCGCCAAGGACGACCGTGTACGTGGTCCCGTACCCCAGGAGGAGGCCCGGGTCGAATCGGAGCTGCGTCGCGTTCGCGTCCCAGGAGAACGCGCCCCCGACCGGAGGCGCGGTCGCGAACGCCGCCTCGACCGACGGCGCGTCCATCGGTTCGTCGAAGTCGATCGCGACGTCCGCCGCCACGGGGACGCTCGCCTGCCCGTCGACGGGGGAGGTGAGGACGACCTTCGGAGGCGTGCCGTCCTCGGTCCGGAAGGTCCAGGACAGCGCGTCCGTCGGCTCGCCGCCGATCCCGCTCCCGTCCTGGTCCAGCGCGTAGAGGCCCGTCGAGTCCCGGGCGGTGGGCGCGACGCGCACCGCGTACGTCGTGAGGGCGCCGAGCGCCGACCGGGGGGAGGCCGCCGAGGTCCACGGGGGCACGGTCGAATGGGTCCAGGCGAAGGCCGACCCGTCCCGGACGTCCGCCCCGCCCTCGACGGAGAACGCCGCCTCGACGGAGGTCGTGTTCATCCGCGCGGACCACGCGATCCTCGCCGTGGCGTTGAGCGCCTCGTTGCCCCCCGCCGGGGACCAGGCCGTCGCCTCGGGGTAGAGACCGGCCCCCTGCACCCGGGCGGGCGGGGAGGCCGCCAGGATCGAGAATGCCGCCAGAACGGCCGCGAGGGCGCGAGGGGTCATGTCCGGCCCCGGGGGGCCCTTCGACCATGCGGGCGGGGCGCTAATAAGCATTCTTGTACGGCTATGGAATCCAGCGGCCATCCCGCGGGCCCGCCCCCCCGCGCAAAAACCTTTTTGCGGTTCGGAGGCTTGTCCCTCGGTTTCCGACTTCCCTCGAGGCGCGTACGTGATACGGAAGGTGAGCAAGGCGGCGGGGCGGGAGCAGGTCCTCGGCCTCCTCCAGCCCCTCGTCGCCCGCTGGTTCGGGGACGCGTTCCCCGGCCTCACGGAGCCCCAGGCGTACGCCCTCCCCCTGATCCACGAGGGGCGGAACGTCCTCGTGTCGTCCCCGACCGGCTCGGGGAAGACCCTCACCGCGTTCCTCACCGTCCTGAACGAGCTGTACGCGCTCCAGAAGGCGGGGAAGCTCGAGGACCGGATCTACTGCGTGTACGTGAGCCCGCTGAAGGCGCTCGCGAACGACATCAACCGGAACCTCGAGGAGCCCCTCCGGCAGATGACGGAGCTGGCGGCGAAGCTGGGGGAACCCGCGCCGGAGATCCGGGTCGGCGTCCGCTCGGGGGACACGAGCGCGAGCGAGCGCCAGCGGCAGGCGCGCCGCCCCCCGCACATCTTCATCACGACCCCGGAGAGCCTCGCGATCGTCCTGAGCGCGCCGAAGTTCCGCGAGAAGTTCGGCGGCGTCCGCTGGGTGATCGTGGACGAGATCCACGAGGTGTGCTCGAGCAAGCGCGGCGAGCTGCTCAGCGTGACCCTCGAGCGGCTCCAGGAGCACGTCGGGGACGAGCTGACGCGGATCGGGTTGAGCGCCACGATCGCTCCGATCGACGAGGTCGCGAAGTTCCTGGTGGGTTACTCGAAGGGCCGGCTCCGGGACGTGAACGTCGTGGAGGTCGAGTCGCGCAAGTCCCTGGACCTGGCGGTGGTCTGCCCCGTGCGCGACCTCACGGAGGTCGACATGGAGTCTGCGAACGCCCGGATGTACGCGCTCCTGAGCGACCTGATCGGGGAGCACCGGACGACCCTGGTCTTCACGAACACGCGCTCTGGCACGGAGCACGTCTCGTTCAAGCTGAAGGAGCGGGGCGTGGAGGACCTCGAGGCCCACCACGGGTCCCTCTCGAAGGTCACGCGCTTGGAGGTGGAGCAGAAGCTCAAGGACGGCCTCCTGAAGGCCGCCGTCTCGAGCACGAGCCTCGAGCTCGGGATCGACATCGGCTTCATCGACCTCGTCGTCCAGATCGGGAGCCCGAAGAGCGTCGCGAAGGGCCTCCAGCGGATCGGGCGCGCGGGGCACGCCTACGGGGACACGAGCAAGGGCCGCATGGTCGTCTTCGAACCGTGGGACCTCGTCGAGTGCGCGACCCTCGTGCGGGCGGCGTACGACAACCGGATCGACCGCGTGGACATCCCGCGGAACAGCCTCGACGTCCTCGCCCAGGTCCTCGTCGGGATGTCCCTCGAGAAGCGGTGGGAGGCGAAGGAGGCGTACGAGCTCGTCCGCCGCTCCCACGCGTACCACGCGTTGCCGTGGAAGGACTTCACGTCCGTCCTGGACTACCTCGCGTCGCGGAACCCGGACGTGCGCGTCTACGCGAAGATCTGGTACGACCCGGAGGAGAAGCGGTTCGGGAAGAAGCGGGACGCGCGGATGATCTACTTCACGAACGTCGGCACAATCCCGGAGGAGGGGACGTACCACGTCTTCAGCGAGCGCGGAACGCCCCTCGGGGAGCTGAGCGAGGGCTTCGTGGAGTACCTGAAGCCGAACGACGTGTTCGTGCTCGGCGGGCGGACGTATCAGTTCCTGCGGGCGCGCGGGACGACGATCTACGTGAAGGACGCCGCGGGGCGCCGCCCGACGGTGCCGTCGTGGACCGGGGAGATGCTCCCGCGGTCCTTCGACCTCTCCTTGCTCGTGGGCCGGTTCCGCCGCGAGCTGGCGGCGAAGATCGCCTCCGACGGGGAGGACGCCGCGATCGCGTGGCTGATGGAGGACTACCGCGTCGACGCGGGCAGCGCGCGGTCGCTCGTCTCGTTCCTGGAGGACCAGCGGATCGTGATCGCGGACCTTCCGACGGACGAGCAGCTCCTCATCGAGGGGTACGTGGACGTCAAGGGGAACCGGAACATCATCTTCCACTTCCCCTTCGGGCGACGCACGAACGACGCCCTGAGCCGCGCGTACGCGTACCGCCTCACGCAGCGGACGAAGACGAACGTGCGGGTGAGCGTGACGGACGACAACTTCATGCTCACGGTCCCGAAGCGCGTCGAGCTGAAGGGCCTCGCGGGCATCGTGTCGAGCGAGGACCTGGAGGAGGTGCTGAAGCGCGCCGTGCGGAACACGGAGCTGTTCAAGCAGCGCTTCCGCCACTGCGCGACGCGCGCGTTCATGATCCTCCGGAACTACAAGGGCCGCGAGGTGAGCATCGGCCGGCAGCAGATGCGGTCCCAGCGCGTCCTCGACTGGCTCCACGAGATCGAGGACTTCCCCGTCGTGCGCGAGACGTACAACGAGATCCTGCACATGGTCATGGACCTCCGGCACGCGCGCGAGGTGATCGAGCGGATCGAGGCCGGCGACTTGCCGGTGAAGTACAGCGACTTCGCGCCCCTCCCGAGCCCGTTCGCGCACAACGTCGTCCTCGCCGGGATGAGCGACATCGTGCTCATGGAGGACCGCACCGCGCTGCTCCGCGAGCTGCACCGCGAGATCCTCAAGAAGGTGCTCCCGCCGGAGCAGATCGCGGGCGTCCAGTTCCCGGAGGAGGAGGTCCGCGAGCACTTCCGCCGCAAGGTCCCGCGGGTGGACCGCCGGGAGGACATCCTCGACTTCGTCGAGCGCGTCGGCGCCGCCAACCTCGTGCAGCAGAAGGGCCCGAACCCCTTCGACCACAGCTCCGTCCCGTTCCCGGAGCTGCGGCGGTGGGTCGGGGAGCTCATGGAGCGCGGGAAGGTGGAGAGCGTATGGACGCCGAAGGGCATTCTGTGGACGCTCGCCGAGGAGGTCCCCGTCTTCGCCTCCGTGTACGCCCAGAAGTCCCGCCTCCGGCCGCCGGAGGAGAAGGTGCTAGGGCTCGTGGCGGCCGGCCCGGTCTCCCACAAGGACCTGCTCCGGAGGTCGAAGGTCGAGAAGAGCGCGCTGAACGAGATCCTGCGCAAACTCGAGCATGCATTCGTCGTCCACCGGCGGGGCGTCGAGGAGACGGTGTACCTCACCCGGGAGGTGCGGCGGGAGGACTACCAGAAGGCGCTCGACCGGCTCATCACGCGGACGCTCGACGTCTCGGGCCCCCTGAGCGCCCAGGACGTCGCGCACGCCCTCGACCTCGAGGCCGAGCTCGTCGCGGAGGCGCTCAAGGACCTGGAGAACGAGGGCGTCGTCGCGTCCGGTCATTTCGTCCTCGGCGAGGAGTACCAGTTCCTGCTCGCGAAGGACCTCGCGAAGCTCCAGAAGAAGGGCGAGACCCGGAAGGTGTTCGACGAGGGCGCCGTGAAGACGTTCCTCATGGGGAAGCAGCTCCGCCCTTTCCGCGGCCTCGACGACTACTTCGACACGTTCCTCGAGGCGGGGATGACGTACGACATCGCCGCCCGGATCCCGGACTTCGACTGGAAGGACTGGCTCGCGCGGCGCGAGGCCGGGGATATCCTGGAGGGCCGATTCCTCGCGGGGCGCGTCCGGTACGTGCGCGCGAAGGACGTCCCCCTGTTCCTGTCCACGTACCCGCGGGAGCCGCTCACGGAGTTCGAGGCGCAGGTCCTCGACCTCGTGCGGAGGAACCCCCAGGGGCTCGACCAGCCCGCGATCGTCGCCCGGATGAAGGAGGACCCGGAGGCCGTGCGCGAGGCGCTCGAGAAGCTCGACTGGGACGTCTACGTGATCCGGAAGTTCCACGGGCAGGACGCGTGGGCCTCCCGGAACCTGTACGTGGCGTTCGACGCGGAGCCGACGATCCCCGAGGCGGAGGCCGAGGAACGGCTCGTGCGGCACTACCTGGCGACGTACGGCCCGTGCCCCGCGAGCGGGATCAAGGAGTATACGCGGTTCCTCTGGGACGACCTCGAACGGCTCGTCGACCGGCTCGAGGAGCGGGGCGTCGTAGAGCGGGTCCTCGTCACCGGGCAGCGCGGCGAGGAGGAGATGATCGTCCTCAAGGAGGACGTGCCCGCGCTCGAGGCGGCGAAGCCCGGGTCCGTCCGCGACGGGATGCGGATCCTGTCCCTCCTCGACCCATGGACGCAGGGGCTGTGGGCGCAGATCGCCGCCCGGTGGGGCGAGGGCTGGTTCTACCTCCTCGTCCGCGACGGAGAGCTCGCGGGTATGGTCGAGAAGTGGGAGATGTCGGGCGCGGTCGAGCTCCGCGAGATGGACCTCGTGGACCCCGCGCACCTCCCGGAGGCCCTCGCGGCGGTCGACCAGATGATGGGGTACTACCGCCAGAGGGGGTTCGAGGTCGTGCGGGTCACGCACGCGCTCCGGAAGCCCGTGGCGGAGATGACGGACGGGGAGGCGAAGCCGTACCTGGCGGCGGGGTACGCCCACATCGGGGACTTCCTCGCGAAAGGCGACTTCGTCGCGCGCACGTTCGCCCCCGCGGACGTGATGTCGTACGTGCTGTGGCGGCAGGGGATCCACCCGGACCGCCGGTTCGCGGAGACCCTGGAGGCGGCGGAGGCCCTCGGCGGGCTCCGGTCCGACTACGCCGCCCGCCTCCGCGTCCGGTCGTTCACGCCGATCGAGCGGCTCCACCGTAAGGGCCTCCTGTTCCGCGGGATCGTCATCCCGGAGTACGTGACGTTCTGCACCCTCGATCAGCTCGGCCTCTACCAGCGCGCAAAGGACGTGCCCCTGACCGCCCCGATGCGCAAGGTCCTGGGGGTCGTGAAGGAGGAGGGGCCCGCGCCCCGGGCGCGCGTCCTCCAGTCGTCCCCGCTCGGGTTCGCGCCGACGAACGCTGTCCTGAAGCGGCTCGTCGAGGCGAACTACGTGACCCGGGACGCCGCCGGCCGGTTCCTGTCCGTGCCCTCTCCGCGGATGGACCCGCAGCGGGCCCGCCGGGAGCTCGTCCTCTCCCTGTTCCGCTCGTTCGGGATGTTCAGCGCGGAAAACCTGTCGGCGTACACGCGGTACGAGTTCTCGATGGCAGAGGTCCGCACCCTCCTCCGGGAGTTCGAGCGGGAGGGGATCCTCGCGAAGGGGTTCTTCGTCTCCGGGGAGCGCACGCTGTACTGGAGCCTCAAGGAGGACCTCGAGCGGATCGGCACGGTCCGGTTCCGCGACGACTTCGTGCTTACCCCGATGGACAACCTGGCGGTGTACCTCCGCCGCCTCACCGTCGAGAAGTGGGGCATGGGCTACGCGTACCTCGTGTTCCGCGGGCCGGAGGTCGTGGCGGCGTTCCGGGCGAAGCGGCGGAAGGCGCACCTCGCCATCACGGAGTACGCGGGGGACCCGCGGGCCCTTCCCATCGTGAAGGCGTTCGCCGAGGAGAACGAGGTCCGCGTGACGGAGGAGTCGTTCCAGATCCCGGACTCCGAGATCATGGAGTGGTACGAGAAGATGTACGGCCGCGGGGGCGCGAAGTAGGCTACCGCTTCGGACGCCAGCGGCTCCGGGTCTCGAACGTGAGGTGGATGCCGCCCACGGACACGCCGGGGCTCACGGCCTCCTCGGAGCCGACGCCGACCCGGTCCTGCGCGTCCCCCCCGTACCCGCGGCCTAGGTCCACGGGGTTCCGCTCCTGGTACCACCAGAAGCACGCGTACGCGACGACGGCGAGGATCGCCGCCAAGACCAGGACGGCGGGGTGCTTCACGACGAGCCACGCGAGGAACGTGGCGAACGCGAGGAGGGTCAGGACGCGGGTCGCGTGGCGGAGGGCGGCGTCCGCGTCCACGCCGCGCGCACGGCGTCGGCAGGCATCAGCCTTCCGATGCGCCCGCGTTCTCCCGGATGACCGTGAGGGAGAGGCCGTCGAGCACGACGAGCGCCTTGCACTTGAGGCACGTCACCCCTTGGAGGGGCGCGGCGTTCACGAGGTCCCCGAGCTCCATCCGCGTGCCGCGGCACTGCGGGCAGTCGACCGTGAGACGGACGTCGCGGCCTCGGAGCCGGTCCAGCGTGTACTTGTCGATTCGCGTCACGGGACCGGTCCTTCCACGATCGAGCAGTGGGTGCTCCGCCCCGCGCGGTCCACGCGGATCATGTTCCGGTCCGCGAGCACGGAGACGTGGTAGTTCACGGTCGGGGGCGACAGCCCGAGGCGCTCCGCGATCTCCTTCTGCGTGATCCCCGGCCGCTCCCCGATGACCCGGAGGATCGTGACCTGGACGTCGTTCGGCTGGTACGCGTCCTCCGCGGGCATCCGGAAGCTCATCGGGTAGAACCGGCGGTACAGCCCGTAGCGCTTCGACTTGATGAACTGCTCCCGCTCGAGCGTCCGCAGGTGGTGCGCGAGGGACCCGTTCGTCAGCCCGAGCGCGTCCTTGATCGCGTTGTAGTGCTCCCCGGGGTTCGCCTGGATGTACCCGAAGATCTGGCCGCGGACGAAGTGGTCGAGCACCCGCTCCCGCTTGATCTTCGTGTAGAGGGGCAGGAAGAAGAGGAGGAAGGCGTACTTCGCGTTCTCGTTGAGGGCCGCCGCGGCCGCCAGGAGGGCGGTCGACGTCAAGGCGACGCCGAGGGCGACCAACGGCGCGGGGGACGCGCCCGCGGCGGGCATGACGACGACGACGAACCGCTGGACCCCGGTGCCTCCGTGTCCGTCCGCCGCCTCCACCGCGACCGCGTGGGAGCCGACCTGCGCGTCCGTGGGCGTCCACGTGACGAGGCCCGTGCCGGCGTCCACCGTCATCCCCGCCGGTCCCTCCAGGAGCGCGAACGTGTGGACGTCCCCCGCCGGATACGCGTCCGCGACGCCGACGACGTACGCGTACTCCTCGCCCGCGGTCGCCCGCAGGAGGGGGACGCTCGTGATCGCAGGCGGGTCGTTGACGAGTACCGTGAACCGGTTGCTCTCGACGGGGGGATGGCTCGGGTTCCCGTCCCACGCGCTCACCCGGAAGTCCGCGGTGCCCGTCCAGTCCGCGGCCCGGAAGCCGAGCGCCGAGCCCTCGATCGCTGCCGACAGGTGCTCCGGGTCCGACGCGAGGACGATGGAGAACTGGAGGGCGTTGTGGTCGTCCGCGAAGAACTGGCGGAGGTCGATCAGCCCCGGGGCGACGGCCCCGCGGTTCACCGCGTACGTGGACGGGATCGGGCGGATGAACCGGGGCATCGCGTCCTCCTGGAGGTATGCGTAGAACGTGCCGTTCGCCCGCACGAGCACGTCCTCGAAGCCTTCCCCGCTCACGTCCCCGATCTCGACGCGTGCCTCCGACTGCGGTGCCGCGCCCTCCAGGACGAGGTCCGGGGAGGACGCGGCGAACGTGCCACTCCGGTGGAGGAACACGTCGACCGAACCGTCCGTCGCCGCGGCGGCGAGGTCTGCCCACCCGTCGTCGTTCACGTCCCCGATCACCAACCGGTCCGTGTAGGGGCCGCTGAACGCCCTCTCGCGGACGAACGAGCCGCCGGTCCACCGCCAGAGGCCGATGTACGCGTCCTCCCAGCCCGCGGCGCTCGCGACGACCAGGTGGGGCACCTCCCCTGCGCCGGCGGCGACCCCGATGGACACGCCCCCGCCCGTGCCCTTCGTGCCGATCGTGACCGGGACCGGGTCGAGTCCGAGGTCCCCCTGCAGGTAGACGCGGACCTCGTAGGGCCGCGCGAGGGCGAGGTCGTCCCGGCGGTCCCCGTTCAGGTCCGCCGTCACGAGGTCGTGGAACGCGACGCCCTCCGCCAGGGAGAGGCTCGCGCTCCCGTCGAATCCCCGGAGCGCGTTCTGGAACCACACGGTCGCGCCCTGTTCCCCGAGGACCGCGAGGTCGGGGAGCCCGTTCCCGTCGAGGTCCCCCACGGCGAGGCGCTCGGAGCCGGGGGCGGGCGCCAGCAAGGCGGGGCCGGAGTCCCAATCGATCCGGAGCACCGCAGCGCCGTCCACGGCGATCACCTCGCCGTACCCGTCCCCGTCGACGTCCGCGACCGCGAGGTCGAGCACGTTCGGCGCATACCAGCCGTGCGTCGGCGTCGGGGGAAGCCCCGCGGCCCCGCCCTCGTAGAGCCACACCTTCCCGAGTTCGTCGTCGACGGCGGCGAGGTCCGTCCGGTCGTCGCCCGTGAGGTCCGCGAGCACGAACTCCCCGTCCCCGGGGGCCGGGAAGGCCCGGTCGTGCGTCCTCCGGTCGGGGAACGCGGTCCCTGGGAGCGCGACGAGGACGATGGCGAGGATCGCCGCCAGCGGGACGACCGCCCGCACCGGCGCGGGGACGTGGCTCATAGGCGTCCTTCCGGACATGGGGCCGAGGCCCAACACTCCAGGGTTGCGAGTTAGGGTCCTCCGGGCATATAGACTATGGTACAGTATTCGAATCTTCGCCCGTCGGGTCATGCGGCCGCGGCACCCGCAGTGAGCCGGATCGCCTCGTTCGCGCACTCCGCGGACTCCCGGAACCGGCCGAGCCGCGCGAGCACGAACCCCCGGTTCACCCACGCGGTCCGGAACGCGGGGTCGAGGTCCAGCGCGCGCTCGTAGCACTGCAGCGCGAGGTCGTGCTTCCCGAGCCGCGCGAGCGCGTTCCCCTTGTTGTTCCACGCGACCTCGTAGCGCGCGTTCGCCTTGATCGCCGCGTTGAAGCAGCGGAGCGCCTCGTTCATCCGCCCCAGGCGGGACAGCGCCGTCCCCTTGTTGATCCACGCGACCTCGTTAGTCGGGTCCGACTCCAGGGCGCGGTCGAGTGCCTCCACGGCTTCGGAGAACCGCCCGGCCGCCACGAGGGTCGCACCCTTTCCTGCCCACGCCGCCGAGGCGCCGCGCACGGACCACCGGGAGAGGGCGATCGCGCGGTCGTAGGCCCGGTCCGCCTCGTCGAACTCGCGCTTCACGCTCGCCCCGTCCGCCTGCGCAAGGCGCCCCTCCGCCGCGTACGACAGGACCCGCCGGAGCGCCAGGAACAGCGATCCCCCGAGCGCGAGCGTGCCGGACGCGAGGCCGAGCGCGCCGTCCGCGAGCCCGGGGGTGCGGCCGAGGAGCGGGAGCGCCGCCGAGGCCGTGAGGGCGAGGAGGCCGACGATCCACGCGAGGGAGGCGAGGGGCACCGACCGGCCGCCGGTCCCGGGCGTTGTGCGCCCCGCGAACGCGGTCAGCGTCGCCGCGAGCCCGAGCAGGACCCCGAACAGGTACAGGTGACCCCACGCGTGGCCCGCCACGTTCGCGAGAGCGGCGAGCGCCGCGACGGGGAGGGCGGCCACCGTCCCAATGGCGGCGAAGTCGCGCAGGACCTCCACGGGCGGCGGGCGGAGTCGGGTGGTCGCGGGACGGGGCTCCGCCCCCGCCGGCGGGCGCCCGGGCACCTCCCGCGCGGGCACGGCGACCGTCCGCTCGGCGTGCCGGCGGCGGACGGCCTCGAGGATCCGCCGGGCCTCCTCCTCGCTCACGCCCGGCAGGGCGCGCAGCTCGTCCCCCTCCGTCATCCCGATCTGCTCCGGGTCGAGGAAGAACTCCGCGACGGTCTCCGCCGCCTTCCGGCTCACACCGGGAATCGCGGCCACGAAGGCGAGCAGCCGCCGCTTCACCTCGAGCACCTCGCGCGAGATCTCGGGCACGAGCGGCGGCGGGGGCTTCGCGACCTCGCCCGCGATTGCCCACTCGAGCTCCTCGAGCAGGTGCGCCTCCTCGATCGAGGGGACGGGCGGGGCCCTCGCGCTCGCCGCGAACGCGTAGCCGCACGCGGGGCACTCCGGCGCCCCGGGCCGGACCCGCTCGCCGCACTCCGGGCACTCCGGTGCGTCGGGCGACGGGGCGGGTTTCGCGGCGGCCTCGGCGGGGTGGACGATCGCGCCGCAGTTCGTGCACTGCGTGGCGTCGGCCGCGAGGGACTCGCCGCACAGGGGGCACACGGGCGCGGGGGCGTCGGCCATCCGGAGCGTTCCGATGTCCGGCGGGGGGCAAAAAGGTTGTCCCGCGGGTCCGGGCAACCATAATGAGGGGCACCCCCATCCGCGCCCTCGTGGCGTACGAGCAGCTCGTCTTCCCCGTGGCGGGGATCGTCGGCTTCGGCCCGGCGGTGGCGGTGCTCTACCACGCCCTCCGCACGTACGACTACCCGTACACGGAGCACTCGTTCTTCGACAGCCGACGCGTGTTCCTCGCGCTCGCGGTGGGCATGATCGTCGGCACCGCGAGCGGCTGGATCACGGTCGCCTTCCGCGCGGCGGTGCTGAGCGTCGTGTCCCTCGTGATCGTCCTCGTCCTGATCGCCCTGTTCGAGGAGGCGGTGAAGCTCGTCTACCTGAACCGGAAGGGGTACCGGGCGCGGTTCGACACGACGTTCGTCGGCGTCGGGCTCGGCACGGGGATGGCGGCGATCGCGGCGGCGGGGTCCGCGTACACGAACGGCCCCAATCTGTTCCGCCCGGAGGTCCTCTTTCCGCTCGCGGCGTACGCGGTGGGCCTCGCGCTCATCCAGGAGGCGACGGGGGCGATGAGTGGCGGGGGGTGCGCGAAGGCGGACGTCGTCGTCCCGTTCGCGCAGGCGCTCCTCGCCCGCGTGCTCCACGCCGCGATCCTCGTCCCGTTCATCTTCTGGGCCGCGGCGCCGGGGATGAGCGCGCTCGTCCCGGCGTTCTCCCTCGCGGCGGCGGCCGTGTTCGCCGCGCTCGTCTACCGCCGCGCGTACCTCGTCCTCCCGGACACGCTCCCGCCGGAGCTCAAGAGGGAGCGGCGCCGCCGCACCCGCCGGTCGAGGTCCGAAACAAAGTGAACGAGGACGCGGCCCGCTACGCGAGCAGGAAGCCGAAGAACACGATGGACAGGATGAGGATGATCGCGAGCGCGATCCACGTGCCGGCGGGATCGTAGGTCACCGGGTGGCGGCGGCGGTCGTGCATCCCGTCCGGGGTGTGCATCGCCATCGCGCGGTCGGCGGGGCCGACCGACCCGAGGTGCTGCCGGTCCGGCTGGAACGGTACGGCCACGACACGACATCGACGACGCGTCCGATGAACGTGCCGGTGGTCAGACGTTCCGGAAGAACCCCGGCTTCGGCTCGTACACGACGTTCCCGCGGACGAGCTCCTCCAGGCTCTCGTCGACCTGCGGGATGCCGAGCATCTCCAGGACGCGCGCCCAGTCCTCCCGGGAGAACAGGACGAACTCTCGCGCGAGCCCTTCCGCTGCGGCGCGGACCTTCTGGCGGCGGTCCCCCGCCCGGGCGGCGACGGCGACGACGCGCGCGTAGGCGTTCTTCGATCGCTTCCTCGGCTTGGCGGTGATCGCCGCGACCTCCTCCGTCCCGCCGCGCAGCTCCGCGTTGATCCGCCCGACCGCCTCCGCGAGGTCGCGCGCGTCCGAGGTCTCGTACTTCAGCCGCGACGGGAACACGCGGATCTCGAACCCGCACGGGCACGACGTCGTCTTCTTCGGGAGCTCGACGCCCTTCGCGCGCTTGCACCGCGGGCAGACGACGACGCCGAACATCTCAGAACAGGAAGACGAGCGCCGCCAGGCAGGCGCCGTAGTGGTCCATCGGGACGGACAGCTCCTCGATCTTGTAGTCGAGGGACTTGAACTTGATCCCGCGGAGCTTCGCCATCTCCGCCATCTTCCACTCGAGCACCTCGCGGAGCGCCTTCCCCGTGCCCATCATGTGCCCCTCCGCCACGTACCCGCCGTACCCGTCGTCGCGGAACCCGTACGCGATCCCCGCGCTGATCATCTCCCCCTCGCCGCCGCGCTGCTGCGCGAGGACGCAGTGCGTGATGCCGCCCATCGGGAGGAGCATCCGCCGCGTCTGCTTCACGCCGTTCGGGAGGATCGACGACACGTAGACGAGGTTCTGCTCCCCGATGCCCGCGTTGATCAACGCCTCGTCGAACGCGTTCAGGTCGGAGACGCGCGAAACCGCCTTGCCGGACGTCACGAAGAACTTCTTGGGAATCGGGAGCATGGCACCGTCGTTCCGAGCGTTAGCGGACCTCCGCTCTTAAGGGTTTCGCGCGGCGGGCGCGACGGCCTTCGCCATCGCGTACGCGTCGTCGCCCCACGAGTAGTACTCCGGGAGGCGCTCGAGGAGTTCGTACCCGAGCGAGCGGTAGAACGCGATCGCGCCCGCGTTCTTCGCGTTCACCTCGAGGCGGACCTCGTCCTTCCGCTGGCGGCGGGCGACGTCCTCCGCGACCGCCATCAGGTCCCTCCCGATCCCTTGGCGGCGGTGCGCGGGGCGGACGCCGATGCTGAGGACGCGCGTGACGTCCTGCTCGTTGAGGAGCATGAGCGCCGCCACGACGCCCCCGTTCTCGTACACGAACGTGGACGCGCGCGGGTTCCGGAGGATCCACAGGATGTGCTCCTTGCGGAACTTCCGCTCGGCGAAGCACACGCCCTCGAGCTCGTAAAGGGCGTCGAGGTCCGTCGCGTCGGCCGCTCGAATCACGGACAAGAGAACGGGGACTCGTATTTCTCCGTAACGATAATCTATGCGTGGGGGCTTGTCGCGCCGCGTGCCGAAGATCGCGGACGTGCTCCGCGGCGCCCTCACCGGTCAGGACATCGAGCTGAAGGGCTGGATCTACCGGACGCGCACGGTCGGCGGCAAGGCGTTCGTCGTCCTCCGCGACTCGTCCGGCGTCCTCCAGGTGGCGGTGTCGAGGGAGTCCGTGCCGCCGGAGCAGTTCGAGGGCGCGGAGAAGGCGCTCATCGAGTCGGCCGTCACCGCCAAGGGCACGGTCGTGGCCGACAAGCGCGCCCCCGGCGGCTACGAGGTGCGCGCGAAGGAGTTCCGCGTCGTCTCGTACGCGGAGAAGTTCCCGATCCAGCAGGACCTGAGCGAGGAGTTCCTCCTCGACGTCCGCCACCTGTGGGTCCGCTCCCAGCGGATGGCCTCGATCTTCCGCGTCCGCCACACGGTCTTCGGGGCCGTGCACGAGTACTTCCGCGGCGAGGGGTTCTTCGAGGTCCACCCGCCGATGATCACGTCCGTCGGCTCCGAGGGTGGCTCCACGCTCTTCGAGGTCGAGTACTTCGGGAAGAAGGCGCACCTCACGCAGTCGTGGCAGCTGTACGCGGAGGCGCTCGCGCTCTCCATGGAGAAAGTGTACTACGTCGGTCCCTCGTTCCGCGCGGAGAAGTCCCGCACGAGCCGCCACCTCACGGAGTACTGGCACTGCGAGATGGAGGAGGCGTGGGCCGGCATGGACGACGTCCTCAAGCGCGCGGAGGGCGCGATCGCGCACGCCGCCCATCGCGCGGCGGAGGAGAACGCGGACGACCTCAAGTTCCTCGGCCGGGACCCGAAGGTCCTCGCGAGCGTGCGCACGCCGCTCGAGCGGATCACGTACGACGAGGCCGTGAACCGGGTGCACGCGAAGGGCATGGCGTTCCGCTGGGGCGACGACCTCCGGACGTTCGAGGAGCGCGCGCTCACGGAGGGGATGACGCAGCCGCTCATCGTCACTCACTATCCGCGGGTCTCCCAGGCGTTCTACAAGCGGCGGGACCCCGCGAACCCGAACGTCGTGCTCGCGTTCGACGTGATCGCGCCGGACGACGTCGGCGAGCTCGTCGGCGGCTCCGAGCGGGAGCTGGACCTCGAGTACCTGAAGCAGGCGATCGTGGAGTTCGGCGAGGACCCGAAGAACTACGAGTGGTACCTCGACACCCGGCGTTTCGGGAACGTGCAGCACGCGGGCTTCGGGATGGGCATGGAGCGCCTGATCCAGTGGATCTGCAAGCTCGAGCACATCCGGGACGCCGTGCCGTTCCCGCGGACGCCCGCGCGGTTCTCCCCGTAGCGGACGTCTCAGTCCGCCGTCTCGCGCCGGACCGCGAGGCCGTCGAAGTCGCGATCGAAGCTCATGACTTCGTTGATCCCCATCGTGCGGACGATCTCCAGGGAGGTGCAGTCCGTGAAGCTGAGCCCTCGGCTGGCGAGCCGCCCGAACCTCGACCAGGAACGCAGGAAGACGCGCGGCGACACGTACGCGAGTCCCGCGAACCGTCCGAGGGGCCCTGTGCCCAAGATGAGGTTCCCCACGCTCACGGCGGCGTCTACCCGACGCGTCCGCGCGAGGGCCAGCGTCACCGCCTCGTCCAGGACGTAGTCCGAGGTGAACACGTCTCCGAAGCGACGAGCCGCCGCGGCCTTCACCAGATCGCGAGCGGCCTCGTGATGGGAGTCCGACGTGTTCTCGAAGGCCACGAACACGCCGGTGTCCACGAAGACGCTCATCGCTCCTCGCCGTACAGGACGCGGTCGATGTCCTCCTCCCGCGTTTCGACGCCCCAGTCCGTCCCGTAGTCCTCGAACGCCTGGAGGGCCTTGGGGGGAAGAGCGCGCTTCGGCGGCGACAGGAGAATCAGGGTCTCCTCGTCGAGGGCCTTGTCGATGAGCTGCTCCAGGATCGTCTGCTTCGTCACGCGCTTGCCGGCGTGGAGGCTCATGCGGGCCTGCAGCGCATCGAGCTTGCGGTTCGCCCGATCGTCGATCTTCACCGTGGTCGTGGCCATCTCCCGAAGTATACTCAGTATTTCAGATATACCTTTCGCCTCAGTCCCCTCGGAGGCGATACCTCACGCACAGGCGGCGGGCATCACGAGGTGCGGGGTGACGACCCCGAGGTTCCGGAATCGGACGACCTCGAGAATCTGGACCGTGTCTTGGTCGATCACGACGTCGTAGGAGAACGGCAACTCCCACTCGTCCCCGGGCGGGTGCGCCGTCCCGTCGACGATCACGTTCTCCCCTTGGCGGTCGAACTCCGCGAGCGCGCGTTCGTCGATGGGGCTCGTGAAGTTCCCGTCGATCCCGGGAGACATGTAGCGGGCGCGGACGAAATCCCCGCCCGTCGTCATGAAGTTCTCCGACAACAGCCGGTAGTGCTGCCGGACCATCCCTTCCGCGCCCGGAACCTGCGCGGTCGTCTCCATCGTGAGGACGTCGCGCCGGTCGTCCCACCACCACTGCGCGCAGTGCGGGCCGAAGTCCGCGGGGACGGGGCCTGCGCCGGTGGGCGTGGCGGTGATGTCCCCCTCCGCGAGCACGACAAGGAGAGGGGTCCCGAGGATCGCCGTCGGGCGGAGGAGGAAGACCGGGATGAGGGCGAGGAGGGTGATGACCACGACGATGACCACGAGGAGCGGGCCCCGATTCCGCTTGGGCGGTGCCGCCATACCCGGTGCCGCCATGCCCGCTTCCACGGGCCGCCCCGGCTTAATGGTGTCGCATTCCTGTAAACGTTCATCTACGCACGCCGGGTTCGTGTCGCGATGGCGGGGGACCCGCTCCGGACCCTTCGCGTGGAACACGACGCGATCCGCCCGCGGCTGCGCGCCCTCGAGGCCGCCCTCGACGCGGCGATGAACCGGGGCCGCGCGGACACGTCCGACATGGCGGCGTTCCGCGACGCCCTTGCGTTCTCGCGTGGGACCGTCCTCGAGCACATGCGCCGCGAGGAGGCGAGCCTGCTCCCCGCCCTCGAGGCCAAGGTCGGCCGCCGGGGGACGCTCGTCGACGTCGTCCTGTGGGACCACGACGAAGTCCGCCGCGAGATCGGGAAGCTCGGGGACGCGCTCGCGGCGCTCGAGGCCGCGGACGGGCCGGGCGACGCGGAGCTGCGCGAACTCAACCGCCACGGAATCTTCCTCGTGCAGTACCTCGGGCTCCACATGGCGAAGGAGGACGCGTCCCTCGCGGAGCTCGCGCGGACCGTCCTGGGCGAGGACGGACTGCGCGACGTGGCGGCGCGCCTGGAGGGCCTCGGGTGACGGACGACCGGCGCCGCGCGCTCGACGCGTTCCTCGCCTCCATGCAGGCCGCGTGCGAGGTGATCGAGGAGTCCTGGGGCACGCTCGTCCGGAACGCGGAGTTCCACCGGCTCCACATGGCGAACTTCCTGTGGCTCCGTTCGCTGCCGCCGGGCGGCCTCGACGCGGCCCTCGGCCGGATGGACGACGCGTTCACCCCGTACGGGATCCGGGACCGGCCCGTGTACGTGGAGGACCCGGACCTGTCGCGCCGCCTGGCGCCGGAGCTCGAGCGTCGCGGATACGCGGGCCGACCGGAGTTCACGATGTACGCGCGGCGTCCGCCGGACCTCGCCGCGAACCCCGCGGTCTCCCTGCGCCCGACGCGGGACCAGGCGACGCGGGACGATCACGACGCGGTCGCCGGCCTCATCGACGAGGAGGACGGGTACGACCACGAGGTCTCCCACCAGCTCCGCGCGATCCATTGGCGGCGGGAGAAGGAGCTCGACGGGGAGGGGTTCGTCGCCTACCTCGCGGGGCAGCCCGTCGGCACGATCGCCCTCCAAGTGATCGGCAGCGTCGGCATCCTCTACGACGTGCAGACCCTCCCCGGGGCGCGTCGGAAGGGCGTCGCCGCCACGGCGGTCCTCCACGCGCTGTCGCGTGCGCATGCGAAGGGCGCGGAGCTCGCCTTCCTCGTGACGCCCGTCGGAGCCGCGGGCTACAGGTTGTACGAGAAGCTCGGCTTCGTCCGGGAGGGGACCCTGGACGGGTACCTCCGCCTAGAACCGACGGGAGCCGCGCTCACCGCGAGGTGAGGCACGGGCGCACGTACCACAGGATGCCGCCCATGTCCGCGAGGGTCTGGTGGCAACGGTCGCAGCAGTAGTAGTCCGCCGTCTCGTCCATCCCGATGATCCGCCGCCCCTCGTGGAGGCAGGGCTCGATCGTCACCTCGACGACCGATCTCCTCCGGGTGGAGGGCTCCGGCACCGGGTGTTCGAGCATCGGAGTTTATCTTGCACCCGCGCCAGAAGGGAGTTCCGAATGTACACCAATACCGGGTAAGGGGTCCCCGTAAACCATATGAAGTCATGTCCGCGGCGACGGGGTCCGCGCTCACGTCTTCTTCTGGCTCGGGCCGAGGAGCCGCTCCGCGATGATGAGCTTCTGGATCTCGTTCGTCCCCTCGTACAGGCCGAGGATGCGAGCGTCCCGGTAGTACCGCTCGACGTCGAACTCCCCGCTGAACCCGTACCCTCCGTGGACCTGGACCGCGCGGTCCGTGACGCGCACGGCCATCTGCGCGCCGAACAGCTTCGCCATGCTGATCTCGACCGTGTTGTCGATCCCCTGGTCCCGGAGCCACGCGGCCCGGAGGGTCAGGAGGCGGGCGGCGTCGATCTCCACGGCGGACTCCGCGATCATCTCCCGCAGGAGCTGGAACGACGCGATCGGGCGGCCGAACGCCTGCCGCTGCTGCGCGTACTTCACCGCGGCCTCGAGCGCGGCCCGCGCGACGCCGACCGCGCCCGCGCAGATCCCGAGGCGCCCGCTGTTCAGCGTCTTCAGGATCTGCTCCCATCCGTTCCCGCGGACGCCGACGAGGTGGTCCTCGGGGATGTGGCAGTCCTCGAACGCGAGGTCCGCCGTGGGGCTCGCGCGGAGGCCGAGCTTCGTCGTCGTCTCGACGTGGGGGACGGTGAACCCGGGAGTGCCCTGCTCGACCAGGAAGCAGGAGAGGCCCTCGTGGCGCTTCGTCCCCGGTTCCCGGGCGTAGACGAAGACGTAGTCCGCCATCCCGCCGTTCGAGATGAACCGCTTCGCCCCGTTCAGGACCCACTCGCCGCCCCTCTTCTCCGCGGTCGTCGTGAGGCTGGCGGCGTCGCTCCCCGCGTTCGGCTCCGTGAGCGCCCACGCCCCGAGCTTGTCCCCCTTCGCGAGCGGGACGAGCCACCGCTGCTTCTGCGCCTCGGACCCGAAGAGCTGCAGGGTCGTCTCGCTCAGGGACGTCTGGACGCTGACCGTCGTCCGCACGGAGGAGGAGCCGCGCGAGATCTCCTCGACGAGGAGCGCGAAGGACACGTAGTCCATCCCCGCGCCTCCATACTTCTCGGGCACGGGCGCCCCGAGGAAGCCGAGCGCCGCCATCTTCGCGTAGAACGACCGCGGGACCTCGCCCTTCGCCTCCCACTCCCGGACGTGGGGGATCAGCTCGCGATCCACGAAATCGCGGGCGGTGTCGCGGACGAGCTCCTGTTCCGGGGTCAGCTTGAAGTGCATGGGCCCACCGTGCCGCTCGAAGGGGGCAGGGGCTTATAGATTTGACCTACCCACCTGTACGAAGGTTCAATTCCGCATCCCGGATTGCCCCGCGGATGTCGGTTCTGTCGGACCGGGACATCCGGAAGGCGGTCGAGTCCGGCCGGTTGCGGATCGGCGGCTTCCGGGAGGAGAACCTGACGCCGAACGGCTACGACCTCACGATCGCGGAGGTCGCGGTCCTCGCGCGGGAGCCGGAGACCGTGCGGTCCGGCACCGCCAAGGTGCCCCCGCAGGCGCGGTTCGCGGTCTCCACCGCTGAGGTCGTCGAGCTCGGCCCGGACGTGACGGCGCAGCTGTGGCTCCGGACGACGTGGGCGCGGCGCGGCGTCCTGGCGGCGTTCGGCAAGGTCGACGCGGGGTTCCGCGGGACCCTCACGCTCCCGGCGTGCAACGCGAGCCCGTTCGAGGTGCTCGAGATTCCCGTCGGCGAGCGGTTCGTGCAGATCGTCTTCGAGGAGCTCACGACGCCGGCGGAGAAGGTGTACGAGCAGCGGTCCGGGAACTATCAGGACCAGCGCGGCGTGCGTCTCTCGTGAGGGGAGCCTCGGTGTTACATGTACGCGCTATCGCTTTGGGCGGGCCCGCACCCTTGTCGAGTTGACGGGATGCGGTGTGACGCCAGATGAGTCCCCTGACGGACGAGGAATGGATCGCGTTTATCAACGAGTACAACGGTATGGTGGATGATGTCGGCCGCTACCTCGAAACGCTCATTGCCTCGTGCGAAGAGCATCGACGAGGTGCTGCTCGCCTTGATGGGTCGGAAGCGGTTCGAGGCGTGGTTTGGCGACTCGCCGTGGTGGTTGGAGTCCAGTCCCAGCGAATCCGCGAGCGCATCAAGGCGCTCTCGCGTCGAATCAACGAGATGAAGGCGTTGGGCGAGTTGTGACCAGCATTCAGGACACGCGGATGTCGAACGCGAACAGTTTGTGCGCGGGGGACCAGCCGTGGACCTCGCGCCCCGCCTCGATCCGCGCCGCGCGACCGAGCCCCTTGGCGGTGGCGACGATCCCGCGCTCCCGGTCCTCGACCTTGGCCGTCTCGAGGATTGCGTAGTAGTGGACGACACCGCCGGAGCGGACCCTCGGGACGGACGCGCGGAACGCGGGTTCCGGCTCGTGCGGGTAGTCGAGGATGATCCGGTCCGGCGGTTCGATAGCCGCCAAGAGCGAAGGGCCGTCCCCGAGGCGCGCCGTCACGCCCGTCACGCGGTTCCTGCGCACGTTCTCCTCGAGGTGCTCGATGGCGTCGGGGTTCGCGTCGAACGCGTACACGACGCGGGGTTGGCGCCGCTTCGCGATCAGGACGGCGTACGGGCCGACGCCCGCGAACATGTCCACCACCACCTCCCCCGGTCGGACCTGCTCCGCGACGCGCATCCGCTCGGACCCGAGGCGGGGCGAGAAGTACGCGCGGGCGACGTCGACCGCGTACGTCAGGCCGTGCTCCCGGTGCACGGTCTCCGTCCGGTCCGGCCCCGCGAGGTGGCGGAGCTGCCGGACGCGGAGCTCGCCCTTGACGCCCTCGTCCGCCGCCACGACGTGCACGCTCGTGTTCGCGCGCAGGATCGCCTCGGCAATCGCGGCCCCGTGCGGCGCCAGTTCGTGGGGGAGCTTCACGATTGCGATGTCGCCGACGACGTCGAAGCTCGTCGGGAGGAGCGGCCGAAGTCCATCGGGGAGGCGGACGACGTCCTTGTACGAACGGATCGGCGCGAACGACTCGCGGAACTCGCGCTCGGCCGTTTCGCGTCCCGCCGGCGCGGCCGTCACCGGGAGGAAGACGACGCCGCCCTCCTGGGCGATCGCCACGCCCTTCCGGAGGAGCCCTGCCGCCAGGAGTTCCTGCCGGACGGCCTCCGCCCGGGAGCGCGGCACCGCCACGCACAAGGAGCGCATCTCTGGTGGCGAGGAGACGCCCGGCACTTGAGGCTATCCCCCGGAAGGCTTATTCCGCGCGAAGCCATGCGCCGGCTCATGGCATATGCACCCCCGCCCCGCCGACCGATCGGTGTGACGATTCTGGCCGTCCTCGTGATCCTCGCCGGTGTGATCGCGGTGCTGGTCACCCTCTTGCTCGTCCTGGCGGCCCTTCTCCTCATCCCCGCGTGGGGTCTCTTGCCCGCGATCATCGCCGGCATCCTGTTCCTCCTCGCGGTCCTCCTCCTTGCGGCGGGCTTCGGACTGCTGAGCCTCCGTCCGTGGGCGTGGTGGCTCGCGGTCATCGTGCTCGTCCTGAACCTTGCCTTCACGTTCGCCCAGCTCGGCATCCCCGGGCTTGGCATGCTCGCGTCCGGCCAGCTAGTCACGATTGTGATTCAGGTCATCGTCCTCCTCTACCTGTTCGCGGTCCGCGGCAGCTTCCAGTCTCAGCCCGCGTACGCGCCGCCGCGGTGAGCGCGAGCGCATAACGATATACCCGCCGCCAATTCGGCCCCGAGGAGCCCGTGGCCACCGGCAGGAAGCGCGTCCGCCTCCCGATCGACCTCAGCCAGCTCTTCCGGCGCTACTTCATCAACACCCTGTTCGACTCGACGTTCGTCGTCCTCGGGATCGTGTCCGCGGCGATCGTCGCCCCGGAGAGGAACATCCCGTTCACCCTCGGGACCCTGGCGGCGGCGTGCCTCGCGATCGGGATCTCCACGGGCCTCTCCGTGTACGAGGCGGAGCGCGTGGAGACGGAGATCAAGATGGCGAAGCTCGAGCGGGCGATGCTCACGGACCTCGCGGACACGGACGTGCACCGGAGCCTGCAGGCGCACCACGTCCTCGTGAGCCTCGTGAACCTCGCGGCGCCGCTCGTCGTCTTCGCGATCACGTCGATCCCGTTCGTGCTCCACCTGACCCTCGACTGGCCGGGGCTCGCCCACGCCGCCCAGGCCTCGATCGCCCTGGCGGTGATCCTCGTGTTCGTCTCCGGGTACGCGCTGGGCCGGCTCCTCGGGGGGAACCCCCTCCGCCAGGGCCTGCGGATGACGATCGCCGCCATGGGGACGTTCATCATCCTCGTCCTCGTGCAGACGTACCTCCTCTAGGCGAACGTTCTTGCGCGGCGCCTCGTATGCGCCGCCGTGGGCGAGCTCGTCTTCCTCGGCCTCGGCCTGTACGACGAGCGCGACCTCTCCTTCCGCGCCCTCGACGAGGCCCGCGCGTGCGACGTCCTGTTCGCGGAGTTCTACACGTCCGCGCTCCGGGGGACGACGGTCGAGCGGCTGGCGGCGCTGATCGGGAAGCCCGTGGCGGTGCTCCGCCGCGAGGACGTGGAGTCCGGCGCGGTCCTCCTCCAGCAGGCCGCCAACAAGCGGGTCGGCTTCCTCGTCCCCGGGGACCCGATGATGGCGACGACGCACGTGGACCTCCGCCTGCGCGCCGCCAAAGCCGGGATCCCCACGCGGATCGTGCACGGCTCGTCGATCTTCACCGCCGCGATCGGCCTCCTCGGACTGCAGGCGTACAAGTTCGGGCGGACGACGACGATCCCGATCCCGGAGAAGGGATTCCGGCCGACGAGCCCCGTGGACGCGATCGCCGCCAACCGCGCGGCGGGGCTGCACACGCTCGTGCTCCTCGACCTCAAGGAGGACGGGCGGTTCCTCACCGCCAACGAGGCGCTCCGGTACCTGATCGAAATTGGCGGTTCGAAGTTCCCGCCGACTACCCTCGCGTGCGCCGTCGGCGGCGCCGGGTCCCCGAGCCCGGTCGTCCGCGCGGACCGGGCGGAACGGCTCTTGGCGGCGGACCTCGGACCCCCGCTGCACGGCATCGTCGTGCCCGGTACCCTGCACTTCGCCGAGCGCGAGGCCCTCCTCCGGTTCGCGGGGGCGCCGGAGGACGCCCTTCCCGCCCCCTCTTGAAGGTTTCCCACCTCTCCGCCGGCGCGTATTTAAGCACATTCGCAACCGCCTAATAGGACCGGCCTCGTGGGCCCGGGATTGTGGCGAAGGGCGTCCTGCTCGACTTCGAAGGCACCGTCGCCCGCCGGACGGACGGGCACCTCGAGCCGTGCCTCGACGAAATCCGGCGGCTCGGGTACGAGATGTACCGCCCCGAGCTGCAGGCGGCGTACGACTTCGTGCTCCGTATCGACCTGCCCCGGAAGGGGATCGCGGACGTGGAGGCGTTCGTCGAGGCGGTGCTGAAGCACCTCGGGCACAGGCCGAAGCGCACGGAACTCATGTCCCTCGCCCCGCTGTTCGCGGAGTACCACCGGTTCGCCCTGTACGACGATGCGGCCCGTGCGGTCCCGGGCCTCGCGAAGTCGCACAAGGTCGCGGTCGTGTCCGACCTCCCGTCCTTCCTCGTGAAGCCCGTCCTCGAGCCCCTCAAACTCTCCCTGGCGGTGGTGACGCCCCGCGAGGCGAAGGCGGGGCTTCCGGACCCGAAGGTCTTCCGCGCCGCGGCCCAGGCGCTCGGGCTCAAGCCGAGGGACGTGGCGGTCGTCTCCGCGGACTGCGAGGACGGCCTGGCGGTGCCGAAGTCCCTCGGGTTCCGCACCGTCTTCCTGCGCCGCCACGGGGACGCGACCTGCCCCCACGCGTCGAGCGTCGTCAAGTCCCTGGACGAGGTCGAGGCCCTGCTGAAGCCGTCGCCCGCGCAGGCCGAGGCGCCCGCGGCGGCCGTCCCCGCGAAGGCGTGAGGCCGGTCCCTCTCAGGTCAGGATTGCCTGGACCCCCTCCGCGCGGCTCTCCAGGAGGAGGCAGATGCGAAGGGGCAGGCCGGCGTCCGGGAGCGCGTCCACGAACTCCCCGAGCGCCGACGCCGCCAGACCCATCCATGTGGCGGGCCGCGTCGCCTCGAGCACCATCGCCGTCCGCAGGTACGGGAGGACCGCCTCCGGGACCTTCGCGTGGCGGCGGACCATCGACTGCATCGCCGCCAGGGCGAGGTCGATCCGCGGGAGCACGGGGACGTACGAGGCGGTGACGAGCGCGTAGAACCGGTCGTACTCGGCCTCCATGTTCGCGACGCGGTCCGCGTAGACGAATCCGTAGGTGTTGGCGGCGGTGATCTGGAGCGCGAGCCCCGGGTTCCCCAGGTCCGACGAGTGGAGGAGCCCGTCGACCGCCGCGCGCACGCCCCCGGCGTCCGTGGCGGTGAGCCCGCCCGCGATGAGCTGCAGGACCTCCCCGTCCGAACGGACCCAGTCGAAGTCCGCCGGGAACGGATGCTTCCGGAGCGTCCAGTAGTCGAACGCGAGGCGCACGTCCGTGTCCGTGTACGCGGGATACGCCGCCACGATCCGGGCGTACGACTCCCCGTACCGCTGGTCCTGGTCGAGATGCTCGTACCATCCGGTCGCGAACCGCCAGGCGTTCCGGCTCCCGGGCCACGCGCGGCCCACGAGCCCGAGGGAGAATGCGAGGTTGTCGGTCTGCGGCTCGCCCGGCGGGAGCCAGTGGTCGACGTCCGCGAGGAGCGCTCCCGCGCGGAAGTACGGGTCGCCCCACACGTCGTCCGCGAGCCCCGCGTGGACGCCGAAGTTCGCGCCGTGGGCGGCGGACGCGAGGAGGACGGGGACGAGGAGGGCCGCGAAGGCCGGGCCAGGACGCACGGTCCGCCATGCCCGGGCGAGGGGATGAAGTTTCTTGGGGTGGGCAGGCTTTATGCCGCCGGCCCGCCTTCGGAACGGGGCGGGAGCAAGAGGGGGGACGCAGCGTGCAACGAAGCGTTCGAACGTGGGCTAGATTCGGAGCGTGTGCGGTCGTCGCGTCGGTGGTCCTCGGGGGGATCCTGCTCGGGTCGCATTCCGCCGCCGCCGCGACGTGGACGGACTCGAGCGAGGCGGACTTCCTCGGTGGGACGCTCACGGACGTCACCGCGACGCCCGCCGGCGACCTCGTCCTATCGAGGGGCGGGGTACCCATGTTCGCGAAACAGGATGTGGTCTTGGACGTCGGTCCGCCCGGGGCGGTCGACGACGTGCGGGCGTATAACCCGTTCGTGCTCCGGGAGGCGGATGGGACGTTCAAAGTCTGGTACACTGCATACGACGGCTCCCGGTTCAGGATGGCGTTCGCGGACTCGCCGGACGGGCTCACGTGGACGAAGCGCGGGGTCGTCATCAACGTCCTCACGGCCCCGTGGAACTTCGACTCCGTCAGCAGCATGAGCGTGATCAAAGAAGGGGCGACGTATCACATGTGGTTCGCCGCGGGATACTGGACCGGAAGCCCCTGTCCGATCGGCTATTACTCGGAGGCCTACTACGCGACGTCCTCCGACGGCATCTCCTGGTCGATTGCGGGCCGGATCCTCGCCCTCGGCGCCCCCGGCGCCTGGGACGCGTGCTTCATCACGACACCGTGGGTCGTGTTCGACGGGAGCCTGTATCGGTTGTACTACAACGGAGGGGACGGCTCGACGCAGGGCGTGGGCATCGCGACCTCGTCCGCGAAGACGGGCTTCACGAGGTATGCGGGCAATCCGGTCGTCGCGGCGGGCCTCCCCGGTGCCTGGGATGACTACTACATCGCGGCGGAGTCCGTGACGATGGGCCCGACGTGGACGATGTACTTCGCGGCGCACGACGGGACGAACGCGAGACTGGGCCTCGGGTTCTCCGCCGACGGATTCGCGTGGACGAAGTTCCCGGGGAATCCCTGGATGGACCTCGGTCCGGCCTCGTGGGACTCCGTGGGGATCGCGAGCGCGATGCCCGTCTCCGATCCCGGCGGGGAGCGGCTCTACTACTCGGGATACGACGGGACGTACATCCGGACCGGGTACGCGCTGCTGTCGTACCCGTACCTCGCGACGGGCTCCTACGTCTCCCGGGCCTTCGACTCCGGCGGCGCGGGGACGACTTGGCAGACGGTCGCCTGGTCCGCGACGACACCCGCCGGGACGTCCGTTTCGCCGTACGCGCGCTCAGGCGACACGCCCGCCCCGGACCCGACGTGGACGAGCTGGGCGGTGATCGCGGGTCCCTCGAGCGGGACGCCGCTGACCCTCCCGCGGCACCGGTACGCCCAGTACCGGGCGGACCTCGCCACGACGGACACGAACGTGACGCCGGCGCTCCATGAGGTCACAATCACGTACGAGCCGAACGGCGCGCCGGGCGCCACGTCCCTCGCCCCCGCGGGGGGTGTGTGGCTCCGGGTCCCGACGCCGACGCTCGCTTGGATCCCGTCGGATCCGGAGGGTGACGCCCAGTCCGCGTTCGAGGCGCAGCTCAGTCCGGACCCCTCGTTCGCGAACCTCCTGTCGAGCGGCGTCCGCGCTTCGTCGGTGCCGAACTGGCAGCCGCCTCCGCTCGGGGATGGCGTCTGGAGCTGGCGCGTGCGGGTTCGGGACGTGTACGGGGCGTGGGGCGGGTGGTCGACGGAGTCGTTCGGCATCGACGTCACGCCGCCGGCGACCCAATCGGCCCTCGGGGGGACGCCCGGGAGCGGCGGCTGGTACCGCGGCCCGGTCATGGTCACCCTCACCGCCACGGACGCGACGAGCGGGGTCGCCTCGACGTCGTACCGGTTGGACGAGGGCTTGTGGCAGACCTATGCGAGCCCCTTCTCCGTCGCGGAGGACGGGGTCCACGACCTGGAGTTCTCCTCCACGGACGTGGCGGGCGTCGTCGAGGCGACGCAGTCCGCATCGTTCGGGATCGACACGACGCCGCCGGTCACCACCGCGGACCCGACGGGGCGGCTCGGCGACGGTGGGACGTACACCGCGCCGGTCGCGGTCGTCCTGACCGCTGCGGACGCGACGAGCGGTCCCGCCGACACGGAATACCGCCTCGACGGCGGCGCCTGGCAGGCGTACGCCGGCCCGTTCCTCGTCCCCGGCGACGGGTCGCACACGGTCGACTACCGGTCGACGGACAACGCCGGTCTCGTCGAGGCGGATCGGTCGATCGCATTCGACGTCGACACGGTCCCGCCGGAGACGATGGCGTCCCTGTCGGGCGCGCCGGGCGTCGCCGGGTTCTTCACGGGGCCCGTCACGGTGTCGCTGGCGGCGACGGACGCGACGAGCGGCGTGGCGGGCACAGAGTACCGGATCGATGGCGGTGTCTGGCAGCCGTACGCCGGTCCGTTCGTCGTGGCGGCGGACGGCGTGCACGTCGTGGAGTTCCGCTCGACGGACAACGCGGGCCTCGAGGAGCCCGTGCAGGTTGCGCGGTTCAGCGTGGACACGGGGATCCTGAGCCCGACGGGGCCGCTCGGGCCGTGGCTCCTCGTCCTCCTCATCGCAATCGCGGCGGCGGTGCTCCTGTTCGTCCTCGGTCTCATCCTTGGGAAGCGGAAGCGGGAGGAGGTGCCGGGGCCCGAGTCCCCTCCGGTGGCGCCCGGGCAATAGTTTCACCTACCCCCTCGGATTACCCTTAGCCGGGGGAAGTCCGTGTCCTCTTCGGGTAAGAAAGTGGAAGCGAAGACCATCGAGGAACTCCCGGGCGTCGGGCCGGCGACCGCGGAGAAGCTGAAGGAAGCGGGCTTCACGGACATGATGGCGCTCGCCGTCGCGTCCCCGGGGGACCTCGCGGAGGTCGCGGAGATTGGGGACGCCGTCGCGAAGAAGATCATCGCCGCCGCGCGGGACGCGGCGGACGTCGGCGGCTTCGAGACCGGCGACGTGATCCTCGAACGGCGGAAGAGCGTCGGGAAGCTCACGACGTGTTCGAAGGCGTTGGACGAGCTCCTCGGCGGCGGGCTGGAGACGCAGGCGATCACCGAATGCTATGGCGAATTTGGCAGTGGAAAGTGCGCCGCGGGGGACACCAGGGTTCTCTATTACAATGACGCGCAACTCCACCTCGAGTCCATCGAGAGCGCGTACGCGAAGTACGCCGCCTCCCTTGGAGAGAATCCGTTCGGGGAGGGGTTCGTTGTCCGTGATGTTCCCATTCAGGTGCTCGGCCTGCCCGCGGACGGTTGCGGCCGGACCCGCGCCGTGGCCCTGTACAAGGAACATGCGGACACGGTGCTCCGGATTCGCACGAGTCGTGGCGGCTCCTACCGGGTCACGACCGCTCACCGGTTCCTGACCGTGACTGACGCGGGCGTCCAGTGGATGCCCGCGGCGGAGCTGGCGGTCGGAGATCCGGTTGGAGCACCCAAGTCGATTCCTCCGGACGGCGGGGAGATGACGGACGAAGACGCATACTTCCTCGGCCTCTATGTCGCCGAGGGAGGAGGAAACCCGCCATCGATTACGAACACCGACGATCGCATCATCGATTGGACTCGGACGTACGTCGAGCGCCGATTCGGCTACTCGCCGCGCGTTTGGGCGAACGCGAACGCGCCCCACGTGAGGCGCGTCCTGTTTCGGATGCCGACGCAGCAGTTCCTCGGGAGGCTCGCGTTGGTGGGCTCCGGGAGGAAGTTCGTCCCGGAGACGGTGATGGCGGCGTCCGAGAGCGGGATCCGCCACTTCCTCGCGGGCTACCTCGACGGCGACGGTTCCGTCGAGAAGGGAGTCGTGAGCGCAACAACCAAGAGTGAGACCCTCGCGACAGATCTCGCGTATCTGTTCACCCGGCTCGGGGTGCGGGTCACCCGCAGTTCGCGCGTCACGAATGGCACGACGTACTACGTCGTATTCGTCGTCGGCTTCGACCGGGACGGCCTGAGCCTGCCGATGCTCACGAAGACCGTGCCGGAGATCCACACGCGGAACTCCGCCCACGGGTACCCGACCCGGATCCCGCAGTACCTCGCCTCCGTCTACCGCCACTCGCTCGGCGGGAACCGCGGGCGCCGGCGGAAGGCGATCGGCCGGGCGAACAACGAGGCGGAGACGTTCTACCACGTCCTGACGCGCGCCCGCTACGGGCGGATGACGATCAACGAGGGGACGTTCCGCCAGGTCGCGCAGGCGTTCCTGGAGGGGCACGAGCGCATCCGGGAGGCCGAGGCGCTCGCGCAGCGGCTCGAGTCCCTGTCCGACGCGGAGTTCCGGAGGCTCCTCGACCTGCTCCCGTTCCCGTTCCAGGAAATCGGGGGCGACGTCGGCCTCTCGACCGCCGGCGTGCGCAACTACCCCCTGCGCGGTCTCCCGGGGGACCTCGGGACGCGGGCGCAGGTCCGGGAGGCGCTCGCGAAGCGGCTGGCGGATCGCCGGAAGGTCCTCGAGGACGCGTTCCCGCAGCTCCGGAACATCTCCTCCCTCGCGTGGGACGCGGTGGTGTCGATCGAGGAGGAGCCGTACGACGGCTGGGTGTACGACTTCGTCGTGCCGGACGGGCACGCGTTCGTCGGCGGCGACGTCCCCACGTTCATGCACAACAGCCAGCTCGGCCACCAGCTGGCGGTGAACGCGACGCGCCCGACGGACGAGGGCGGCCTCGACGGCGACACGGTCTGGATCGACACGGAGCAGACGTTCCGCCCGGAGCGGATCTCCGACATGGCGGGGGCGCTCGAGCTCGACGTCGACAAGGTCCTCCAGAAGGTCCACGTCGCCCGCGCGTTCAACTCCCACCACCAGATGCTCCTCGTCGAGAAGGCGGGCGAGCTCACGAAGGACTACCCGGTCCGCCTGATCGTCGTCGACTCCCTGACCGCGCACTTCCGCGCGGAGTACGTCGGGCGGGGCGTCCTCGCGGAGCGGCAGCAGCTCCTGAACAAGCACATCCACGAGCTCATGCGGTTTGGGGACGTGCACAACGCGACGATCTACGTGACGAACCAGGTCCACGCGAAGCCGGACGCGTTCTTCGGGGACCCGACGCGGCCGGTCGGCGGCCACATCGTCGGGCACAGCGCGACGTTCCGCGTCTACCTCCGGAAGAGCAAGGGCGGGAAGCGGATCGCGCGGCTCGTGGACTCCCCGAGCCTGCCGGAGGCCGAGGCCGTCTTCTCCCTCTCGGAGGACGGCATCCGGGACTGAGCTCCGGGTGGAGCCTCCCGCAAGACACCGCTTGTATTTCCCAAACCGCTTTATAGCGTGGACCGGCTCTTGTGCCCGCCATGAGCGAAGCCGCGCGACTCCTGATTCCGGGACCGGTGCCGATCGACCCGCGGGTGATGGAGGAGATGGCGAGGCCGACGGGGCCGCACTACGGGGAGGAGTGGCTGAAGCGATACCACGAGGTCCTCGACATGACGCGGCGCCTGTTCCAGGCGAAGGACGCGGAGGTGTACCCGCTGAACGGGCCGTCCCACTTCGCGTTCGAGGCGATCGTCTTCACCCTCCTGCGCCGCGGGGACCGCGTGGCGGTCGTCGACAACGGCTTC
>Ga0214473_10001427_pt1 | contig 31568 bp, 22 predicted proteins | sample RVTome_7_FD_203509 | JGI IMG/M metagenome (GOLD analysis project Ga0214473, IMG submission 203509) | Soil microbial communities from uranium-contaminated site in the Upper Colorado River Basin, Wyoming, United States - RVT98D197 | ecosystem: Environmental > Terrestrial > Soil > Contaminated >...
TCTGACGTCGACCCGTTAAAAACCTGGTTCCGGGATTGGACGCCTGTAAGCGCCTATGATATGAAAAGAAAAAAGACAGGAGACCTCCGTCTCTCCTTGACTAAACTTATCATGGATGTCACCGCGAAAAGATGCAAAATTAACGCACGCCTTAGTAGTTTATTGTCAATCAGCAGAAATGTTGCGAAAAATTCATCCCAATTCTAAACTGAGATTTTTTATTCCCAGCTTTGGAACCGGCCTTCACCGGCGGCTCAATATTTGACATGGAGTTTCATTAGTAGTAAGTATAGACCCAATATCATCGCTTCCAGGGTACCGGAGGTCGCTTATGAATATCGCCCTTATCCTTGTAATAGCACTGATATTGTTCTGGCTGGGATACAGGTTTTATGCGAAATACATCTGCAGCGTTTTCGAAGAAGACAACTGCCGTGAGACCCCTGCGGTCTGCATGGAGGACGACTGCGATTATGTCCCCACGAAGCCGATAGTCCTGTTTGGACACCATTTCGCGTCCATCGCCGGGGCAGGGCCAATAATAGGGCCCGCAATCGCTCTTGTGTACGGTTGGATTCCATGCCTTATCTGGATTGTATTTGGCACGCTGATAATAGGGTCGGTCCACGACCTTGCAGCGCTGTTTACCAGCATACGTGAGAAGGGCAAATCGATGGCGGAGGTCGCGCGCGACACTCTGGGTCCGGCGGGTTTTTTCCTGCTGATTTCGTATACATTGATCATCGTGCTGCTCGTTTGCGCGGCCTTTCTCAACGCGACAGCGACCGCGCTGACATCGATGTACCCCCTTTCGTCAATGGGTCTTGGTCCGGACCAGACGGTGTTCAGGACAGTGGATCAGAATGGAACAACGCTCGCGGTTGTCGGCGGGATAGCGTCAACACAGGCGATCGCGATCACGATCTTCGCGCCGATAGTCGGATGGCTGCTGTACAGAAAAAAAATCAACCCGTACCTTGCCAGCGTGCTGGCGATAATCGTGACAATAGTGGCTCTGGTGGTCGGATTGGAATATCCAATGTCTCTGAAACCTGAGACCTGGAAAATTATCATCAGCATTTACACCCTCTTCGCCGCCGGTGTTCCGGTGTGGATAATCCTCCAACCGCGAGACTTCACCAACTCGTTTGTTCTCTATATGGGGATTGTAATGTTAGTGATCGGGATCGCGGTCGGCGGGATTATGGGAGTACCGATGCAGATTGAAGGTTCAACAATAGCCCAGGGCGTGAAAGCGCAGGGACCGGTCTGGCCGATGCTGTTCATTCTCATTGCGTGCGGCGCGATCTCGGGATTTCATGCGCTTGTCGCGGGGGGCACGAGCTCGAAGCAGATCTCTCTTGAGTCGCATGCCCGTCCGATAGGCTACGGCGGGATGGTCCTGGAGGGAATTCTCGCTCTGGGGGTTGTTGTTGCGATAGCGGTCGGACTGTCAAGCAGCGACTACATGGGGATCATGTACAACGCAGACTTGACAATCAAGCAGAATCCGATCCTCGCGTTCGCGATAGGGATGGGCGGGCTTCTGAATAAATCTCTTGGGCTGCCCATTTATTACGGAACGATTTTCGGTGTCGTGATGGTCGAAGGTTTCATCGCCACTACGCTCGACACCGCGGTCCGTCTGAATCGATATCTGTTTGAGGAACTGTGGGTCGTTCTGATTCCGAATCCGCCCAAATTTATGAGAAGTTACATTTTCAACGCCGCGCTCGCGGTCGTGATAATGTGGTTCCTCGCGAAATCGAACGCTCTAAAGCTGATCTGGCCGATTTTCGGTGCGGGAAACCAGCTTCTTGCCGCGTTGACTCTCATTGTGGTCAGCGTGTGGCTTTACCAGCGTAAAAAACCCGTATGGTTTACGATAATCCCAGGAATTATAATGCTTATTACGACAATGACCGCGCTTGTTTACACGCTTCGGAAAGATTATATTCCAGCGCACAATATAACGCTGATAACCGCGGATATTCTCCTGCTGGCATTGGCATTGGGGACAACGATAATATCTATCAGGGGGGCTTTAGTTCATTCGGCCATGAAGGTGCCATCTGTCAGCCAGACATAAGGTGACGATGAATCGGCCAAGGTATTACAGGGATTGACAAGGTTTTTCTAGGAGAGCTGCGACGTGCAGCTCGGACAGCGGGTCGCTTTTATAGCGACCTGGGTGCAGCAGTAGGGGCACTCCTTTGTCGCCGGCGCTGTCAATGGCGCTTCATCCCTCTTTTTCAACTGATTTACGGCTCTGACAACGAAGAACATCACCACGGCGACGATGAGAAAATCCAGAATGGTATTAAGAAACACCCCGTAGTTGATTGTCGGCACTCCCGCCGCCTGTGCTTCAGCGAGCGACGTGAATGTCTTCCCGGACAAGTTGATGTAAAGGTTGCCGAAGTCAATATTGCCGAGCAATTTTCCGATCGGGGGCATTACTATGTCGTTTACCAACGAAGTAATAATTTTCCCGAAAGCGGCTCCGATAACTATACCGATCGCCATGTCGAGCAGGTTGCCCCTCAGTGCGAATTCTTTGAACTCTTTTATCATGATTTTCCTCCAGAATTTGATTGTTTTTGATTGTACTGTACTTTTTTTATATTGTGACACTTCAGCCAACTGACAGATTATCCGCTCCATAACTGTCGCGGTTCTGTATGAAAAAGTGCGTGTAACAACAGAACCGCGACAGTTATGGAGCGGATTCCTATGATTCACTCACATGACTTAAATGTTTCTCAATATTAAGACTTTGGAATTAATTGTCAATGTGTAAATGAAACCGCTTGCTACAGATAATTAAATCCGGTAAACTGCTTGTCGGGGGACCGCGGTTTGCTGCTCCTCGCTATATTTTTTCATAGGAGATGCTCATGGTTACCGAATTTCAACGTGTGATGACATTTTTTTGTGTCGCTATTTTCCTGCTTGTCCTTTTATCATGCAGCAACGACCCGCTGAGCCCGTCGGATGATGGAAATCAGGTGAATGTCAAAACGTCGTCTGCGGAGGGCAGCGGACACTCTTTACTTGGTTTCTACTTGCTTGAAATAGACCCTGAAACATCCGATATTAACTTCATACCGGTGAGATCGGCGGAGCTGCATCTTAATGTGACGGGGATTTTGAACGCAACCATGGGTATCAGCGCGGTGGGGGTGCCTGCGGAGCATGATCCGCCGAATGGGCTTTTCGTATTTGACGTAACCCTGACTCACCCATTAGCGGCGAAACCCCAGCTCGCGGGATTCGATGTGAAGGGAATCCTGATGGCGCCGGGAAGCGTCGATGTCGGCGGTTTGATGTTCGCCGGCATTGATGAAACAAGGCTTGAGAACGCCGACGGCTACACGCGATGGTGGAATCCGTCCGAATTCACCGACCCCGGCATGTTCGGGTATGTGAAGGGAAAACTGGCGGTCGGCTCCACCGGACTTTTAACCGCCAATGTGAATCCCTACAAGCTTTTTGCGGACCGCCTTGGTCCGAACGACAGCCTCTCCTGGATTGTCTCCGAACCTTTGGACAGCGACATGGGCCGTGCTGTCTTTACAGCCGGCGCTGAAAATACGCGTCGATATAAAATCCGCTTCAAGATGAATCCGGGCCCCCAGATTCTCTACGGTTATGCTATCGATGCGTCATGGGCGCCGCCAAGTCCGAATCCTCCGTCCGCAGTGCCGGACGATTTCCCCATGAACGCTAATCAGCCAGAAGCGTACCGGCTGGGCGTCACTGAAAAAATTAATTCGCTCTATTACGACAGCGAGTCCGGTACGGGCGGCGGAGCGCTTGAACTTGACATTTCCGTCTATGACTGGCAGGGTCAGGCCTCCGGAGATTTCAGCGGGGAAATCACGAACGTCAAACTATACTGCCCGGAGCTGGGTGTCGACGGTTTACTCGCCACCGACCAGGGACAGGATGCCTACAAGAGGAAATATAAGGGCCAAATGAACAACCTTGGCAGCAATCCTTTTTACAGGGCTCAGGTTTTCTGCGCTGCGCTTTCCTTGGACGGGTCAACGTACAAGCAGACTGCCGATGCCGGTCCGGACGTGGTTTTGGAGGCTTGGAATTCAATTATCGCCGATGCGGTAGATCCTGAATGCGCATCCGATTCAAATAACAGTATCGGCGAGGCTGTAGCTCTGGTCGACGGGGAACCGGTTGTCGAGAGCCTTTGCGGAAGCTCGGATACTGTCGATTACTATAAGTTCGAAGTCCCGTTCGGGAAATACTTCAATGGCAAACTCCAGCTTCACTGCAATATTCCCGGCAGCTCGTTCGAGATAACCAACGAGAATGGAACTGTTCTGATGACCGATTCTCTGAACGGCTGGTACTATACCGGCCTTGCCGGAAAGAAGCTGACATCGGGAACATATTATTTAAAAATCGAGACGACGTCGAGCGGTATCGCGGGATTGTATGTCGTCTCGGCGGAACTGGTTTACGACACCATCGTCCCGAATACCCCGGTCGAGGTAACTCCGCCCAATTTGTCGTGCGACGCGAAGTGGGTATACGTTTACGGCGATTACCTTTTTGCGGTTGGCGATCATTTTACATGGGCATATGACATCAGCAACCAGAACTCCCCTGTTTTTCTTTCAAGATCCGAGGTCATTTCCAGCATAAAACCGGCCTTCAGTTACCCTTATATGTATTTGGCTCAAAATTCCAACGGGGATGGAGAATTGAATCTAATCGATTTCACGGATGTCTCCAACCCGGTTGTTTCAGATGTCGGAGCCTTCGGACCGGAGTACAAGTTTATTCAAATGGACTCGAATGTGATTTATTTAGCTTATGACGCAGGTGGCGGCAATCAGAGATGCAGCATTATAGATTACAGCATGAACCCATTAATGCCGACTTACAAAAGTCTGATTAATATCGAGGATAGTACTATCAGGAACATGGAGATCATCTATCCGGGAACCACGAATGAATCTCTAATTGTCTGCGAGTCCCTGAGTACAGCAGCCTACAACGTATATGACAAACTCAATCCGTATCTGGTGGACAGTGTAAGCACTGCCGACACGAACCTGAATATTTTTATGACAACAAGAGGCGAGTACATCATTACCGTAAAGTACAATGACATTGCCAACCTTTATAACCTTCTGGTCTACAGATATACAGGCGGTTCGTCCATCGATTATCTGGGCTTCATTTCGTTGCCTGAATTCTCTATCGTGACCGCCCTGGAGGCGTATGGAAACTGGATAATTGTCGGGCTTCATCACAATCTCGACATAATATATCAAATTTACGATTTTTCAGATCCGGGTAATATTACGCTCGAAAGCGAATTTCAAACTTACTCATGGGTGACCGATATTCATCACGACCAGGACACTATTGCGCTCACTCAAAAGTATAATGTGCCGATATTCGCCGATATCACAGGCGGGGGCATCCCGGCCACGTGGTATGCAACATGCAGCGCTGTGAACTATCCGACCAATTCTGTCATCATTGATGATTGCATGTATCTCCTGAACAACAAGACTCCCAGTTATTATAAATCCGGTATCGATATAACCGATCCACCCAACGCGTTTACAAAATATAAGTGGGATCAAGGCTCTGCAACCGGTCTCCTCAGCGGAACCGACCGGGTGATTCTAAATGATAGGGGTGGAAATCAGTTGTACTGGTCTACGCCAAACCACGGTGTCTGGGGAAATTCCGGTTTTGAGAATCTGGGACAGACTATTGCAAGCGTGACAGCGTCAGATAATTATATTTACGCGGTTTTGCAGCCACCGGCTGTTATGAAGGTCTGGTCCCTTGATACATGGCCTATTATCGATCCCCAGCCGCTGGCGGATGTCGCCATAGGATTATCGGTTCATCACCTGAGCGTACACGGCGATGTCATGTACGCCTTCTTTTTCAATGAAATTTTTATTTACGATCTTACCGAGCCCAACGCTCCTGTGCATGCTGATTCATACTTTGTTTCAGATTCTATGGAAAATCTACTGATTTTCGGCGATTGGATGTACCTGATTGGAGCAAACAAGCTTATCCCTGTAGATATTTCCAATCCCCTGATTCCGGTCAGTACCACAAGCGTTTCCCTTCCATATCCCGGCATGAGATACATCACCCGTATCGAGCAGTTCCTCATTATTGGCGATATGAATCATCATCCGGTGTTTTACGATATTTCCGACCCGATATCGCCTGTGCTCTACGGCGAACCGATAACCGATGATCCGATCTGGCCGATACGCGGTCTCGACTCGAACGGCGGCTTCCTTTATGAGCTTTGCGACTCATACGGTGTGAGAATCTACCAGCTTTTCTGAATTTTGCGGGATAAGAATTCGAAAAGGCTGCCCGGCGCTGCGTTGTTTGCACTATCGAGCAAGTATGGCGGGATTCGATTCTGACTGGATACAATGCGACTGGTGAAACTATTCGACGTTTAGGATTATTTCGAAACGGATAACTATTAAGCCGTGCGCGAAAAAAGCACTTTTTCAGGAACGGATTCATGCATCTTTTACAGATTTATTCACAGGCAACTTGTGCCTTGGTAATGTGGGGCGAAGCCGCAGAAAAACTTTTCTATAGCTCTAACAATTTTAGGGAAACACAAATATGACCGATTCACAGATTATAGAAACGCCGTTAAAGGTCCTGGAGACCCTTGGGAGCCCCGAGTATGCCTGTGATTGGACGCGCGGAATCCCTGAATGGATGAATGGCATCGGACCCGAACACATACCGGCGCTTATCGATTTAGTCCTGCAATGGCCGGCCAAGTACCTTGAGGATCCCAATGAACCATCCACATGGGCGCCTGTTCATGCATGGCGCGCGTTGGGCTTTCTAAAAGCGGTCGAGGCGGTAGGACCGCTTCTCTCCCTATATAATCAACTCGATAAGATAGGCGATGACTGGTATCTTGAAGACAGCGTTGACATGTTCGGGTTAATAGGTCCCGAGGCAATCGAGCCGTTAAATGAATATTTCAAGGACAAGAGCAACTCACTATATCCAAGGGCCGCAACACTGGAGGCGTTGTTGTCCATAGCAAAACACCATCCTGAGACGCGGGACAGGATTGTGGAATTGCAGGTTCAAGCATTGTCCGGATATGAGGAAGAAGATGAGGAACTGAACGGATTTATAATTTGTAATCTGCTGGATTTGAAGGCTGTTGAATCGGTCGAGCTGATCAAGAAAGCTTTCGAGGCGGGTCGAGTAAACAGGGGCGTAGTAAGCGAAAACAGCATAAGAGATGAGCTGCACGTGAATATCTCCCCGCCGGGCGGGGTTAAGTCCGGCAAGAACATTTCTGGCGGAATTGATGACGACGGGGATATATGGACACAGCGCAGCTCACAGACCGGTAAGTCAAAATCCAGCCGGAATAAAAAAGCGAAACGAAAGCAACAGGAGAAGTCGAGGAAAAAAAACAGGAAAAAGTAAGGCACACAAAAAACCTCCGATGACGCATCGAAGGTTGTTTTTCAGACTGGTCGGGCAGCCGGGATTTGAACCCGGGACCCCTAGCCCCCCATGCTAGTGCGCTACCGGGCTGCGCTACTGCCCGACGAAATTTCCCGCAATCCCCCATTATAGCAGAAAATCCGAGACTGCGACGTATCGGATCTATTTATAAGAGATAAAAGTCTGAATTGTCGAGTTCTGGTGCCGAGGGGCGGGGTTGAACCGCCGACACGCGGATTTTCAGTCCGCTGCTCTACCAACTGAGCTACCTCGGCACGGTTGCCGCTGAAAAGCCCTTAGTGACAGAAAAAAGATGTCCTTGGACACCTATTTCTCTTCACTTTTGAGGGGAATCTGGCGGGACGGACGGGACTCGAACCCGCGACCTCTAGATTGACAGTCTAGTATTCTAACCAAGCTGAACTACCGCCCCGCGGTCGTTCCCTCAAATAGCGGGCACAGGAGTATACACGATATTACGATGCTCCCGCAAGCCCCTGTTAAGAAATAAACAATAAACAATAAACGCGATCGCTACGTTTATAAAAACCTGGTACCCCCAACGGGATTTGAACCCGTGTTGCCACCTTGAAAGAGTGGTGTCCTGGTCCGTCTAGACGATAGGGGCACGTCGGCGGTTTTTTTCTATTTTCTATGAATTATCAAGAATCAGTGTTTTCCGGCTGGTAGGCCGACCGGGGATCGAACCCGGGACGCCCGGATTAAAAGTCCGGTGCTCTACCAATCTGAGCTATCGGCCCTCGCGCATCTCTTACCAAGCACACAATCTTTCAGGCTACCATCCTATTACCTTTTTGTCAATCGATAAAAAGGCAATAAGGCAATAAGGATAAATTTCGTAACACGCCGGCATAAACCAAACCGGGCCGACTTCCGAACACCATTATTGTCGATAGTTTCATCGTTTTTTTTCATTGATTTCGTTGAGATCGAAATCGGAGGTTCCATGGCAGAGAAACGGATCACTATACCGCCTCCATGCGGCATCCACAAACTTCCAATCCTCCATGTTTAAGGCTTTCAAATTTTATATCAAATGCAGGTCTAAAAAAAAATATCCCCTGTGTCGCCTCCATGCGGAGTTTACGTAGCATGGAAATATCCCCTGTGTCGCCTCCATGCGGAGTTTACATAGCATGGAAATATCCCCTGTGTCGCCTCCATGCGGAGTTTACGTAGCATGGAAATATCCCCTGTGTCGCCTCCATGCGGAGCGAGTCCTCGAGCGTTGCATGGAGGTGAACCATCTGACATACCTTTATGCGCCTCCATGCTGCGTAAACTCCGCATGGAGGCGACACAGAGGAGTATTCGGGACCCCTTAATGGTAAAATTGTGCTCTCAGATGAAACGCGACGTCATCATACTCCTCGGACCTACGGCGGTCGGCAAGACCAGTGTCGGTATTAGTCTTGCGAAACTGGTTAATTTTGAAATTCTGTCCGCCGACTCGCGTCTCGTCTACCGCGGACTCGATATCGGCACCGCGAAACCGTCCATCGATGAGCGCGGCGGCATACCTCACCATATTATCGATATAGTCAATCCCGATGAGGAGTTCACTGTCGCCGACTGGCAGGACCTCGCGTTCAAAACCATCGACGAAATCCATGACAGGGGTAAAAATTGCGTGGTTGTCGGCGGTACCGGGCTTTACATACGCGCGCTTGTCGATAATCCGTCCTGGCAGAATCTTCCCCCCGATCCCGACCTTCGCGACAAAATCCTTGACGATATCGAAACCCTCGGCGCTGATGTTGTTTATAAAGAACTGGTGGATTTCGATCCTGACGCTGCCGGGAAAATCCATCCAAACAATATTCCAAGGCTTATCCGGGCGGTCGAGGTGATAAGGTCCACTGGGAAGAAATTCTCGGACATTACCGAATCGGACAGCGAGAGGGGAAATATTCCCTCGAAATTCAACTGGCGAATGTTCGGGCTGAGTATGGACCGCGAATTGCTGTACGGGAGAATAAACCGACGTGTCGAGGCGATGATCGAGGCCGGTTGGGAGAAAGAGGTACGTCGGGTTCTCGCTGACGGTTACACGGGGGATGAAAAACCGCTTAAGGGCCTGGGATATCGCGACATGATAAGATTCGTCCGGGATGAAATCGGCCTGGCTGACGCGGTCGAGCTTATCAAGCGGGACACGAGGCGATTCGCGAAGCGGCAGATGACATATATACGGGGATTGGATGGAGTAAAATGGATCAATCTTGAGGAAAATTCCGATCCGGATAAGGTCGCAGAAGGGATTCTGACAGCGATACGCGAATCATGGACGTGCTGATTAAATTATGGAATTTTGTATCGGAAACGCGAACGTTAGTGAGCGTGCACTCCCAATTGTCAAGTGGAGAATAAAACCAATAATATGCACTTTGCGGAATTCACGGCACGCTCACTAACGCTCGCGTTTCCGATACAAGCAGGAATACCGGTAAAATTATGGACACAAACCCGATAAACCAACTTCACTTCGAAAAATGGCACGGTACAGGAAACGATTTTGTCATCTGTTCCGAGCAGCGCGCGCTGGAATTTACAGACGACATACCAAAACTCGCGAAACACATGTGCGACAGGCATTTCGGGATCGGCTCCGACGGGCTGATCCTTCTCGGGCATTCGGATAAAGCTGATTTCAGGCAGCGCATGTGGAATCCGGACGGCAGCCAAGCCGAGATGTGTGGAAACGGACTCAGGTGTGTCGGAGCGCACATACTCGGGCACGGGCTTGTGGACTCATCCGAAACCCTTGCCATAGAAACCGCGAAGCGTATTGTCAAACTGACTTTCGAGGAGCCGGAAGAATGGGCGAAGGACGATGAATTCTGGGTGCGTCTCGGTCTAGGCATCCCGGTAACCGAAAGAAGCCTGATACCGATTTCCGGAGACGGCCCGTCTCCAGTTATCGAACAACCGCTAACCGTCCCGGGAACCGATGTGAAATTGAAATTCACAGCGATAAATTTCGGAAATCCGCACGCGGTGATTTTTGTGGACGATGTCGAAAAAGTCCCGCTTACGAAGTGGGGTCCGGCGATCGAAAATTTCACTGAACTTTTCCCGGCGAGGGTAAACGTGGAAATTGTGCAGGTAATAAACGCCAACCATGTAAAAATGCGGGTCTGGGAAAGGGGCGCGGGGATTACACTGAGCTGCGGATCGGGAGTCGCGGCGATACAAACGGCATGTCACCTGACCGGTAAAGCGGGAGATAAATTAAGAGTCGATGTGCCGGGCGGGTCGCTCATGACGGAATATATCGAGGGAGAAGGAGTATACCTGTCAGGTCCAGCGAAAAGGGTTTATTTCGGGGAATGGTATATGTAGCACGGACTTTTAGTCCGTGACCGGGTCGCATGGACTTTTAGTCCATGTGCTGTCGGCACGGACAAGAATGTCCGTGCGACTCAGTCACGGCCTGGAAAGGCCGTGTTACACGTCTTCATTTCTGATGCACTGGTTGACAAGGTCGACGAACTCCCGCTCGTCACTGGTGGTTGCGAGCTCATCGACAACGTAAAGGACATCGGCATACGATGAATCCTGCGCCCAGTAACTGTCCTTGAGAATCTCCGCGAACTCGGCCACACCCGCTGTGAACTGGAAATTGGCCGAAGCCCGATTGAACGGCCTGTTTATATCATCGACGGTGATGGCCTGCTCGTCGGTTTCGATCTCGCCGGTCGCGAAATTCATATAACGGATTTTAACAGTCGCGACCTCCGCATTGCCCCTGTCCTGATACTCGTCCTTGATTCTCATTTCATAAAGCGCCGTTACACTCTGACCGGCACACACCTCGCCCGCGTCGACAGTGTCGTCCTCGAAATCCTCTTCGTTCAGACGTCGATTCTCGTACCCGAGCTGCCTGAACCGGTCGACAACCTCTTCATTGAAAACAACCTGAACCTTCGCGTCCGACCCGAGGACAAGGAGCATCTGAGTCGCGCCGTCGCTGAAGAGACGCTCGGATTCATCCTCCGAATCGATGTAGTAATACATCCCGTCGCCGTGGTTCGCGAGTTTTTCCATAAGGACATCGTTGTAATTGCCCATCCCGAATCCGAGGCAGGTGAGCGTTATTCCGGTATCGGCGTCGGCCTTGATCTGCTTCAAAATATCATCCGCAGCGGTGGTCCCGACATTCGCCACGCCATCGGAACAAAGGATTAAACGATTGATTTTGCCTTCCTCGTAATTTCGCCGGGCCATGTCATATCCCAGGCGAAGCCCCTCCTCGGCAAATGTCGAGCCTTCCGCGACAAGCTGGTCTATTGACTGCATAATTTTATCGTGGTTGCCGGTCATGTCGGAGATAACCCTGCCCTGGCTGCCGTAGACGACAAGTCCGATGCGGTCGCCCTCCTTGAGTTCCCCCGCGAGCATCGTGAGGCTGCGCTTGACCTGTTCCAGCCTGTCCTCGCGCTGCATGGAGCCGGAGACATCGACGACAAAAACCATATTGGCCGGCGGACGATCTTTCCGGGAGACATCCATCGCCTTTACCCCGATTTTGAGGAGGTGATAATTGGGCTGTCCGAACTCGCTGCGAGCGCCTTCGAGGGAAATCCCGAATACATTGCGTCCGGTCGGCTCCTTGTAGTCCTGTTTGAAGTAGTTGATAAATTCCTCGGTACGAATTGAGTCGGGGTCGGGCATATTGCCGTCCATTATGAACCGTCGCGTGATCGTATAGGACGCGGTGTCGACATCCATTCCGAATGTCGATGTGTTTTCATCCTCGATCGCGATGAACGGATTGACCCCGTAATTTTCGAAGAATGTGAGGTCGTACGGTTCCTGGTTGACCTGCGCGGAGCCGCCCGAAGGAAAATTTTGGCTTGTGACCGGTTCGGACGGTCCGAATGCCATACGTGAGCGCTGAGAATAACCGAGAGCTTCAAGGTTCTCTTCTGCGGGGGGTGGCGCAGCGCCAGTAGCATCCTTCTCTTCAGTGTAAATCAGTGTGTCGTTGGACCTGCTGGAGTTATCCTCGCTTGACCGATCTGACATCTCCCTTGCAGACGGCTTAGAGGCGCTCCCAAACCCGGCGCATCCGGCTGCCAGTGCAATAATGACAATCAAACCGGGGATCAATACCCAATTCCTCATGATCTGTCTCCTTAAATTAAAATTTCCTGGAATTCTGCCGCCATAAAAGTCCCCGACCCTCGTAAATTTGACACCGCTATGTGAGAGCAACGGGAATTAAAAAATGTTCAAAAAATCGAGGGGAAAAAAATTGGGGGGGTGCTCGCGGTGACAGGAGGTTACTTTTCCAGCGGTGACAGGCACCACGATTTCGCCTACCGAGCTTCTTAATAAAGTGAAGACAATCGTCAGGCGAAATCGTTGTGCCAGTCCCCGCTCCGTGCCAGTCCCCTTTTTGCAGACATATTCACATATAACACGCGGTTCAGTATGATCCAGCTTACAAATTATTCTCGAGTATTTTACGCATGTACCGGAGGAGATGCTTTTTTAATTCGGGACGGCGCATGGCCCAGTCGATATTCGCGGTCATGAATCCCTCGACCTGCCCGACATCCCACCGCAGGCCGTGATAAAGAACCGCATGCATCGGCTCCTGCTCCAGAAGAAGCCTTAAACCGTCGGTGAGCTGGATCTCGCCGCGATGGTCGGGTTTTGTGCGCTCGAGACATTCGAAAATTCCCGGCATGAGGAGATACCGTCCGATAATCGCGAGGTTGCTGGGAGCTTCGCCGATCGCGGGTTTTTCGATCAGGCTTTTTACCTTGATCACTCCGCTCCCGACATCGTCCCCTGAGACAATGCCGTATTTATTGACCTCGCTTTCGGCGACAGGCTGGACCGCGAGTATGCTGGTGCCGTACTCCTTGAACGCGTTTACCATGACACGCGACGCGGACATCGCGGGGTCGGAGATATCGTCGCCGAGCAGGATTACAAACGGGTCCTGCCCGACATGGTCTTTCGCCATAAGCACCGCGTGACCGAGTCCGAGCGGCTCTCCCTGACGGATATAATGGAGTCGGGCGAGTCCGGTCACCTGTTTTACAAGCTCAAGCTCCTGAGCTTTGCCCTTCGCCCTCAGAAAATGCTCAAGCTCGAAAGCGACATCGAAATGGTCCTCGACCGCGCGCTTTCCCCGTCCGGTGATTATCAGGATATCCTCAAGACCCGCCTCGACAGCCTCCTCGACCACATACTGGATGGTCGGCTTGTCGACAATCGGGAGCATCTCCTTCGGCTGAGCCTTTGTCGCGGGCAGGAACCGTGTTCCCAACCCGGCAGCGGGAATAACGGCTTTCTTAACTGAATTCGGCATATATGAAATAGTCCTTCCTTCACTGATAAATCGTATCTTATCCGAATTGACAATTGTAGCGCAAAATGAGGGTAGTGGTCAAAATAGGTTGGAAGTTCGGGGACAGGCACCAATTCGGCTATGGATGTTTCGAGGTTTTTCAGGATTGCATGAGCCGAATTGTTGCCAGTCCCCGAACTTCCAAAATCCTGTCTTCGGTCAAAATATGTTGTCCGCACCTGGATGCCAACAGTTTTCTATAAATTCAAGCATATCGACCCAGGCGCGGTATGCCGTATCGATATCCTCGCGAGTCTTGCGTCCGACATCGCTTTCCGTGTACCAGATGAACCCGTGACCGACCCCGCTGTATACAGAATATTTATAATTTTTCTTCCCGCACCGCTCGAACTCGTCCCTGAGCGCTTCCGCTTGCGCTTTAGGCACCAATGTGTCCGAGTCGCCTTGCACGATCATCACCGGAGGTTCAATCTCGCAGGCGATTTTCAGGCCCGACCGTTTATCGAATTCGTCGGGCTTATCGCCGGGACCGTCTCCGTAAATTCTCTTTGAAAGCTCATCGGTCCAGTCATACTGGTTGGTTTCTATCAGGTAACGCCACCAGGTGTCGATGTCCATGACACCGTAAGCGCATATTACAGCGGGAATGGACGGGTCACGGGCAGCGGCGAATGCAGCTATCAAAGCTCCGTGCGAACTCCCGATTACCGCTATCCTGTCTTTATCTATATTACTGTCTTCCCTGAGGAGATTGACGCACGACAGGACATCGTCGACCTCGCCCACCGCGACTTCGATCTCTCCATCGCTTCCGTCCTCGCCGCGATATGAAGGCATGACAATTACATATCCCATGTCGGCGAGCTCCAGCGCTTTGGTCCGCATCCTGTTTGTGATCCCGTCTATACCGCCGTGACACAAGACAAGGACTGGAGATGGACCTTTCGTTTCGACATTCGGGAAAATAACCTCGCACATAATATTGAGGTCGCCCGACTTATAACTGAATCGGTCGATCTCGCGACTTCTGCCGTGTGAATCGACAATTTGAAATTGTGAGACAAGTGAAAATCCATTGAGTGCGGACAATGTTTCTGCTCCTGCACGAGTGTTGTCGTTGAAAGAGATCGCCAGGACGGCGATCAGCATAAAAATTCCAAGTCTGTAATTTTTCATGAGGGCGGTGCGATCTGTTGTTGAACGGGTTTCGCGAGGATATCGAGTTCTCCGAATTCCTTGAGGAAGACATCCTCGAGCGACTGCTGTCCAAGGCTGGCCCCGTAAATTTGAAATCCCCGCGAAGTTAGATAACTAATATAACCGGGAATTTCGGACTCCCCGCTCACCGAGAAGCTGAGGATGCCGTCCTGATATTCAACACGTGTGAATCCGTTGCTTTCCCTCAACTCACCGATTTTCGCGAGCAATGACGGAGTCGGCGGATTCTTTCTTTCAGCCTCGGGAGTCAGCCGGACCATCATTCGTCCGACATCGAGCGTCATGTCCTTTAGAGACGCGATTTTTCTCAAGGTGCCTTTATGAATGATCGCAACCCGGTCAGCGACATCCTCGACATCCCCAAGCACATGGCTTGAAAAGAGAACTGTCGTGCCCTCGCGCACCGCGGATCGCATGATATCCTTGACCTGCCGTCTCCCGATCGGGTCGAGGCCGGTCTGGGGCTCGTCGAGGAACAACAGCTTCGGACGGTTCAGCATCGCCTGAGCGAGTCCGACACGCTGCAGCATGCCTTTTGAGTAAGTCCGAAGGCGTCGGCGGAATGCGTCGGGCTGCAGACGCACGGTTTCCAAAACATCGTTAACCCTTTTTTTTCTCTCGTGCAGCGGGATCCCGGCAAGCTCCGAGTGATAGGTTAAAAACTGGAAAGCATTAAGGTGGTCGTAGAAGCTTGGATTCTCGGGAAGGTAGCCGATATTGCGCATCACATCGCGCCGTCCGGGAGGCTTATCGAAAACCGTAAGATGACCGGAGGTCGGAAAAATAATATTCAGGCAGCATCGCACGAAAGTGGTTTTACCGCTTCCGTTGGGTCCGAGAAGCCCGAAAACCTCTCCCTCCCTGACTTCCAGCGAAAGCCCGTCCAGCGCGCGAACCGGCTTCGCGCCTCCGAACAACTTGACCAGGTTATCACTGCTGATGTACGGCATCGTGCTTCCCCGAAAAATTCCAAAAAATCTAAATAAAATAAAATAAAATAAAAGGCGCGATCAGTCCGACCACGCCTCCGGCTCCGGGAGGGAGTTCCCGGAATACCTATCTCCCATACGTCCCGTAGGTTTTTTATAGCTCCCGTCCGCTTAGAAAGCGGTCGAGAATTTGTCAGCATAAGTGGACGAAGAGCCGAGCCCGGCATCATACCCGTCCCCGTAGTGGTGTTGACCGGTTACGAAAACCGCGACTTCCTCGCTTGGGGCGCCATTGATTCCGAGGATATCCTCGCCGGTCACCCTGTAATAGTACCAGCCGGAAACGACTGTTTTATCGAGATACGGCGGGTACAGAATCGGAGCGACATTTATTTTGCCATAATCGGACGCGTAATGCGCCGCTGAAACCTGAGTGCGCCAGAGGTTGTATCCCGCCATGTCGCCGTCGGTCTGATTCATATCCCATCCTACCAGCACGCCCTCATCGTTGGCGGTAACATGGGGATTCATTACAACCGCCGGAGGAAGGTCCATGTTTGGATTAAAAGAATTCACATAGGCGGCCTGGCTTACGAGTTCGTCAAGACCGACGCGAAGCCGGCATCGAACGATCGCTACACCGGAATTCTGTGCAAGGAACCGTCCGCCTGTGGCTTCGAATTTGCCGACGCCGGGGCTGTCCGTAAACCATTCGACCTGATCGGTAATATACTGCTGCGCGCCATCGTTCCAGGTCGCGAGCGCTTTGAACTGCTGCAGTCCGCCCACGGCGATATTGATACCGGGAGGCGATACATAAATACCCGCAATGTATCTGTCAGGTATTGCGCCCGGGTCCTGGCCCGGTTTGATATAAAGCGGGTCGGCGAACTCGGTACCCGTGGTTTGGCAGCCGGACGTAGCAAGGACCGCCATCACGACCAGTGTAAAAACAACTAGTGATAAACCAATTATACGCCGGGTCATACGAACCTCCGGGGTAAAATCCCGTAATTTGATGTAACAAACTGCACCCTCACCTGTTCCCAGGAGGGTGGAGAGCATACGTTAACACAACGTCCGCTCTAACGTCAAGCGAACATCTGAAAATACTCGCAACCCACAATTATTGAACCTTATCAGCCCCCGGAACCTGTCCCGGTCCGCTCAGGAGATGAACCGCGGAGGGAGAATATACCCCGGCTAACTCGCCCCCGACGTTACAAGGACAAAATCCGGGAAAAATCCGGGGAATCTCGGAAGAGCGCATCAAATATGGAAAATTCGGCTATAAGAGCACAACGGATGCAAAACAACGCAAGGCGATTTAATAAGTTTTGCATTGCCGGAACGCCGTTTGTGTGGTATATAATAACATAGTACAGTATAACTCGCTAATGACCTTCAGGACGGTAAACCTTCAGCCGTCCCCCGCCGTTCGGTCCTAAGGACCCGGGTCTCAAGCGAATGTCATCTGGAGGTTATCATAATGCAACTGCATGTATTCACACCACAGGAAGTATTCCTGGTGGTATTTTCCGGGGTAATACTTATCGCCTACATCGTGAACCGATTGCACGGTGTAAATGTCACACGCAACCGGAACGAACTCCATTGATCCAGCTTTAATAACGCAGGACGCGTCGAGATACGATCGAAGGTGAAAATTCAGCCGGCCGGCACATGGTGCCGGCCGTTCGTGTTTGGCGGTTAACAGGACTTGGTCGGCTGACGACCGCCTTCTCTTGGGTTTCCGTTGATCGCGACAGCTTTCATTTTTTGTCACCTGCCTTATTTTTGTCTTATCGATTTCAGCCAGCCGTACCATCGATCGAGGCCGTCACCGGAAACGACGCTCAACTGCCACGGCTGCACCTTCGGGTTAACCGCCTTCAGATCGTCCATCACAATGTTCATGTCGAAATTGACCGCGGACGCGATGTCGGTTTTCGTTATCAATATTACATCGGCCGTGTGGAACGCGAGCGGGTACTTCAAAATTTTGTCCGCGCCTTCGGGAGTGCTCAGCAGTACCACGCGATGATGCATCCCGAGCGAGAACGACGACGGGCAGATCAGATTGCCGATATTTTCGACCACGAGAAAATCGAGCTTGTCGAGATCGAATTTCGGAATGACGGTCTCGATCATCTCGGCCGTAAGATGGCATGCGCCCTCGGTATTGAGCTGAATCGACGGCGCTCCGGCTTTCTCGATCCGGTCGGCATCTCTTGTCGTATACACATCCCCCTCGATCACGCCGAATTTCAAATCGGGATTGTCGATTATGGTTTTTTCGAGAAGTGTCGTCTTCCCCGCTCCGGGACCGGAAATCAAATTCAGCCCGGTGACTTTTTTCAAGTCGAGAATTTCTCTGACCCTGTCAGCGTGCTTTTTATTGTCGGACGTAACCGCCCTCATAACGATTTTTTCAGCCATTCTCATCACCCGCTTCCAATGGGGCTTTCAAGCCGCCTTCCGGTTTTTCCTCGCCCTCGATGCTGACGAGCAGGAAATCTCTGCCGTCGATTATTTCAAGAGTAGGGATTTCGCAATCGGGACAGAAGAGGAAAAGCCTGTCGAGCTCAAAAATTTTTCCGCAATCCGAACATCTCGCCCTGCCCGGAATTTTTTCGATCACGAGATCGGCGTCCATCGTATTTTCATTTTCTTTTTTCAAAAATTCGAAGGCGAACTCTATCGAGTCGGTGAAGATCCCGCTCAGACCGCCGATCCTGACAGTGATTTTGTCGATGCGCGCGAGTCCGGCACGGTCGGCTTCGTCGCGCGCAAGTTTCAAAAGATCTTCTGTCAGGGCAAATTCATGCATCGCAGGAGAACACAGTATAGAAAAAAAGATTGGTCGATGTCTTGTGTATTTGAAAATTGTTTCCTATAATTCTTTCTGCCTTTCACGAAAGTTGAATGCACGAGTCAGTACTGACTGTGCCGAACGTGGGGGAGGTGGGGTTGAGTACCTCCCCTTTTTGTTTGCCCTTATGAGGGCAATTTTTTTAATTAAATTTTTTCCTCTCAATTTCCGTTTATAATCTGAGGCACCCACAAAACCGAGGACGGTTGTGTGGGCGCCATCGGGATTTGATGGGTGGCAATTAAATTCCAATATTATAAATAGGTAAATAGGTGCCGGACGCCTATTTAAATGAATATGTTACCATCTCCCAATCCTAATATTTTTCCGCTTCACTTTCGCCATCTGAATCTTATAACGGTAATGGTCAGCGGTGGTGAACGGTTAATAAATAGGTGCCGGACGCCTATTTAAATGAATATGTTAGCATCTCCCAATCCTAATATTTTTCCGCTTCACTTTCGCCATCTGAATCTTATAACGGTAATAGTCAGCGGTGGTGAACGGTTATAATTTGATGCACCCATAAAACCGGGGACGGTTGTATGGGCGCCATCGGGATTGGATTATTGGTCTTGATGATCTGTTAGGGTATAATTGCCGATGGTCGGAGGACCTGATGACCGATAAGATCGATAGAGAAAATCTGGCAGAAAAAATTGTCGACGCCGCGCGAATCACCGGTGAATTCGTTCTACGCTCAGGTGCGGTTAGCAATGTATATTTCGATAAGTACCGCTTCGAATCCGATCCCGAGCTTCTGAGACAGATCGCGAAACATCTTGCCGATTTAATACCTGACGGGACGGATCGTCTAATCGGGCTCGAAATGGGCGGGATTCCGCTCGCGACCGCCCTCAGCCTCGAAACCGGCATAAAATCAGGCTTCTGCAGGAAGGAACCGAAGCTGTACGGCACCGCTCAACAGGTCGAGGGAGGAGTGCTCCCGGGAGAAAAAGTGACAATCGTCGAGGATGTCGTCACATCCGGAGGCGCCGCTATCGGCGCAATTCAGGCATTGAGGGAATTGGGCGTCGAGATTCTCAGGTTAATTTGCGTGGTCGACAGGGAATCTGGTGGCGCTCTTCGATTCAGGGAACTGAATGTGCCGTTTGTACCGCTGTTCACTCGAACTGATTTAGATACCCTTCACGAGGGACACCATTAACCGGCATACCATGTCCCCCTCCCCTTCTGACATTATAAAGCTCCCAGGACGATGTAGTTTCAATGAATTGCGGTGAATTCCCGAGTCTTTGTTCGGTAAGGTTACCAAGGAATATAATCATTCCCTCGACACCGGGCTTTCGGAACCTGGACAGATCAAAACTCCAGTGGGGTTTCCCATATTCGCTGACCGATCTCTTCCCGCCCAGTGTTTTTATGAACTCTCTGACCAACTCCCTGCTCAAACCCAATGACCTTCCGCCGTACAAGAGAAAAGTTTCGTCGAATTTGGATTCCGCCTCATCGGGATCACTCCACCGAAGCATCAGGTTTATCAGCGCAGCCGCCTTACGTATTCTGGTTTCGACTAGAATGTAACTGATGTCATATTTCGAAAAATCGTATTCTACATGGCGATATTCGTTCACTGAAAACATCTCTTCCGTCGGAAGTATGTAATCCCCATCCAGACGATACGCCCTAAGCGAAAAAATGCACACCTTCTCATCTTCCGACGATAATTCGTTTGCCTTCTCAAACACCTTTGCGCTCGGCCAGACCTTTTCCTCGTATTCCGCGCGCGTCAACTGTCCGCCAATATACGGCCATCGCTGGATAAAGTGATTCCGAACAAGGTCGATCTGCGTCAGGAACGGAATGAGTACGATCACAAATACCGCCCACGCGAGCCATCCGGGTTTTTTCTTTTGATTTGGTTCACCGAAAAGCTCCGTCGCGGGTTTGTTCGACGCCAGCGCGTCGAGCCACTCGACCACAAGCCACAGCGCGAGTATCGTGAACGGCAGGAAATAACGGGTTTGCGAGTTCATCACGAAAAACACGGCGGAAAAAAATACGAGGCACCATATCGCCGCGATTCGTTCGATTCTCCGGTGCAGCAAAAATAGAGACGCGATCGGAGCAAGCGCGAACAGCCATGACATGTACGAGTACGGCACTCTTATAAAATCGTACGGCGGCTGCAGCTTGTAATAAAGCGCGAGCTTGAACGGGTAGAGGAGGTAATTTTTCACGCTGATGCCGATGCCGCCCCACGTCGCCCATGTGTTCACGTCATCGGCCAGGGTCAGTTCGGGTCCTCCGAAGATGCCCCTAAAAAATGGGAACACCGGATTCCCGGTTTCGACGAAATTTCTGACGAACCACGGCAGCACCGGTATCGCCAGAAAAATGATGAATCCCAGAGCCGACGCGAATGTCCTTTTCCGAGTTCTGTTGTCAACCATCAAAATCCAAAGCAAATGAATCAGCACTATTAAGGCTAACAGCAGGACGGAATACTTCGACGCGCACGCGGTTCCAAGAAATAATCCCGCTAAGACCAACTGGGTGAATCCCATCTGCTGCCATACCCAAAATGTTTTCAGGAATGAGTTTTTCGGAGGGTTGGTTACATCAATGGGCTTGTCACGCCTCTGAAGCCAGTCGAAGTATGTGAACACGCCGGCGAGGCTGAACAACGCGACAGCGCCGTCTATGTCGCCGGAGTACGCTATCACCGGCCAGTAAAAAATCCCGGACACCGCGGCAGCGAGAAAATATCCGACTCTTGCCTTCCCGCGTCGTGCGCAGAAATCGATCAGCCACCAGATTAACGCCAACTGCATCAACCAGAAACAAATATTGGCGGCCTCCGGACCATGCTCATGCGCCATGGTAAAGGGCACAATCACCGCGAGCTCCATCGCCTGAGGGTAGTAACTGTAGGCGCTCCAGCTCAGCGTCGATATGTGCCCGTCGGCAATGTAGTTTTTTAAAAATAGATAGTGGTAAGTTTCCGAGTCGGTATTTATAAATGGCGCGACAGCGTTAATAAGCATTACCAGTTGGTAAATAATCAGGAGCCAGAAAATTATGCGGGACTGGATGTCCGGAGGACGCCAGCTCGACCAGTCGAGTTTCTCGGATTTGAACTTCGTCCACTTCCACCAGTATACGAGTCTCCAGAATAAGACGATGTGAAAAATGGCGAGTGTCCAGGCCAGTGAGTACTGCAGACCTCCCGCGAAACCGACCACTGTCATGTAAAACGAATACACTGCGATCCCGGTAGTGGCGCCGATCAATATGTGCGTCGGAGTTGGACGTCGCCCCACAAGTGGGAACGCAATCCTCGCCCCGAAAAATGTGACGATCAGGAAGAATGTCAGAAAACGCATGAATGGTATGAGAAAATTACCCATCTTAGTCTATGCACACTAGATTTGCGGGGACTGGCACACCGATTTCGCCTGATGACGATCTTCACTTTATTACATATCTTGACAGGCGAAATCGGCGTGCCTGTCACCGCGAAACTTACATCATAGAGGCATGTTGCCTATCTTCTTCGGGGGCAGGGACTGACGTTTATTCCTCAATGCCTCCAGCGCCCCGATCAGTTTCTCCCTCGTCTGGCTCGGTTCAATGACCGACTCGATCAACCCCGCCTCAGCCGCCTGATACGGATTCGAAAATAACACCTCATACTCGTCGATCAGCTCTTCCCTGCGACTTTCAGGGTCCTTCGCTTTGTCGAGTTCCTTCGTGTAAAGAATATTCACCGCTCCGCGAGCTCCCATGACCGCGATCTCGGCGGACGGCCACGCGACGTTGAAATCGCTGCCAAGCTCCTTTGACGACATCACGCAATATGCCCCGCCATACGCTTTTCGCGTGATCACCGTCAGCTTCGGCACGGTCGCCTCCGAATAAGCCCACAGGAGCTTCGCGCCGTGACGTATTATCCCGCCAAGTTCCTGACCCTTGCCCGGAAGAAAGCCGGGAACATCCACAAATGTCACGAGAGGAATATTAAATGCGTTGCAGAATCGCACGAACCTCGCCGCTTTGTCGGACGAGTTGATGTCGAGACATCCCGCTAGCACCTTCGGCTGGTTCGCGACAATCCCGACCGGATGACCCGCGAGCGTTGAAAATCCGGTGACGATGTTCATCGCGAAATGAGCCGAAGTCTCCAGGAACTCGCCGTTATCGACAACAGCGGTTACGACGTCCTTGATGTCATACGATTTCGCGGGCTCATCGGGGATGATCGAATCGAGCAGCGGCTCGCGACGAAATGGATCGTCATCGGTGGGGAGGTCGGGAGGGTCCTGCATGTTGTTCTGCGGAAGAAAATTCATAAGGGTCCTGATCAGCATCAGGCATTCGTCCTCATTTTCCGACCAGAAATGCGCCACTCCGGACGATGTGTTATGCACCTGCGCCCCGCCCAACTCCTCGAACGTGACGTCCTCGTTCAGGACTTCCTTGATCACATTCGGGCCGGTCAGAAACATATGCGACGTGCCGTCCACCATGAAAATAAAATCCATCAGCGCCGGGGAATAGACCGCCGCTCCCGCGCACGGACCCAGTATCGCCGCGATCTGCGGTACAACGCCCGACGCCATCACATTTCTATAAAACATTCCCGCCGCCCCCGCGAGAGAAAAGACCCCCTCCTGAATCCTCGCTCCGCCCGAGTCATAAAGCCCGATCACCGGGGTCCCGACCTTTGTCGCGGTCTCGATCACTTTCCAAATCTTGTGGGCGTGACGTTCCCCCAGCGATCCGCCCATGACAGTCGCGTCCTGGGAGTAGACAAAGACCTGACGTCCGTTGATCGTGCCGTAACCGGTCACGACGCCGTCGCCGATATTTTTCTTCACGCCCTTTACCGGAGGGGTAGCGACAAACATGTCGTATTCGAAAAACGAGTTGGGATCGAGCAGTACCTCGATACGCTCGCGCGCGAGCATCTTCCCTTTCGACCTCTGGCGCTCGACCGCGGTCGGTCCGCCGCCCTTGAGCGCCTCCTCGTACTTGTCGTGGAAGTCCTTACGCCTGTCGTCCTGTGATCGGGGCATTAGTGGGAGTCCTTTTTTTCCTGCACAAGCTCGGTCAGAACGCCGTGCGTGCTTTTTGGATGCAGGAAGGTGATCAAATTCCCCCCGTAGCCGACCGCGGGCTTCTCGCTCGTGAATTTGAGCCCGTCGGCCTTCAGAGATTCCATCGCGCCCTCGATATCTTTAACGCTGAGAGCAACGTGATGGACGCCCGGCCCCCTTTTTTCAAGCGCTTTCCGCATGCCGGAATCTTCCCCGTGCGGCTCCATGAGCTCGATCATGATGTTGTCGAACTGGTACGTCGCGGTACGGATGCCGTGGTCCTCGAGAGTGACAGTATGTTCCGGTTCGATCCCCCAGATTTTGTTGAAGAGGGGCATCGCCTCGTCCAGGTTCTCGACCAGAATCGCGATATGATGCAGTTTCGCCATAGTGAATAAAGTATAGGGGTGGGACTGGGTATGGTCAAACGGGATAAATGGAAAATGTCAGGAGTAAACATAAGCTATTCCATGTGTCGGCAGATCCCGATGGCGCCCATACAACCGTCCCCGGTTTTATGGGTGCCTCAGTCAAACGGGACAGATGGAAAATGTTAGGAGTAAACATAAGTTATTCTATGGGTCGGCAGATCCCGATGGCGCCCATACAACCGTCCCCGGTTTTATGGGTGCCTCAACTTATAAAAGGCGCAGGAGTAAACATAAGCTATTCCATGTGTCGGCAGATCCCGATGGCGCCCATACAACCGTCCCCGGTTTTATGGGTGCCTCAGCTTATAAAAGGAGTTAGAAAGGAATAATCTGAATCTGCGCTAAAGTGGACCTTTATAAATAGAGGACGTCCCCGTCCGCGAAATCACCCAACCTGCAACCAAACCTGTGGCGCCTTCAAACGACATCTGCCAACTCGACTTTACCCATAATCTCGCGGAGTTTGATGGCGTCTCTCATCATGCACACTTTCGCATGCAGTCACGTGGCATGCGCGGCCCGCGCATGATCCTTAAACCCAATCTTATTCCAACTCCAACTCCAACCCCTGTGTCGCCTGTAAGCGGAGCGAGTCCGCGAGCGTTGCTTACAGGTGTTTTTGCCATCAATCGTGATTATGTGATATAATAAATCGCAAGTGTTTTACCGACAGCAGGAATGGACGCATCATTTCGGAGGTGTCCCGGTGATATTCAAATCAAGTTTCTGGATACCATTAATCCTCTTATGCGCGATAGGTCTCCTGTCATGCTCCAACGGAAGTTCCATTAATCCCAACCAGGCTTCTCCCGTCATCCCAGACATAACAAATGCCCAAACCGTGCCAGTGGAATCAGCAGGACATTCCCTCTGGGGCTATTTCCTGGTACGTATTGATGAAAAAGATTATTCCGCCGAGATTATTCCCGTCAGGGCTACATCAAATCACTGGAATATTATTCAGTTCCTCGAGCAGGCGCCGTGCACCGATTGTTTCAAGCTGGCAGGCATTACACCGAATCCGGATGGGACGCTCAATGTAAATGTCTCGATCAAGCATCCGTTTACGAATTTGAACCTGACAGGCTTCGATGTACGCGGGATCGCGATGTTCAACGGCAGCCATCAGTTCCCGGAATCAGGGCTCGTAATGTCGGATCGGACTCTGGGCGAAGGGGAAGTCGTGAATGCGGATGGATACACGACTCTTTACAATCCTACCACTGTCGGTCATGGTTTCGAGGGCTACATAAAAGGCAAGCTGGCAACTGCGACTGCTCCTTCCTCGACTCTGAATGCCTTCAAGCGATTCATCACGAATGATCCAGCAAACACCCGTAACGCCTTCTATGCCGGAGATGAAATAGTCGTAACATACCAGATCGACATGCCTGATCCGCCGAATCCGTGGGTTTTCGGTTATGCCGTCGACGCATCCTGGGCACCGCCGATAAGCAAGCCTGTCGATGACCCAATGACCGATTTCGGTCCTGAGGCGAATTGTCCCGAAGCCTGGGGGATAGTTTTATATGACTCGGGACCCGGGCTCAACTCGCAAGGTGGAACAATAAAACTTCAAATCGACGTTTATGACTGGCAGGAGAAAGACGAGGCACATCCGGTTCTCGTGGAGTGCCCGGAGCTGTTTGACGGGGAAATTGAGGGAACATGGATATCGGATTACGCCGGATTCGCCCGTTACGAGGCCATGATTGAGAATGCTAAGTTGGCGACTGCAGGAGAGTACCTTTGCATTATCAACAAAGAAGCGAATGAGAATAATCCATCGGCAAAACCATGGTTGAACCTGACGGCATGGAATGTGTGCCGAATTTCGGTGGATAAAGCATTTAATCCTGTCGATGTCACACCGCCCTGGTTGAATGTTTACCCGTACGATGATAGCGACGTTTGTATAGAAGGCAATCACGCTTATATCGCCGGTAATGGGCTATTTATATTAGATATTTCCGACCCTTTAAAGCCAGTCTGGGTTAACTGGGTTGACACACCCGATATTGCTGAGGAAGTTACTGTATCGGGAGGATATGCATACGTAGCTGACGGCTATTCAGGACTTCAGATAATCGACATTGATCCGCCGGAGTCGGCTATCATTGTTAAATCAGTCGATACGGAATATGCCACTGGAGTTGCGGTATCGGGAGGTTATGCGTATGTCTCGGCTAATTGGAATGGTCTTCAGATAATCGATATCGATCCGCCGGAATCGGCTTTCATTGTCAATGAAGTAGATATGCCTGATTTTACCAATGGAGTCGCGGTTTCGGAAGGTTATGCGTATGTTGCAGCTAATAGTTCGGGACTTCAGATAATCGATATCGACCCGCCGGAATCGGCTTACATTGTCAACTCATTCGATACACTGGCCACGGACCAATGTGTAACAGTTTCGGGCGGTTATGTGTACGTCGCGGATCAGTTAGATATTCAAATAATCGATATCGACCCACTGGAGTCGGCTTACATTGTAAATTCAGTCGATACGTCCGCTAATCCTCAAGAAATTTTGGTGTCGGGTGGTTACACGTACTTGGCGAATGGTAGTGGACTTCAGATAATCGATACCAATCCACCGGAATCGGCTTGCGTAGTTAAATCGGTCGAAACGACTGAAACGGCCTTTGGAATCGCGGTATTGGGGGGATACGCATTTGTTGCGAGTGGTTGTGGACTACAGATAATCGATATAAACCCGCCAGAATCAGCTATCATTGTCAAATCATTCGCTGCGCTTGGTTATACTGAAGGAGTTGCGTTACTGGGAGGCTGTGCGTATGTCGCGGATGGTCAATCAGGGCTTCAGATTGTCGATATCAACCCGCCGGAATGGGCTCACGTTGTTAACTCAGTCGATACACCTGGCAGGGCCTATGGAGTCGCGGTATCGGGAGGTTACGCGTATATCGCGGATTACCACAAGCCTCCTTTAAAGCCCCCTGTTTCAGGATTTCGGGCAATCGATATCGATCCGCCTGACTCGGCATACATTGTTAAATCAGTCGATCTGTTTGGTGGTGTTGGTGGAGTGGCTGTATCGGGAGAATATTCCTATGTTGCGGCTGATGATCTTCAAATAATCGATATCGACCCACCGGAATCGGCGTACATTGTCCAAACAGTCGATTGGGGTGGTAATGCCGAAGACGTCGCTGTATTGGGAGGTTACGCGTACGTCGCAAATATTCCTATAGAACTTCAGATAATAGCAATCGACCCGCCGGAATCGGCATACATTGTCAAATCGGTCGATGCGCCTGGTGATGGTAATGTCCGTGGAGTCGCGGTTTCGGGAGGTTACGCATATGTCGCGGATTGGGGGAAATCAAGACTTCTGATCATCGATATAGACCCACCTGAATCGGCTTTCGTTGTCAAAATAGTCCATATGCCTGATAAGGCCTATGGAGTCGCGGTATCGGAGGGGTACGCGTACGTCGCGGATTTGGATTCAGGACTTCAAATAGTCGATATCGACCCGCCAGCATCGGCTTATATTATAAGTTCAATAGATACGCCAGGGTCAGCTTTGAAAGTCGCGGTTTCGGGAGATTACGCGTACGTCGCGGATGGTGAAGGCGGGCTCAGGATCATTAAGCTATGGTAATTTCGTAGCCCGGCATCGCCGATGCCGGGTTCCATCAATTATTTATACACTACATTCCCGGCAACGGGGTTGCCGGGCTACGAGACTCGACCTGAAGGGACTCCTAACCCGCTCTCGCTGTACGGACAATTTTTTAGGTTTCGGATATTTCTGCCATCTTCGCTAAGAGCCGTTTACGACTAATTGACAGCCGCCTGACGGGGTGAGAGGGGCGAAGGCTGGGCTTTGTTGTGGGTCTTAATGTGTGTGGGAATTGCTAGACGTCTGTAAAAAGGCATTTATTAAAGGGGGTGTCGGCCATTTGGTATGCATGTAGACTCGGCCTGCGACGAATTCAGCTCCGGCACCGATGCCCACACTTTGGTCACCCGGCCTTCGATGTCGTATTCGTATGCCGTGAAATTCCCGTCGGGTCCGATGCGCTTCTTTACCTGCCCGGTAGGCCAATATTCGGTCGCGGTGACACGTCCAGCACGGTCGGTGACCGCCACGGGACGGTTCTCGCAGTCGTGGGTGACGGATGAGAATACACCCAAAGCGTCGGAATATGAAATGCGGTTGCCGGTGGCGTCGTATTCGAATTTTTTCCAGATCATTTCGGAGCCTGCGGGAATGGACCCACCCCCTCCGCCGGTGTTTGCGGGTGCGAGCGCGCGCGATCCGGACTGCGCGGAGCATCCGCAACCAGAGCCGCCGCGTCCGACACCGGTGACGCGTCCGACGGAATCGTAGGTGGTTTGCACGACAAGTCCGCCGCGATTTACGGAGGTTCGCTGTCCGGCAGGGGAGTATTCGAAGGTGGTTTCGACCCGGTCGTACGAGTCGGCGTCGTCCGTAACGAGCTTCGATTCCTTCACGACCCGGTTCGCGATGTCATGTTCCATGTAAGCGGGCCATGTGTCGATATTTGTCGGCGTGCCCTGATCGACCTGTCGGAGCTGTTTCTGCGTCACATTGCCGTTTGAATCGTACCAGGTGTCCTGGTAGGCGTAATAAGTCGTCCCGCTCACTGAATGGTCGGGCATCTGAACGATGATGGTGCGTCCGGCGCGGTCATAGGTGTGCTTTTTGATGAAATAATACGCCCGGGTGACGCTCCATTGTGTATGTCTCAGGAAGAACATATTCAATTCAATAGGTCAATGGCACCATTAGTCCGAACTTTTATTTCTTGTAAGGTTCTCCCTCATAGAGAATATTTCCATCGGAATCAAACCTTACGTGATATTGAGTAGATTCCGAATTACCAGCAGCAAATATTTCATTATCTTTAATAATTGTTATGGTCGTAAAGACCATTTGATCGATTGCCTGAATCGAAAAAGACCATTGATATGCTCCATTAGTATTGTATTTCGCAACGTATGGATCGCATAATTCCCCGGCATCTAAGTCGTCAGATGCCGTGGTTGGGTCAAAATCTACTAATCCGATAAATGAACCAACTGTGTAAATATTACCCACAGTATCAACGGCGATATCGTATGCTAAATCTGTAGAATTTCCTCCGAAAGTTCTTGTATATTTATAATTGCCATCGGAATCCAGTACAGTAATAAATGCATCCTCTTCACCATTACTCTGGTGCAAATCAATATCCTGCCCTGGATTGAAATCCACATCAGATTCAAAATTCCCAGCTATATATATATTGCCATTAATATCACCATTGATACTTTTAACGCTGTCATTCCCAATGCCTCCCCATGCTTTTGACCAGATTAAGTTGCCATCAGAGTCATATTTGCTTACATAGCAGTCAGAACCACCATTAGAATTAAATGAAATTGTTTTTGAAACATTCGTGACACCTTCGAAGGAACCACCAGAAATAACATACGTCTGGGAGTCTGTGGTTTGTACAGATTCATCAATATAAATCGAATTCGACAGTACGTCTTGGGGACCCCCAAAGGTTTCAACCCAAATAAAAACTCCTGAAGAATCAAATTTGCATAAGAAAGAGTCCAAGTTTCCACCAGATTGATGTTCCTCTATTGCAATATCAGGATTGAAATCAACTGTTTCACTAAAATTTCCAGCGATATAAATATTATCATCCCTGTCAATTTCTATATCTGTCCCAATATCGTAACCGCTTCCACCAATCAAAAAACTCCATTTGTAAGTCATTAGAGAATTATATTTAAGGAGAAATATATCATTACTTAAGTTATTACTTGAGCGTGAGTTGTAATTATTATTAGTGAGGTAAGTACCAATTGACTTCCCAGCAAGGTTGCCAGTGAGAAAAACATCTCCTGAGGAGTTTACTGCAATTCCATTAGATACAGCATCACTTGTTTCTCCAATATAAACCACTGTAAATTCATTACCACTGAGAGGATGAATAATGATGCTGTCTTTATTATTATCACGAACAAAGCCCGCTGTAATTACATCGCCTTTGACATCTAATGTAGAATCATTAATGTAGAACTTAATCTCACCCAAGGGCATGCATGAAATAATGGTTAGCGGTAATAGTGTCAATATTATAGATATAATTCTAGTATTGTAATCTTTAAATAATTTGCGCATATTTGTTTTCTCCGGTGGTTTTTATATATTTGGATATGGTGGATCAATTGGTATAGGTCTACCACCACTGCTACCAGGACGTCTGGGAGTAGGAGTTGCGCTGGTGCATGCAGGACAAGGGAGCCAGGTCTCCGTACAGCTTATAGACTTATTAGTAATGGTAAAACATTGAGCGCCTGCTGCCTGAAACCAAAAAAAACAATGTATAGCACCAATTTGATAGGCTTGGAGGCTACTGGCAGTAATTTTCGTATGGCTGGTGTTGCAGGTATGTATGAACTTTCCTCTTCTCTCTGATCTATATTTCTTGCATGCGGCTAGCTTACAGCACCAATTTTTCCAACATGCAGGACCTGCAGTCCAAGTTTGATACCATTCTTCGCTATCACACTCACAGTACAGATGACATTCAAACCAATCAGAACTACCAACGGTTTCTTTTTTTGAAAAATATAAAGTATGATGACCATAGGTTATAGTTTTACCAGTTGTTGTAAATGACTGTGCGCAGCAACAGGGACATACGATTAGAATGGCTAGAATTGGCTCCCACCAAAACCACATGTTACAAGGTTTTGTTGTTCCACCACTGGCAGCAAAGGCACCACCTCCACCACCGGCATTGCCGGCACCGTCTTCACCGCTAGGTTCCCAATCTCCTCCTGGGGGTGAACCAAATGGGCCAACAGGTGATTGTGGATTATTTCCACCGCACCCGCCACCTCCACAGTCACCAGCAGAGCCGCCATTGCCTCCATCGTCTCCCCATTCGCCACTTGATCCGCTACCACCACTACTTTCATCACCAAGGCTGGAGTTAATTTGTTGTTCGAGACTCGGAAGCGTGTGCGATCCTCCCATTCCCACCAACGGGTCGAAGTAACTCGTCTGCCCGGAATAGGACGAGAACGCCTCAATATACCCGCCGCCGGGACCGATGTTGCTGATCGGGTCTAACGGCTGTGTCGAGCCGGTCATCTGACGTTCGCCGGACGCGGAGAGCTCCATGCGTGCGACCGTCGTAGTTGTGCCCTTCTGGATGC
>Ga0214473_10001428_pt1 | contig 31565 bp, 29 predicted proteins | sample RVTome_7_FD_203509 | JGI IMG/M metagenome (GOLD analysis project Ga0214473, IMG submission 203509) | Soil microbial communities from uranium-contaminated site in the Upper Colorado River Basin, Wyoming, United States - RVT98D197 | ecosystem: Environmental > Terrestrial > Soil > Contaminated >...
TCCTCGCGATGCTCTTCAACCATCCGCACGGCCCGTTCCCGGACCTCCGGTGAATACCTGCTTTGTCTTGCCATGACAGTAATCTCTCACATAATTCTGTCTCCGGCAAGCCCGGAACGGTTCAGACCTTCAGTTTAATCTGCTCGACAGTAATACGGCCGGTACAAAGGGCGGAGCATTGTACTGCATAAACGATGCGTATCCCTCATTTACCAACAACACTTTTGTCCGCAACTCCGCCGTCACCGGCAGCGCAGTGTACTCTGAAAACTCTGTGCCTTCATTGCAGAATTGCATCGTTGCCTATGGCTCCTCACCAAATACTGTTTTCTGTTGGAGCGCGAGTAGTGTTCCCATCTTCACCTGCTGCGATATCTTCGGCAACACCGGAGGCGATTGGGTTGGCTGTATTGCCGACCAGGCGGGTACTATCGGCAACTTCTCAGCCGACCCGCTCTTCTGCGATACCGCCAACGGCGACTTCAAGATTCATGAGTGTTCACCGTGCGCCCCCGAGAACAACGGTTGCGGACTTCTGATCGGCGCTGAAGCAGTTGGCTGTGACTGTTGTGTGATTCGTGGAGACATCAACCACGACGGTCATCCGACCATTGATATTTCCGATCTGAACCTGTTAATAGAATACATGTTTCTGTCTGGAACGACTCCGCAGTGTTATGATGAGGCAGATGTTGACCATAGCGATACATGCCCGGTAGACATTTCCGACCTTATCTACTTGATCGACTTCATGTTTGTTGGCGGACCCGAACCTCTTCCCTGCCAGTAGCTCCTCCGTTTTCTACGCACTCCGGCCAATGATAGTCCCTGAACAGCAGGGCAAAGCTTATCTGGCCGGCATCCGATAACATCATTATGCCGCCTGTTGAGAAAATCGTCGCCACCGAAGGCCACCTGATCGACTCGGGCTTGATGCGTCGAATTTTCGACACTATCGTCGCCGACAACGGCGAGTTCGAAATCATCGACTTCAGAATCGGACGCCACAACGACGAGTTCTCCACCGCCCGCCTGAAAGTAAGCACGCCCGACACGGCGGCGATGAATACCATCCTGCTGAAACTGTCCGCTCTCGGCTGCGTGGTGGACGAGGAAGACGAGGTCCGTCTGGGCGCGGCGCCGGCCGACGGTGTCGTCCCGCCCGACTTCTACAGCACGACCAACCAGGAAACAATGATACGCCGTAACGACGGCTGGATACCGGTCGAGAACCTGCGCATGGACGGCGTGATCGTGCTCGATGACGACCGGCCGGTGGTGAAGAAGTTTCGGGACGTCCACAAGGGGGAGCAGGTGGTGTTGGGCCTGTCCGGCATCAAGGTGAAGCCGGAGTTCGCGCGACGCGACCGCGACGATTTCGGATTCATGTCCGGCGAGGTCTCGACCGAACGCAAGGTGCGGCTGGCGGTCGACCGGGTGGCTGAAATAGTCCGCGAGAACAAACAGAAACTGGCCGTGGTGGCCGGACCGGTAGTGGTGCACACCGGCGGCGCCGCCGACCTGGCGCGGTTGATCCGGCAAGGCTATGTCCGGGCGCTGCTGGCGGGCAACGCCCTGGCCGTGCATGATATCGAGGCGGCGCTTTTCGGCACCTCGCTGGGAATCGATCTGACCACCGGCCGACCGGTCGAAATGGGCCACCGCAACCACCTCCGCGCCATCAATGAGGTGCGCCGGGCGGGATCTATGGCAGCCCTGGTCGAGAAAGGCAGTCTCACCTCGGGCGTCATGTATGAGACGATCAAGGCGGCCGTGCCGTTCTCCCTGGCCGGTTCGCTGCGCGACGACGGCCCGCTGCCGGACACCATCACCGACATGAACCGCGCCCAGGAGGATCACGCCCGATTGCTTGCGGGGGTCGACGTGGTGTTGATGCTATCGTCGATGCTGCACTCGATCGCCGTCGGTAACATGCTGCCCGCGCGGGTGCTCACGGTGTGCGTGGACATCAATCCATCGGTGGTCACTAAGCTCAAGGATCGCGGTTCGCTGCAGACAATCGGCGTCGTGACCGATGTCGGGCTGTTTTTGCACCTGCTGGCCGAACGGATGGCGGGTTGAGCTGCCGGCAGGATATAGTGCAACAATCTTATGGAACGGGGCGGACGAGGGCGTTTGCCGTCCACAACCCCATGCCTTTCAGCGGTTTGCGCCGGCCGGTTTAAATATTGACGGCTCTCGCGACTCAGTCTAAATTCTCAAGCTATGAAGAAGTTCTTCCGAGGTCTGCTAATCATAATCGTGATCGGTCTGTTTGCCGTAGCCGGGTATTACCTCTATGACCACTTCCGCCAACGAAGCATCGCCGAGCGGATGGCCGAGGTTGTGCACGACGAAGACCGCCGTGTCCTCTCCGACAAGCTGAAATCCTACCTGAGCGATCCGGCGCCGGACGTGCGAGCGCGCGCCGCCCTGGCCGTCGGCCGTATCGGCGGCGAAGAGGCGGCCGGTCTGCTCTATGACATGCTGTCCGACCAATCGATCGACCTGGCCGGCACGGCCGCCTTCGCTCTGGGTCTGACCGGGCAGTCGGAATACGCCCGACAGCTTTTGGAAATTGCCTTCGACCTGCCCTCGTCGGCCGCCTCCAAGGCAGTGGCGTCGGTGGGGCGGCTGGCCGACAGCAGCACCGCCGAAGCGACCGCTCGGCTGGTCGAGTTTCTGGACCATCCCTCACCCGATGTCCGCCAGGCGACCTGCTACGCCATCTTCAACGCCGAGGCCAAAGACTTGACGCCCCAATTGATAGCGCATCTGGCTAAGGAGTCCGACGACCCGGTGTGGGCCGCCGGTCTGTACGCTCTGGCTCGGCTTGAAATCAAAGAGGAGGTCGATCTTTTCGTCGACAACCTGGCCGATCCCGACCCGTTCGTGCGGGCGGTCTGCGTGCGCGGTCTGGGGCAATGCGAACCGTCGAAAGTCCATCACCTTTTGCAGATGTCGCTCAACGACTCCGATCCGAATGTCGTGGCGCAGGCGATCGCCGAACTGGCCAAGAAGAAAGACAAGAAAGCGGTAACGCAACTGGCCAAGCGGGTAGAGACCGAGAAAGATGAGAAGCTGCTGGTCGCCTTGTTCCAGGGTCTGCAGAGGCAGGATAACAAAGAGGCCGTAGAAGCGACCTGGGCGCTTCTGGGGACCGAACAGCCGGCCAACATGACGGCCGCGGCCGCCGTCTACCTGGCCGCCGTGCGCAAGGACAAAGCGGTCAACCTGCTGGATTCGTTGGCGGTCGCGGTCGATCCGTTCCTGCGGGCATCGAGCGCCGAGGGGTTTGCCCTGGTCGACAACCAGAACGTCATCCCGCGCCTAGCCGGTTTGTTCAACGATGATGACCCGATAGTGCGCGCGGCCGCCTTCGGCGGCCTTCTGGCGGTAGACAAGTCCAACCGGGACTACTACCTCAAGAAGGCGCTGGCCGGTCCCGATCGCATTCTCCAAGTGCTGGCCGTCGATCATATCCAGAGTGAGAAACTGTCGGCCTACCTGCCGCAACTGACCGGTATGATGTTGACGGCCCCAGCGGTCGACGTCGATCTGCGGCGCTCGCTAGTGCGGGCGGCCGGGACCTTCCTGGAGCAGTCTCCCAATGACTCCGACGCCACCCTTATTCTGAACAACGCCCTGATGGATCCGGAGTACATCGTCAGGCGCGAGGCGGCGACACTCTACGATGATCTGATCGACGAAGACCGCTCTCACATGGTCCCCCCGGCGCCCGCCCGCATCAAGCTCAAAGACATCCAAAAGGGGTTCGAGAAGTATCAGCACAACCCGTACGCGCTGATCACCACCAACAAGGGCGCGGTCAAGATGGAATTGTTCTATGACGTAGCCCCCCTCACCGTCCTGAACTTCATCGAACTGGCCGAAAACGGTTTCTACGAAGGGTTGGTTTTTCACCGCATCGTCCCCAATTTCGTGGTGCAGGGGGGCGACCCCCGCGGCGACGGTTGGGGCGGACCGCCGTACATGATCCGATGCGAGTACTCATCCGAACCGTACCTCAGGGGAACCGTCGGTATCGCCACCTCCGGCAAGGACACCGGCGGCTCGCAATTCTTCATCACGCTGTCGCCGCAGCCGCATCTGGAAGCACGCTACACCGTGTTCGGGCGGGTGACGGCCGGTATGGAGGTGGTCGACAAAATAGTTCGCGGCGACCTCATCGAGAAAATCGTCATCCAGGAAGGCTGACTATGAGATGCAAAACGATGCCGGCGATCTGTCTGGTCGTTCTGACTGCGGTGGGATCATCGGCGGCTCAGTCGGATGTGATTGATCCTCAGGCGTTGATCGAGACGATCCTATCCGTCGACGAGCGGCAGCGCGAGCGGGTCAGTGATATCGTTTACGATGCGGAGTATATCGAAGGCGAAACCGACGACGATGGTGGGTTTCAGCAGACGGTGCGAATCGTCAAGAGAATATACGTCAAGTATATGAGCGATACGGTCTACCTGCGTGAGGAGTATGTCGAGTTCTACAAGGAGGATCAGTTGCAGGAGGCCGAGGCGACGGCCAAGGAAGCGGCGGAACGCAAAGGTAAGAAGATCAAACGCAAGTCCAAGGATGTCTCCTGGCCGATGCTGACCCCGTTCTACCCGGACCAGAAGGATCATTACGAAATCACTTATGAGGGTTTGCCGGAGGACTCTGTCGAGGGGCGCACCTGTCACCATTTTCGGGTGCGATCAAAGGACAAGGACGAAGAGCACATCAACGGTGATTATTACTTCGACGCCGAGTCGTTCCATCTGCTGCGGGTCGATTTCGCACCGGCCAGGCTGCCGTCCAACATTATGTTCAAAATGAGGCAATTGGACATGACGGTAAGGTTCGGTCCCACTCCCTATGGATACTGGCTGCCGCGGCAGTTCGACATCGAGGGCCGCGGGAAAGCCATGTTTCTAATCGGTGTCAAGGTTACGGGTACCGAATACTACCGCGATCCGCAGATAAACACCGGCATCGATGACACTATATTCGAGGAAAGTCATGGCGAACATTGACGGCAATTTCAGAACCAAAGTGGTGCCGGTGGGCATACCATCCGACGCCAACGTGATATTCGGGATGACCCATTTCATCAAGACGGTCGAGGACCTGTACGAAGCGCTGGTGTCGTCATCGCCGACGTTGAAGTTCGGGGTCGCCTTCTGCGAAGCGTCGCAGCAAAGGCTGATTCGCACCGACGGCAACGACCCGGACTTGATCGAGATGGCCACCAAAGCGGCTTTCGACGTGGGCTGCGGGCACAGCTTCTTCATCTATCTGCGCGACGGTTTCCCGATCAACGTGCTCAACCGCGTCAAGAACGTGCCGGAGGTGTGCCGAATCTTCTGCGCCACGGCCAACCCGCTGCAAGTGATCGTGGCCGAGACTGGGCAAGGGCGCGGGGTACTGGGAGTGGTCGACGGTGAGACACCCGCCGGGGTCGAGACCGACGAGGACAAGGCCGAACGCATCGCGTTTTTGCGGAAGATCGGTTATAAGCGGTAGCGGATAGTCCCTCTTCTATCAGGACGATTCTCTCTGTCATTCCTGCGAAAGCAGGAATCCATCCGTATGAAAACTAGAAGCAGTGTGCGTCAAAACTGCTGCGGTTTCCGCCTACGACATACTTGCGGCGCCGTCGGATTTCTCTCGGTAATCATCGACGGCGGTGCGGCCGTGTGGCTCGGACGTTCGGCAGTGTTGAAAAACCCCCAATGAACGTCATCGCGAGCCTGCCGGAGGCAGGCGTGGCGATCTCAATTGTCAGCCTGGCACAACGTTTGAGATTGCCGCAGTCGCCTGCGGCGACTTCGCAATGACGTACTGGAGGGTTTTTCAACAAGCCCAAATGTCCGGGTCCCACAAGAACGTCGGCGAACAAGCCCGGACAAATGTCCGGGGCACCCGACTCTACCAATGCGTCATTGCTGCGGTCACGCGCTTCGTGTAGCCGCGGCAATCTTATTCAGGACTAGCCAAACGTCGGCGGTAATCATCCACAGCCGCGCGGATGGCGTCCGGCGCCAGCACCGAGCAGGCCACTTTCTCGGCCGGTAGTCCGTTCAGGTACGACACCACCTCATCGGAAGTGAGGGCCGCGGCCTCTTCGAGGCTCTTGCCTTTGACCAATTCGGTGGCGGCCGAGCTTGAGGCGATAGCGGCTGCACAGCCGAAGGTTTTGTACTTGATATCGACCAGCCGCCCGCCAGCCACTTTGATGTAGAGCTTCATCATATCGCCGCAGGCCGGATTGCCGACCGATCCGACGCCGGCGGCGTCGGCAATCTCGCCGGTGTTGCGAGGGTTCTCGAAGTGATCCATGACCGTGTCGTTGTACATCACGACCTATGGTAACACATCCGACTGAAAAAGCAACCCGCATTTCATCTGCAGGTGAAACCTTGACATATCGATGGCCGTGACTATATTGTGATTACAATCTGGAACCCGGGCGCCGATCTTTACTGCAGTTGACGTGCCCGGCTAAGCACAATTTCTGACATACCGGTCGATCGCCGGAGGGTCCTAAAATGAAGACAAGAACAGTGGCGCTGTCCGGCCTGATGACGTTGTTGTCGTGTGGCCTGGTGGCAGGGCAATCCGTGCCGCCGGAAAATCCTGATCTCGAAGCTCCGCTAGTTGATTGTCCGCGCCGCCCGGTCATCGCTTTCCTGTGCGAATCAGGAGAGGTTTGTGTACCCTTGGGAATCGAGCACGCCGACAGCGTGCATACCTCGAACGGCGCCTGGCAGGAGGGCGAATTGTGTTTCCTGGCCGATTCTGCAGGTGCTTACGGTTTCACCGTAACCGCATTCAGTTGGGGCGGCCAGCAGTACTGTGATTTGACGGTGGTGGTGGTTGCCGACTGTCCGGAGGTGACGACGGTCGTCGACCCGGACACTTTACATATCTTGGAGGCCAACATCTTACCGCCGCTGCCCGTGCGGTTATACTTAGAGGTCGACGCCGCCTCTTACACCGTACACGACATCGAACCTGCCACGATCTCGATTAACTCGGCCGTACTTCCCGATTCCGCCGTCATGGCGCCGTCGGGTTTGGGGTCTGAACCGGAAGTGCTGACGGTCTTTCTCTCCCTGAGCAAGTTCATTAAGGGTTACTGGCCGGTGATTGATACGATCTGGTCCGAGTATAAGGTGACCGGCAGGTTCCAAGACGGTTACGCTTTTGAGACCACCGGCCAGGTAACCCTCGTGGGCTACTTGTCGGGGGATGTGAACGTCGACGGTTCGGTGGATATCTCCGATCTCATGTACCTGATCGATTACTTCTTCCGAAGCGGTCCGGCGCCGGTGATGCCGCAACCGGCTGATCTGGACGGGAACACGGTTCTCGATATTTCCGATCTAGTGTTGATGATCCAACACCAGTTTAGTCTGTAAGCCGAGACCGCAAGCCGGACAGCCGGCGTGCCGGACTGCAGAGCCGTCAACGTTGGCTTGACATACCGTCCCCCGCGCCTATATTGCCGGTAGACAATACCGCGTTAGGTGCTCACCTTTACTGCTATCGGTACGCCTGACGAGAAACAAAGTTGGACACACGAAAAGATCCCTGGAGGGAATCTGAGATGAAAACAAGGGCACTTATACTGACCGGTCTGATAACAATGCTGACGGGCGGCATGGCCGGGGGACAGTCACTCTCGCTCGATCACGTCGACGGTCTCAATGCCGGCGGCGGCCTTCAGATGGGCGGGCCGGTGACGTTTTACATCCGCGTCACCGGTGACAACTTCGCCCACGGCGGCGTCACCAACGGCTTCGTCGTGACCTCGCTGACCGGCGCAACGTGGACGGGGTTGGTCGGGGATACCACCGGAACGCTGGGCAAGGCGCAGTTCGACGGCGGGTTCTTTATCAGTCATTTCAGCGCCGACGGAATGGGCGCCGACACCGTCGGTTTCGGCGGCTTCAGGCTCTTCCAAGCCGGACTGCCGGCCGGTTTTGACGACGTCGCCTACACTATCGAGATCGGACCGATCGATCCCGCTTACAACGGCGGACAGATCTGCCTGGACTCCGCTTTCTATCCTCCTTCGGGCGTCTGGAAATGGGCCGGTCCGGATGTCTACCCGGCCTGGGACGGGCCGCACTGCTGGATTATCGGTGAGGCGGTGGTTAACCCGGAAATCATCTGCCCCGGTGATACCAATCTATTTCTGTGCGATCCCGGCGCCGCTTGCTTTCCCTTCGATACCGCCGATGCCGAATGGGTCACGGCCAGTGCTCCGGCCTATATCGACGGTGACCAGGTCTGTGTACCGATTGAGCAGTCGGACGAGTACACCGTCACGCTGATAGCCGGCGCCGGCGAGGCGGCCGATACTTGCAGCTTCACGGTGACGGCAAGTTTGAACTCACCGCCGACTGTCACCATGAGTCCGGATTCGCTCACGGTAGTGGTGTGCGATGTCAACGGCACTTTCTGCATGGCATTCGGTCTGTCCGACCCGGATGAGAACACGGTCGATACCGCCACCAACATCGGCTACATTTACGTCTCGGAAATCGGTCCCTACATCTGTTTCGTGCCGGATACGGCGGGTTTGTTCGAGGTTGTGTTGACCGCTACCGACGCCTGCGGCGCATCGCACTCAACCACCCGGTGGGTGACGATTGTCGAAGGTGAGACGGCCGCTATCGAATGCCCGGAGCCCATCATCGACACCCTCTGCGGAGGCGGTTCTTATTGCCTGCCGGTCGCTATCACCCCCGACACCGCTCGCGTGACGGTCGGCCCCTCCGGCGCTTATGACGCGCAGACGGGCCAGCTCTGTGTGAGCATCGCCGAGTCGGGATGGCACGAGTTTGAGTTGATCGCCGAGACTGAATGCGGCGCCGATACCTGCCTCGTTCAGTTGGACATGACAGTGCTTTCGCGGCCGGTTATCGATTGTCCGCCGCAGTCACCCAGTCTGTTCCTGCCCGAGCCGGGTGAGGTCTGCATCGATCTGGCAATCGATAACGCCGACTCAGTGGAAGTATCGTACGGCTTCTGGGCCAACGGGCAGATCTGCTTCCAAGCCGACAGTTCCGGTTTCTACACCCTGACGGTCACAGCAACCAACGACTGCGCCGTCGACACCTGCGTGCTGATGCCGTTCGTCCAGGTCGGCCAGTTCGACATGACCACGATACTCCGCCCCGATCCACTGCGGATGATCGACGCCTACCGCGTCGATCCTATGTTCGCGGACGTTTACCTGGGCAACCTCACCGACGGTCACACGGTGGCGGATATCGATCCCGCATCGGTCGTCATCAATGACATCATAGCTCCGACGGCGGTGACGGTCATCCCCGACTATCCCGGTTTCGTCGGCGAGGTGCTTCAGATCACGATCCCCGTGTATGACTTCATCGAGTACTACATGCCGCTTTACGACACCAGTCAGGCGCCATACTCCGTGTCAGGTCAGTTCACCGACGCGGCGACGTTGTCTGAGGCGGGGCAGGTGCGGTTGATCGGTCTGCTGGTGGGTGACGCCAATCTCGACGGTCGGATCGACATCTCCGATCTGACTCTCCTGATCGATTACTATTTCCAGTACGGTCCGCCGCCTTTGATGCCGGATTTGGCCGATATGGACAGGAATGGGATTCTGGACATTTCGGATATGATGATTTTGATCGACTACATGTTCGGGCAGTAGCGCTTGAGGGAGCAGCAAGTCTCTACGTGTCGTGGCGGTCGAATCTTCGGATTCGGCCGCCTTTTTTGAGCGAGGCTGACTGCCCAGTTGAGTCTGAAGACTCAGCGGGCACAAGCAAAGCTGCAGGTTTTCCGTGGCCGGTGTGCGTCCTCGTGCGCCGGCCGCTTGGTTCGATTTATCGTTGACCGTCACCCCAGTGCACAGTATCAATAGGTGTAGGGCAGGTCTGTCCTCAGACCTGCCGCCGTCCTGATAGGAGTAACCATGCCCGAACTGACAATTCGCAGCTACGAGGAAACCGATGAGCAAGCGGTGGTCGATCTCTGGCGCGAGGTTTTTCCCGATGCACCGCCGTGGAACGATCCCCGCGACGACGTGCGCCGCAAGCTGGCCGTTCAGCGCGAACTGTTTCTGGCTGCGTGCCTGGGCGAAAAGCTCGTCGGCACGGCGCTGGCGGGATACGACGGCCATCGCGGCTGGGGGTACTATGTCGCCGTCAGCCCGCATCATCGACGGCGCGGCATCGGCGCGGCGCTGATGCAGCGGGTCGAGTCCGACCTGGCCCGGATGGGCTGCCCCAAACTGAACCTGCAAGTGCGCGCCTCCAACCAAGAGGTGGTCGAGTTCTACGAGCGTCTCGGCTACCGGGTGGAAGATCGAGTCAGCATGGGCAAGCTGCTGAAGGACCGCAAATGAATCTCGGCGGTCAATCGGAAATCACACCCATTCGTACCCTGCTGCTCAAGCATCCGCGCGACGCCTGGATCAGCCAGGCGAAGGTTGATGCTCAGTGGCGAGAACTGGGCTATCTCGGCCGCCCCGACTTCGCGCGCGCCGTGGCGGAGTACGATCGGTTCGCATCGCTGCTGACGGCCGAGTCGGTCGATGTTCATTACCTCCCGCGCGACGACCGGACCGGACTGGATTCGATCTATGTGCACGATCCGGTGATTATCACGCGCGCCGGAGCGGTCTTGTGCAACATGGGCAAGGACGCGCGCCACGGCGAACCGGAGGCGGCGGGGGCGTTTCTGTCAAAGCTGGAGCTTCCCATTCTCGGCGCTATAACCGGGGAGGGGCGACTGGAAGGGGGCGACGTGGTCTGGCTGGACGAAACAACCTTGGCGGTGGGGCTGGGCTACCGCACTAACGCTGAAGGGATTCGACAACTGAAAGAGTTGACCGCCGAGATCGTCAGCGAGTTTGTGGTGGCGCCGCTGCCGCATTGGGAGGGACCCGACGACGTGCTGCACCTGATGTCGATGATCAGTCCGATCGATCACGATACCGCGGTGGTGTACTCGCGGCTGATGCCGGTCACCTTTCGGCAGTGGCTGCAAGAGAGAGACATGACACTGGTGGAGGCACCGGACGACGAGTTTGAAAGCATGGCCTGTAACGTGCTTGCCGTGGCGCCGCGCAAGTGTCTGATGCTTTCGGGCAATCTGAAGACGAGGCGGAAACTCGAAGCGGCCGGGGTGGAGGTCACTGAATACGCGGGGAGTGAGATATCGCGCAAAGGGGCCGGCGGCCCTACTTGTTTGACCCGACCGCTGTGGCGCAGCGCCTGAACCTATCCGAACGCGCCCGCCGATTTCGGCGGTACTTACACGCTACCGCCTCCCGCACACTTTTGACTTGAGGGCGGCTATCCCAATCGATACTTTACCCCCGGAGAGCGACGACGTCGGTCGGGGTGGCCCGGCGCAACGGTCAGGGATTCATGTGGGCCGGAGAAACCCACCGGTCATGGTTCAAGTTATACCTGGCGGTGCAGGGTTGACTATCCGGCGGAGACGCCTGCGGACAAGAAGCTAACAAGCTAACGTTGCTTTTGGAGGATGAAATGGAAAACATAATCGACATGCTGTATGAATTCGCCGCCCTTTACGGCGGCAGAATCATCGGCGCCCTGGCGATACTGATTCTTGGTCGTATCGGCGTCGGGTTGGTGGCGAGTGTGATACGGCGGTTCATGGTCCGCGGTAAAGTGGACGAGACGCTGACCAGGTTCGTGATCAGTCTGACCAGAATCGCTCTGCTGGTGTTCGTCGCCATCGCGGCGCTCAGTACGCTCGGCTTCGAGACGACGTCGTTCGTCGCCGTCATCGGCGCCGCCGGTCTGGCGGTCGGCTTCGCTTTGCAGGGTTCGCTGGCCAATTTCGCCTCAGGGGTCATGCTGATAATCTTTCGGCCGTTTTCAGTCGGCGACTACATAGAGGCCGGCGGCCAGAGCGGATCCGTGGAGGAAGTTCACATCTTCAACACCGTTCTCCAAACCCCGGACAACAAGAAGGTCATCATTCCCAACAGCAAAATAACCGGCGACAACATCGTCAACTATTCGGCCAAGGACCGACGCCGCATCGACATGGTCTTCGGCATCGGCTACGGCGACGATTTGCAGCGGGCCAAACAGATTCTGGAGAGGATTCTGGTCGAGGACGATCGTGTTTTTAAGGATCCGGCCCCGTGTGTCGCCGTGCTGGAGTTGGCCGACAATTCGGTCAACTTCGCGGTGAGACCGTGGGTGAAAACATCCGAATACTGGGAGGTCCGCTTTGATATCACGGAAAAGGTCAAACTGACCTTTGATCGCGAAGGCATCTCGATCCCATTCCCGCAGCGGGATGTTCATCTGTACCCGGCTACCAGAAGCTAAGACAAAGAGGTTCCCAATGTTCAAAACAATGATTCTCCGAGTATCGGCTCTCTTAATCGCAGGTGCTCTGCTGACGACGGCGGCAGCGGCCGAGGACACCACCCAAACGGGCTGGAAAAGATCGCTGAATGTCGACGTGACCACCACCCAGACGTCGTACTCCGATTCCTGGGTCGGCGGCGAGGCCGGCAGTGTCAACTGGGTCGGCAATCTCAACGGCCGGGCGGAAAAACAGCTCAAAGAGCGGCTGAACTTCAAGTCGACGCTGAAGCTGTCATTCGGCCAGACGCTCACCCAGGACGCCGACACCAAGGACTGGAGCAAGCCCAAGAAATCGACCGACCTGATCGACTGGGAAAACGTCGCACGCTTTACTCTGCACAGCTTCGTCGACCCCTACGCGGCTTTTCGCCTGGAATCACAGTTTTTGGACGCGTCGGTGGCAGCCAAGAAGCGCTATTTCTCGCCGATTCGTCTGACCGAGTCGGGCGGTATCGCTCGCAAGTTCTATGAGCGCGACAAGGACCAGGTAGTCAGTCGTCTCGGCTTCGCCCTGCGCCAGACGATCAAGAGCGCGATAACCGACACCCTGACCCTGACGGTGGAGGACTCGACCATTACCGACGGCGGTCTGGAGTCGGTCACCGACGTCGTCCTGACGTTAAGCGACCGTCTGGACTACACCGGTAAACTGACTTTGTACAAAGCCCTCTTCTACTCCGAAAAGGACAAGGTCAAGGGAACCCCCTTTGAGGACGACTGGAAAGCGGTTGACGTCAACTGGGAGAATATCATCGCCGCCAGGCTAAGCAAAATCATCACCGTGAACCTCTACACGCAACTGGCGTACGACAAGGAGATCAGCAAGAAAGGCCGATTCAAAGAAACGCTCGGCATCGGTTTTGTCTTCAAGCTGGTCTGACCGGCGCGGCAAAAGGGCAGGCGTCGGGCGGGGTCGCCCGATGCCACGATAGGTATGTTTTTGTTGAGGCGGCAATCAGCCTGACCGTACATGCCGGTATGGTTACGGTATCACCGACGTATCTCGACTTCGACAGTCGTGAGGTTCGCGAGCGGCTGCGGCCACACTGCCGGCTGCAGCAAGGCGAGGTGTGGCATGATCCGCAGGGTCGCCACGTTGTAGGTTGCGGAGATGCTGCGGACGAGGGGTTTGTCCGCGGAGCCTTCGGAGCCAATAGAGCCGATTTATCGGTCCAGGACCCGCCGTATAACGTGGCCATGTTCGAGCAGCGCACGGTGGCGGAGTATATCGACTGGTGTCGCCGATGGGTGAGCGTGAGCGAGTCACTGATGGCCGATGACGCCACGTTGTACGTTTGGATGGGGGCCGATCAAAAAAACCACTTTCAGCCGCTGCCGCAGTTTATGGCGATGATGGCCGAGACCGGCCTTGATTCCAAGTCGCTGATAACGTTGCGCAACCAGCGCGGGTACGGCACCCAGAAGAACTGGATGGCCGTCCGGCAGGAGTTGCTCTGTTACACCAAAGGCAACCCGGTCTTCCACGTGCAGTACACCGATATCCCCAAGATTCTGTGCGGCTACTACAAAGAGGTGAACGGGGTAACCACTGAGAACCTGGAGCGCAGCCGCTCGGATTGCATTCGCCCCGGAAACGTCTGGGTTGACATTCAGCAGGTGTTCTATCGCATGGAAGAGAACGTCAACGGCTGCCCAGCGCAGAAGCCGTTGAAGGCAATCGAACGGATCGTACAGGCTTCATCAGATGAAGGCGATCTCGTGACCGACTTTTTCGCTCATGCGGGCACCACGCTTTTGGCCTGCGAGCGTCTGGGACGGCGCTGCGTGACGTGCGACATCGACCCCGTCTTCACCGAGATCACGATCCGCCGGCTGGAGCGCTACCGCGCCACCGGCAAGACCGGCTGGCAGCGCGGATGCCCGTTCGAGAGGGAGTTGTCGATTAAAGGTTCTATTCCGGACCCGCCCCGCCGCCGTGCAACTGATAGAACCCAGAACTGCGCCCGCTGAGTCATCAAATCCGGTGGGTTTAATCAAACGAACCCCAATCCATCGATCTCCAACATCAAAAGCTGTGGCCCCTGATGTCTGACCTTCTTATATTGTGTACAGGTAGTTATCATATAACCTCCCGGAGGTCGGAATGAAAACCGGTTTTGTTCAGTTTTGTCCGCAGTTGGGAGATACAAACGCCAATATCCATAGAATTGAAGAACTTCTGGAGAAAACCGACCAGGCCGACCTAATCGTCTTGCCGGAGTTGTGCAACTCGGGGTACAACTTCGTGTCAAAGAACCATGCGTGGGAGTTGTCGGAAACGATCCCGGATGGGGCGTTTGTCCAACACCTGGTGACATTGTGTAAACAGAAAAGAATGTATCTGGTGGCGGGCGTCAACGAGCGCGACGGCGACAGACTGTACAATACCGCCGTGCTGGTGGGGCCGGACAGGGTCGTCGGGAAGTACCGCAAGATGCATCTGTTCATGAATGAAAAGGATATCTTTCAGCCGGGCGATAACGGATTGCCGGTGTTTGACATCGGTTGGGCCAAGATCGGGATGGCGATCTGCTTTGACTGGATCTTCCCGGAAGTATGGAGGATTTTGGCGCTCGACGGCGCCGACATCATCTGCCATCCCTCGAATCTGGTGATACCGGGGCTGTGTCAGCGCGCGACGCCCATTCACGCTCTGATCAACCGCGTCTACGTTATCACCGCCAACCGTTTCGGCACTGAAGGGAACCTTACTTTCACCGGCTTGTCGACAATCGTGAACCCCAAGGGGGAACTACTGGCCCAGGCGTCGGCCGATGAGGAGAGAGTCACGGTTGTTGACATCGATATCGCTCTGGCCCGCGACAAGATGGCCACCGCGCGCAACAACGTACTTGAAGATCGCAGGCCGGAGGAATACCGACGACTCCTGGAACCATGAACTTGAAGCTCTCGTAAGCCGATTAAGTCCTTAGACGAGGATAGATTGTGTCTTTCCTTTACACACAGATGCCCTTAGTCATGCTGATGATATTTCTCGTGCTGCCCTGTGCGGTCACCGCCGCTGCGGCCGAATGGGGATTCCTGGGCCTTACCGGCAAGCGGGTGCAAACGATCGAACTTGCAGGCAATTTGCTTTACGCCGGCACGTTCGAAGGTGTCTATCGGCTGGACCTGTCATCTTCCGGCGCGACGTGGGATACGCTGGGACTGGCCGACCGGGAAATCTGGGCGCTTTTGGTGCTGTCGCCCGACACGCTGTTGGCGGCCGCCATGCCGGGATCGCCGACCCTGTACCGCACCACCGACGCCGGTCTCAGTTGGCAACCGTTCGACAGCGGTTTTGCCGAGGAGTATCACCCGGTGCGAGACCTGGCGAAGCTGCCGGGGCAGTCGGACACCCTGTTCGCCAGCGGTTTCGATATCTGCCGTTCCACCAACGGCGGGCAGACCTGGCAGCAGGTGCACCCGTTCAGCGGCGCGTTCTTCATGGCGGTGGACCCGAATGACCAACACACTGTGTACGAGGGCGGCGAGAGCATGATTTTCGCGCCGGTCCTGCAGCGCTCTTCCGTGGGCGGCGCAACGTGGGAGTGGCTTGAAATCTGGGCCGGCGGTGACAACAGTTGTCATGATATCGCCATATACCCCGGCAACTCGGCGGCGGCTTGGATATCAATGGAAGGCCAAATCCAAAAGACCTCCGACAGCGGGTACCACTGGAGCACGGTGATGACCAACAACCGCTATCTCTATGGTATCGAAATCGATCGGATACGTCCGCAGAACCTGTACGTGATCGGCACCCAGGGCGGGTTCCCATTGACAATGTATGTTAGTCGTGACGGCGGCATTGTCTGGGACACGTTGTTAGAACCAAGCCACGATGTGATCTATCCCCTTGACCTGATCCTGGTGAGTGAGTCGGCTCGGAACGTCTGCTACGTCGGCAGTTCGCAGGGAGTGTTCACTTACACTGAGACATTCTCGCCGATATGCGGCGACGTGGACGGCGACGGGCAGCCGATCAATATCAGCGATCTGGTGTACCTCGTGGACTACATGTTCACGGGCGGACCGCCGCCGCCGAACGTGGAGATGGCCGATGTCGACGGCTCGGGCGGCATCGACATCTCCGACCTCGTATATCTCGTGGACTACATGTTCACCGGTGGTCCGGAACCGACGTGCGAACCGACCCCTGGCCGCAACTCAGTGCCCGGTCGTCAAGAGCCGCCGCAAATAAAACGCCGGTAGCTGTTTAGCTACCGGCGGAAATCCCAGTAATCGACCCGATTAGCTTCCGCTCAAAGGACCGGTGGTTTTCTGCGGTGTTACCGGCTCTTTTTTCGGTTTTTTCTTGGGCTTCTTCTTTTCTCGGGCCGGTTTGTTTCTCGATTTGCTCATGACATCAATCCTTCCGACCATGTGTTACGTCCCGTGCTTTCCTTACTTACATCGGCGACTCAGCCGTCGACATTGAGCGGCGACCAGGTCGCATCTCACCATTAGAATACACTGCGCCGGGTGTTTAGACAAATAGTTTTTGGGACTGTCACCTTACGGCGACAAAGTAGTGCTTTGTGTCCGGTGTCTAAGGGAGATCCTCCAGACGAACCACCCCACCCCCCACCTTCACATACGTGAAATGTCCGATGAAATCACCCGTGTTTATGTAAGTACCGTTTTCAAACTGTTTGATCGTCGGGATATGAAGATGGCCGATAACGACCACGTTGTAGCCCGCGGCTAGTTTATCCTTGGCGTAGTGCTCATAGTCGGCGATGAAGTCCGGGTCGCGCTGTGAAGTGTAGTTGCGCGATGACCCTGCGACCGCTTTGGCCAGAGGTATCGCCCAGTCGGGCGTCAGCTTGCGATAGAGCCAGATGTTGACTCGGTTACGCAGAATTCGTTTCAGAAATCGATAGCCGCGGTCGGCTTTGGCCAGGCCGTCGCCGTGTGTCAGGTGGAGTTTCTTGCCGTCGTATTCAAGATCGAACGTGTCGCGGTGAACCGTGATGCCCATCTCTTCGGCAAAGAAGTTCCCCATCCAAAAATCGTGGTTGCCGCTGACGTAGTCGATCTGCACGCCGCGCCGGACCAGACCATCCAATATGCACAATACGTGATGGTGATCTTTCGGGATAGCGTGTTTGTACTCAAACCAGAAGTCGAACAGATCGCCGAGGATAACCAGCCTATCACCGTCGGTTTTGACCAGATCGAAGAGCGCTGCGAGTTTCTCTTGTTTGCGGGTCTCTGTTTCTTCGCTGTCGGCCCCGAGATGCGCGTCTGAAAAGATGTACAGTGCCATTGTTTCTTTTACGCCGAAATCCCACAGCTATGGGAGAGTCGAAAAACCCTCGAACACATCGTTGCGAGGTCGCCGCAGGCGACCGTGGCAATCTCAAGCGTCGTGCCGGGCAGATAGTTGAGATCGCCACGCCTGCCTCCGGCAGGCTCGCGAGGACCATTCTGGGGGTTTTTCAACAAGCCCCAAGCCGTGGGACACCCCGCGCTCTGAGAATACACTAACCCACTTTCTCCATAAAGGCCGGCATGCTGTTGAAGAACGCATCGTCCAGCCGAGCCAGCGGCAGGTCAATCAGGTCGTTGATCTTCAAACTCCCGCCGCCGACCGCTCCGATACGGGCACAGGGAACGCCGAGAATACCGAAGAAATCCATCACGGCCTCGGCGTCGCCGGCCGCGCAGCTTATCACTACCCGCGACTGCGTCTCGCCAAAGAGCAGTGCGTCGGCTCGCATCTTGTCTTCCAGCGTGATATTCGCCCCTATCGGCCGCTCCCGGTTGGAGATGCAGCACTCAGCCAGTGCCACGGCCAGGCCGCCATCGGAACAGTCGTGAGCCGAACGAATCCAGCCGCGCGTGATCGCCGCCAGCAGATCATCCTGCAACTTCTTCTCAAGCTCCAAATCAAGCGGCGGCACGGTGCCCCGGCTCAGTCCGAGAAACGTGTGCAGATATTCCGAAGCGCCGAGATGTTCGCGATTCTCGCCCAGCAGGAGGACAACGTCACCTTCGCTCTTGAACCACTGCGTGGTGATATGCGCCAGGTCGGCGATCAGGCCGACCATGCCGATGGTGGGCGTCGGGAACACCGCGCGCTGCGGGTCCTCGTTGTAAAACGACACGTTGCCGCCGGTCACCGGAGTATCGAAAACCCGGCAGGCTTCACCCATCCCGGCCACCGCCTCGGCGAAGCCGTAGTATATCTCCGGCTTGTAGGGATTGCCGAAGTTGAGGCAGTTGGTGACGGCCAGCGGCTGCCCGCCGGAGCAAACGATATTGCGCGCCGCCTCCGCTACCGCGCTCTGCGCCCCCAGACGAGGGTTGAGATAACAGTAACGGCCGTTGCAGTCGGTGACCATAGCCAGCGCCCTGTTGGTTTTGCGCAGGCGCAGCACGGCGGAGTCGGAGCCGGGCCCTACCGCGGTGTTGGTGCGCACCATCGAGTCATACTGCTCGAATACCCACCCCTTGTGGCAAATGTTCGGCGCCGCCAGAAGACCGAGCAGGTCGCTGTTCCAGTCGCGCTCGAGCGGCATCTCGGCGAGGTCGAGTTCGGCCAGTTCATCCATGTAGGCCGGACGCTTGGTCTCGCGCTGATACACCGGTGCGCCGCCGCCCAGCACCAGCGTCTCCGACGGCGCCTGCGCCACGATCTCGCCGTGCAGCCGCACCGTCATCAGACCGTCGTCGGTCACCACGCCGATAATGGTCGAATCCAGTCCCCATTTATCGAACACCGCGCGCACGGCGGCTTCGCATCCCTTCTTCACACAGACCAGCATCCGCTCCTGGGACTCGGACAGCAGAATCTCGTACGGGGTCATCCCCGGTTCGCGCACCGGCACTCTGTCGATATCGATCAACACGCCCGACTCACCCTTGGCCGACATCTCCGACGAACTGCACGTAATCCCGGCCGCGCCCATGTCCTGGATGCCCACCACGAGGTCCTTGTCGATAATCTCGAGAGTCGCCTCCAAAAGCAGCTTCTCGGTGAAGGGGTCGCCGATCTGCACGGCCGGGCGTCTTTCCTCCGAGGCCGCGGTCAGTTCCTCGGAGGCGAACGTCGCGCCGTGGATACCGTCGCGTCCGGTTTTGCTCCCGACAATCATCAGCGGGTTGCCCGCGCCTCTGGCCACAGCCGAGACGATACCGTCCGTTTTGACGATCCCGACCGCCATGGCGTTGATCAGCGGGTTGCCGGTGTAGGCCTCGTCGAAGTAGACCTCACCGGCCACCGTCGGCACGCCGAACGAGTTGCCGTAGTCGCCGATACCGCGCACGACGCCGTCGACCAAATACCGCACACGGGGGTTGTCCGGCGAGCCGAACCGCAGTGAGTTCAACGACGCGATCGGCCGCGCCCCCATCGTGAAAATGTCGCGCAGGATGCCGCCGACGCCGGTAGCCGCGCCCTGGTACGGCTCGACCGCCGAGGGGTGGTTGTGCGACTCGATCTTAAACACCACCGCTAGACCGTCGCCGATATCGACCGCCCCGGCGTTCTCCTCGCCCGCTTTGGCCAAAAGGTTTTTCCCCTCGCGCGGCAGCGTTTTCAACAGGGCGATAGAATTCTTGTACGAGCAGTGCTCGGACCACATTACCGAGTAGATGCCGAGTTCGGTATAGGTCATCTCGCGGCCGAGTATCTCTTTGATGCGTGCGTGCTCGTCTTTGTTGAGGCCGTGCGCAGCGACCATTTCGGGGGTGACTTCGGGCTGCTGATATTTGGCGGGCATGTTATCTCCTTACGATAAGGAGAGGAATATAGGATGCCAAACGGAGGAGGTCAACCGGGAAGGTGACTATTAGACAACAATTGGACTATCTCGACTGGAAGCCCGGGGTAAGTCCTACGTGACCGACGCGGTTGCAGCGTAAGCTACTGGTAGTAGCGAACCATGCCATTCTCATACGTAATCATGGCACGGCTTGAATTCTCCACGGACACGTTCTCCACGTAAACGCTAAAAGCTGTGCTATTGCCAGGTGACACCCTCGAAACCCAAAAGGTGTTACACCCCACCCAACGGGTGGGTTTGTTTCGGATGGTCCTGCCATACTTATCTGCCACGCTGCGTGTCAGTTTCCGTCGAACCATCGACGACTACTTCATTGCCAGTTTTCTGCTAAAGAACCCACCAGCCGCTTCGCTCTTGGTGGGGCACCTTATGGCAAGGTGCCTTTTCACGAGCGACCGGCCAAGTCAAAAACAACGCTACGCCCCGGACCAGCGATCATTATCGAGTCTGATATCCGCTCTTGAGAGTGGTGGCCCGCCGAGGGCGGGACGAAATGTGTTCCGTCCCGGCAGATGTGGACATCTGCCACCCACGCAAGAACTGTCTTGCCGGACTTGATCCGGCATCCAGGCTTCGACTACCGACCTGGATTCCGGGTCAAGCCCGGAATGACGGATCGGGGGACGCCCCCGGTGCAGCTTGACCGTGTCAGGAGCGGAGGGCTCCTGACCTACGACTGGTTACATTTCAGCAGACGGACACAGGTCGTTCACCACACACTCCCCGCATTTGGGGCGGCGGGCGATGCAGACCGCGCGGCCGTGCGCGATTATAAGATGCGCGAAGATGATCCAGTCAGCCTTCGGAATAACCTTCATCAGGTCGCGCTCGATCTTGACTGCGTCTTTTTGATTGGTCAGCTTCAACAGTCGGCTGATCCGCGCCACGTGCGTGTCGACCACGACCCCCTCGGCCAACCCAAAACCGGCGCCGAGAATCACCGACGCCGTCTTGCGCCCCACCCCGGCGAGCTTGGTGAGTTCCTCCAGCGCACGGGGCATCTTACCATCGTGCCGTTCGAGGAGTTGCTGCGCCGACCTCTTGATCGATTTCGCTTTGCTGTTGTGCAACCCAGCGCCGTAAACATCTCCGCCCAGTTGTTCAAGGTCGGCCTGTGCGTAGTCATCAATTGACCGGTACTTCTTAAACAGCTCTTTGGTCACGATATTGACCCGCTCGTCGGTGCACTGCGCCGAGAGAGTTGTGGCCACCAGCAGTTGATGCACGTCGGCGAAATCAAGGGTGCAACCGGCGTCGGGGTACTGCTCCTTAAGAAGCGCGATGATCTTCCTGGCGCGCTCCAGCTTGTCCGCGTGCTTTTCCATCGGCATAACGCTCAGTCACACGCCAGCATCACACCGGTACCCCACCCAACGGGTGGGTTTGTTTCGGATGGTCCTGCCATACCTATCTGCAACACAGCTTGTCAGTTTCCGTCGAACCATCGACGACTACTCCATTGCCAGTTTTCTGCTAAAGAACCCACCAGCCGCTTCGCTCTTGGTGGGGTACTTTATGGTTTGCGGCTTGCCTGAAGCAGAGGGAGAAGGCGAACAGGCGAAAGACGGCGGATCCGGCAGCCGGGTCGGTCGCTGTGCGCAGAGGATATGGAAGTCAATGTGCTACAAGGTATTTTGCGGGTTCTCAGTAATTGTGCACAAGTCCCGATCTGAACGTCACAAGATAATACAGATTCCCCCAATCGTCAAGCAGATATAATGGCAGGTCAAGTGGGTTTCGGGTGGCGGGTCAATTCGGGATTTACGCGATCCCCGTTTCTCTCGAAGATCGGGAATTGTTCTTGTAGGTAGGCCAGGTCAATTCGTAGTTATCGACTTCGTTACCCCACTGAGTCCAGTCGGGACGACTTCCCCTGGCAAACAATTCGAGGAACGGACCGGGACTACATGCCTCGATGATTCTGTAAAGCTCATCGGGCTTGCGCGAATGTTCACGCTTAGCAACACGAATGATATTGACTTGCTTTCTTCCCGGTGAAAGCGTTCGCAGCTTCCCGCGAATTCCGAACAGCACCAACTCCGTTGTGTTTCGAAAATAGAAACCGACACCTCTACCGTCCGGTCCACCGTCCTTACGTATCTTGTGCCATACGACATTTGTTTTGTATTCGAACCCCCACGACCTCATCACATCCAGACCTTCAACCAGAAGAGCATTAGGAACCCACAGATACAAATGGGATTGGGGTGCGGCCACCGACGCTACCGGGATTCCCCGTATCTCCTTCAGACTAAGCGTAGTATAGCGGGACAGCCTCTTGTGCTCAGGGGCCATTTTGCCGGTGCGGTTGGAAAATCGCCAAGGGGGATCAGCCAGAATGGCACCAAAAGTACCTTTAACGTTTCGCGCGAAATCTTCACCGGGGCTTACTATATGCAGCGATGGCACTGACTAATCCTCTACATACAGCGACTTGGTGATACCCAGCACCAAAATGGGACAACCTCCGCCCCCGCCCCCCTCGATTCGGGGGATGAGCTTGCTGAGGTGCGTGGTTGAAGCCCCAAACGAGGCTCCGCGGCCAAGCTGGACAAATATCTCCTGTAGCTCATCGCAACGGGTAACAATAATGCCTACACTGATAGCTCGTAGATCAAAAAGCAGCCGAAAGTTATTGAGATCCCGATCAAAGAAAGGGTCTTTGTTGTTCCATTCGATTTCCAGGGCGACTTTATTCTTATAGCAATCCACCTTGTGTGTTGGGCTTTCCAGGCTGGTTTCATCGACTACAATCTTTGTGGAAAAGGCCTTCTCGCTCCAGCCACATTCCATCAAAGCGCTGTCAATCGAATCGGAGACCTTGGACTTACGACCACCTCCAATGTTTATCCAGCTTCTATAAAGACGGAATTTCGTGAAGACGTCAATCACATTTTTAAACTCTCCTGGACAATCTCCTTGCAACACCGCGCAAGCGTGCTTCCATTCCAGGACAGAGTAGTTTTCCCTTATGAAACCCGGCAGCAAGTTGATTCCCATACCTGTGAAGTTTAATCACATAGTGCAAAAACGCAACGGTTAATTGAGCGCAAGCACGAATTTCACTCTTTATTCTGCTGGTATCATGCCGATTTCTCGAGTTTCGCTAAGACAGTCCGAATTGGAAGAGGCGGCTCAGATGTACGTCCGGGCTTCACAACCCCAACTGCGGGTAATCGCGACGCATGTCTTCGACGTAAGCCGAGTCCAGCCCAAGACCAACGGCTCGGCGATAGAGCAACGCCGCCTCGGCGTAACGGTGCTGGTTCAGATGATACTCGGCCAGTTCGGTCACGGCCGCCAGTGGGGCGTTCTCATGAGCGACCAGGAGGTTGAGGTACTTCAGCCAGTTATCGAGGTGGTTAGACCGCTTGTACACTTGTACCAGCCCCACCAAAGGGTCAAGCTGGCCGGGTCCATACTTCCGCGCCGCCAAAAGGCATCTTTCCGCCTGTCTATTATCACCCTTGAAAAAGTGGGCGGTGGCAAGGTTGTTCCATACTCGCCAGTTGTACGGGTTCATCCCGAGCGCGATGCGAAGATAGGCAATGGCGCTGTCCGGCTGCCCCAGGGTTCTGTAACACGTCCCCATATTCGCGTACACGGCGACGAAAGTCGGGTTGTACTCAAGGGCCTTCCTAAACAACTCCAAGGCTTCGACGCACTTACCTTCCTGCTTTAGCGAAATACCCTGACGATTCAGGGTGAACTCCGGATATTCGGTGACGTAGCGTTTGTACTCGCGTTCCGAAGCCGCCGCGTCACCGCGGCCGTCGTAGAACTTCTTGAGCAGCGTCCTTCCGTACATGTTCTTGGTCTTATCCAACTCACTGTAGTTGTTGAACCAGGTCACCGACAAATCGGGATTTGTTTGACTGACGGCGCGAGGGAACAGTATCAGGACTCCGAGCACGGTCATCAGTGTCGCGACGACGGCGTAGTGTCTGGATCGCACCCGAGGATCGAGCACGAAGTAGAAGCAGGTCACCGCCAATGGTGGTCCGACAAACGAAAACAGGTCCCAGTCACGCGGCATGCCCAGCCTGGGATCGAAAACAAACAGCGCTCCGCAGCAGCAGATCAGCAGCAGCAGGAGATAGCGATACTCGCGCGACCCTCGCAGCTTTCTCAGCGGGCCGACGAACAGAAGGGCCAGGACCATCGGCAGCGACGGCGCCATCAGAAGCAGCAGGTTGCCGAAATCGATCAGGTGCGGCAGTGAGAACAGGTGGTAACCCTCGACCGTAAAGCGATCCGGCCATAACGGCACAATAGCGAAGCGAAGTTGGAACAGACTGTAGTAGTAGTTAAGAAAGATCGCTACGGACGCGGCCGCCAGACCGCCTATGACCAGCAGCTTGATCTTGAGCGGCCATCGTCCTATCCAACGGGACCACCGCGTGCCGGCCGGCAATAAGTAAATCGTACTCGGTATCAGCACCACCCCGAAAATGTGAAACAGCACGGCCAAAGCCGCCATCGGCAGCATGACCCAACGGGGCGCCCGACCGCGCGCCACCAGCAGACCGGTCAGGCAGTACAGCGAGACCATGAGGACAAATAGCGAGTAGTTCTCGACATAACCGAAGAAGTTATACAAGTAACCGCCCGAGGCCAGCCCCACCACAAACAGCAACCGGTCGCGGTTGCGCTCGAAAAGGGCGCGGGCAAAAAGGACCAGCGCTATCAGATACGCCAACCCGGAGCCTATTGAGATCGCCTGAAAGCTCCTGAGTGCGGCCGGTTCCCCCTCGCCGAACAACTGCTTCACCCAGATGTGCATCATCGCCTCGCCCAGTTCGCGCGTTTTGACCAACGGCTCCGGGTCGGCCAGCAGCGCCAGCACGGTGTAGCCGTCCCCCAAAAAGTGGGTCCGGGCGCGCCACAGACAGAACAGCAGCGTCGTCAGTGCGATCAGACCGCTACAGGCGACCCAGCAGACCCTGTCGCTCAGATCGGCAGAGCCACCATCGGACAAGTCACGGCGGCGGGTGTACCATACACTCCCGATCAGCAGCACCATCCCCCCGCCGAACAGCGCCCAGGGCAGGACGGTCCCGAAATAGGCCCACAGGTTCAGACCCCAGATGCGGTTCTGTGGAAACAGGGCGGCGAGCAGGTAGGCAATTATAAGGCAGACGTATACGATGCAGGCTGCCTTGAACGAAGTGCTATGGTTGTGGTTGTTGCTAACCATTCATTGATCTGAGCAGTCCGACGGCGGCCGCGGCTCACCTCGTCCCGGAACCCCACCACCTGCGGTGGACACCGCGATGGTGGTGTTGTCGGGCGACCCCGCCCGACACCCGTCGTCCAACCCGATGGCTGTCAGGCGAGTCGCCTGACAGCACCTGAGCAAAACAATGAGAACAGTCATCGCGGGTCCACGCGCTTCCCGTGGACGTGGCTATCTCAACCCGTCGGTCTTTGTGCTGTCGGGCGACCCCGCCCGACAGCTATGCCCATGGTCCCACGAGCCGTCAGGCCGAGACGCCTGACGGCGCTGAAAACGCGGCGCATGAGATTGCCGCGCACCCTTCGGTCGCCGGCAATGACGGCCAACGGGGCTTTCTCAACAAGACCTAAGGTCCGGGGCGCCTACACACATTCTCCTGACAACATTACCTAAGATAACGGCCCGAGGCAAATGAAAAACCCTCCCGCAAACAGCCGGGAGGGCTTGGAGTTTGTCCAATCAGCGGGATCGTCAGCCGTAGATCTCGGCGCTGTTGCACTTGCAGACGCCGACACTTTGGGCCCGCATCTTCCAGCCGCCCTTGTCGCCTTTGACCGCCCTCATGTACTTCACGAACTGTATCGTCTCTTCACAAACCGGGCAGGTCATGGAATGAGCGCGTTTGTTAGCCTTGTCGGCGAATGACATTTTCTTAGCCATGGGAGAACGAATCCTCTATTTGCAGTGACTCTTCTTTTTCGAAATTCTTCAACTCTTCTGTAACCGCGATCAGGAGTCGAGTGGTTTCCCGAAAAATAACGAACTCCTGGTCCTTTTCAAGAAACGGCGCGGCCTTGTCGAACTGTTCGGCCGCCGTCGCGTAATCTTTATTCTTCAGCGCCGTAAGCGCCTGAAAATACGCTTTTTCCGCCGGCTTAAGCATGAGCCGCGACCTCCTTCTGGAGTCGTTCGGCCTCTCTGAGCCGCTTCACGTATGGCTCGACCTTGTACCCGCCGGACTTGAGGTAATATATGATAAACCCGGACAAAAGCAAGGCCTCTCTGTTTTTCTGCATCAGGGCCGTTTTCAAGCACTCATCCAGAACCGACAGGAGATGCTTGCGGCCGCCCGACAGGTCGGCAAACAGCTCGGAGGCTCGAATCAGCGTTTTTCCGAACAGACTGATTGAATCATCATCGGTCACTTCGGCCTCGGGACCGCGCTTGAGGGTGATCGAGCGGCCGGAACGCCGCACCGCTTCGCCCCAGCGGTCGATCTCCGATGAGATTTTCCGCATTTCCGGCGAACTCTCTTTTCCCTTCAGTCCCTTCTGAATCTCATGCAGGATGGAGCCGATGCGGTCGACATCCCCAAGCCGGAATTCCCCCTGCTCGAGTTGCCGGTTGTGCCGAGCGAACCACTCGCCGACCGCCTCTGAAGCGCGGTCGTCGCTATCTCCGCGGGCGATATCATCCAGCCGATTGATCCCGTCGAGCACACTGAGCCGCTGCTGCTTCTGCTCGAGGGCCCGCTCGAGGAACGACTCCACAGTCCGCCGGAGCTTTATGAGGCAGTCCTGCTGGGTCAATCGGCCTCCCCGACGAACGTGCTGGTGACGGCGCGGTTGACCGTGTGGGGGCGCGGTCTGGCTGTCAGGTAATCCTCGAACAGTCCGGCCAGCCGGTTGGCCATTTTCTCCAACTCCGGCGACGATGTCTCTTTTTTGCGCTCGGTCCTGGTGATGATGCCGGCCAGTTTAAGGTGGGCCAGGAGTTTCAGCGTTTCCTCACGTTCGAGCGAACTCAGTTTGCAGACTTCGTCGAGACTGCGACGGCCGTCGACCAAGGCCATCACGTTCCATTCCTCGGCCTTGAGGGTGACGTCGCGGGTGCGTCCCGCCTGCGAGGCGGAGATAGTGTACACCGCCTCCAGATCGGGCAGCGTCTCGCGCACCATGTTCATCTCATCGACCCGTCGCAATCCCTCCAGGATGACGTTCTCCACCGAAAGGTCGACCGTGATCTCCTCCTCGGTCGGGAACTGATTCTCGTAAAACTTGAACGATCCACTCTGCCATGAAAGTAGTCCATAGAGCAGTTCCTCCACCTGTTGGGTGACCACCTGCTGCAAGTCGGCCCGGTCGATGTAGCTTCGGGAAATCATTATCTCTCCCAGCCGCTTGCTGTTTTCACTCTTGGCTTGCAGGCTGACCGCCTCCTGGAGTTGCTGGTCGCTGATCACCCCGCGCTCTTTCAGCAACTGCCCCAGGTGAAAGGTCTGGCGCGGGCCATAGCCGTAGACGACGTTGCCGTCCCGGAAGTACACCATCACAATCGAGTCGTCTTTCTGGATACCCAACGTCCCCGACTTACGGCCGGCGGCTATCAGTTGAAGGATTTCCGGCAGGGTGAACCGTTCTATTCGTCCTTGCAGATCAAGATCCATATTCGCTCCGTACCCTCTAAAAACTTTGTCGGACCGCGCCGCCTCCGGGACCACTCGTCGGTCGGCGCACGGCCGAGGCTGCAGACAGGCGGCTTTGTGCGTTGCCGCCGAATGCGCAATAGATTAGTTGATGCTGAGGGTGCAGTCAACAACAACTGACAGGAATCACGGTATCGTGACATATTTTTGGATTACATCCAGCACGGAATCCTATGCAGGCCGGCCAGATGGTGGAGTCACCGCTGGCGGATTAATCGACAAACACGACGCCGTCGATAGTATTCTCGTAATCCAAAGTACTGAATGACAAGGTTGATAGCCAACGTAATGGCGGCTATAAAGCGATAATCGGTTAGGCAGCAATCGACCAGACTATTCCCGGTGTAGTATATGCGCCGTTCGACCAAATCTTCACTGGTGAACTCCTCTACTGTCTCTGACTCATAGTGATCGATGTATCGGTCAGCAAAGGCTTCAACACCCCGCGCTCCATCCACCATTAAGTAAAGCCAACTGACTATCAACGCGATAAACAGACATCTGACAGGCCATTCATGCAACTCTCTATGCTCTGTCAGTCGCCACAGACCTTTACCGTATTTGCTTCGAAGCCAGAAACGCACTGCCAGCACCCACAAAAAGCATGTCGAGTGAACGAATACGAACAATATAACGCTGGTTTCGGGAACGAAGACTACAAGGTACAGTGCCAGCGCGCTCAGCAAGCCAAGTACAAGCAGTTTTATGGAATGTAGCATAACCGCTATCCACGTTACTCATAGAGATTCTAAGCCAATCTATGCATTTGATGCGAAGAAAGCAACGGCCACCTATGATCTTGCGTAGTGGTGGCCGAGTCTTCAGACTCCGCCACGAACTGATGGGCGTCAGGGTCCCTCGTCTGCCCCTTATGCAGCGAACCGGCAGCTTCGCAGAGATGCTGCCTACTGACTCGGATGGCGCGGTCAGACGTATTTGACCTCGGCTGCCTTTCGCCATCGCCCATGTTCTTTTCCTAAACAAATTCCGGCTGCACACGTCTTTAAAGGTGATCCTGTCCCGCTGCCGCCATATCGCCCCGATGCAGGACCGACAACTCAGTACGACGGCCTCACCGCCGGCATCGGCGCGTTGACAAAATGAGAAAAGACGGTATCTTATCCAAAACCGGTACTTGCCACAGGCTTACCCGCCAAACGCCTGCCGAGGACCAAGCACGAAGGAGAGCCCACGATGTCCAGAGTTCCGCTAACGGCAAGCATTCTCGCCGCCTTGCTGCTGATCGGCGCGGCCGCCCTGTCTAACAGCAACCTGCCGCCGCCGGCCAACATCCGCCTTACTTATGTCGAAAACTGGCTCAACAACGAGGAGCAGGTCTGGATCTGCCCCACCGACAGCAACGTCATTATCGCCGACTGGCGCGATTTCCGCCTAAGCTATCGTCAGATCGGCATCGGCCGCTCCACCGACGGCGGTCAGACCTGGACCGACTCGCTTGTCAACAAGCCGTGGATGCAGGTTTTCGGCTATGACTCGCAGCAATCGGATCCCACCCTGAACGCCGACCGGTTGGGCAATTTCGTCATGTCGGCCCTGGACTGGGACGCGTTCGGACTCACGGGGCTGAACACGATCGCCTTCTACCGGTCAACCGACAAAGGAGTTTCCTGGAGCGGGCCGGTGCCGGGCGTCTGGTCCGGCAGCGCCGCCACGTTTGAGGACAAGCAGTTCGTGGCCATCGATCGCACCGGCGGGGTATATGACGGCAACGTCTATTGTGTCTGGGCGCGTTTCTACAACGGTCCCAACCGCTTGCAGTTCGTGCGCTCCATCGACAATGTGCAGACCTTCGAGGACACCATCGTGGTCGGCCCATCGCAATACCCTTCCGGCTGCGGCGCGCGTGACGCCGGCCAGTTCGCTTTTCCCCTGGTCAACTCCAACGGTGACGTGCATGTTTTCTGGCAGGGTTTTGCCTACGATTCATCGGGCAACTGCAGCGGTACGACAACCATAAAGCACATCATCTCCACCGACGGCGGCCAGAGTTTCACCTACCCCGACACTGTTCTCTCGGTGAGCGGCTATCAGTATGCGGCCGGCGGGATCAACACCTACTCGGCGCCGGCGGCCGACGCCGACATTTCCGGAGGTCCCTTCGATGGTAATATATACATCTCCTTCACCAATGTCGGACTCGAGGACGGCTATCGCAGCGACGTCGATTTCGTCCGTTCCACCGACAACGGCGTCACCTGGTCGCCGCGGATTCAGATCAACGATGCGGTCGACGCCGACCTGATGGACGCCTTCCACCCCTGGTTGATCGTCAACGAGGAAGGGGTCATCGTAGTGATCTTCTACGACCAGCGTTATAACCCGCCCGGTTACTACCTGTTTGACTGCATCGCGGCCTACTCGTTTGACGGCGGGCTGACCTTCACCAGCAATCACCGAATTTCCACGGCGTCGTCGTCGCCCGGCGATCTGAAGTCGGACAAGCTCGACCTGCCTATCATGGTCACCGATGACGGCCAGTTGCAGCCGCTGGCCATGCAGCCGCGGGCCGGGTTGATCGGAGAGTATATCGGGGTAACGGCCTTCCACGACAAGATCAACGCTGTCTGGACTGACTCCCGCGACGGCAACAGCGAGGTCTACACGGCCAACTGGTACCTGCCGCTGCTGGAACCGCGGCCGGCCGCGCCGGCAGCCGGATCATACATGCCGGGTACGCCGTCGTTCGCCTGGTCGACCGCATGGAAGCACGATCAGGACCGCTATCGGCTGGAGATATCCGGCGATGAGTCGTTTGTCGAGAACGTCGTGACCAGAACCCTCGACACCAACATCTACACGTTCGACAGCAGCCTCGGCGATGGAACCTATTACTGGCGGGTCAAGGCCCTCAAGACAACCGGCCCGGACAGTTCGGAGTATTCGGCGGTGTGGTCGTTCGGGGTCGACAACACGCCGCCCGATGCACCGCAACTACTGGCGCCGGAGGACGGAACCGTGACGTTGAACGCCACGCCGTTCTTTGACTGGACGGAGTCGGTCAAAGCCGCTTCGCCGGTGACCTACACGCTAAGCGTCTCGACCGATCCGGCCTTTACGCCCGGTCCGAACACGAACGAATACGGCGGGCTGACCGTATCCGAGTTGGGTCTGCCCGACCCGCTGCAAGCCGACATCACATCCTACTGGAAGGTGGAGGCGGTCGATGCCGCCCTCAATAGTTCGACGTCGGCCGTGCGCACGGTGACCTACTACGGCATGATGTGTGGCGATATCGACGGTGACGGCGGCCCGGTGACTACGATTGCCGATTTGGTCTATCTGGTCGATTACATGTTCAACGACGGCCCGGCGCCGCCGGTGGATGTGGCAGCTGATGTCGACGGCTCGGGCGGCGGGATCAACATCGCCGATCTGGTCTATCTGGTCGACTACATGTTCTCAGGCGGCCCGGCGCCTGTTTGCCGGTAAGCAGCAAGCTGCTTTTTGGCGCTCCGCGCCCCGGCGACCGACGGTTCGCCCGGAGTTTCGCACGGTTCTGATCCGCCGCAGACGTGTTGTGACCCGGCAACAGCTTAGATACTCTATAGGGCAGGATCCCTGCGATCCTGCCAGGCGGGCTAGTGTCCTGCGTCTAACGCTTCTTTACATTTCAACTGGTCATTTTGGGTTGCCAGGAAATGTTTCTGATGGCCAACGCACGGTTTTTCCGGCTCTTACAAGAACAATTGCCA
>Ga0214473_10001429_pt1 | contig 31559 bp, 23 predicted proteins | sample RVTome_7_FD_203509 | JGI IMG/M metagenome (GOLD analysis project Ga0214473, IMG submission 203509) | Soil microbial communities from uranium-contaminated site in the Upper Colorado River Basin, Wyoming, United States - RVT98D197 | ecosystem: Environmental > Terrestrial > Soil > Contaminated >...
CCGATCAGCCGGTCCAGCAGCGGGGGCTCCCGCACCAGGAGCCCGGCGATGAGCCCCAGCGGAATCCCGGGCAGCGTGATGGTGTTGGGAATGATCTGGTGGTCGAGGTCAATGAAGCTCACCACCACCAACCCACACAGGAAGGTGAGCAGGAACGCCGACTTGAGCGTCACCCCGAAGCGTGCCACCGTGAGAGTGAACAGCAGCGCCGTGAGGGCCTCCACCAGCGGGTAGCGCCAGGAGATGGGATGCCCGCATGCCCGGCAGCGCCCGCGCAGGAGCAGGAAGCTCAGCAGGGGGATGTTGTCCACCGCCCGGATGGGGCTCTGGCACGCGGGACAACGGGAGCGGGGGGCGACGATACTCTCCTCCTTGGGGAGCCGATGGATGCACACGTTGAGGAAGCTCCCCACGACGGCGCCGAACAGGAATGCGAAGACAAGCGTCATGATCCACGGCCCCCGCCCGCGCCGCCATCAGCCGTCTGCGGCGAGCGTGGGCATGAACAGGTGGTGCAGCCCATTAGGTCTGCTCAGCAGGTCTGGTCTCGAGCGAGCTGCGCCGACATCCGGACCCCCCATCTGCGGGCGGGTGGGGATGCGGCGTAGCGCAGCCCCATCTCATTGCCCCCGAGGTCCATGTGCCACTCACGGCTTGGGCTCCCGCCCCGTCGCGGCCTTGGCGGGTGGCTTCCGCGCCTGGAAGATCATCTCGCAAAAGCCCACGTACCGGAGATCCTGGATCGTGTATCCGTAGGCGATCAATCGGTCCCTCAGGCTGGCCTGGGTGTAGTGGGTGATGTGCTCGTGGGCGTAGGCGCCGGGCAGGATCTTGCCATAGACCCACTCCAGGACCCACCACAGCCACCGGCCATAATCCGGTGTCCCGAGGATCAGTGTGCCCCCGGGGGACAGGACGCGGGTCATCTCGTCGAAGACGGGGGAAGCATCCGGGATGTGCTCGATCACCTCGGAGCAGATCACAACGTCGAAGGCGGCATCGGGGAAGGGCAGAACGAAGATGCTCCCCTGGACCAGGCGGGAGTGCCGATCGCGCAGGAAACGGAGCTTGGGCAGCAAGAGGTCCAGCCCGATCGCCTCGGGGAGATCTTGGATGATCCGGCTCGAGCCGCAGCCGATGTCCAGGATCTTCGCGCGGCGGGGCGAAGGGGAGATCGCAAGGAATCCTAAGACGATCCGGTGGCGCGCGCGCTGCCAGTACCGCTGGAGCGGGATCGCGCTGTCGAAGGCCCGGTGATCGTAGTCGGCCGAGGCGACGGAATTCCGGAGTTGCCACATGCGGACCAGGGTCTTGAAGTAGGCCCAGCCAAATTTCAGAAAGCGCGCGTGGGAGCGCCCGGTCCCCCGGGACAGATAGTGGAAGGGCAGCTCCCGCACGCGGAACCCCAGGGCGTGGGTCTTGATCAGGATCTCCTCCAAGATGTCGAAGTCCCGCGCCCGGAGCGCCAGGTTCTCCAGGATGTCCCGACGATACATCCGAAAACCGCTGGAGATGTCCCGGAGGGGCAGCGACAGCACCCGGGTGTACGTCATGTTCAGGGTCCGGCTGCAGAGCCGTCGAAACCAGTGCGTCCGAGATTCGCCTCCCGGCACGTACCGGGACGCGATGAGCACCTCCGCCTCCTCCCGGTGCTTCCACAGATCCTCGATGAATGCCGGGCGGTGGGACAAATCAGCGTCCATGGTCACGGCGTAGGGAGCGCGGCTCGCCTGGATCCCTTCCGTCAGGGCCGCGCCGTAGCCGCGCTCCCGCTGCCGGATGACCCGGGCGCCTCGGCGGGCGGCCACCTCGGCGGTCCCGTCGTGGGAGCCGCCGTCGGCCACGATGATCTCCCAGCGGATCCCCAGGCCATCCAGGGTCTCCCGTAGGGCCGGCAAGAGGAGTTCCAGGTTTTCCCGCTCGTTCAAGGCGGGAATCACCACGGCCAGCTCTGGCTGTCCGGGGTCCGGCGTCACGATATCTCCCGGATCAGGACAGGAGAGGACTGTGGCGAGGCGCCCCTCATCGCGCTGGCCCACCCTCTCCTCCTGGCGACGTGCCTTCCAGCTTGGCGATCTCGCGCTCCGCAATCTCCCGGACCCAGTCGCTGGTGGCGGTCTCCCGCATGGCCCGCCAGAGCTCCAAGGCCGTCTCCCGCTCGCCCGTCGCGGCGTAGAGGCGGGCGACGAAGCGGGGCACGTAATGGGGGCGCCCCGGGAGGCGGTCCGTGACCTCGAACCAGTGCAGGGCCTTCCGGTAGTCCTTGAGGTCCAGGTAGTAGGTCCGGGCCAGGTCGTGGGGGATCTCCCAGCGCGTGGGGTTGGCCCGGACGCCCCGCTCCAGGAGGGCAATGGACCCCGCGATGTCGCCCGCGGAGTAGCCCAGGAACAGGGCCCCCAGGGTGTAGGCGTCCACGAAGTGGGGATCCAGGGCGACGACGGTCTCCACCAGCCGCTTGAGTTCCGGGAACCTGCGATCACTGCTCAGGTGACCGCCGAGATACTGGATCGTGAGCAGCCAGACCGCGTCGGCCGCCGTGCCGTGGAACCCGAGGGAGGCAACCCGCAGGGCGGCGGCCGGAGGGAGGAGCAGGACCCGGTCTTCTAGGCCCGCGCCTCCAAACGCCGGTGCCCGGCGCTGCAGGGGAACGACGGCTCCGAAGAGCAGGCCAGAGGCGAGCGCCAAGGCGATGAAGGGAATCCGGCTGGGGTGGAGGAGGGCGCGGGACATCACTTGAAGTCCCTGCGTTCGAAGATCCCGATGGCCACAAGCAGCAGGACCAGGATGTAGGCCAGCCCGTAGGTGGCCGCCACCAGGAGTTCGGTTGGGGAAATGGGAAGGCCGTGCACGACCTGGGGTCCGATCTGGAAACGGGAAAGGTCCGGGAGGATCAGGTAGATCCCCTCCAGCACCTGACGCAGGCCGGGACCGGCGAACTGTTCCGCGAACAACCGGAGGTCTCCGCTCAAGCGCCCGATGACGAAGACAGCCAGGGTGAACATGGCGCTCAAGGTCGGGGTGGAAAAGGTGGAAAACAGGATCGCCACGGCCGTGACGATCATCAGGGCCAGGAAGTCGAGGGCCGCCGCCAGCAGGAGGCCCGGCGTCCAGTGGCCGTCCACCGCCCAGGCCAGCCCGGCGACGAGAAGGGCCATCACCCCGACGGTCACCAGCAGGGTGAGGGTGAGACCGATGTACTTGCCCACCAGGAACTGGAACCGGTAGATCGGCTTGGCGACGATGGCGTAGAGGGTCCGGCGTTCGATCTCCTTGGAGACCAGGCCGATCCCCAGGAAGACGGCGATGAAGGTGCCGAAGAGGCTGCTGCTGGCCAGCCCCAGGTCCTTGACGATCCTGCCCTCCTGCCCGATGGACAGGGTGGCCAGGACGACCGAGGCTCCGATCAAGAGTATGGCGAAGACCAAGATGGTGTAGAGGATGCGGTCGCGGACCGCCTCCCGGAACGTGTTGAGTGCGATGGCTGCGATCTTCACGGGGTGCCCCCCTGCACCTCGCGCAGGAAGTGCTCCTCCAGGGTCACGCGCTGGGGGACGACGCTCACCACGCGGGCGCCGGCCGCCACCGCGGCCCGCAGGGCCAGATCCAGTCGTTCCTCATCCGCCAGCCGGACGAGGACGCCATCCGACTGCTCCAGGGGGGGGACCAGGGCCAGGTCGCGGAGGCTGGCCAGCAGGGCGGGTGAGACGCGCTGCAGCGTCACCTCGATGGATTCGGTCTGGGTCTTGAGAATCTCCTCAAGGCGTCCCGCGTTCCGCAGGTGCCCGGCGACCAGGATCCCGACGCGGTCGCACAGCACCTCCACGTCCGGCAGGATGTGGGAACTGAAGAAGACCGTCCGGCCCTCCGCCTTGAGCTGGAGGATCACGTCCCGCATGGCCTTCCGGCCCAGGGGATCCAGGCCGGACATCGGCTCATCCAGGATCACCAGGCTCGGGTCGTTGATCAGGGCCTGGGCCAGACCGAGGCGCTGGAGCATCCCCTTGGAATACCTGCGGAGCTGCCGGTCCGCGGCCCCCGCCAGTTGGGTCAAGTGAAACAAGGCCGCAATCCGCTCGCGCCGCACGTGCGCCGGCAAGCCGAACAGCCGGCCGCAGAGATCCATAAACTCGCGCCCGGTGAGGTAATCGTAGAAGTAGGGGTTCTCGGGGAGGAATCCGATCTGCTGTTTGGCGACGATCCGGGTCAGGTCCTGGTCCAACAGGCGCGCCGATCCGGCGGTGGGGTGGATCAGGCCGGTCAGGAGCTTGATGGTGGTGGTCTTGCCAGCCCCGTTGGGGCCGAGGTATCCGAAGATCTCCCCCCGATACACCGTGAGGGTCAAGGGGTGCAGGATCCGGGTGCGCCGCCGCCAGAATCCCACCCGGAAGTCCTTGCACAACCCCTGGATCTCAATGACCGGTTCCATCCGCTGCTCGCCCTCTGTGCCCCCAATTAGACACAACCGGTTCACGCGTCGTCAAGGGCTTTCACATCGGCGCAGGCGGTCATCCGTGGGAGAGGATAGGACGAATCCCGGGGATTGGCGGTCGCGCGCGACCGCTACGAGCCGCCGTAGAGGCTCCCTGCCAGCTCCTCCACTGCCCGAAAGGCGGTGACATTCGAAGGGTCCAACCGCAAGGCCTGACGATAGGCCTCCAGGGCCTTGGCCTTCTCGCCCTGCAGGGCATAGACCTTTCCCAGCTCGAGGTGGGGCTCAGGTTTCATGGGATCCCTCAGGGCCGCTGCCTGGAAGGCGGTTGCCGCGTCATCGAAGCGCCTTGCGGCGACGTGGGTCAGGCCGATCTGGTACTGGAGGAAGCCGTTCTCCGGATCCCTTGCCAGGGCCTGGTGGAGAGAATCCAGGGCCTCGTCGTGCCGGACGGCCCCCCGATATGCCATGCCGAGGCCGCCTCTGAGCCGAGAATTCTGTGGGGCGAGGGCAAGGGCGGCGCGGTACTGAAGGATCGCCTCGCTGAAGCGCTCCCTCTCCAGGTACAGGTCGGCCAGCCGGCCCAGGTACTGCGTATCCTTCGGTCGCAAGGCCGCTCCCTTCCGCAGGTGCTCCTCGGCCAGGCCCCACATCTTCTGCCCCCGATAGAGCTGGGCGAGGGCGTCGTGGGCCTCCACCAGCCGGGGATCCAGGCGCAGCGCGGCCTTGAAGTCCGCCTCGGCCTTGAGGACCGCGTTCAATCGCAGGTGGACCCTCCCCCGCTGGGCCAGGGATCCGGCGTGGCGCGGGTCGAGCCGCAGGGCCTCGTCGAACTGGGCCAAGGCATCCTCCGGCAGTTCTTTGGCCCAGAAGGCCAGCGCCAGGTTCCGTCGGAACTCGGGCGAGCGGAGGAGTCCCTGGGGCGTCCCGACGATCGGAGGGAACTCCTCCCGTTTGAACGCCTTCAGCAACCGCCGGTTCAGATCCACCGTATCCAGATACAGGCTGTTGGGTGCCGAAAATTCCAGGAGGGGGAGATCGTCGGTGTTGAGTAGCGCATTCTGGACGAACTGGGTGACATCCTCCTCGCCCAGGGTGAAATCCGCCAGCGCAGCGAGGGGCGAGTAGTATCCCAGCCGTCTCAAGTCCTCTCGGATACCGGGGATGGAGTCATACGTGGACTGCAGGGTGGCGTAGTCCAGCGACAAGGGCTCCTTGCCTCCGATGAGAAGGAGGTCGCCGCGGATCGTGTTCCAGATGACGGTATGGGGAAACACCGACCGGAAGGTGTTGACCACCATCTTCAGGTCTTCGGGGAAGAGACCGTACATGTGGATCCACTGGCAGACGATTCCCTTGGGGGCTAATCGTCTTGCGACCAACTCGTAAAACTCCAGGGAGAAGAGGCTCCCGATCCCGCGCATCCATGGATTGGACGGCTCGGAGATGATGACATCATACTCCCCCCCGGAGGCGAGGAGGAAGTTCCGTGCGTCGGCGACGGTCAGCCGGACCCGGGGATTCTTCAGGACATCCCGGTTCTCCTTCGCGAAAAAGACGCCGGCCTCGACCACGGCCGGCTCGATCTCAATGAGGTCAACCTGTTTCACCGGGTGTAACGCCACCGCCCCGGCCGTGACCCCGCTGCCCATGCCGATCACCAGGGCCCGCTTGGCGTCGGGCCGGTAGAAGAGGGGGTAATGCCCGGACATGACTTGCGTGTGCATATCGTTCGCGTTGCTGGCATCGGTCTTCCCGTTCACCCGGAGGTAGCGGAGCCCCCCCTGCCCGTGGACGGAAATCGTGGCGCTGATCCCGTCCTTGTAGAATAAGAGCTGATCGCCCGCCGCGACGGCCTGTCGGAAATCCGCCTTCCCCAGGACGCCGAAAAACCCCCGGCCGTACATGTGCACACCACTGGTCATGGCCCGTGCGTCCCACGTCGGAGACACGAAGAGGACCAGCAGGGCGAGGAGGGGCACCAGGGCGGCCGCCCCCTGCCGCCACCGGAGGACCTCCCTGGACGCGATGAACAGGGCCAGGGCCAGGCAGAGGTTCAGGGAGACCGCGAGCTTCAAGGTCGTCTGGAGGCCCCAGGTGGGGATCAGCAGGAAACCGGCCAGCACCGTCCCCGCGATGGCGCCTCCGGTATTGATGAAGTAGATCCGCCCGACGTCTTGGCCCACGCGCTGGATCTCCCGGGAGGCGATCTGGGCCACGCACGGAAAGGTCGCCCCCATGAAGAGGGTCGGCAAGAACATGGCCAGGGCGCTGATGGTGAACTGGAGCCCCCTCATGAAGCCGGGCGATTGGGAGATCTGAAAGGCCCACAGGAACACCTCGGGCATCCGGTCGAAGAATGGGGTGACGGCCAGGGCCGTCAGACCGATCCCGAGCTGGAGGCCGCCAAAAAGGAATGGGTCGATTCGTATGCGTCCCGCCAGGCGGGAGAACAGGTAGCTGCCGACGGCCAAGCCGGTGAGGAACGTGACCAGCATCGTGCTGAAGGCGTAGGTGGAGCTGCCGATAATCAGGGCCAGGGCACGCGTCCAGGCCACCTCATACATCATCGAGGCGGCGCCAGAGATCCCCAGGCCGATGACGGCCAGCCAGACCCCGATCGGCAACGATCGCTGAGGAGGCGAGGCACCCAGGGGGTACCCGAGGTGCAGGGGAGCGTCTCCTTCATCTCCTCTGCCCCTCTGCCCCCTTGCCCCTCTGTCACCTGGCGGACTGGACACGGATACCTGAAAGCCGAGTTGCGAGAGGTGGCGATCGAAGACGACGACCAGCGCACCGATCCCGATGTTCCCGACGGCCGCCAGGAGGAGGCTGATGCGGATGCCTAGGGTCGGGAGCAAATGGAAGCCGGCCAGATAGGTACCCAGGACTGCGCCGAACGTGTTGAAGGCGTACAGACGGCCCACCTGGCCCCCCAGGGACACGATCTCGTGGACGAAGAACCGGCTCAGGACGGGCAGCGTTGCCCCCATGAGCGTCGTGGGCACCAGAAGGATCAGGAAGATCACGAGAAACTGGGCGAGGCTGAATGCGAAGAAGGACAGCTCGAGGGACCGGTACAGGGGAATGTAAAACGCTTCGGCCTTCGAGAGGAGCATGGGGGTGAGGAGGGCGTACACCCCGATCCCGACCTCGAGGAGGCCGTACAGCCGGAGGGGATGCGCGTGTCGGTCGGCGACCTTGCCGAAGAGATAGCTGCCCACCCCCAGACCCGCCATGAAGGCGGACAGGACCGTGGTGATGGCGAAGACGGTGTGGCCGAAGACCAGCCCCAGCAGCCTGGTCCACAGGACCTCGTAGATCAGGCCGGTGGCTCCGGAAAAGAAGAAGCAGAGGAAGACGGCCGCGATGATCTGCCGCGCCTCCCGCTGGGCCCCAGGTTCGACACCGGCTCCTGTGTCCATCCCGCTTCCGTCCGGGGGGATCGGCGTCTCCCCGTGGGTCGCATTCGTTCCCTGTGAAGGCCTGGCGGGGGCGACGGTACTCATCGGGTGCGCTCCTTCATCGCGGCGGGAGGGCGTTGGGCATCGCCGGACAGGACCCGCGGAGTCCCGCGAGACACGAAGCGGGGAGCGGGGAGAGGCGACGGGAATACGACGGGGGCAGTCACGCCGTGCGTGACTGCCCCCGTCCGCTGAAGCCTGGAATCGGGCCGGGGCCGGCTAGGCCTTGCCCTGCCAGGAGCCGTAGATGCTGGAGTAGCCCACGCCGCCGTCGGTCGTCTCCGCCGGCACGTTCGTGAGCGGGACGAAGCCAGTCGCCGGACAGTCCGCGCCGGTGGCCTTCGGGCCCTTGCTGCACACGGCCATCTCACCCTGGTTGGCGGGGACGGCGACGTCGGCAAAGGCGGCCGAGTAGGACCACGCGGTGGCCCATGGATCCGCGTCACTGATGTTGGCGTAGGCGGAATCGCGGAGCTCCTTCATGGTCCCGGGGTTCTTGTTCTTGTCGTTCGAGTACACGATGCCCTGGGTCACGGCCGTCTTGGTGTCAGAGGCCGACCGGGCGTACTTCGACTTCTTCTGGGCGGACAGCAGGTTCGGGATGGCGATGGCTGCCAGGATCCCGATGATCGCGACGACGATCAGGAGCTCGATCAGGGTGAAACCTTTGGTCTTCTTGGGTCGCAGGAGCTTCAACATCGGTGTTCCTCCTTCTGGCTGTTGACTAGGGGATCTTGGTGTCCGTTAAAGGAAGCCGCGTTCGGTCGCAAGCCATCCATTTAAGGACATCACACTCTCGGTGCATTTGGGAAATTGCAGCGATCATGCCAGGGGAAGCCGGGAGCAGCGGAAGAGCCTCGCAATCTTTGGAACCCACGAAAATTCAATAAGTTGCGTTGAGGAAGGTCTCGCATATGGAGTGCCGTTTTGGCCCAGGGAGCGCTCCCCAAACCGGTACAGTTTAAAATGTTTTGTCCTGGCCGGACAGAATTTGTCACCCTATGGCCGACAGGGTTCTTCCTCCAAGATGGGGGGCTTGGTCAGATACCACCTGTCCCCAGCGAATCGGGCCTCACTGTTGGCGCATCCCGCAATCCGCCGGCCGGAAGGAGATTCGACCTCGACCTGGTATCGGAGCGTGGCCTGCCGCTCATCGCCCTGCAGTGCGGCGATCCATGCCACCTGCGCCCGGTACGGACGCGCAGCTCCATGTCCCGCAACTCCTGGCAGTTCGGGTGGCGAGCCGCGGAGCCCGGGGGCCAGGAACCGCTCTGCCTGAGGCCATCCGCCATCGCCCAGTGCGCGCCAGAAGCTCTCAGTCACCGCCTCCGGCGATTCCTGGCCGGGGTGTCCCCCCGTGACGCAGATCCCGCGGCGATCCGGTTGGGCGAGCATCTGGGCCTGCTCGGCCGCCGTTTGATGCCTGCTTGCATCCCCGGCCTGCCCATACAGCCGCGCTGCGATCCGGCTCATCCCGGCCAGAAGATAGCGGTCACCCGGCGCCAGGCACCGGGCCTCTGTGTCCAGCACGCGATCGGGAGAAAAGATGATCACGGCCTGTTCGTAGCGGCTGCGGGCCTCCGCGTCGCTCCCCCCGCGGGCTGCCGACTCGACCAAGCCTCCATGAAACCGCAACTGCGCAGAGGGCGCTCGATCCACGGCGGCCCGGAATCGTTCCTCGGCAAGGTCCCAACGTTCCACGCTCGCAGCGATCTCCCCCGCCAGGAACTGGCTGTTGGGATCCAGCGGGGCGAGGCGGGCGGCCCGTTCGGCCACATCGATCGCCCCGCGGGGATCGTCCGATCGGAGGCGCACCCAAGCCATCCACTGGTGGGCCGGGAAACTCGATGGATTCAGGCGAAGCGCCCAGGTCAGGTCTCGCCGGGCGACGGAGACATCCCCGGCCGCCAGGGCGTCCCGTCCCCAGGTCACGAGGCGGATGGCAGAGTAGCGGGTGAGGGAGAGGAGGGCGGCCACGGCCAGGACGACGATGAGAATCGGGCGCCACACACGCGCCGTGCCGGATCCCTGGACCTTCTTCCCCTGGAGATGTGGGGCGGCGAGGCCGAGCAGCGTCGCGGCCGTCACGGCGATGGCCGGAAAGCTCCAATCCAAATCGCCCAGGCTGTGAACGAAGAACGCCACCAGGGCAGCCAGCAGGGGCGCGCCAGCGCGTCGGCGGGGAGACTCCGTGGGTGTGCTCGCGATGGCGGAGCCCACGCGTGCCAGGAAGCCGCCGAGGGCGAGGACCGCCAGGAGCGCGGCCGGGACCCCGTACTCCGCGGCCAGCTCCAGGTAGAGGTTATGGGGATTCTCGCCACTCACGTACGGGATGCGTTGGTAGTGGGTGAGGGCCACGGGAAAGGCGCCAGGTCCCACTCCCCACCAGGCATGGTCCCGAGCCATGGTCCACGTCCATAGGAGGATCTGTTTTCGCCACGCCAGGGAGGTGTCCTCGGGATGAGTGCCAAAGCCGAAGAGGGTTAGGAGGGCACCGACTGGTGACCGGGGCGCCCAGACAAGCAAGGCAACCAGACCGGCGGCTCCCACCGAGAGCCACAGACGCCGCCGCGGCCACCACGTGCGGCGCTCCAGCGCGGCCCACAGGATGCATCCCACGAGAGCCGCCAGGAGGGCGCCGCGGGACCGGGTGAGCCAGAGCCCCGCGACTCCCAGCAGAGCGGCCGTTCCCGCGACCACCCGGACTCCCAGGCCCCGCCCTTCCCGTGCCAGCGCGAGACCTGCCCCACCGGTGAGGAGCAGGTAGCCCGCCAGGGCGTTGGGATACCCAAAGGGACCGGTGAGGAGTCCGGCGTAGGTCCCCCCCTCACCTCCCTGGACGAGGCGAACCATGCCGACACCGGTGACCAGGACCCCTGAGGTGAGGATGGCGGTCAGAAGCAGGGGCTCCCCCCATGGCACTTCACGGGCGCCATGGGCCGCCAGCGTCCCGACAAGCAGGTAGGCCAGGAGAAGGAGCAGGCTCTGGATAGTCCGATCTGCATAGATCGTGTGGACGGCCGAGACCGCCGCCAGGATCCCTCCCGTCAGAAGAAGCGGGGACGGCCGGAGCCTGGGGGGATGCCCACGGGGGAACAGGCCCATGGCGGCCGCCGCCACGACGGGGAGGACGAGACCCACCTGCCCGAGGGGATTGCGACCGCCGGCGGCCCATGGCACGCCCAGGAGGACACCGGCCAGGAGAACGATGGAAAGGGAAAGGGAGCGCGGATCAGGAGTCGGCATGGTTCCGGTCGCGAATCTGCCGGTCCAAGCCGTACTTTTTGGCGCGATAGCGGAAGGAGCGGAAGTTGATGCCCAGGAGTTCTGCGGCCTTGGTCTGGACCCAGCCGGTCTTTTCCAGCGCGTCCCGCATCAGACTCATTTCCAGGTCGGCCACCACCTGCTCCATGTCGAGTCCCTCGGCCGGGACCTCGACCCGGGGAGTGGCGGGGGGGAGGGTCGGCTGCGTGATGACGGGCGGGAGGCTTTCATCCTGGACCTCGTCGGCCATCGTCAGGGCCACGGCGCGCTCCAGGACGTTCTCCAGCTCCCGGACGTTTCCCGGCCACCCGTACGCCGTGAGTCGCTGCATGGCCTCGGGGGCGATCTGCATGCCCGTTCGACCGGCCCGGGCGGCGAAGAGGTCCAGGAAACTTTGCGCCAGGAGGGGGATGTCCTCGCGACGGTCCCGTAACGGCGGGATCTCCACCGAGATCACGTTGAGCCGGTAGAACAGGTCTTCCCGGAACAGCCCCTGCTGGATGAGATGGGCGAGGTGCTTGTTGGTGGCTGCCAGGATGCGGACATCCACCTCGATGTCCTCGGTGCCGCCGACCCGGCGGAAGATGTGGTCCTGGAGGAAGCGCAGGAGTTTCACCTGCAGCATCGGGCTCATCTCGGCCACCTCGTCGAGGAGGACCGATCCCCCCCGGGCCACCTCCAGCAGCCCCGCCTTGTTGGCGATGGCCCCGGTGAAGGATCCCTTCATGTGGCCGAACAGCTCGCTTTCCAGAAGCTGCTCTGGAATGGCGCCGCAGTTGATGGCCACGAAGGGCCGGGCGGACCGGGGTGAATGGTAGTGAATGGTGCGGGCCACCAGCTCTTTGCCCGTGCCGCTCTCCCCCGTGATCAGGACGGTCGAGTCCACCGTGGCCACCCGGCTGATGAGCTTGTACAGCTCCACCATATTCGGGCTTCGGCCGATGATCCCGCGCAGCGCGGCGTCTTCCACCCGTGCGGGGGCGGCCGGCTCACCCCGGGGACGGCGCTCGGGCCGGGCGAGGGCCTGTTGGATGACGAGGCGGACCTCGTCCACCTTGAAGGGCTTCGTGATGTAATCGAAGGCGCCGTGCTTCATTGCCTGGATGGCCGAGTCCGAGGACGCATAGGCCGTCACCATGATCATGGGGACCTCCAGGCCGTGCTGGCGCAGCCCGGCCAGGAGCCCCACCCCATCCAGTCGCGGCATCTTGATGTCGGAGATGATGAGGTCCATGTCCTGTTTGGTGGCCAGGGCCAGGGCCGCGGCGCCGTCTCCGGCCGTGGTCACCTGGTGCCCCTCCTTCTCCAGGAGGATGCGCAGGAACTCCCGCATGGACTCTTCGTCATCCACCACGAGGATTCGACTCACCTTGCCTCCCACCTCAAATGACCAATGACCAATGCCCAATCCGGCCCAGCCGGTACCAAAGAGGACACATCTTCAGAAAATATCGAATGTCGAATAGCGAATGACGAATGTCGAACCGTCGCGGGTTCCTCGGCGGCTTCCCTTCGGCGTTCATCATTCGATATTCCCAGTTCGATATTCGACATTCTTTGCCAAGAAAGCAACGACCTCGCGCTTCCGGGACTGACGACCAACGACCAGTGCAATCACCTGCCCGCTGCCTATTGCCCTCTGCCCGCGGCCACTGCCGCCGGGGCCCGGCGCAGCCAGAGTCGAAAAGTGGTCCCGGCACTCGGGCGGCTCGTCACGTCGATGCGGCCGCCCATGCTCTCCAGGATCTTGCGAGCGATGGCCAGGCCGAGTCCCGTTCCCGAGGTCCGGGTGGTGTAGAAGGGGTCGAAGATCCGCTCCAGCTCCTGCGGGGGGATCCCTCGGCCCGTGTCTTGGAATGCAATCTCCACCCACTCGCCGCCGTCAGGCGGCGAGGTCGGATAGTCAATTTGTCGAGTAGTCAATTGGTCTTCTCGACGCGAATTGCCCGTTCTTCCTAATTGACCACTTGACGACTTGACTAATTGACTTCCCTCCGGCGCCAGCCGGAGGGAGACGGTTAAGCGCCCCCCCTCAGGCATGGCTTGGATCGCGTTCAGGCAGAGGTTCCATACGACCTGCCGGAGCTGATCAGAATCCGCCAGGACCGAGAGGTCCGGCGGCTCCTCCGTCACGTCCCACGTCGTCTCGGGGTGGCGCTCGCTACTCTTCGCCAGCAGGTGGAGCGTCTCGTCCGCCAGCGGTCGCAGGGCGCAAGGGCGGAAGAGCAGCGGTCGGGGCTTGGCAAAGTCCAGAAACTGGCCGGTGATGAGTTTCAGGCGGTGGGCCTCTCGCAGGACGATATCCAGGAGTTCCCGGCTCGGCGCGGCGATGACCTGGTCCTCACTCAGGACCTCCACCGATCCGCTGATGGCCGCCAAGGGGTTGCGGATCTCGTGGGCAATGTTGGCGGCCAGTTGGCCCAATGCGGCCAGGCGATCGGCGCGGCGGAGCTGCTCCTCGACCTGCTTCCGTTCGGTGAGGTCCTGGAAGATGGCGACCAGCCCCACTGGGCTCCCGTCCTCGCCCCGCATGGGAGAGCAGGCGATGCCCACCGGGATGGCCCGGCCGTCCCGGCGCGTCAGATACACCTCCACGGGTGGGGGCGGAAAGGCGGGATCCGGATGCGCGAAGAACGGGCCCAGTCCGGAACATACCCGGAAGGGTGTGGCCTGCCAGGGGTGGTCCCGGAGAGCCTCGAACTCGAAACCCGTGATCCGCTCCGCCGCCTGGTTGAAGGTGACCACGTGGCCCGCGAGGTCGAGTGTCATAATCGCGCTGGGGACATTGGCGACGATGGCCTGGTGCAGGTTCTGGAGGGTCCGGAGATCGACGCCCCGCTGTTCGAGTTCCCGACCGGTCTGTCGCAGGCGGCCCACCAGGTGGCTGCTCAGGATTGCCACGGCCAGGAATGCGACGGTGTGAATCAGGACCTGATAGACGGCATAGCCCGCGGGCCGTAAGGGTGCCAGCCCGCCGGCAAACTCCACCGGCACGATGACCCGCGTCCACTCGGCCGCCACGAGCGCGCCGTACAGGCCGCCGCTCGCGGCGGCCACGGCGAGGCTCCCCCGGCTCTCCAGGACGTTGGCGGCCGCGAAGACCACGAAGATGTACATAAAGGGGAAGACCGAATCCAGACCCCCGCTGAAGTGGACCAAGGACGTGACCAATGCCAGGTCGAGGGCGAGCTGGATCAGCGCCTGCGGCAGCAGGTGCCGCTGGCTGCGCAGCGCCAGGGCGTAGAGCAGCGACAGGCCGAAGGTAAGCCCCAGCAGCAGGTAGAGGGGTGCGGTGGGGAAGGGCAAGCGCTCGTGCAGTTCCAGGACGACGGCCGAGCCGAGCAGCGCAGAGGCCAGGAGCAGGCGCAGGCCCACCAGCCACTTCAGCTTCTGCAAGAGGCCGCCAGCCTCCGCGGGCGGGCGAGACGATTCGTCCTTCTCGGACACCCAGACCTCCAGAAAGGAAAACGGGGGCCGCAGTGTCGGCCCCCGACCCAGCCGGGATCGCGTGGCGCCTATTTTCCCACCACCGTGACGAGCTTGAAGATAGGCAGGTACATGGCGATGACGACCCCCCCGATCACGATCCCCAGGAACACCATGAGCATCGGCTCCAGCAGGGCCGTCAGATTCGTCACGGCCGTGTCCACTTCTTCATCGTAGAAGTCGGCGATCTTCCCCAGCATGGCGTCCAGGGCGCCGGTCTGCTCCCCGACCGCGATCATCTGCACCACCATGGGCGGGAACACGCCGGAGGCCTTCAACGGTTCGGCGATGGTCTTGCCCTCGGCGATGGAGGCCCGGGTCCTCTGGACCGCTAGCTCTACCACCTTGTTGCCCGCGGTGCGCGCGGTAATATCCAGCCCGTCCAGGATGGCCACGCCGCTGCTGATCAGGGTCCCGAGGGTCCGGGTGAATTTGGCCACCGCCACTTTCCGGATCAGCATGCCGAAGACCGGGGTCCTGAGCAGGAAGCTATCGATGGCCAGTCTCCCCGCGGCAGTGCCGTACCACCAGCGGAGCCCGACGACGGCGGCCACGACGGCCCCGATGCCCACCAGGAAGTAGCCCCGGACGATCCGGGAGAGCTCCAGCACGATCAACGTGGGTAGCGGCAGCGTGGCCCCGAAGCCCTCGAACATGGCCTTGAAGGTCGGGATCACGAAGACCAGGAGGAAGACCACGACGGTCGCCGCCACCGTGACGATGGTGGAGGGGTAGATCATGGCCGACTTGACCTTCTTCTTCAGGGACATGGCCTTTTCCATGTAGACCGCCAGGCGGTTCAGGATGGTGTCCAGGATACCGCCCGCCTCCCCGGCCTCCACCATGTTGGCGTACAGGGAGGAGAAGACCTTGGGATGCTGCTTCAGGGCGGCGGCGAAGGTGAGGCCGCCTTCCACGGACTGCCGGATCTCCGTGAGGGCCTTCTTGAAGACCTTGTTCTCCTGCTGGGAGGCCAGGATCTCCAGGCACTGGACCAGCGGAAGGCCGGCATCGATCATGGTCGCGAACTGGCGGGTGAAGACCACGATCTCCTTCTCATCCACGCCCCCGCCGAAGCCGGGGATGGTGATGTCCCTGGGCTTGGTCCGAACCGCCGTGGCCACGATCTGCTGCGACCGCAGCTTGGCCACGACAGCCTCGCGGGTGGGCGCATCGATCTCCCCGGTGATGGTCTGCCCGCCCCGCGTGCGTCCGGTGTAGACGAAGACGGCCATGCCTCTCTCTCCCCTTCTGCCTTAGCGTCGGGCCGCCAGGCCCGCGCCCGCGTGTGGCGACTGACCGCTCTGCGACCGCTGCATCATCTGCAGGAGTTCGTCGGGCTGCATCGAGGACCCCAGGGCCTGCTCGGCCGTAATGTTGCGGCGGAGGTAATGCTGGAGGAGCGATTCGTTCATGGTCTGCATGCCGGATTTCTCCTTGCCGGCCTGCATCATCCCGTAGATCTGGTGGAGCTTGTCCTCGCGGATCAGGTTGCGGATGGCGGCGTTGGGGATCATGACCTCCAGGGCCAGCACGCGGCCTTGCCCATTGGCCCGCCGCATCAGCATCTGGCACATCACCCCCTCCAGCACGAAGGACAGCTGCGCCCGGATCTGGGCCTGCTGGTGGGGCGGAAACACGTCGATGATGCGGTTGATGGTCTGGACCGCCGAGTTGGTGTGCAGCGTGCCGAAGGTGAGGTGCCCCGTCTCGGCGATGGTCAGCGCCGCCTCGATGGTCTCGAGGTCCCGCATCTCACCGATCAGGACCTTGTCCGGGTCCTGGCGCAGCACGGACTTCAGCGCCGCCTTGAAGGAGTAGGTGTCGGCGTGGAGTTCCCGCTGGTTGACCACGCACTTCTTGTGCTGGTGGACGTACTCGATGGGGTCCTCGATGGTGACGATGTGCTCTGCCTTCTCGCGGTTGATCTTGTCGACCATGGTGGCGAGCGTGGTGGACTTTCCGGAACCCGTGGGGCCCGTCACCAGGAGCAGCCCCTTGGGCCGCTCGCACAGCTCCGACACCACCTTGGGAAGGCCCAGCTCCTCGAAGCTCAAGATCTTGTAGGGGATCGTCCGGATGGCGACGGCGACGGCTCCGCGCTGCACAAAGACGTTGGCGCGGAAGCGGCTGAGGGCCTTGACGCCGAAGGAGAGGTCCAGCTCCTTCTGCTCCTCGAACTTCTGCTTCTGCTGGTCGGTGAGGATGCTGTAGGCCATGGCCTTGGTTTCGGCCGGGGTGAGGGTCTGGGACCCGATGGGGGTCAGGTGGCCGTGCAGGCGCATCATGGGGGGGATGCCCGTGGTGATGTGGAGGTCCGACGCCCCCTTGTCGATCATCTCTTTCAGCAGGTCATGGAGGTTCGGCATATCACCACCTCAATGTAAAACTGACAACTGACGACCGGCAGCCGATCAATGATCGGAATTGGCCGGTTGTCGGTTGTCGGTTTGCCATTTGAAATTCCCGCGCCAGCGGGGTTAGTTGCCCGTGGTCACCCGCATGAGCTCCTCCAGGCTGGTCATGCCCTCTCGGAGCTTTTGCAACCCCGCCTCGCGCAGGGTCTTCATACCGTTCTTGCGGCCGAGTTCCCGGAGCTCGATGATCGAGGCCCCCTGCAGGATGCCCTCCTTGATGTTTTCCCTGATCACCAGGACCTCGTACAGGGCCACGCGGCCCTTGTACCCGGTCTCGCTGCAGGTCATGCAGCCCTTGCCCTTGAGCGGGACGATGGTCTTGGCATCCTCGGGGCTGAAGCCGAGGTTGACCAGCACCTGGGGCGGCACCGGCGCGGGCTCTTTGCACTGCTGGCAGACGCGGCGGGCCAGGCGCTGGGCCACGATCACGTTGGTGGAGGCGGCCACCAGGAACGGCTCCACCCCCATGTTCAGCAGACGGCTGATGGTGCTGGGGGCGTCGTTGGTGTGGAGCGTGGACAGCACCAGGTGGCCGGTGAGGGCGGCCTTGATGGCGATCTCGGCCGTCTCGTAGTCGCGGATCTCCCCCACCATGATGATGTCGGGGTCCTGCCGGAGGAACGACCGCAGGGCGGCCGCGAAGTTCAGGCCGATCTCCGCCTTCATCTGCACCTGGTTGATGCCTGGCAGGTTGAACTCCACCGGGTCCTCGGCGGTCATGATATTGGTCTCGGTGGTGTTCAAGCGGTTCAGGGCGGAGTAGAGGGTGGTCGTCTTCCCCGAGCCGGTCGGCCCCGTCACCAGGACCATGCCGTAGGGCATCAGGATCCCGCTCTCGAAATCGGTCAGGGCCGCGGACTCGAACCCCAGCTTGGTCATGTCGAGCTGGAGGTTGCCCTTGTCCAAGAGGCGCAGCACCACCTTCTCGCCGAAAAGGGTGGGCAGGGTGGAGACCCGGTAGTCCATCTCCCGGCCGCCCATCTTGATCTTGATGCGCCCGTCCTGGGGGAGGCGCCGCTCCGCGATGTCGAGCTGGGCCATGATCTTGACGCGGGAGGTGATGGCGGCCTTGAGCCGGGTGGGCGGCTGCATGACCTCGTACAGGACGCCGTCGATCCGGTAGCGGACCCGGAAGCTCTTCTCGTAGGGCTCGATGTGGATGTCCGAGGCCCCCTTCTTGATGGCGTCGGTCAGGATCAGGTTGACCAGCTTGACGACCGGCGCGTCCTCGGCCGCCTGCCCCAGCTCGGCGACATTGACGGCGTCCTCGCCCTCCTTGAGCGCTTCGATGTCCTTGTCATCGAAGTTCTTCATGATGTCCTCGACCATGCCGGACGAGTCGTAGTGCTTGTTAATGGCATTCTTGATGGAGGTTTCGGCCGCCACCACCGGCTCCACCTTGAAGCCGGTCATGAACTTGATGTCGTCGATGGCAAAGATGTTACTGGGATCCGCCATGGCGACGGTGAGGACGTTGCCCGTGCGGTTGATGGGGATGACCTGGTGCTTCTGGGCGATTTCCGACGGGATCAGCTTGATGACGTTGGGGTCGATCTCGAAGTGGGACAGGTTGATGGAAGGGACACCGTACTGTCGGCTGAGAAACGAGGTGATGTCGTCTTCGCTGATGAAACCCAGCTTGACGAGGTTGCTCCCGATGCGGCCCCCGGCTGATTCCTGTTGCTGGAGGGCCTTCTGGAGCTGGTCCTTGGTAATCAAGGTCGCCTTGACCAGCATGTCGCCAAGGCGGGCGGCTCCTACTGCCATCCTTTAGTGTCCTTTTCTCCGGGACCTTGCGTGCAGAATTTTCATGCGGTGTATCATGTTACCGGCCCACCCCTTCTTGTCAAGGAAAAACTCCCCGCGTCAGATTGCCACGGCTTCTCGCATCGCGTGAACCGGCGCGGGTTTACCCGTCCATCGCTCGAAGGCCAAGGCCCCCTGATGCACCAGCATGCCCATGCCGTTCGTGGTCCGGCATCCGCGTGATCGCGCAACCTGCAGGAGTGCGGTCTCGGGCGGATTGTAGATCAGGTCGCACACCATGATCTGGGCGGAAAGGCTGGAGTAGGCGAAGAGTAGTGGATCGGACGAGTGCAGCCCTACGGATGTCGTGTTCACGAGTAACCGGATTTCAGGCACCTCACTAACCTGCCACCGAGGTTGCAAGGCCTGGGCCGTCACCTCACAGGCGGGGTATCGAGCCGCCACCGCGTCCGCCACGAGCCTCCCCCGTTCCAGGCTGCGATTCACCAGGACAACCCGGCGGGCGCCTGCCCGCGCCAGGCTCATGGCCACAGCCCGGGCTGCGCCCCCGGCGCCCAAGACGACCGCGGTGAGCCCCCCTGCCTCGCATCCCAGGTCCGCGCGCAGGGCGGCAAGGAACCCGGCGCCATCGGTATTGTCCCCGATGAGTTTGCCATCCCTCGGCAGCACCGTGTTGACCGCACCGAAGGCCTCCGCCTCGGGGGTCAGGCCATCCAGCAGCGGGACAATTGCTTCCTTGTGGGGGACGGTCACATTGGCCCCGAGCAGATTCTCCATGGCCCGGAGCCCCCGGACGGCCTCGGCCAGGCGGTCTGGCGCAACCACCCATGGCAGGTAGGCAGCGTTGATTCCCGTGGCGGCGAAGGCGGCTCGGTGCATCGCCGGCGAGAGGCTGTGGGTCACGGGATACCCCAGCACGAAGGCCAGTTTGGTGTGCCCGTCAATTTTCATGGACGTTTCGCCAGGACTCGTTCGATTTCGGGTTATCGGCAATCAGGCGCTCCTCACCCAGAGGGTACCCGGCACTCGGCAGCCCCGCCGATGGCGAGGCAATCCGGCATTTCCTGATTGCCAGATTGCCGAATTGCCAGATTGCCTTCCGTCCGTCAGGCGATCCCCTCGGCAATGGCGCGCATCAAGGCCTCCCGGATCTGCTCCATCCGGGTCCCCTCGGCCACCTTGCCCCCCTGCTTCTCGGTGACGTAGAAGACGTCCACGGCCTGATCCACCTCGGTGGCGATCTTGGCCAGAGCCACGTCCAGGTCCATGTCGGAGAGGGTACTGCTGATGACATAGAGCAGCCCCAACCGGTCCTGGGCGCGGATGTCAATTACGGTGTACCGTTCCGACACCACGCTGTCGAACTCGACCCGGGTATGCATCTCGCCCCCGCGGGGGATCGGCTTGGCCAGGAGATCGCGCCGCCGGCTCTTGATCAGCTCCCGGACATTCTTCTGGTCGAGGACGACCTCTTTCAGATCGCGAGCGAACCGGTGCCAGACGGTCTCGTCGTCCAGGGCGGCGCCGCGACCGTCGCTTACCTGGAATGTGCGGATGAACACGCCATCCGCCCGGCTGAAGAGTTGGGCCGAGAGGATGTTGATCCCGTTGGCCGTCAGGGTCCCGACCACCTTGGCGAACCGGCCGGGGGCGCCGGGGGCACACACGGAGACCTCGGAGTAGCCCGCCAGCGGGAAGGCAGCCCAGCGGACCGCCACCGGCTCGCCGCGGCGCACCCGCTCGATGAGCTGCAGGTGCTGGGCGACCTTGGCGCTGGCGGTGGTGAGGAAGTAGCGGATGGGCATGAGGTCCAGGTGCTGCCGCACCACCTCGGCCCCGAATTCCGGCCCCAACTCCGCCACCAGGGCCGCGCGAAGCGCCGCGGCCTTCCGCTGTTCCTCCTCCCCCTCGGGGACGCCGCGGGTGAGGATCGTGTGGGTCTTGATGAACAGCTCCCAGAGGAGGGTTCCCTTCCAGTCGGTCCAGACCTGGGGGCCCACGGCATTGATGTCCAGGTAGGTCAGGAGGTAGAGCATCTTGAGAAGATCGACGTCGCCCACCAGGCGGGCGAAGTCGATGATCATCCGTTCGTCGTCCAGGTCGCGCCGCTCGGCGATAAGGGCCATGGTGAGGTGCTGCGCCACCAGGAACTTCACCCCGGCGATGTCAGGTTCCGGGAGGCCCATCCGGGCGAGAGCAACCTCGGCCAGGGCCACGCCACGCTCCACGTGGCCGTGTCCTTCTCCCTTGCCCAGGTCGTGGAACAGGATGGCCAGCTTCAGCACCTCCGGCTTCTTCAGCTCGCTGCCGATCCGCCGGAACTCCTGCAGGCGCGGATCCTCGGTCTTCTCCACCGTCTCCAGGTGATCCAGCAGGACGAAGGTGTGCTCGTCCACCGTATACCGGTGGGAGTAGTCGAACTGCACCAGACAGGTCACGCGGGAAAACTCCGGAAGGTAGGCCGACAGGAAGCCCAGATGGTGCATCTGGCGCAGGATGGTGGCGACACCGCGCGGGGCCTTCAGGATGGCCAGGAAGAACCCCAGGGCCCGGTTCGAGCGCCGGAACTCGTCGTCCACCATGTCCAGGTGGGTGCGGATGGCCTCTTTGGCATCCGGGCTCAACTCATAGCCCATCTCCAAGCAGTACCAGAAGATCTTGAGAAGCCGAATCGGGTCCTCCCGGAAGCAGTGACGCTGCGCCGGAAGGATGTGGATCTGGCGGTTGATCTCGGTGAATTCGTCCCCGATGTCCCGGGCCCGCAGCTTCTTCATCACGGCCTCCACGTGGGAGCCTGGCCGGGCCACGCAGCGCTCGACGAGCCGCCCAGAGAGCTGGTGCAACGCCCCGGCCCGGAGGAAGTACTGTTGCATGAACCGCTCGACCCCATACGTCGCCTCGTCGCGGAAGCCCAGGTTGGCTGCCACCGGAACCTGCAGGGAGAGGCTGAGGACATCGCTCTTGCCCCCGTGCAGGTAGTGGAGTTCGCTCCGCACCCGGAGGAGGAAATCCAGGGACTGCAGGCACTGGGCCAGCTCCACGGGCGTGAGCAGGCCCAGGGCCGGCAGGGCCTTGAGGTCATCCAGGCGATGCCGGGCTCGCGCCACCCAGAGGGCGGTGTGGAAATCCCGCAGCCCCCCCGGCCCCTCCTTGACATTCGGTTCCTGCAAGTAGACGGAGCCGCCGTACCTCGCGTGCCGCTGGGCCTGCTCTTGGAGCTTGAGCTGGATGTACTGCTGGGACCGGCGTCCCTGGAGCGCTTTCCACATCCGATCCTGGAAGTCGGCGAAAACCAGCTCGCTCCCCGCCAGGAACCGCGCCTCCAGCATGGAGGTTCGCGACGTCAGGTCGGCGTCCATCATCCGCACAGCGTCGGTCAGGGAGCGGCAGCTGTGACCCACGGTGAAGCCCAGATCCCACAGGAAGTACAGGACGTGATCCAGGACCGCCTTGACGTACTCGTCCACACGGCGCGGGTACAGGAACATCACGTCCACGTCGGAGGCGGGGTTCAGCTCTCGCCGGCCATAGCCGCCGAGCGCGACCAGCGCACAGCCCTCGGTTCGCTCCTTGAGGCCGCGCGGCATCACCCGGTCCGATAGCCAGAACAGCTGGCTGATCACCGCGTCCACCAGGTCCGCCTGACGGGCCACCACCTCGAGCCCCCTGGCCCCAGCCCGGTGTGCCGCCTCGATCTCGGCCTGCTCCCCGGCGATGAAGGTCTTCACGACCGGGAGGAGGGCGGCGCGCAGAGCCTCTCCGTCCGTCGTGGACGCGGCCGGGGCATGGGCGTCGAGCAGCGCCCGGAACCGGAGGGCCACCTCGGTCTCGGCGCCGTAGAAGAGTCCCTTCCCTCCGCTCCGAGCGGGGGCCGGTGCTCCCCAACGGAAGAGGCGGGTCAACGCCCGGACCGGGTCAGCCATGCAACCTCCAGTCAGTCGGTTCGCTTGGAGATGCGTTCCAGGCGGGGAACCGTATCATCATGCGGCACTATACTGGTTGGGCTCTCCGGGGTCAAGCGAGGCAGGGGTGCGATACATCTCGCCCTGGTATTCTCACCGGATGGTTCGAGAGGAATACGGACGTAGAAAACAGAACGGGCGCCCCGGGAAGGAGGGAGCCGGAGCGCCCGTTCTGTTGGAGGGAGGCTTAGTGCTTTGGCACACTCGGGCCAGCGCCAAATCCCGTGGTACCCATCATGCCGAGGGCGTAGGCGCTCTCGTTATGCTGGCTGAGATCGAGGCCGGCGATCTCGTGCTCCTCCTCGACCCGGAGGCCGATGAACAGATCCACGAGCTTGAGGAGGATCAGGGTGCCGATAAAGGCAAAGATCCACGTCGCAAGGACAGCGACGAGCTGGACCCCCAGCAGGCCCGGATTGCCGAAGAACAATCCGTTGTTTCCTGCGTCATTCACCGCCTTGCTGGCGAAGAGGCCGGTGGCGATGGCCCCCCAGGTTCCGCCGACCCCATGCACCCCGACGACGTCCAGCGAGTCGTCGTAGCCGAGCTTCGTCTTGAAGTTGCAGGCGTTGTAGCAGAGGAATCCCGCCACGCCTCCGATCGCCACAGAAGAGAGGGGGCCCACGAAGCCCGAGGCGGGCGTGATGGCCACCAAACCGGCCACGGCGCCCGAGGCCGCCCCCAGGACCGTCGGCTTCCCGCGGGCCAGCCATTCGGTGAGCATCCAGGACAGCGTGGCCGCCGCCGTGGCGATGTGGGTTGCCACAAAGGCGCTGGTGGCCAGGGCACCCGAGCTGAGTGCGCTTCCGGCGTTGAACCCGAACCAGCCTACCCACAACATTGCGGCTCCGGTGACGGTAAGGGGAAGATTATGGGGCGGCATCGGCTCGGTGCCGTAGCCGCGGCGCTTGCCGATGAGGAGGGCGGCGGCCAGTGCCGACACGCCGGAGCTGATGTGGACGACAGTCCCGCCGGCGAAGTCCAGGGCGCCCAGGTTGCGCAGCCACCCCCCCACTCCCCAAACCCAGTGGGCCAACGGATCGTAGATAAAGGTCGCCCAGAGGAGTGTGAAGACGAGGAAGGCCCCGAACTTCATCCGCTCGGCGAAGGCCCCGGTGATCAGGGCGGGCGTGATGATGGCGAACATGAGCTGGTAGATCATGAAGGCCTGGTGGGGGATGGTAGCGGCATAGTCCGCGAAGGGTTCCAGCCCCACCCCGTTCAGCCCGGCCCAGGAGAGATTGCCGATCAGGCCACGGACGTCCGGGCCGAAGGCCAGGCTGTAACCGAAGAGCACCCACTGGATGCTGATCACCGCCATGAGGATGAAGCTGTGCATGATGGTGCCCAGGACGTTGTGACGCCGGACCATGCCCCCGTAGAACAGGGCGAGGCCCGGGGCCGTCATCATCAGGACCAACGCCGATGACGTCAGCATCCAGGCCGTGTCACCGCTGTCGATTTTGGGCGCCGGCGGCACCGGTGGCGCCGGCGGGCCGGCCTGGATCTGGGGTGCTGGCGCCGCCTGCTGTGCCGTCGCAGGAGCGGCGACCAGGCAGAGCGCCCCCATCAGGACGAGCGTCCCGACAAGCCAAAGTCTACGGGTTGGTCGCATAGCACATCCCTCCCTGTTCTCCCGGTGGAGGAAAGCAGGCATGCAGCGATGGATGAGATCCTCGGTGTGGACGGGTGGGCGGAATTTGCCGGACCGCGGGCCGGCTGACACCTAGACGGGTCAGCCAGCGATGAGAGGAACGGCGGAATGAGAGGAGTCGAGCAGCCTCGCCCATGACTGCGCCCCGTTGCGCACTGAGTCTAGTCACCTCTCAGCACGGAACGTGCCTGTCCCGGAAGCGCAGCAGCCCACCCGGGGAGATGCGATCGAAGGTCCGGATTTTGTTGAAGCCGCAGCCCATGGATGGGCGGAGGACCATCCGACGGGGACAGTCCGCCGTGCCTCCCCAGTAAGCAACTTGTCTGGGGGGTGCCTATCCTTTGGGCGCGGGTCAGAAGGAGGACTGGGTCATTCCGTTCATGGCGTTCTTGGCGCCTTGGCGGTTAACGGGCCTCGGGTCAGGCGGTCGCGGCGCGGGCGGCCTCGCGCAGGGCGGCGCGGCGGGTGGGTGCCCGCTCCGGCGACATCCTGATCTCCAGCCACTGGCTGAAGCGGGACATGCTGTAGGTGCAGATCCAGTAGACCACCGCGATGAAGAGGTACATCTCGAAGGGACGAATCTCCCGCTGGCTCACCGTCTGGGCGGCCTTGGTCAGATCCATCATGCCGATGATCGAGGCCAGGGAGGTATCCTTGAATAGGACGATGAACTGCGTGACCAGAGAAGGGATCATGTTCCGGATGGCCTGGGGGAGGACGACGTGGAGCATCGTGTGGCCATAGGACAGCCCCCCCGCCGTGGCCGCCTCAACCTGGCCGCGCGGAACGGATTGGATGCCGGCACGCACAATCTCCCCGAGGTAGGCCGCCTCGAAGACCACGAAGGCGGTCAACGCCACGGTGTACTCCGGCAACCGCTGGCCCGTGATCTGCGGGATAATGAACCAGAACCAGAAGATCACCATCACCAGGGGGACGCCTCGGAAGAACTCCACGTAGAGCACCGCGGGGTAATGGATCCAGGGGCGGTGGGCCAGGCGGCACAGCCCAATGATGGTTCCCAGGATGAACCCCAGGACGATGGCCGGAATCGCCAGGCGCAGGGTTCCTCCGCCAAAGGCCCCGAACCCGAGCAGGCCCTGAATGATGAGGAACTTCCAGTTGGTGAGGATGATGCCCCAGTCGAAGCTCAATGCTCGGCCCTCCCGACGCGGGCGATCAGACCCGGGATGCGGAAGTTCCGCTCCACCTGGCCCATGACGGATGCGATACCGACGCACAGGACTAGATAGATCAGCGTGCCAGCGGTGAGCGCCTCGAAGGCCTTGGCGGTATAAGTCTCGATCTGCCGGCTCATGAAGGTGAGCTCGGCCACGCCGATGGTGAGGGCAAGCGAGGAATTCTTGAGGAGGTTCAGCGACTCGTTGGTCGCGGGCGGAACGATCAGGCGCAGGGCGATGGGGATGATGATGAGCCGATAGGCCTGTCCCACCGAGAGGCCGGTGGCCACCGAGGCCTCCAACAGCGTCTTAGGGATGGACTGGATCCCGGCCCGGATCACCTCGGACATCCGGGCCCCGTGGTACACAGAGAGACCCACCACGGCCGACCAGAACTCCGGGCCGTGAAGATTAAACCAATCCTGGATGGCCTGGGGAAAAAACTGGGGGGCACCGAAGTACCAGAAAAAGAGCCAGACCAGGAGCGGAACGTTCCGAAAGAACTCCACGTAGCAGGTGGCTAGGGCCCGCAGCGGCGCGAAGGGCACAGTCCGGAGCGCGCCCGACAGGATCCCTAGGAGCCACGCGATGATCCAGGCCAGGACAGAGAGCCGGAGTGTGGTCCAGATCCCCTGGAGGAGCCAGCGGCCGTGCTCTCCAGTCCAGAGGACACTCCACTGGAAATCGTACTGGATCCCCAGGAATCCGCTGAGGGGCATAGGCCGGGATCATGCGGACCCCGAGAAGCCACGCCGGCCCGCCCGGGGTCCGCGCCGTGATGTCCGAGTTACTTCGGGACCACCTGATACGACAGGAACTGCCTGACATCGTCGGTCAGGGGGTAGGGAAGCTCACCCTTGGGACCGAACCACTTGTCGTAGAGCTTGAAGTACTCGCCGCCCTCGATGGCCTCCATCAGGGCGTTGTTCACCACCGCGCGGAAGTCGGAGTCGTTCTTCCGCATGGCCATTCCGTACGGCTCGTAGCTGTAGAAATCGCCCACGATCTTCCACTCGGCCGGGTTGGGGGCCTTGGCCTTCAGCCCGGCAAGCTGGATGCCGTCGTTGGTATAGGTGTCAACGCGCCCCTGGACCAAGGCTGTGAAGCCCGCCGCCTGATCCGGGAAGACCACGAGCTGGGCCTGGGGGACCCGCTCGCGGATGATCCGCTCGTTGGTCGAGCCCTGCTGAGCGCCCACGCGCTTGCCGGCGAGGTCCGAGCTGAAGGGCATCATAATGATGCCGCGGAGGGGGCTCCCCTCCTTCACCAGGAACTGGGCCCCCGTTACGAAGAAGGTGATGCTGAAGTCCGCGCTGTCCCGCCGCGGCCGGGTGTCGGTCATGGTGCCGGAGATCAGGTCCACCGCCATGCTGCTCAGGAGCGGGATCCGGGTGGCCGGCGCGCTCTCCTTCAGCTCGAACTTGATGGGCTTGTTCAGCTTCTTCTCGATGTTCTTGTGCACAAGCTTTGCCAGGTCAATAGAGAAGCCCACCCATTCGTTCTGTTTATTGATGTAGCCGAAGGGCGGCGACGCCGTCCGGGCCCCCACGGTGAAGACCCCGGTCCGGTTGATCTTCTCCAGGGTGCTCTCGGCCGCCCAGCCGGTCACTGCCAGGCCAAGAACCAACCCCGCCACGAGTAGAACCCTCATTGCTGATCGCATGTCCTTCCTCCTCTCCTCATTCTCGATTGTCTTCCCCCTCTCCCTCGCCCTCTCCCCCCTCGGGGGAGAGGGCGAGGGAGAGGGGGTGTCAGTGGACCAGGATCTTGCTCAGGAAAGTGCGCGTCCGCTCTTCCTTGGGGTTGGCAAAGAACGCGTGCGGCGCCCCCTCCTCGACGATCCGGCCCTCGTCCATGAAGATGATCCGGTGGGATACCTTCTTGGCGAAGCCCATCTCGTGGGTCACCACGATCATGGTCATCCCTTCCCGGGCCAGGTTGACCATGACGTCCAGGACCTCGTTGATCATCTCGGGGTCGAGGGCGGAGGTCGGCTCGTCGAACAGCATGATCTTCGGCTGCATGGCCAGGGCTCGGGCGATGGCCACCCGTTGCTGCTGGCCGCCGGAGAGCTGGGCAGGATACTGATCCGCCTTCTCGGGGATGCCGACCTTGGCCAGCAGGTCCCGGGCAATTCGTCCCGCCTCCTCCCGCGACAGCTTGCGGACCTTGAGGGGGGCCAAGCTGATGTTCTGGAGGGCGGTCATGTGGGGGTAGAGGTTGAACTGCTGGAAGACCATCCCAACCTCGGCCCGCAGCTTGGTGATGTCGGTGTTGGGATTACCGAGGGACATGCCGTCCACCACGATCTCGCCCTTCTGGATCGGTTCCAGCTTGTTGATGCAGCGGATCAGGGTGCTCTTGCCGGAGCCGCTGGGTCCGCAGACCACGACCACTTGGCCGACGTCCACATGGAGACTAATGTCATTCAAGACGTGAAGCGGACCGAACCACTTGTTGACGCCGCGGAAGTCAATCACCGGGCAGACCCCACTTCAAATGAAAACTGACAACCGACAACTGACAACCGGGCAACGAAAGGCTGAATCGGGCGCTCGCGGTTCATCTTCGACTCTCCGTTGATCGGTTAGCTGTTGTCAGTTTGAAATTTTTCATTGGCTTTGCGTCAGCCTCGGTCTTTGTAGCAGCGCTGGCTGCTGGCGCTGGCCGGGGAGTCCTCTGCCAGGGCGAACCGGACTGCGGCCTGGGCCAAGATCCACGTGGGATCGATGACGGGTACTGGAAGGTCGCCGTCTTGAAGAATCAGGGGGACCTCGGTGCAGCCGGCAATGATGGCCTCAACCCCCAATCCTTGCAGGTGTTCCGCCGCCTGCCGGATCAGGCAGCCCGCCGTCTCCTTGGGGTCCCCGCGTTTGACGGCGTAGATGGCCTCCATGACACAAGAGGCCTGGACCCCCGGCTCGGGCGCGATAAGTGTGAAGCCTCGGGGCTCGAAGTACCGTTCGAACAGACGGGTCTGCAGGGTGCCGGTGGTGGCCAGGAGACCCAGGCGGCGGACGCGCGGAGAGTCTGCCGCTACAGCCGTGACTGTTTCCCCGATCAGATGCAAGATGGGGACGGGGACGGCCTGCTGGAGCCCATCATAATAATGATGCGCCGTGACACAGGGAATGGTGATCAGGTCTGCGCCTCCCTGGATCAGAACTTGGGCGCTGGCGATCAGGACGGGGAGGGGATCGGGTCCTTCGCCCCGGATGGCGGCTGTCCGGTCCGGGACCTGTGGATTGCTGAAGATCAGGACCTTCAGATGGTCCTGATCGGTCTTGGCCGGAGTGGCCCGGATGATTTTTTGGTAGAAATCGGCCGTGGCCGCGGGCCCCATCCCGCCCAACACCCCGATGATCTTGGGAATCCCCATGATGGCCACTTTGTATCACCTGCGCTCGTTTGCTGTCAAGGATCGCACAGGTGCTCCGCGTCACCCTGGAAGGCAGGACGCTTTGGTCGGCTTGACAGGACCAATTCGATCCGATATAGAGGTCACAACCGGGGAGGCACTGATGGACGCTGAACTCAAGCACTACATCGAACAGAAGGTGAACGAAGAGGTTGCGCGGCGCTTCAAGGAACTGGCCGGGGAGGCGGCGAGGCCGAGCCGCATGGCTCTGGTGGCCTCCAAGGGGACACTCGACATGGCGTACCCGCCGCTGATCCTCGCCACCACCGCCGCCAGCCTGGGGTGGGAGGTGGGGATCTTCTTCACCTTTTACGGGCTGGACATCCTGCACAAGGACCGCATCCACAATCTGAAGGTCGGTCCGTTGGGGAACCCGGCCATGCCCCCACCGATCCGGGCGCTTCCGTTCCTCAAGGTGCCGAACCTCGTGGGCGCGCTGCCCGGGATGACGGTTGTCGCTACGACCATGATGAAAAGCTGGATCGCCCGGGCCAAGCTGCCCACCATCCCCGAGCTCATGGACATCGCCCGGGAGTGCGAGGTCTCCCTCTATGCCTGTGCGACCACCATGGGGCTGATGGGCATCAGCCAGGCAGAGTTGATCCCCGGGGCGAAGTGCGCGGGGGCCGCAGCGTTCCTTGACTACGCGTCGGGTGCCAAGGTGTCAATGTTCATTTGAGGCGATCTGCCCAACCACGCCCTGGGTCATATCAACACGTGCGACGCTGCCAACAGATGGTGCAGCGCGCGGACGGGAGGCCGCACCTGCGGGAGCTGCCTCCGGGGAGGGGAGAGCATGCGTAGATTCGTGGGGACGTTGACGCTGGCAGTTGCGGTGGCATCGTTGGTGGCGGCGTGCGCGAGTATGCCCGAATTCCTGGGCGGGCCTCCAAGAACCTACGAGGTCTGGGTCCCGGAGCAGGGGTACGACAAGATCATCATCTACAGCGTAACCGAAGGGGATGGGGAGGTGAAGATTACCAAGTCGGGCGAGATCGCCCTGGCGCCTCCCGGCCCGCAGCCGACGGTGGCACCCCACATCCTCCTCTTCGGCCCCGGTTACAAGCGGGCCTACGTGGCAGGCGTGCGGGCCGGTGGTATGTTCGTCGTGGATGCGGAGAAGCGGAGTGTGATCACGCGGATCCCCACGGGCCGCACGGCCCATGCCGCCACTCCCTCCTGGGACGGCTCGCGGGTCTGGGTGGCCAATGTCGGGGACAACAACATCGTAGAGGTCATGGCGAGTGGAGATACCTATACGAAAGGACGCACCATCGCCACGGACCCCAGGCCGTCGTGCGCCTTCTGGTCTCGCGATGACAGCACCTTCTGGGTCGTCACGGGCGGGCCGGCGAACGCGCCCGCCGATCGGGCTGGAACCATCACCGTGGTGGACGCCAAGGCCGGCCGGGTGACCAAGGTCATCCAGCCCATCGGCCGCGACGGCTGCGCGGTGGTGCCCAGCCATGATGAGCGCTGGCTGTATGGCAGCTCACCCACCCAGTTCACCGTGGCCGATGCCAAGACGGGCCAGATCGTCAAGAAGATCCAGCCCAGCGGGAAAGACGCGCACGGATTCATGCCGACCCCGGATGGGAAGTACATCCTGCTGGCGGTGCGACAAGCGGACGCGGTGGACGTCCTGGATGCCCAGACCCATCAGCGGCTGCGCACGGTCCCGGTGGGGAGCCGGCCGGACCTGTTCGATCTCAGCCCCAGCGGCCGCTACGCCTTCATCAGCTTGCGGGGCAAACCGGTGACCGGCGACCCCCACGCCCTGGCCGGGACCGAGAGCGGCTTCGCCGTGCTGGACACGCAGACCTGGCGCGTGGTGGCCAAGGTCCGGGCCGAGGGAGCGAACTCGGACATCCACGGTATCGCCACGCGGCCCAGCGGGTTCTGGGATTGGTATCGGGTGCGCCGGTAGACTCGTGAGGGACCCGGGGGCGCCATGGGGCGCCCCCGGGCGATTTGCCTGGCAGGTTCTGGTGCCGGCCGAAAGCACTGTGTCTGGAGGCAGCGCATGACCGAGCCAACGGTGGACCTCGTCCTGGATTGCAGGGGGACACTCTGTCCAATGCCTGTGATCCGGGTATCACAGGCCATCAAGAAGATCGAGGTGGGCCACGTCATCGAGATGCTGACGACCGACCCTGGCTCTGTCCCGGATATGGAGGCCTGGAGCAAGCAGACCGGGAACGCACTCCTCTCCCGGAACGAGCGCGAGGGCGTGTACACCTTCTACATCCGCCGGACGCAGTAGAGGCCACCGACTCCCCCGACCTTGCCAGAAATCTCATCTCTGTCAGCAACGTAATCCGCCGGCAACGATCCCCTCTACCGGCCACTCCGCATTCCGCCCTCCTATTGACAGGATCCCAGTGGCCGAACATGAGACGCGGAGATCGGATTGCTTTCCGCAGATCAATTCCTGGCGTATAATCCCCCGACGAAGCGTTTAGCCCTTTCGGTCTCGCACGGCAGATCTCTGCGTCCTCTCCGGGACGGCAGGTCATC
>Ga0214473_10001430_pt1 | contig 31541 bp, 27 predicted proteins | sample RVTome_7_FD_203509 | JGI IMG/M metagenome (GOLD analysis project Ga0214473, IMG submission 203509) | Soil microbial communities from uranium-contaminated site in the Upper Colorado River Basin, Wyoming, United States - RVT98D197 | ecosystem: Environmental > Terrestrial > Soil > Contaminated >...
GATAGCCGTAGGCCGACTCGTTGAACGATGGCTTCTTGCGCTGCATGGTGTCTTTGACCATGGAGGCGAAGATGGGGTCCTTGTTTTCCCGGATGAGGGCCGCGATCGATTCCAACAGCAGGTCGAAGACCTCTTTCTTCTCCGGGGGGAGGTCGACAGCCTGGGGACCGGGGGTGGTGGGCGCAGGCTGCTTCTCCAAATCCTCGTAGAAGATGAACTCATCGCAGTTGCCGGCCAGGAGGTCGGAGGTGGACTCCTTCATACCCAGACCGATCACGTGCTTGCCGTTTTCCTTGAGTTTCGACACGAGGGGAGAGAAGTCGGAGTCACCAGACACAATCACGAAGGTATCGATGTGCTCTTTGGACCAGGCCAGGTCCATGGCGTCCACGGCCAGGCGGATATCGGCCGAGTTCTTACCGGTCATGGAACGCCTGGGGATCTCGATCAACTCGATGGCATTCTCGTGCAGCGGCCTGGTGTACTGCTTGTACTCTCCCCAATCGGCGTAAGCCTTCTTGACGATGACCTTGCCTTTCTCCACCAGGCGCTCGAGGATCTTATGTATGTCGAACTCCCCGCGCCTGTGCTTGAACCCGATGGCCAGGTTCTCGAAGTCGATGAAGACGGCCAGGGTGCGCTCGGTCTCGCTCATACGGCTATCGGTGCTCCTTCCCAAAAATGCACCAAGAGTGTGCTCTGTGGGATGGATTCTTGCACGTTTTCCGTTCTCCTGGTACTGCCCGACTCCCGCCGGGGTTGTCTCGGCGCCATTCGCGGGCGACGGAGCAGCTTCTAGAGCAGCTCCAGGAAGCTCTCCATCGCTTGGAGGGATTTTTCCTGGTTGGGTCCGCCCCGTGCCAGAGCGTCCCCATCGATGGCCAGGAAGGGGATCCCCGCCTGCATGAATGCGGCCCGGACCACAGGCACCGAACCCAGCCCGTGGCGGCAGCCCCAATGATTGAAATGCACGGCCCCGTCGACCTTGAGCTGCTTCGCCAAGGCGACATTGAGCCGGGCGCGCCGGGCGGAGGTGCCCCATAGGGTGTGGTCGGTCAGCCGCCTGGCCAGTCCCGGGAAGGGGTCGTCGGGATCTACCGTCTCCAGGTGCATCTGGCCCATCTCTTCAAAGATCACCACGGCTTCGTGCTTTTCCAGCAGATCAAAAAGGTCCTTGTCATGGTGGGGGACTGTATGGAGCCACAGGAGGCGTTTGAGCTTGCGGCCGCCATCCAGGACCGGCGCCATGAGGTCGCGACGGCCCCGCTCGCTGAGAAGTCGCTCGAAGTCCTTGGCGCCCGCTTCCGTTCCCCATAGGAGCTGTCCCAGGAACACCGTGGCGAAGGTGCGACGACCGTTCATCTCCAGGCGACCGGCCAGGCGCTCCTCCATGATGTGGCCCCAGGGGGCGGAAGCCCGATTGGACAGCTGCATGACTTTCTTGAGGTTCCCGGCGCGGCCCGTCCAGCGGCCGATGTCGTCGTGCAACTGCCGCAGTTGCTCGGCCACGTCGGCCACCACATCGGGAGCCGCTTCGCCCTCGTCGGGCGGCAGCGGCACCCGGATCTCGCGGAATGGTACGTTGTACCGGGTCGCCAACATCTCCAGGAGGCACTCCTTGCCCAGGCAGAGCGGGGTGGTGCCCAGGCACATCGAGGGAGCGGGCAGCATATTGTTCTCGACTGCTGCCAAGGCGATGCGGTGGTAGCTGCACACGTCGCGGGCCAGCGGCATGCGGGCGGCCGCGGCTTCGACCGGATCGCGCAGGTCGCTGCCGGTGAGGGTGGCCGAGCCGATCTCCGGGATCATCGGGGTGATGCCGTAGGAGCTCAAAAGCTCTGTCGGGAAGAGGTAGGAGACCCAGGGCACGATCGCCCCCTGTTTGAACAACTCCAGCGAGGCGCCGAGCGCATGTAGCTCCATGTACCGACGGGCGGTACGGGACTGCATGGCCTTCCAGCGGGTCTGGGCCAAGAAAGCCGTGCGAATCAGCGAGGAACCGAGCGAGTCGCCGGTAATATCCGCCATGCCGGGCATGGCGGCTAGTCCTCCTCGTCCAGGAGGTCGTCGTCGAGCAACTGGGCCTCTAAGAACGCCTCCACCCTGGTGCGCAACGGACCGCTGGCTTCCAACGGGAATCCCACCTCGATCTCCAGGTAGGGGAGACCGCGCTCCCCGGCCAACTGCGAGACCAAGAGAGCGTCGTACGCTCCCGGGTCGCAGAAGCTCTGGCGGGCGTAGATCACCGCCGAGGGCCGGCTCTCGTCAAAACGCCGGGCGAGGTGGTCGCGCCGGTCAGCCGTGGAGCGGCGGGGGCACATGCCGATGGCCAACAGCTCGGCGGCGAGCGCCTGGTAGCCGTCGGCGGCGGCGGCCCCGGCTTCGGCCGCGGTGGCGGGCGCGGCAAGGCTCGCGAGCGGCTTCCAGCGCTCGGCGGAAGTACAACAATCGAGGCCGGCGATCCCGGCGCCGAACTGCCCGATAAGGCGCAGCAAGGAAGCGTCGCTGAGGGGCCCGGCCACCACGAACACTCCTCCGGGACGTGGAGGCGAAGGATAGTCGAGCGTCGGTGGCTCCTGGGCAGGGATAGGCTGCGGCGGAGCAGCGCCGTTCGGCAGTCGCCCTCTGAGCCATTTCTCCATCAGGGCGAGATCGGCGGCCAGCGTGCGCACGACGCCTTCGCCTGACGAGCGGGGCATCGAAAGCACGAACACGCGGCCGGGGTAAGTGGCCGCCAAGAGATCGCCCATCCTCCGCATGGCGTCGCAGCCTCCCGGCACCAACAGGCAGTCTCCAGGGGGGGCGTCGCCGAGGAGCACGTCGGCCGCGGCGACCAGTTGGGTGACGTACGGGCAGGTCATGGGGTGGATGCTGAGCGCTTCGCGCCGGGCCGGCGCCGCGGGATCCTGGAGGTAGTTGCCCAGCCAGCGGGGCGAGTAGCCGCAACGGGCGACGAGCTCCGTAGGTAGGAGGTTGCAGGTGTAGTAGGCGTTAATGGCCATCGAGCGGGTAGCTTAGGGCCCCGAGCGCCAGAAGGCAAGAGCGGACTTTGGTATTTCTGCTGGAATATGCGATATTTACCCGGGGGTTTTGCGACGGACAGGCCTGGGGGAGCGGAGTGGTGCGTCGACCATAGGAGAGGCCGATGCCGAAGAACAAGGCCGTAAACCGGTGAGGCCGTCGTCCCCCCGACGGGCCAGAAGTGTGTTGCGGCATGTCCTCGTGGTCCTGGCGGTAGTCGTGTGGGTCGGAGCCGTGGTATATCCCGATCCCCGTCCTTTCGTGACATCTTTGGCCCGGTTGAAGAACCCGCCGATAGACGCGCAGGCGGTGGCCGGTGTCGCCGCCGGACTGCCGCGAGACTACAAGACTATCGAGGACTTCGCCCTACAGTACGTGCCGTACGTTCCGGCCTGGACGGTGTATGGTTTGCCCTGGTATTTCCCAACGGTTCCCGAAGTGCTGCGCGATCGGGCGGGCGATTGTCAGGCCAGGGCGATACTTGCCGCCAGCATCTTCGAGGCCAAGGAGATGCCGTACACTTTGCGCTACTCGTTCGACCACGTGTGGGTGGACTATCCCGGAAAACAGTACGCCGACATGGAGGATCCAGCGACGTCCTTCGTCGCCGACGCCGGAAAGGGTTGGCTGGCCAGCCTGCCGGGTCGGATCCCGCTGTGGTCCATCATCAAGGTACGCGTCGCCTACCATTGGTCGCCCATGCCGCTTGTGCAGAAGATCATGCTTCTGGTCGGAGTGCTGCTTATCTTCGGCTACGGGGAGAGGCGGTTGTTGCGTAAGCTGGCGCGAGGCGTGTGGTCCCGGCGCGATCCTTTGGTCAAGATGCGCTCGTCGAGAGCAGGGATTCGTCGACTTCTGGGCTAGCGGGTGGGCCTGTTCCCTAGCGAACCGGCCTGTTCCGAGTATGGCGCCTTCTGAGCCACCACTCGGACGCCATGGCCAGGGCGGCAAGGGTACTGATGATGATCACGTTCTCCACGAGGCCCCCAGCGTATGGGTGCACGGTCATGGCGCTGCTCAGGTGTTCTCCGCCCTCTTCGCGTCTCCTGCCTCGCTCAGCTGTCGCTCCAGTTCGGCGATCTTCTCCCGCAGCTCCTTGACCTCCGCGGCGCCGGCTTCGGCCGCCCGCTGTGCTGCGCTCGCGGTCTCGATGGACTCCATGGGCATGATGGGCTCGTAGTCGTTCTCCCGTACCAGCAGGCTGAGGATGTCCCAGCGGCTGTAGAGGCCGGTGATGTTGATGATCCCCCGGGCCATCTCGTTCACCTTGAGGTCGATATCGCCGTAGACGATGGTCTCCACATCCCGCACCGGACCCGCCACTATCTCCCCGAACGGGTTAATGATCGCACTGCCACCGAAGCTCTGATAGAAGCTGGTGTTGTCGTAAAAGTCCTTGGGCCGCTTCTCCGGCGGGATGTAACTGGCCGCGAGCACGCACCAACAGGCGCCGTTGACGGCCATTGCCGTGGTCGTGGCCGGCGTCACCCATGGCAACTCTTCTGCTCCGCCCAAGTACCCCGGCCACAGGGAGCAGTTCACCTTTGTTCCCTGAACGATGTAGCACTGGTGGAGGAGCGGCTGGTTGTGCTCGCCACAGATGAGGCTGCTGATCTTGCCGAAGTCCATCTCGGGGATACGCAGGTTCTTGCCGCCGTCTCCCCGGGTGTGGATCATCAGTTCCTGGACGGTGATGTTGATCTTGCGATGGGTCCCCAGGATCTCGCCCCGGTTGTTGATATAGAGGACGGAATTGTGCTGTCTGCCGCCGTACTGCTTGTGGCGCTCGTTGATGCCGATGACCACGTTGACGTTGTTCTGCCGGGCCGCCTTGCACAGCAGGTCGGTCTCCTCGCTTGGCACCTCGATGCCGTGACGTAGGTACTCGGCCCAGATGTTCGTGTATTCGGGGCCCTTGGCGAGCTCGAGGGCGAAGTGGCAGTAGCCGGGTAGGTGGAGCTCGGGGAAGACTACCAGGGACGCTCCATTCGCCGCCGCCTCTTTGATCTGGCTGATGGTGTTACTAAGGGTGGCGATCGAGTCGAAGTAGACGGGCTTGTCGCGATATTCGGGAGCGGCCTGCACCGCGGCCGCGGTGAACTTGGGGTATTCCTTGAGCACGATGTCCTCCTTCTGGCACCCGGTGGTTAGTGGAACCGGCCTCGCGTAGTTTTAGCACAGAAACGTGCTGAGAACGGCCGGTTAGCGCCGGAGCACCGCCGGCGACCCATCCCCCCGTCTCCCGGAGAAGCCTCTGCCTTGCACGCGCCCCGGGCGTCGACTAAACTAAAAGGTCATGGAGAGCAGAACAGGATTCCAGGTTTGCCCCGCCGCCGGCCGGTTCCCCGCGTCGGACGGCCGCGCATGCCGTGCTCTCGTTCTCAACCTCCTCCTGCTGCTCCCCCGTTAGGGGGAGACACTTGCGTAGCCGGCGCACCCGGCATGTCAGCAGCTATGGTCCGTGGAGAGCCAGGAGGTAGAGAGCCATGTCCCCGAGTAACCCGCCCGCGATCGACGCGTCCGCGACCCGCGCACCCGCGGCCACCGGGTGCACAACTGGTGGTCGCCGCAATGTGGGTGTTCCGGTCGTCTTCTTCGACACGACGCTGCGTGATGGGGAACAGTCGCCCGGCAGCAGTCTGAACGCGCCCGAGAAGCTGGAGATCGCCCACCAACTTGTTCGCCTAGGCGTGGACGTGATTGAGGCCGGTTTCCCCGCCAGCAGTCCCGGCGATTTCGACGCCGTCCAAGCCATCGCCCGAGAGGTGAAAGGAGCCGTCATCTGCGGCTTGGCCCGCTGCATCGAGAGCGATATCCGTATCTGTTGGGACGCCATCAAGGACGCGGAGCGACCGCGCATCCACACCTTCTGCTCGACTTCCGATATCCACCTGGAGCACCAGATGCGCAAGACCCGTTCAGAAGTCATCGAGCTCACCCGGCAAATGGTCGAATTGGCCGTGTCGCTGTGCCCGGGAGACGTTGAGTTCTCAGCCATGGACGCCACCCGCTCAGATGTGGACTTCTTGGTTGAGGTATTGGAGACCGCTATCCAGGCGGGCGCCACGACCATCAACGTGCCCGACACTGTCGGCTACACCTTGCCCACCGAGTACGCGGCGCTGGTGGATCAGTTGTACGAGAAGGCGCCCAGCCTGGCGAATGTGGTGCTGAGCGTGCATTGCCACAACGATCTGGGTGTGGCTACGGCCAACTCCCTGGCCGCGGTGGAGCGGGGGGCCACTCAGGTGGAGGTTGCCATCAACGGCCTGGGCGAGCGGGCCGGCAACGCTGCGCTCGAAGAGGTGGCTATGGCCCTGGTGACCCGCCGCGACATCACCCAGCGACCGGTGAACATCGTGACCACCGAGATTGCCAGAACCAGCCGCATGGTGTCGAGCTTCACCGGGCACATGGTGCAGGCCAACAAGGCGATCGTGGGCAAGAATGCCTTCGCCCATGAATCCGGCATCCACCAGGACGGGCTGCTGAAGGAGCGTTCCACCTACGAGATCATGCACGCCAAGGACATCGGGCTGACCGAGTCCGACATGGTGCTGGGCAAGCATTCGGGCCGCCACGCGCTGCGGTCGCACCTAGCCGAGCTGAGCATCCATCTGGAGGGGGCGGAGCTGGACGAAGCTTTCCGCCGTTTCAAAGTGATCGCCGACAGGAAGAAAGAAGTCACCTCCGCCGACTTGGAAGCCCTCGTGGGCGAGGAGTTGCGGGAGCGGGAGGACGTCTACTCGCTCGACCGCTTTTACGTGTCCGCGGGGACCGAGATCACCTCCTCAAGCGAGGTGGGAGTGCGCAAAGAGAGCGAACCCCGAACCGGAAAAGCCTTCTCCGGGGGGTCGGTGGAGTCGATCTTCATGGCCATCGACGACGCGGTGGGCGTGAGCGGCAAACTGATGGACTACCAGGTACGCTCCATCACCTCGGGTAAGGACTCGCTGGGCGAGGTGCGAGTGGTGGTAGAGGTAGACGGCAAGCGTTACGCAGGCAAAGCGGTGTCGATCGACGTGCTGGAAGCGTCGGCCAAGGCCTACGTGCGGGCTCTGAACAATGTGGCCATGAAGCGGGAGGCCGGCGGCGCCAGCGGCGACCGGGTCTACTTCTGAGAAAGGTGCGATCTCGATGAGCGACGCTACCGGCAAGGGTCGCCCGACAGCCCGCCGCGCGAAGGTTGGCGGCCCGGGGAAGGCCGGGCGCAAGGCGGGAACGGGTCCCTTCGAATCCTGGACGACTCTCGGTCTCCCGGGCGGACCCTGCCGGGTGGCGAGCCTGGGGTCTCTGGCTGGGGCGACCGGGCGCGACCTGGGGCGACTGCCGTACTCCATTCGCGTGCTGCTCGAGAACGCCCTCCGCCATTGCGGACTGGGGGTGGTGCAAGAGAAGGACGTGCTGTCCCTCCTCGATTGGGACGCCACCTCAGCCGAGCGCCCCGAATTCGCCTTCATGCCCGGCCGGGTGTTACTGCAGGACTTCACAGGCGTGCCCTGTGTGGTCGACTTGGCGGCGCTGCGCTCGGCCGTCGCCCGGAGCGGCGGCGATCCGGCCGTCATAAACCCCAGCGTGCCGGTCGAACTGGTCATCGACCACTCTGTGCAGGTGGACTGTTGCGCCATGGTCGATGCCTGCAGCATCAACATGGGATTGGAGATGGAGCGTAACGCTGAGCGCTATTCACTGCTGCGCTGGGCTCAAAGCGAATTCAGCAACTTGCGAGTGATGCCGCCGGGGACCGGCATTTGCCATCAGGTGAACCTGGAGTTCCTAGCCGAAGTGGTGCGGCGCGAGGCGCCGCCCGCAACAGCCGCGCACGGAGCCACCGCCGACACCGTCACCACGGGGGCTGCGGGCCTCGCCTGGGCCTACTCCGACACCGTGATCGGTGCCGACTCCCACACCACCATGATCAACGGCCTGGGCGTGCTGGGCTGGGGGGTGGGTGGCATTGAGGCCGAGGCGGTCATGCTCGGCCAGCCGTATTTCATGCTGGTGCCCCAGGTGGTGGGTGTGCGACTTGTCGGCGAGTTATGCCCGACTGTCACCGCCACCGACCTAGTGCTGACCGTCACCGAACTTCTCCGGCGCGTGGGGGTGGTGGGGAGGTTCGTGGAATACTTCGGTCCCGGGGCCGAGGGACTGAGCCTCGCCGACCGGGCCACCGTGGCCAACATGGCGCCGGAGTACGGGGCTACGGTTGGTTTCTTCCCTGTGGACGGCGAAACAGTGGCGTACCTGCGGCAGACCGGCCGCTCCGACGAGTTGTGCGCCCGGGTCGAAGCTTACTCTCGGGCTCAAGGTCTGTTCCGGGAGCCGGGCTCTCCCGACCCTGACTACTCGTGGGTGGTCGAGCTGAATCTGGCCGACGTGCGCCCCAGCCTGGCCGGCCCCCGGCGCCCCCAAGAGCGAGTACTGCTCGAAGCCATGCCGGCGAGATTCCACCAGGATTTACCCGCCCTATCCTCGGGTAGGGAAGAGGTAGCTAAGGCTAAGGTCGAGCTTTATGACAAGCGGGAGACCATCCGCGACGGGCACGTAGTGATCGCCTCCATCAGCAGTTGCACCAACACGTCCAACCCTGGGCTGATGCTGGCCGCAGGGCTGCTGGCGCGGAACGCAGTCGCCCTCGGCTTGGCTCCTGGCCCCTGGGTGCGGACCAGCCTGGCTCCCGGATCCAGGGCGGTGACCGGCTATCTGGCTGAGGCGGGACTGCTCGAGCCTTTGGAAGCGTTGGGCTTCGCCGCGGTCGGCTACGGCTGCGCCGCTTGCATCGGCAACAGCGGGCCGCTGCCGGACGAGCTGGCCCGCGCGGTCAAAGAAGAGAAGCTGGTAGTGGCCGCGGTATTGAGCGGCAACCGCAACTTTGAGGCTCGGATACATCCGCTGGTGCGGGCTAACTACCTGGCGTCGCCGCCACTGGTGGTGGCATATGCCTTGGCCGGGACGGTCGACATCGATCTGACCACTGAACCGCTGGGCACCCGCGCCGACGGACGGCCGGTGTATCTTCGGGACCTGTGGCCGTCGGCGGAAGAAGTGGCCGAATTGGCCGGCAGCGCGCTGCGGCCCGACGTGTTTCAGGCGGAGTACGCGGCCGCGCTTGATGGCACCGAGGCTTGGAAGATGATGGCGGTCCCGGAGGGAGCTCTCTACCAGTGGGACCCCGCCTCCACCTACGTGCGGGAGCCGCCCTTCTTCCAGGGGTTCGCGGCCGAGCCGGCGCCTCCCGGCGACATCCGGGGCGCGCGGATCTTGGGCATGTTCGGCGACTCGGTCACCACCGATCATATTTCGCCGGCTGGGTCGATCGCGATCGACAGCCCGGCCGGTCGCTACTTGATAGAGCACGGGGTGGCGCCGGCCGACTTCAACGCGTACGGCGCCCGGCGCGGCAATCACGAGGTATTGCTGCGAGGAGCCTTCGCCAACGTCCGTCTTCGCAACCTCATGGCCGGTGGCCGCGAAGGCGGGTGGACCATCCATCATCCCTCCGGCGAGCTACTGCCTATCTACGACGCCGCCATGCGCTACCAGGGGGAGTCGGTGCCGCTGGTGATCTTCGCCGGTAAGGAGTACGGCACCGGCAGCTCCCGCGACTGGGCCGCCAAGGGCACCGCTCTTCTGGGCGTCCGGGCGGTGATAGCCGAGAGCTTCGAACGCATCCACCGCAGCAATCTGGTGGGGATGGGGGTGCTGCCTCTGGAGCTGGAGCCGGGTGTGACCGTGAAGAGCCTGGGATTGAACGGCTCGGAGTCGGTGGACGTCGAGGGGATCGGCGCCGGCCTAGCGCCCGGAGCAAACGTCGCGGTGCGGGTAACGCGCGAAACGCTCGCCGGAGGCGCGGCCGCGGACAACCTGGTGCTCACCTGTCGGGCGCGACTCGACTCGACCGTGGACGTTGAGTACTTCGAGCATGGCGGCGTGCTGCCTAGAGTGCTGCGATTGAAGCTGGGTGAGCGCCACTAATGACCGCTATCCAGGGCGCCATTCTGGGATTGGTCCAGGGGTTGACCGAGTTCCTGCCGATCTCCAGTTCCGGGCATCTGATCCTGGTCCCCTGGCTGTTCGGTTGGCACCTCAACATGTCCCTCGATCTCGAGAAGACCTTCGACGTCGCCCTGCACCTGGGCACGTTCATCGCCGTGCTCGTGCTCATGCGTCGGGACGTATGGAAGGTGCTCAAGGCGTTCCTCGGTAGTCTGTGGCGGCGCAAGATCGAGACGGCCGACGAGAAGCTGGCCTGGCTTCTGCTGATCAGCACGATCCCCGCCGGGCTGGTAGGAGTGGCCTTCGAGAACTTCATCGAAGAGCAACTGGGCCGGCCGCTGGTCATCGCCATTTTGATGATCGCTTTTGGTGCCATCGTGTGGGCGGCCGACTCGCTCTTTGCCCGGGCCAAGAACCTCGATTCCCTGCGCTGGTATCACGCTCTATTCGTAGGCGCGGCCCAAGCCCTGGCGCTGGCTCCGGGAGTATCTCGCTCGGGTGTGACTCTGAGCGCCCTCCGTGGTCTTCGGATAGGCCGGGAGGCGGCGGTACGCTTTTCGTTCCTGCTCACCATCCCGATAATCGGGGGGAGCGCGGTATACAAGGGGCTGAAGGTCGCCGCCGGGGTGGCTTGCCGGCAGACACGGGCGAGCCTTTCTTGATCGGTGTTGTGACAGCCGCGATCAGCGGGTTTGTGGCTGCCTGGTTCCTGCTCCGCTACGTGCGCACCCACTCGCTCCGGCCCTTCGTGTGGTACCGCTTCGCCAGGGGAGTGCTTGTGCTGGTGCTGATCGTCGCCGGGCTCCGCGCAGCGGGAGTGGCGTAGTCCGACAAGGGGTCCGCGACCGGGCGCTCTCAGCCCTTGCGTGCCGTGACGCCGGCGATGAGGAGAAGCGGGCCGATCCTGTGGATGTCGTGCCACCGGATTTGGGCGAACCCGGCTTCACCCAGCATATTGTCGACTTCGGCCCGGGTGTGGAACCGCTCTCTGCGCTTGGGTGTGGCGAAAAAGACCCGCTGCAGAGGGATGACGAAGTGATCGGCAAGAAGAAACAAGCCTCCCGGGGCGAGCCCCCTGGCTACTTCACGGAGCCCCTGGCGCTGGTCGGCCCAGTGGTGGAAGGAAATTGTAGAGAAGGCCAGATCGAAATTCTCATCGGCAAAGGGAAGTTCCTCGGCCGGCGCCCGGACGAAACGGAGTCTATCGGGAAGAGCATTCGCGGCGTCGGCCATCCTTATCATCTCCGCAGAGGCGTCCGCGCCCACCAGGTCGGTCTCGGGGAAATGTCGCGCAGCGACGCGGAGGAGGGCCCCGGTACCGCAGCCAACGTCAATTATGCGGGTGGGGTCGGGTTTGAGACCTTTGGCGACGTTCACCGCACCTCGATGGATCGGCCCAAAGAAGATCCACTGGGCCCAGCTACGGTCGTAGGTGGGGGCCCAACGGTCGAAGCGTTCGACATCGCGCCTACGCGAAGAGTCGCGCTTGTGGGAAGAGACCTCCACGCTCAGATTAGACCTTTCATCGAATTGACCACGAGCGTATCAACGCGCATCGCCCCTCGCACCGAGTTCCCTACCACGAGCTCGTCCGCATGGAGTAGCTCGTCCAGCGTAAGCGACCGCTCCACAGCTCGTATTTCCTCGATGAAGTCCGCACGCCAGATGCCAGGAAGCAGTCCGTCCTCCAGCGGCGGGGTGGCCCAGGATTCGCCGAACCGAGCGAAGACATTCGTGATCGCGCCCTCGGTAACGCGGCCGAGCCGGTTCAGGAAGAGCGCCTCCAGGCAGCCGCTGGCCTGTGCCCGCTCGCGCTCGCGATCATACAGCTGCCGGGCTGTGGTCTTGTGGGTGAGGAGGGGGTCGCCGGGATCGGTGCGGAAGGGAGAAACCATGAGGGCGATGGGCGCCGAAACACTCTTCGGCGCCGGCCGTGTGGTCAGGAGAAGCTCACCATTCACGGCGAGTTCCAGCCGGACGACCAGCGACTTGTCGCCTGCGTCAGTGGCCTGGGCCAGCGAGGCCAGCTCTGACAGCTTGTATTCGGCGGCGGCTTGGTCGAAGGTAAGCTGCAACCGCCGGGCCGACGCCGCCATGCGGTCGAGGTGTCGGCACAAGTAGCGGTAGCGGGAGAGGACGGCCCGTTTCCGGGGCGGCGCATCGACGTCTTCAGCCGCGGTTGGCGGCGACGCCCCATCGACGCCCCCTCCGGGGCCCGGCCTGGAGCCTTCGGCGCCCGACTCGGGACCCGGCCTGGGGTCTCGGACGCCCGGCCCGGCGTCCCACGCGACGCCTTCGGCGCCCGGCCCGGCGCCCTCAGCGGCGGCTTCCAGCAAGATGGTCTCGAACAAGCCGATGGAGGCGGAGCGCACCCGCTCGGTGACCGGTGCCGGCTCCCATCGACTCCCGGCTGGGGGCAGCGCGAAGGACGCCTTGGTCAGCGTCTCTTGGTACTCCTCCTCAGGATCAGAATCCCAGACGATGCCTGCCCCGACGCCCAGCCGGAAGGACCCGCGTTCGTGCACCAGCGTGCGTATGGCCAGATTGCAGGTGAAGTCACCGTCGGGAAGGAACAGCCCCACAGTGCCGGTGTAGACGCCCCGAGGCTCGGTCTCGAGCCGGCCGATGATCTCCATGGTGTGATGCTTGGGGGCGCCGGTGATGGAGGCGCCGGGGAAGGTGGCCGCCATGATCTCGCTCACGGTGGCGTCGCGGCGCACTTTGCCCGTGACGGTGCTTGCCATCTGCCAGACGGTGCGATAGGGCTCGACCGCGAACAGGGCGGGAACGTGGATGCTGCCGGCGCGACTCACTCTCCCCAGGTCGTTCCGCACCATGTCGACGATCATGAGGTTCTCGGCTCGGTCCTTCTCGGAGCGGATCAGCTCTTGGGCGAGCGCGGCGTCGTCGCACGGGTCTTCGCTCCGGGGCCGTGTGCCCTTCATCGGCATACTCTCCACGAACGTTCCGTGCCGTCTCAGGAAGAGCTCGGGGGATAGGCTGAGGATCTGGCTGTCGCCGAGATCGAGGAAGGCCGCGTAGGGGACCGGCTGCCGCAGGACCAGGGCGAGGAAGTAGTCGAGAGGGTCGATGTCGAGGTCGAAACGGGCCCGCACTGTGTAGTTGACCTGGTAGGTGTCGCCCGCTGCTATCAGCTCTCTGATACGGCCGATCGCTCGGACGAACTCCTGACGGGACACACTCAACTTGGGCGCAGCAGCCGCGATCATGCGCGCTATTCGGGACGTGTCCACGGCGCCAAGCAGTTGGCTCCATTCGTCTTGGGAGAGTTGCTGCGCGGATCCCTCAGTGTATGCCGCCATCCAGGCAAGAGGCAGGGAGTCCGGAGTCTTGACGGTCAGTCCGAACGCGGCTCCGGCCTCGTATGCGACGTAGCCGGCGACGTAGCAGCCCCGGGCCTGTTGCGCCCCGATCTCGTCGAGGAGCAAGGGGATCTCCCCAGCGGTTTGGGCGACCAGCACCCGACACGGATTGGAGAGGATGAGCGCCCCATCTCCGGGCGCTCCACCCGGTACCCCACCTCCGTCGCCCCGTCGCTGCAGCCAACCACCGGCGGTGAAAACGGCCGCTCCCTGTCCCCGGGGAAGTTCCATCACAGCAGAGCGTTCATCACAGCAGGGCGGACGTGGGCAACGGGCGCTGTTCGGGGCGGTCTCGACGGATCGGCTACGACGTGTAGCCGGCGAAACTCTCGATTACCATCTGGGCTTTGGGGATCTCGAGTTGCCCCATTACCGTGTCCATCGCCGTGATCATGGGGGGCGGCCCCACAATGTAGTAGGTCCAAGCGGCGGGGTCGGCCAATTCCCTCCGGATGATATCGGCGGTGATGAACCCGCCGTAGCCCTTCCAGTTCCCGGTGGGCTTGGTGATCACGTGCACCACTCGCAGGTCGGCGATCGTCCGCTCGAACTCGTCGAACTCGCTCTTGTAGACGATGCCGTCCTCGGTCATGCTCCCGTAGAACACGACAAGCTCTTGTCCCTCTATCCTACCGGCGCCGCCCGTGTCGGCCAGATACCGCAGCATGCTGCGCACCGGGGTCACTCCTATGCCTCCGGTAAGGAACGCTATTTTGGGCGTCTCATAACCGAAGAGGAAGGACCCGTACGGACCCATTATCTCTACCTCGGCTCCCAAAGGGAGCGAGTCCAGAAGGTTCTTGAAATCCGAGCCCGTCAGCCGGGTGGTCAACTCGGTGACCGACTCGGTGGGGGAGTCGGCATGGCTGAAATGGTGGTCGAGGGACCCGTCGGGCGAGGAGAGGGCGACGGTGTACCACTGCCCGGCCTTGAACTCATACTCCTGCGGCCGGGAGAAGCGATAGCTGGTGGTATCGCCGCTCCGCGGGATCTTCTCCAGGAGCGTGCTGGTAAAGGTCATGGCTGCCATGAACGTGGGACCTCCTGTTCGGGCTGGCGAGAACGGCCCCAGCCTTCGCGGGCTCGCCTTCCTTCGGGATAGAATAGCAGCCGACCGCCTTTGGGGGCCGCAGGTCGCAACGACAGGAGGGCTGATGGAAGACGCGCGCACGCCACAGGTGCACGCCGGCTCGGACCGTACGCCGGTGGTGGCGGCTCGCTGCACGGAGTACGAGTTCGAGGCCGTGCAGGCCGCCTTGCGCCGGGCGCTCGCCCCGCTTGGAGGCATGGCCGCCTTCGTGCGTCCGGGCGAGCGCATCGTTCTCAAACCGAACCTCCTACTGGGGACGGCTCCTGACCAGGCCATTACCACTCACCCGGTAGTGGTTGCCGCCGTGGCGGTCGAAGTGCGGGAGGCGGGGGCTCATCCGGTAGTAGCGGAGAGCCCGGGGTCCGGCATCGTACACGCGAAGACGTTCGTCGATCGGATCTACCGTAAGACCGGTCTGCGCGAAGTCGCCGAGCGATACGGCTTCGAACTCAGTCTCGATATGGGTTGGGAGGCAGTCTCTCTCCCGGAGGCCCGCCTGGTGCGCCGGCTGGAAGTGATGGATCCCATCCGGGAGGCCGACGGGGTCATCAACCTGGCCAAGTTCAAGACCCACACGTTCATGGTCTTCACCGGAGCGACCAAGAACCTCTTCGGCGTGATTCCCGGACTCAACAAAGTGGCTTTTCACGGCAAATTCGCCGATCCCCTGCGGTTTGCCGACATGCTGCTCGACGTCGCCGGGTTCGTGCGGCCGCGTCTCAGCATTGTGGACGCCATCGTGGGCATGGAGGGCAAGGGCCCCGGCACTGCCGGCAAGGCCCGGCCCCTCGGCTTCCTTCTCGCGGGGACCGACACGGTGGCCATGGACGTGGCCTGTTGCCGCATCGCGCGGATCGACACCGGGGCGGTTCCCGTACTGGCGGCCGCTCACGAGAGAGGCCTGTGGAGTGGCCGCGCCGCCGATGTCGACACGATAGGGGTGCCTGTGGCCGAACTGCAGGTGAAGGACTTCCTCCTACCGTCGCTGCACACCAGGGAGAGGGGCGATAGCCCGGTGGGCGTTGTGGAACGCCTTGCCAGACCGATCCTACGGGGTGGGTTCAGTCCCAGGCCTCGACCCAAGAAAGACCGCTGCACACTTTGCGCATCCTGCGAGCGGGCCTGTCCGGGAAAGGCCATACATATGGACAAAGAGGCTCGGGTGGCCAAGGTCGACGACGCCCTTTGCATCCGCTGCTACTGTTGCCACGAAGTCTGCCCGTCCGCGGCTATCGATCTGGAGTTCACCGGGCTGGGCCGCGTGGTACATGGCGTGGGGCTGGTGTGATGGGCGGCGCGCACGAGGCCGGCAGGGTGCCTCGCGCCGGAGGGGCCGCGGCTGCCGGAGACGGGGCGCCCCAGGCCCGCGCGGCCGGTGCCGCAATCAGGCTGGTCGCCCTCGATCTGGACGGGGTCGTGTATCGGGGCGGCATGGTGCTGCCGGGCGTCGCCGAGGCTTTGAGGGACGTGCTCCGGCGCGGACTCGATCTGCGCTACGTCTCCAACAACTCCACCGCCCACCGGGCCACGGTGTCGGAGCGCTTGGCAGGTATGGGGATTCCGACCGGGGTCGAGCGCGTTCTCACCTCGGGTTTCGTGACCGGGCGCTGGCTGCGGACGCGCCTGCCTGCCGGCGCGCCGGTGATGGTGGTGGGGGAAGCCGGGCTCATTCGGGAGCTTCGCGAAGCCGGCCTGGACGCCTACCATGCGGCAGAGCCCGATCGAGGCTCGACCGGCGGACCGGCCGCCGTTCCCGCGGCCGTCGCTGTGGGCGCCGACCGCGCGCTTTCTTTCCCGGCTATCGCCGCGGCTCAGGCTGCCATCATGGGCGGCGCGCTCTTCGTGGCTACCAACCTGGATCCTACTTTTCCCACGCCCGAAGGTCTGATACCGGGCGCCGGTGCGGTCGTCGCCGCGGTTGCGACGGCGGCCCAATCCACGCCGGTTCTCATGGGCAAGCCGGGCCTCGCTCTGGCCGAGATTCTGGCGACCATCACCGGTGTGCCTTCCTCACAGACCCTCTTCATAGGAGACCGTCTGGACACCGACATCGCCATGGGCCGCGCCGCCGGCATGATCACCGGGTTGGTGATGACGGGGGTGGCCAGCGAGGCCGATCTGGAGAGGGCCCGTGCCGAGGGCGCCGCGGGCGAAGCCGGCGGCGCGGGCAGCGCGGGCGAAGCCGGCGGCGCCACGCTCCCCGACTATGTTCTGGCCGATCTCTGTGAGTTGCCCGCTTTACTCGACCGCCTTACGTGACCGACTCCGACCAGGAGGCCGGCGCACGAGCTATCTCGGGCGCAAGGCGCAGAAGGCGACCATCCTCTGTTGCCAGCGGTGCGCCGAGCAACTCCGCGGTGGCCAGGTAACAGGCGTCGTATGCGCTCAGGCGTAGCTTCACAGCGATCTCCATGGCGCGACCTCCGGGGAACCGGCTCCGGACCGGAGTGACCAGCTTCAGCGCGGTCGCGAAGCCGGCTTGGGCGGCTTCCAGGGAGATCCCGCCTTCTCTTGCCATCTGCGCCAGAACGTTTGCGGCCTCGTAGAAGACGAGAGCCGGTGCCTGCCAGTCGGGATCTACCGCGCGAAGCAAGCGGGCTGGGCCGGTCTTCTCGCCGTCTACCAAGAAATAGGCGAGGACGTTGGCGTCGACTATCACCATGGTCTACTTGCGGCCCTCTTCCAGCGCTCGCTTCAACCACTCGGAGGTCAGTGGGAACGTAGCCTTTATGGGCGGTGGAAACTCGGGTTCCCCCGCTGGTCCGGGGTCGAGGGCAGCCGCCAGTATCGCAATCGCCTGGCGGTTCATGGACCGATGATCGCGTTGAGCCGCTTCGCGAAGACGTTGATGAAGCTCGGGCGGCATGTCTTTGATAAGCAGCGAAGGCATATAGTGATAATATAGCATTTAGCTACCTAAGTGATAGTGGCTGTGAGAATGATCGTGAAAACGATTGGCCGTCGCGTCGATCGCACCTCTGATGACCTCTGTCCCCAGGCGTTAGACTATCCTCCCCAGCATCAGCCGACCATGCAACGTTGGGTGGAAGAAGCCGCTTGACAGCACCGCCTTTTTAGTCTACTATCTCTATCAGATTAGTGTAGTTACTCGCTCCTGATGGTGTGTCTGGAGCGGTGCGGGCGGCGGCAAGTGGTGATCCATGGTTCCTTCTCAGAAATCTGAATACGCGGTGCGGGCAGTGTTCGAACTGGCGAAGAGAGAAGGCTCCGGGCCGGTCAAGGCGGCGAAGATCGCCTCAGCCCAGGTGATTCCACTGCGCTTCTTGGAGAACATCCTCGGCCAACTCCGGCAGGCCGGCGTTGTCGAGTCGGTGCGGGGCAAAGAAGGGGGCTATCTCCTGGGCCGTCCGGTCCGCGACCTGGCGGTGGGAGAAGTGGTCCGTCTCATTCAGGGGCCTATGTCCGCCGTCGATTGCGCTGAAGATGTGGGCGAGCGCCGATGCACTCTGCGGCCGGGTTGCGTGCTTCTCCCTATGTGGGAGAGGGCCCACAAAGCAATGATGGACGTGTACGATGGGACGAACTTCAAAGACCTCCTCGAACAAGAACGGGCCGCTAATGAGTGCGAAGCCGTCAATTACTCCATATAGCCCTCTGGATAGTTCCCCGTCACGGGGCCCCCTAGGAAACGGCCCCCTCGGACACAGGCGCGGCTCCTCCCGGAGTCGAATGCGGGCGCTCCGACTGAACGGAGCATCAATCGCCCAGGTCTTGGCGGGTTCACGACTCTAACCTGGATTCATGACACCGACCCGCATACGTGACACGAACGAGAAAGGCTGATCCCATGGGACAACCAGATGACAAGGCATACGGCATAGACACTCTGGCGCTGCACGCAGGGCACACACCCGACCAAGAGACCCTCTCCCGGGCGGTGCCGCTCTATCAAACCTCAAGCTACGTGTTCCGCGACACCGGTCACGCGGCGGACCTTTTTGCCCTCCGAGCGTTCGGCAACATCTACACGCGGCTCATGAACCCCACCACCGACGTGCTTGAGAAGCGGCTGGCCGCCATTCACGGCGCGGCGGGCGCAGTGGCGACCGCTTCCGGCCAGGCGGCCGTTTTCTACTCCATCGCGGCCATAACCTCGGCCGGCCAGAACTTCGTGACCGGGGACAAGCTTTACGGCGGCACCTACACCCAATTCACCGTCCCGCTCAAGCGCTTCGGCATCGAGGCCCGCTTCGTGGACTCGAGAGACCCGGCCAACTTCGAGCGGGCCATCGACGAGAACACTCAGCTGCTGTACACGGAGTCCATCGGGAATCCCAAGGGGAACGTGGACGATTTCTCCGCCATCGCCGAGATCGCCCACCGGCACAAGCTGCCCCTCATCATAGACAACACGGTGACGCCTCCGCCCCTCTTCAACCCCTTCGACTTCGGCGCGGACATCGCGGTGTACTCGCTCACCAAAATGATCGGCGGCCATGGGACATCCATCGGCGGCGCGATCGTCGAAAAGGGTGACTTCGACTGGAAGACTGCCGGCAGGTATCCGGAGATAACGGAACCAGATCTTGCCTACCACGGGGTGAATTTCTGGGATGCGTTCGGTAACCACGAGAAGGCGGTGGCTCCCGGACTGGCCTACGTGCTCAAGATCCGCACGGGCCTGCTCCGCGACCTGGGCGCGGCCATCTCGCCGTTCAACTCCTGGCTATTCATCCAGGGCTTGGAGACGCTGCCTCTGCGCGCCCGCGCCCATAGCGCCAATGCCCTCGTGGTGGCGAAGCACCTCAAGAGCCATCCGGCCGTGAGCTGGGTGGACTACGCCGGCCTCCCCGACCATCCCGACTACGAGCGGGCCCAGCGCTACCTGCCACTGGGGCCGGGAGCGGTGCTCGGCTTTGGGATCAAAGGCGGGCTCGAGACGGGCAAGAAGTTCATCAATTCGGTCCAGTTGGCCTCGCACCTGGCGAACGTCCTCGACGCGAAGACCCTGGTCATACATCCCGCCAGTACTACCCACTCGCAGCTAACCCCCGAGGAACAACTGAAGGCGGGAGTGACGCCCGACTTGGTCCGGGTGTCGGTGGGCCTGGAGGACATCAACGACATCATCGCCGATCTGGATCAAGCTCTCGAAGCCTCTCAAGATGCCTCTCAAGAAGGAGTTGACGATGCCTACAGTATTTAGCGACAACTCCCTGTCCATTGGACGGACACCTCTCGTCCAACTGAACCGGGTGGGTGGCAAGACGAGCGCCCGTCTCCTGGGCAAGATCGAGGGACGTAACCCGTCTTACTCGGTGAAGTGCCGGATCGGGGCGTCGATGATCTGGGATGCGGAGGAGAAGGGGCTGATCAAGCCCCACACCGAGATCGTCGAGCCCACCAGCGGCAACACAGGGATCGCCCTGGCCTTCGTCTGCGCCGCCCGCGGCTACAAGCTTACCCTCACCATGCCCGAGACGATGAGCCTGGAGCGGCGGAAGGTACTGGCCGTGTTCGGCGCCACCCTGGTGCTGACCCCCGGCTCCGAAGGCATGAAAGGGGCGATAGCCGCAGCCGAGGCGCTGGCCGCGGGCGACCCCGAGCGCTACTTCATCCCCCAGCAGTTCAACAACCCGGCCAACCCGGCCATCCACGAGAGCACCACCGGTCCGGAGATCTGGGACGACACCGACGGGCGGGTGGATGTGCTGGTTTCCGGCGTGGGCACGGGCGGGACGATCACAGGCGTCTCCCGTTTCTTCGAGCGCACGAAGGGGCAGGCGCTCTATTCCGTCGCGGTGGAGCCGGCGGCCAGTCCGGTGATGAGCCAGAAGCTGGCCGGTCTGGATCTCAAGCCAGGACCGCACAAGATCCAGGGAATAGGCGCTGGATTCATCCCGGGGAACCTCGATCTCTCGATCGTCGACCGGGTGGAACAGGCCGAGAACGACGAAGCCATGGAGATGACGCGCCGTCTGGCCCGAGAGGAGGGCATCCTCTGCGGGATCTCCTCAGGGGCGGCGGCGGCTGTCGCCGTGCGTTTGGCGCACCTGGACGAGTTCGAGGGTAAGACCATCGTCGTCGTCCTCCCTGACGCAGGCGAGCGCTACCTGTCCAACGAGCTGTTCGACGAGAAATATCTGGTTACGCGGGCGTAGCAGTTAAGAATCGGGCTTGGTCCCGAAGTATGGCGAGTATTTGACAGGGCCCATCGGCTCCGCAAGGCTGGTGCCTCTTCCCGGGTTCTCAAGGGGTTGCGAGCCGGAGAACCGATTGCTCCTCAGCTACTTCAACCTTAAGTATGGCCGTCCCTTGTTAAAGGTTGTATCATAACCTTAACTAAGGAGGGAGCATGGCTAAGGTTGTCCGCCGCCGCTGGGAGAGCGATCAACAAAGCGGACTAGCGCGTCGCGATAGGCAGTCCTGCGACTACGATGTCTATATTCCTGACCGAGTCGTGGGTCGGGCCATTGCGCTCGATGGACCGGTCGCCGCTGATGTGGCGGAGGCCGAGATGGCGGTTGCCAAACTTAACATGAAGGCGCGGGCTCTCTCGGATAGCGAAGCCCTGGCCCGGTTGCTTCTGCGGAGTGAGTCGGTCGCTTCTTCCAAGATTGAAGGACTGGAGATCGGTGCCCGGCGCTTGCTTAAGGCCGAGGCTGCCAGAACGTTGGGCGAGGAGTCCAGTGATGTCACGGCCGGCGATATCCTTGGCAACATCGACGCCATGGTCCACGCTCTTGAAAGCGTGACCGAGGGCGATACGATCACAGTGGACCTCTTACTTGAGGCTCACCGTCGTCTTCTTGCCGGATCTCGGTTGGAAAAGCATGGTGGACGTCTACGAACCCAGCAGAACTGGATCGGCGGTTCAAGTTTCAACCCCTGCGCAGCGGCCTATGTTCCGCCGCCTTGGGAGCTGGTCGAGGAGTACGTCTCGGACCTCGTCGACTTCTGTAACGAGAATTCCTTGCCTGCGGTGGCGCAGGCCGCTGTGGCCCATGCCCAGTTCGAAACCATACATCCGTTCATAGATGGCAATGGGAGAACTGGTCGAGTCCTTATCCATATGGTGCTTCGCCGACGTGGCCTCGTCCCCAGAGTCCTCCCACCGGTTTCGCTCGTCCTTGCCACTTGGGCGACCGATTACGTGGGTGCGCTGATCTCGACGCGGTACATTGGCTCGGCCGACTCGGTCGAGGCGCACGAGGGGCTGAATCGCTGGATTGGGCTCTTCGCGGCTGCTTGCCGCCGAGCTGTCGCCGATGCAGCTGCCTTTGAGGAGCGTGTGGCCCTTCTTGAACAAAGCTGGCGCAAGCAGCTTGGCCGCGTGCGTGCGAACTCAGCCCTCGATCTTCTCCTGCGGGCGCTGCCGGGCGCGCCCCTCTTTACCGTCCAGAGCGCCGCCGCCTTGATTGACCGCAGTGTACCGGCGGCAAATGGGGCGGTGGCCCGCCTCGTTGAAGCCAAGCTGCTTTCCCAGCTGAGCGTCGGGAAGCGTAACCGGGCCTTCGAAGCGCCACAACTGATTCGTGCTTTCGCCGATCTCGAGAGGCAGCTGGCAAGCCCCACCGGGGATACACGAGTGACGCTCCCTAACAGGCGAGTGCCTCGTCGCGCTCAGCCCTGAGGCCCGGACCCGTGGTGGGCGGCTGCCGCCACGGGCCTGTTGGCTAAAAGGTATAAAGGGTACATAATATCTCCTGTGTTCATCATTCGAGAGAAGGAGTCCGCGATGACTTCGGTCACCGCCAAACAGTTGAAAGACCATCCCAGCGAGGTGCTTGGTCGCGTGCAGTATGGGAACGAGCGCGTCGCGGTCACACGCTATGGCAAGGAAGTTGCTGCAGTGGTCCCGATCGAGGATGCTCGGCTACTCGAACGACTTGAGGACCTGATCGCCGCCGAAGATGTGCTCAAGGCAGTGGAGGAGGCAGAACGCGAGGGCACGATCAGCCTGGACGAGTTACGCCAGAAACTTTGCCTGAAGAGGTAAGCTGTCTTGGCCTACGATGTCCGGATTGCTCCCGCTGCCGAGCGTGCCATTGGCAAGCTCTCGCCCGGAACCCAGGGTGCTGTCTTAGATAAGATCGCCGAACTGGGGAGGGAACCCCGCCCGGTCGACTGCCGCAAGATCCGGGCATTGCCCGCGCGCTACGAGATCTATCGTGTGGAGGCTGAAAGCACCCATCGGATCCTCTATCAGATCAAGGATGAGTCCGCCTGGATTCTGGTGGTCAAAGTGGCGGACCGCAACGACGTGTACAAACCTATCAGCGATCTGAAACGTCTTCTTGAGCGAACCAGTTCTGAAGTTGGCTAAGTGGCCGCCACCTCCACGACTTCGCTGGTAGTCGAAGGTTCCGGGATGGGCTGCCCCTCTTCCTTGAGTCCTTCGAGATGGAACTCGATGGCCTCACGCGTTAGCGCAAGGACTTCCTCCTTTGTCTCCCCAACGGCGATACAGCCGGGAAGATCTGGCGCATGAGCTCCGTAGGACCTGGGGCCTTTCTCAATGCTAGATACTGCATGAGGCTTCACTCCTGCTTCTTCAGTCCGGCCTGCTCTAGAGCGCTGTTCAAGGCGCCCGGCGGCACATCGAGGCTCGGCCTTCCCGATACGGTGACCGTTCCCCGCTCGGTCGGATGGTGGAACTGACGATGGCTGCCCTTCATTCGAACTTGAAACCATCCGTCAGCCTGATGAGCGCGATAAGTTCGTGTACCTTCATTCGCGCCCAGTGTACTCCGCGACGCGGGGTGATGCACACGCGTTATCGTCCTCCCGAGCCCGACCACTGCCAGGAGGTCGGGAGGCGCCCGATCGTCCGCCGGCCCCTCCTTCATGATAGTTTGCAGGGACACATGGTTCGCTAGAGACCCCGCGGGCGGCGTCGCCCCGGCCCCATACGCGAGGAGGGCGCGTGAAGGAAGTTGACAGGTACTCGCGGCAGACCATCTTCCCGGGCATCGGCCCGGAGGGGCAGGACCGCCTGGGCGCCGGCTTCGCGGTGGTGGTGGGCTGCGGGGCGCTCGGCACCGTTATTTCCAGCGCGCTGGTGCGGGCGGGAGTGGGGCGCGTGCGCGTGATCGACCGCGATTTCATCGAGTATCACAACCTGCAGCGCCAACTGCTATACACGGAGCGCGACATCGAGGAGGGCCTGCCCAAGGCGGTGGCCGCCGAGCGCCACCTGCGTGAGGCTAACTCCGCCGTCGAGGTGGAGGGAGTGGTCGCCGACTTCAGCCGCACCAACGCCGAGAAGCTGGTGGAGGGGGCCGACGTTATCGTCGACGGGCTTGACAACTTCGAGACCCGCTTTCTCATCAACGATGTGGCCCTCAAGCTGCGCATTCCCTGGGTCTACGGAGGGGCCATCGGTTCCTCCGGCATGACCGCCACCTTCCTGCCGGACGGACGCCCCTGTTTCCGCTGTATGGTCAGCTCGCCCCCGGCGGGGGGGACGATGACCTGTGACACGGCCGGGGTGGTAAACGCCGTCCCCTGGATCATCGGGTCTCTGGAGGCGGCTGAGGCACTCAAGCTCCTGATCGGGACCGCCCTGGTGAGCCGGGAGCTGGTGGTGCTGGATGTCTGGCAGCGGTCGTTCGAATCGTTGCCCCTCGCAGATTTCGCCCGGGCCGACTGCCCGGCCTGCCAGGGGACCTACGAATTTCTCCAGGGAAAGCCGCGCACCCGGGTCACCAGTCTATGTGGGCAGAACGCCGTTCAAATCTGGAATGCCGCCGCCGTGGGCATGCCGCTCTCCCAGATCAAAGAGCGGTTGAGCGCCCTCGGTCCCGTGGAAGGCAGCGAGCACATGGTGCGCTTCACCGTAGGCGAGCAGGAGTTGGTCATTTTCTACGACGGGCGGACGATCATACGGGGCACTCGGGACGAGAAGGCGGCGAAGGCCCTATACGCAAAGTACGTGGGGATGTAGATATTCTTGTTGAAGCACCTTGCTCCATGGGAAGGGGCAGTAAGCGGGCCGGACACACCGAAATACGATGTCGGGCTGTAAATCCGCGATAGGGGCAAACCCGTCGAGAGGCGGGGACGCAAAGCCATCGGCCCAACCGATGCTCCATATTGGGCGGCCGGGCTGCCGGGATTTTCGGCACCTTGCTGCTTTTCGTTTGTCCGAGCGGAGGACTGGTAGGGGGGATCGTGACCGTTGGACTAGTGCTGGCAGACTGCCATCCACTCATTCTGGACGGCTTGGAGTGCCTGTTCGCCGGCAACAATGGCTATCGGGTTCTGGCCCGCTGCTCGAGCGGGCAGGAAGCGCTGGAAGAAGTCAGGCGATTGCACCCGGAGATCCTCATCCTCGACCTCCATATGCCAAAAATGGATGGCATCGCAGTGGTCCGCACGCTGAAAGAAGAGGACATTCCCACCCGAATAGTGATTCTGACTGCGACGCTGGACGAGCGCGAGGCTCTGGACTGTCTGCGTCTGGGCGTGGCCGGGATCGTCCTGAAGGACATGGCGCCCAGCCTGCTGCTTCAGTGTGTGGATAAAGTCGCCGCCGGCGACGTATGGGTGGAAAAGCAGTCCTTCAGTCGCGCGCTGGAGCATCTACTGCGGCAGGAAGCCGGGGTGCAGCGCGTGGCGGGCAGGCTCAGCGCCCGTGAGATGCAGGTAGTGAGACTCTGCGCGCAAGGCGTGTGCAATGCCGAGATCGCAAGAAGTCTCTCGCTCGCCGAGGGGACGGTCAAGGCCCATCTGCACAAGGTCTACCAGAAACCAGATGTCCAGGGACGGGCGGGCCTGACCCGATTCGCCCACGAGAACGCACTGCTCTGACCTATCCTGCGCTCAATTGCGGAGTTATTCGTGTCTGAGTAGACGTCTTCTACAATGCAGACGACTACCTTCCATTCCGAACGACGATCCGCCGAACGGTTCCTCGTCTCTCTGCCGGTCGAGACCGACAGGGGGCCTGGGGTCACCCGGGACGTCTCCGTGTCGGGGCTCCATCTGGTCCCCGATCAGCCACTGGCCGCCGGTGACCGTCTGCAACTTGTCGTGACCGTGCCCGATCATGATTACGCTCTCCCTTTCCGGCTCAGCTTGAAGGGGACAGTGGTCTGGGCTAGGGACGTGGAAGGGGCAGCAGGAGTGGGCATCGCTCTCGACGAGGAGAGCAGATACTTGGTGCAGGCTTCGTAATGAGTCCGAGGCTAATGCTGGACCGCCGACAGGGGTCCATGAACGGCAGGGGATGGCTATGAGAACAGGGGGGCGATCGTGAGCACGAAGAGAACAGATCGAGGGGCAATCAAGCCGGCAAGACGGAGAAAGCGGAATCACAGAAAGGCAATCTACGCTGTCGTTCTGCTCGTTCTATTAGTGGCCCTGGTCGTGGCGCTGTCGACGTCGGTGATGGCGGGGACCACCGTCACGAACGCAGCCACTAGCTCTAGCAACAACTCGGGGGTAGTGACCCCGGAAAACGCGTACACGTCGAACAACGTATATGCCGATTTCGATAACGGGGGTGACAACGTACGCTACATCTCGTATGGGTTCAGCATCCCTGCTGGCGCTACTATCCAAGGGATTCAGGTGCTGGTAGAGTGCAACAGGGATTAGGGCTCCACACGTACCTTGGACGCGGAACTGACCTGGAACCGGGGCAACGCCACGCCCGGCTGGACGACGCCAGTCAAGACTCTCACGCCCAACACAACAACAGATACGGTTCTCGCTTTCGGCGGCTCCAGCGACCTATGGGGAAGAGCCTGGACCAATACCGACTTCTCGAATACAAACTTCGCCGTCAGACTCACCTCTAGCAGTGGCGGCAATGCCATCCACGTTGATCAAGTCAGGGTCGCGGTTTATTACAACACCCCCCCACCATCACCAGCAATGGCGGCGGCGCTTCGGCCTCTGTTTCCGTGGCGGAGAACTCCACGGCGGTGACCACGGTGACGGCCACCGATCCGGACGCGGGAACCACGCTTACCTACAGCATCTCCGGCGGCGCCGATGCTGCCAAGTTCGGCATCAACAGCTCCACCGGCGTGCTTACCTTCGTGAGTGCTCCCAACTTTGAAGCGCCGACCGACGCCGGCTCAAACAACGTCTATGACGTCACGGTGCAGGCGAGCGATGGCTCTGCTAACGACACCCAGGCTATCGCCGTCACCGTCACCAACGTGAACTTCACCATCACCGCTTCCGCCGGCCTGAACGGTTCCATCGATCCGGCCGGCGCGGTGGGGGTGGACTATGGGGCCAATGAGAGCTTCACCGTCACCCCAGAGCTTGGCTACCACGTCGCCGACGTGCTGGTGGACGGTGTCTCGGTTGGTGCCGTGGTCAGCTACGACTTCACCGATGTCGCGGCTGATCGCTCCATCGCCGCCAGCTTCGCCATCGATCAGTTCACCCTCACCTACGCGGCCGGGGCCAACGGCTCCATCGTGGGCACCAGCCTGCAGACCGTCGACTACGGCGCCAACGGCACCGAGGTCGTGGCCACCCCGGCCACCGGTTATCACTTCGTGAGCTGGTCCGACAGCTATCCCACCGCGGCCCGCGCCGACCTGGGCGTGATCGCTGATGCCAGCGTGACCGCCAGCTTCGCCATCGACGCACCGGCTACCCGCGCCATCGCCGTCACGGCCGGCCTCGGCGGATCCATCACGCCGTCGGGTGTCTCGGGCGTCGTCACCGTCGGATACGGGGCCACCCAGACCTTCACGGTCACCCCGGACGCCAACTACCACGTCAAGAACTTCACCCACGACGGTGCTCCGGCGAGCTTGACCGGCGACCAGTTCACCTGCGACCACACGACCGAAGACTGCTCCGTCGCCGTGACCTTCGCACCCAATACCCCGACGCAGTACACCATCCGCGCTTCGGCCGGCGGTCACGGCACCATCAGCCCAAAGGGTGACGTGAGCGTCGCCGCGCACGCCAACCGGGAGTTCACGTTCAACCCCGCCGCCGGCTACCACGTCGATGTCGTCACCGTCGAAGGCACCCCGGTCAGCGGTAGCCCGACTACCTACACCTTCACCGACGTAACGGATGATCACACCATTAGGGTGACCTTCGCGCGCAACGCCTCCACGAAGTACACCATCACCGCGTCGGCCGGATCCCATGGCAGCATCAGCCCCTCGGGCGCAGTGAAGGTTACCTACGGTGACAACAAGACCTTCACGTTCAACCCCGCCGCCGGCTACCACGTCGATGTTGTCACGGTCGACGGCACCCCGGTCCTAGGCCACCCGACAAGCTACAAGTTCACCGGCGTCATAGCTAACCACACGATCAACGTGAGCTTCGAGGCGGATCCCGTCTCCTACATCTGGGGTGGATTCCTGTCACCCCTCCGCGACCGCGACTCGAGGCGCTTCAACCTGGGAAGCACTGTCCCAGTCAAGTTCACGCTGCTGCACCCGGGTCGTCCGCGTGTCACCGACGCAATCGCAACGTTGGTGGTGACGGGGCCGAACGGCTTCTCCCTCGCCGCCCCGGGGGTCTTCAGGTATCAGAGTGATGGAGATTTCTACTCCTACGACCTCAGGACCCTTAGGTCCTGGAAATCCGGAACCTACACGCTAAGAGTGAACCTCAGCGGCTCCATTTACTCTGTGCAGATCACGCTGAGGAAAGAGTGATCGTAGCTGGCGAGTAATCAAGCGCCGTCTGCAACGAGAGGCCCTCGCCCGCACTTGCCGGCGAGGGCCTCGCACAAGGGGGCGGCTCCGTGACCGGAGCCGCCCCCTTGATCATGCAGTGGCGTGTCTTGCGCCTACGTCCCCTGGGATAGGATGGCGAGATACCGCTCGTAAGAGTAAACGCGGTTGCGCTGTCGGCTGCTGATCTCCTGGACGATACCGAGTTGGGCGAGTACCTCCATGGCGCTGGACGCCGTGGGATAGGAGAGCCCGGCGATCTCAGCTGCCCGGGTCAGAGTGACCAGGGGGCGGGAGCGCAGCGCGTCGAACACCCTCAGAGCCGAGCCCGCGCGCCGGCCTTGAGTCTGGACACGTTGACGATCTTCGTTCGAGAGGGCCTCTAAGCGCCGTGTCGTCTCGACAGCACCAAGGGCGGTCTGGGCGACGCCCTCGAGGAAGAAGGTGATCCAGCCTTCCCAGTCGCCATCTGTCCGAACCAGGTTCAGTAGACGGTAGTACTCGTCTCGGTTCTGTTTGAAGTACAAACTGAGATACAGCACCGGTTCGCGGAGAACGCCGGCATGACATAGGAATAGAGTGATGAGGAGCCGGCCCACCCGACCGTTGCCGTCGAGGAAGGGATGGATGGTCTCGAACTGAGCATGGGCCAGACCTGCCTTCACCAGGACAGGAAGGTCGTCGCGGTCATTGTGCAGAAAGCGTTCCAGCTCCGAGACGCAATCGGCGACCGCGGTGTGAGGCGGGGGGACGAAGACGGCGTTACCAGGCCGGGTGCCTCCTATCCAGTTCTGACTGCGACGGAACTTGCCGGGGTCCTTGCCGCTGCCCCGTCCCCGGGCCAGGAGCGAAGCGTGGACCTCCCTCAGGAGGCGCGAACTCAAGGGGAAACCGGCGCGCATGCGTGCCAAGCCGTGATCCAGGGCGGCTACGTAGCCTGAGACCTCAACCACATCGTCGAGGGGGACGCCGGGCGCCTGCTCCATCTCGAAGAGCAGTAAATCGGAGAGCGAAGACTGCGTTCCTTCGATCTGAGAAGAAAGCACAGCTTCCTTCCGCACGTAGCTGTAGAGGAATAGTCCTGTATCGGGCAGGAGAGCGGAGAGACTGTCGAGCCGGCCGAGCGCGAGGAGGGCCTGTTCCAGCTGACCCAGGGCCGGTCCAGCGACCTGAAGCGGCGGGACAGGCGGAAGGGGGTTGGGGATGAAAGCGCTTACGGTCTCCCCGCCGATCGAGGTGGCTACGTATGTTCCAGTGGAAGCTCGTCTCATCAGCCGTGCCCCTTGTTCAACTTAGTTTGATAGCCGCCCATGCTATTAAATATTGGGGCCTAAGTTTACATTAAACTACGCCGAGATGAACTGCGCCGAAGACGAGTATCGGGCACGGCGGGGCGCTCGCTCGCGACTGCGATGTGCGACCGCTACTCTCTACGGCGCCCGAGGTAGCTCCCCAGCGCCTCCCGCAGCGGAGTCGCCCGAAACTCTGGGAACCGTTCCGCCAATAGCCGCCGGTCGGCGTCCGTGACGGCTCCGCCCTGGCTCACGAAGTCCACGGCCCCTGGGGTCAACGGCCGCCCGGGCAGATGTTGCAGCAGCGCGCCCTGGATCTTGCCGACTCTCTTGGGAATGTGAAGGATCGGTCGGCTGCGTCCCATAGCTCTCAGCGCGAGTCGCAGGAACTCGTTGAGAGTGACCACATCCGGCCCGCCGACGCCGAAGGTGGTATCGACGCTCTTCTCCGGGTTCTCGAGGAGAAGCGCGAACAGCCGCCCGGTATCCTCCACGAACAACGGGGTGAGCGGATCATCCCCGGGACCGAAGATGGGCACGAACGGAAGCCGGTCGGAATAATGGAGGATGCGGTTCAGAGCTGCGTCATGGGGCCCGTACATCCAGCTGCCGCGCACGATGGTCCAGTCCAGGCCGCTGCCTCGGATGGCCTCTTCCGCCTGCCACTTGGCCCGGTCCCAGTAATACGGGCTCTCGGGCGCAACCGAGATGCCGCTCATGTAGAGGAAGCGGGGAGCGCTGTTCGGGAAGCGGGCCATGGCCGGACCGGTGGTGGGCTCTCCGTAGGCCTGACAGATCGCCGCCAGCAGGTTGAGGGTGCCGTTGCGATCGACGTCCATGTAGGTGAGACCGCGGGCGGGGTCCTCCACCGGTGCGCCGGCGAACTGGGCTGCCTGGATGACCGCTTCGACACCCTGCACTGCGCCCGGCAGCGTGGCCGGCTTGGTCACATCGGCCTGGGCAAACGTCAGCCGGCCGTCGGCCAGGGCGCGTCGTCCGCTTTCAGTGCCGGCAAACTCCTTCATCGCCCGGGCAGTGGAGCGACTCATGGCTCGCACGGCGTGCCCGGAATCGAGCAGATGCCGGGTGATCGTGCCCCCGACAAATCCGGTGGCCCCTGAAACCAGGATCCTCATGTCAGCACCTCCCACAGATCGCCGGTCTTCTCCAACCGCGCGACCGCCGTCTTGATGGTGAACCCGTGCCCGTCGCCCAGCGTTTCCAACTCCTCCCAGGTGACCGGCATCGAGACCGTCGCCTCCGGCGTAGGTCGAGCTACGTACGGCGGCACGATGGTAGCCCCCGGCGACATGCGCAGGGCGTCGAGGTAGACGCGTCCCTCGCGCTTGTTCTTGCGGATCTGAGTGGTGAGCAGCGTGGGGTTGCGGGTCACCACCTCCGCGAACAGCCCCTCGAGTTGCGCGCGCGCCTGGGTGTAGTCGAGGCCGCCATCCAGTCGGAAGGCCAGATGGAGCCCCCGTTTGCCGGAGGTCTTGACTACTGGGTCCCAGCCCGCGGCCCGCAAATCCTCCCGGAGCAGCACGGCCACTTCGGCGGCGCGCTGGAGGGGGGTCGGCCCACGCCCGGTGCCGCTGCCCGCCCCGCTGTCGCCGGCCACGCCGGTCGCCGAAGCCACCCCGCCGGTCGGCGGCGACCCGGCGCCCGGCGCCGTGGCCTCGTCGTCCTCGGGCGGGTCCACGTCGAGCACCATCAGGTCCGGGTGATCGGGGTCGTCGACGCGCGACATCTGAGTGTGGAACGTTATGGTTCCCTGATTCACCAGATATAGTAGGTCGGCCTCATCCTCTACCAGAGGGTAATGCACGATCTTCTGGTGGTCCTTGCGCTCCACGGGGAACGCGTGCAACCACGAGGGGAAATACGAGGAGGCGTCCTTTTGAAAAAATGATCCGTCTTCTATCCCTTCCGGCCACCGTTCCAGGGTAAGGGGACGATCCCTGAGGTGGGGGAGGAGGTAGGGAGCCACTCTCAAGTAGTAGTCGAGCACTTCGGCTTTAGTGTAGCCGGGCACCGGGTAATAGACGCGATCGAGGTGGGTGAAGGAGACTTCCTTCTCCCCGAGGCGGAAGGGGGCTACGTGCGGGGCCGACTGCGGGGCTTGCCCCACTACTCG